>CZKB01000008.1_pt1 | contig 165019 bp, 152 predicted proteins | sample 1657981 | NCBI WGS metagenome assembly CZKB01 (sample SAMEA3501707, study PRJEB10267) | metagenome | biome: nitrite oxidizing laboratory bioreactor; material: liquid mineral medium | place: Austria | collected 2011-12-21 | reverse complement strand
CTCGATACGCCCACTCGCTGGCGCTCGCGGGCTACTCGACCACCTTGGGAAGAGCGCACCGCGGGCTACTCGACCACCTTGGGTAGAGCGCACTCGACCACCTTCGGCAGGCCCGCTCGGCGTGCCCCCGACCTCAGGGCGGGTGCTAACGGGGACAATGGCCGGCATGGCACGACGTACGACGAAGCAGCCCCTCCCGGACGACTTCGAGGAGCACATCCTCGACACCGACATCCGTGACGAGATGCAGTCGTCGTTCCTGGAGTACGCCTACTCGGTCATCTACTCCCGGGCCCTGCCCGACGCCCGCGACGGCCTGAAGCCGGTGCAGCGCCGGATCCTCTACACGATGGACGACATGTCGCTGCGCCCCGACCGCGGGCACGTGAAGAGCGCCCGCGTCGTCGGCGAGGTGATGGGCCGGCTCCACCCGCACGGCGACGGCGCGATCTACGACGCCCTGGTCCGGATGGCCCAGCCGTGGTCCATGCGGCTCCGGACCATCGACGGGCACGGCAACTTCGGCTCACCCGACGACCCGCCGGCCGCGATGCGCTACACGGAATGCCGGATGGCGCCCGCGGCGGTCGCGATGACGACCTCGATCCACGAGGACACCGTCGACTTCAAGCCCAACTACGACTCGCGCGAGATGGAGCCGGTCGTGCTGCCGGCGGCCATCCCGCACCTCCTCGTCAACGGCTCGGCCGGCATCGCGGTCGGCATGGCGACCAACATCGCGCCGCACAACCTCGTCGAGGTGGTCCAGGCGCTCAAGCACCTGATCACCCACCCGAAGGCGACCCTCGACGACCTGATGCGCTTCATCCCGGGGCCGGACCTGCCGACGGGGGGCAAGATCGTCGGCCTGGACGGCGTCCGCGACGGCTACGAGTCCGGCCGCGGCACCTTCAAGATGCGGGCCACCGCCCGGATCGAGGCGGTGACACCGCGGCGCAAGGGCATCGTCGTCACCGAGCTCCCCTACGGCGTCGGCGAGGAGCGCGTGGTCGAGCAGATCAAGAAGCTCGTTCTCGCCAAGAAGCTCCAGGGCATCGCCGACATCAAGCAGCTCGGCGACCGCCACCACGGCCTCCGGCTGGTCATCGAGGTCAAGAACGGCTTCGTCCCCGAGGCGATCCTCGAGCAGCTCTACCGCCAGACGGCCCTGGAGGACTCCTTCGGCATCAACGCGGTCGCCCTGGTCGACGGCCAGCCGCGCACGCTGGGTCTCAAGCAGATGCTCGAGGTCTTCCTCGGCCACCGCTTCGAGGTCGTACGCCGTCGCTCGGCGTTCCGCCGCAACAAGGCGGCCGACCGCCTCCACCTCGTCGACGGACTGCTCATCGCGATCCTCGACATCGACGAGGTCATCCAGGTGATCCGCACCTCCGACAACGCCTCCGCGGCGAAGGAGCGCCTGATCTCGGTCTTCGACCTGTCCGAGGTACAGGCCGACTACATCCTCGACATGCCGCTGCGCCGGCTCACGAAGTTCTCCAAGCTGGAGCTCGAGAAGGAGAAGGGTGAGCTCGAGGCCACCATCGAGTACCTCGACAGCATCCTCGCCGACGAGAAGCTGCTCCGGAAGGTCGTCTCCGACGAGCTGACCGACGTCGCCAAGGAGCACGGCACCCCACGGCGCACCGTGCTGCTGGCCTCGGCGGGCACCCAGGTCACCGCGGCCACCCCGGTCGAGGTCGCCGACGACCCGTGCTTCGCCCTGCTGTCGTCCACCGGCCTCCTCGCCCGTACGACGTCCGCCTCCGCCCCCGGGCAGGGCGAGGGCCGGGCCAACCACGACGTGGTGACGAGCGTCGTCCGCACCACCGCGCGCGGCGAGGTGGGCGTGCTGACCAGCCGCGGCCGCCTGGTCAAGGTCAACGTGCTCGACATGCCCGAGCTGCCCGACTCCGCCAACGACCCGAACCTCCAGGGCGGGTACCCGCTCAGCGAGATGCTCTCCCTCGAGGGCGGCGAGCGGGCGCTGGCGCTCACCGCGCTGCCCACCGACGGCCCCGGTCTCGCGCTGGGCACGCGCCAGGGCGTGGTCAAGCGGGTCAACCCGGAGGTGCTGGGCCGCGACGAGTGGGAGGTCATCGGTCTCAAGGACGGCGACGAGCTCGTCGGCGCCGTCGAGCTCCGCACCGGCGAGGAGGAGCTCTGCTTCATCTCCACCGACGCCCAGCTGCTGCACTTCCCGGCCTCCGGCGTCCGGCCCCAGGGCCGCTCCGGCGGCGGCATGGCCGGCATCAAGCTGACGGCGGGCGAGCACGTCGCCTTCTTCGGCGCGTTCGACCCCGCCGAGGCCGTCGTCGTCACGGCGTCCGGCTCCTCGACCGCCCTTCCGGGCACGGAGGCGGGCGCGGTCAAGGTGACGCCGTTCAGCGAGTACCCCGGTAAGGGACGGGCCACCGGCGGTGTCCGCAGCCACCGCTTCCTCAAGGGCGAGGACACCCTCGTCGCTGCCTGGGCCGGCCCCGGTCCGGCCCGCGCGGCCGCGTCCAGCGGTGCCCCGATCGACCTGCCGGAGGCCAACGGCAGGCGGGACGGGTCCGGCGTACCCGCTCCGCAGCCCATCGCCGCCGTGGCCTCCCCCGTCGCCGCCCAGGTGGCCGGGCCCGGGTCCGACGCGGATGCCGGTGCGGCACCCGCCCCTGTGGAAGGCTGACGGCATGTCACTTCGCGTGCCTCGTCGTGCCCGGACGCACCGCCGTCTCGCCGCCACCGCCTCGGTCCTGCTCGCCCTCCCGACCTTCGCCGCCTGCTCGGGCGACTCGAGCGACGCCGCCGACAGCGGCAAGGCACCCGAGGACGTGCTCGCCGACGCCGCCACCAAGCTCACCGAGACCAGCGGCATCGACCTCACCCTCTCCACCGGCAAGCTGCCCGAGGGGGTGTCCGGCATCGCCAAGGCCGAGGGCACCGTCACCGACGCCCCCGCCTTCGACGGCTCCATCACGGTCGTCTTCGCGGGCCAGACCGCCGAGGTCCCGGTGATCGCGGTCGACGACAAGGTCTACGCCCAGCTCCCGTTCACCCAGGGCGCCTGGGACACCGTCAACCCCAAGGAGTACGGCGCCCCCGACCCCTCGCAGCTCGTCGGCGAGGACGGCTTCGCCGGCCTGCTCGGCCTCACCGAGTCGCCCGAGGAGGGCGAGAGCGTGCGCGGCGGAGACAACAACACCGAGGTCCTCACCACCTACTCCGGCCGTGTGCCGGGCGACGCGATGGACGCGGTGATCCCGTCCTCGTCGGGTGACTCCTTCGACGTGGAGTGGCAGGTCAACGACGACGGGGAGCTGCGCAAGGCCACCATGACCGGCGTCTTCTACCCGCACACCGACCCGATGACCTACACCGTCGAGTTCGACGACTACGGGACCGAGAAGGAGATCACCGCGCCGTGAGCGCCGACCCGGCCGTGACCGGGCAGGTCTCGCGCACCTCGCGGCTGCTCCTGTCCATCGCCGCGGTCGCCGTCGCGTTCGCGGCCGCCGACACCTACGTCGTCGTGCTCGCGCTGCCCGACATGATGACCGGCGTCGGCGTGCCGATCGACCAGCTCCAGCGGGCCGCGCCGATCGTCAGCGGCTTCCTCCTCGGCTACGTCGCGATGCTGCCGCTCATCGGCCGGATCGCCGACCTCCGTGGGCGGGTGCCCGTGCTCGTGATGGCGCTCGTGCTCTTCGCGCTCGGCTCGCTGATCACGACGCTGGCCTACGACATGCCCAGCATCGTCGCCGGGCGCTTCCTCCAGGGCGTCGGCGGCGGCGGCCTGGTCCCTGCCACCCTCGCGCTCGTCGCCGACCTCTACCCCGTCGAGCGACGCGGCGTCCCTCTCGGCGTGGTCTCGGCGGTGCAGGAGATCGGGTCGGTCGTCGGGCCGCTGTTCGGGGCGGTCGTCCTGGCGCTGGCCGACTGGCGGGCGATCTTCGCCATCAACCTCGCGGTCGGCCTGGTGCTCGCGGCGGCCGTGCGCGCCCTGTCGCCGGCCGCGGACCGCGCACGGCGACTGCGTCGACCCGACGTCGTCGGCCTGTTCCTGCTGCTCGCCACCCTCGCCAGCGCGCTCGTCGTCTTCCTGCGACCGTCGGCACTGATGCGTGACCTCACCTGGGGCCGGCTCTTCATCCCCTACGCCGGCGACGGCCGCTGGTGGACGCCGATCGGTGCCATCACGGTCGCGGCGCTCGTCCTCCTGCTCACCTGGTGCTGGTTCGCACGACGTCCCCTGCTCGACCTCCGGGGCTGGGTCCGCGTCCTGCTCGAGGCCGACCTCGTCGGCGCACTGCTGCTCGCACTCGCGCTGGGTGGCGTGATCCTCGCCTTCGCGACCGCCGACCCGAAGATCGAGGTCTTCTCGCCCCGCGGCCGCTGGTACCTCCTCGGCGCAGCCGTCGCCACCGCCGCCTTCACCTGGCACGTGCGTCGCGCCGCCAACCCGCTCGTGCCGCGCGGCGCCCTGCGTCGTACGCCGGCGTGGGGGGCGCTGCTGGTCAGCTTCTTCGTCGGCGCCGCGCTGATAGCCGCGCTCATCGACATCCCGCTCTTCGCGCGCACCACGGTCTACCCCGACGACCAGCTGCCGGCCGCCCTGGTGCTCGTCCGCTTCCTGCTGGCACTGCCCGTCGGCGCCGTGGCCGGCGGCTACCTGATCCGGATCCTCTCCCCCGGTGTCGTCACCGCCATCGGGATGGCGATGGCCGCGGCGGGCTTCGTGCTGATGACCCGCTGGGGGCTCACCACGATCGAGGAGCCGATCGCCAACGTGGCGCTGGTCGCCGGCGGCCTCGGGTTCGGGCTCGCGCTCGCCCCGGTCAACGCGGCGCTCCTCGCCTTCACCGACGACGACGTGCACGGCGTCGCGAGCGCGTTCGTCGTGGTCTCGCGGATGGTCGGGATGCTGATCGGCATCTCGGCACTGACCACGATCGGCCTGCGCCGCTACTACTCCGAGCAGCTCGCCATCCCGCCGGTGCAGGAGGTGTGCGACGGCAAGAGCAAGTGCAAGGCGTTCTCCGACCTGCTGCGCGTCGCCGGCATCGCCCAGGAGCACGCGGTGTTCTGGGGGGCGGCGGGCTGCGCCGTCGTGGCCGGACTGCTGGCGCTCGTCGTCTTCCGCGAGGTCCGGCCCACGCGGCTGGCCGCGCGAGACGTGTTCTCGGGCCACGCCTGACGTTCGCTAACCTGCTGGGCGTGGACGACTTCTCCGACCTCATGCAGGCCAACCGCGCGTTCGCGGACTCGTTCGACCTCGGCGGCTTCGACGGCAAGGCCCATGCCGGGATCGCCCTCGTCACGTGCATGGACTCCCGCATCGACCCGCTCCGGATGCTCGGGCTCCAGCACGGCGACGCCAAGATCTTCCGCAACCCGGGCGGCCGGGTGACGCCCCAGGCGCTCGAGGCGCTCGTCCTCGGCGTGCACCTGCTCAACGTGTCCCGCATCCTCGTCGTGCCGCACACCAGGTGCGCGATGGCCTCGGCGTCGGAGGATGAGCTGCGGGCCAAGGTCGGCGAGTCCGCCGGCACCGACGCCAGCTGGCAGTCGTTCGGGGTCGTGCCCGACCAGCTCGACCAGCTGCGCCAGGACGTCGCCAAGGTGCGCACGCACCCGCTCATCGTCGACCGTGCCCAGGTCGGCGGCTTCCTCTACGACGTCGACACCGGGCTGCTCACCCAGCACGTGTGAGACGCCCGGTCGTCACGCGTCCAACGTGTCGACGTCGACCTCATAGGCACCCTGGACGATGAACTCCTTGCGCGGGGCCACGTCGGAGCCCATCAGGAGCTCGAAGACCTGGCTGGCCTCGTCGACGTCGTCGATGGTGAGCTTGCGCAGGGTGCGGTGGCGCGGGTCCATGGTGGTCTCGGCCAGCTGGTCGGCGTCCATCTCGCCGAGGCCCTTGTAGCGCTGCACCGGGTCCTTCCAGCGCACGTTCTTCTTCTTGAGCTCGGCGAGCTTGCGCTGCAGCTCGTCGTCGGAGTACGTGTAGATGTACTTGTCCATCCCCTTCTTCGGGTTGGACAGCTCGATGCGGTGCAGCGGCGGGACCGCCGAGTAGAGCCGCCCGTCGCGGACGAGCTCGGGCATGTACTTGAAGAACAGCGTCGCGAGCAGGCACCGGATGTGGGCGCCGTCGGAGTCGGCGTCGGCCATCAGGATGATCCGCCCGTAGCGCGCCGCCTCGAGCTCGAACGTACGCCCCGAGCCGGCGCCGACGACCTGGATGATCGAGGCGCACTCGGTGTTCTTGAGCATGTCGCCCACCGAGGCCTTCTGGACGTTGAGGATCTTGCCGCGGATCGGCAGGAGCGCCTGGAACTCGCTGCTGCGCGCGGCCTTGGCCGTGCCCATCGCCGAGTCGCCCTCGACGATGAAGAGCTCGGTGCGCTCGGTGTCGGAGCTGCGGCAGTCGAAGAGCTTCGCCGGCAGCGCCGAGGACTCGAGGGCGTTCTTGCGGCGCTGGTTCTCCTTGTGCTGGCGCGCGGCGAGTCGGGTCTTCGACGCCCCGGCGACCTTCTCCATCAGCAGCTTGGCCTGCGCCTTCTCGGCGCGCTTGGTGGAGGTGAGGAACGACTTCAGCTCACCCGCCACCACCTTGCGTACGACGCTGCGCGCCGCGGGGGTGCCGAGGATCTCCTTGGTCTGGCCCTCGAACTGCGGCTCGGCCAGGCGGACGGTCACCACCGCGGTCAGGCCCTCGAGGACGTCGTCCTTGACGACGTCGGCGTCCGCGGACTTGAGCACCTTGGCGGCGCGCATCGCGTCGTTGAAGGTCTTGGTCAGCGCGGCCTCGAAGCCGCTCACGTGCGTGCCGCCCTTGGGCGTGGCGATGACGTTGACGAAGGAGCGCAGCTCGGTGTCGTAGGCGGTGTCCCAGCGCACCGCGACGTCGACGGTCAGCTCACGCTCGACCTCCTGGGGCGTCATGTGGCCCTTGTCGTCGAGCAGCGGCACGGTCTCGGTGAAGGTGTCGGTGCCCTGCAGGCGCAGGATGTCGGTCACCGGCTCGCCGTGGGAGAGGAACTCGACGAACTCGGCGATGCCTCCGTCGTGGCGGAACTTCTCCTCGACCATCTCCTCGCTGCGCTGGTCGCGGATGACCAGCTCGAGCCCCGGCACGATGTACGACGTCTGGCGGGCGCGGCCGAGCAGGCCCTCCATCTCGAAGCGGGCGTCCTTGGTGAAGATCTGCCGGTCGGGCCAGAAGCGGATCCGTGTGCCGGTCTTGCCCTTGGCCACCCGCTTGCCCTTGCGGGTGAGGCCGGACTGCGGGGTGAACGGCGCGCCGGGGCCCTCGCCGTCGAAGACGCCCGGGACGCCCCGCTGGAACGACAGTCCCTGCTGGCTCGGCGAGCGGTCGACATCGATGTCCATGCGCGAGGACAGCGCGTTGACGACCGACAGGCCGACGCCGTGGAGGCCGCCGGTGGCGACGTAGGAGCCGCCGCCGAACTTGCCGCCGGCGTGCAGCTTGGTGGCCACCACCTCGACGCCGGAGAGCCCGGTCTTGGGCTCCTTGTCGGTCGGGATGCCGCGACCGTCGTCGAAGACCTCGACGGACCCGTCGTCGTGCAGCGTCACCTCGACCCGGTGTGCGACGCCGGCCAGGGCCTCGTCGACGCCGTTGTCGATGATCTCCCACAGGCAGTGCATGAGGCCGCGGGTGTCGGTCGAGCCGATGTACATGCCCGGCCGCTTGCGCACGGCGTCGAGGCCCTCGAGGACCAGGAGGTGTGCTGCGTTGTAGGTGTTGTCTGCCGGTGCTGCCACGGAGGTCCTGTCGTACGTGAAATCTGCTGGATCGGGTACTACGAACCACAGGTGTGGAACGAGTCGACACTACCCGCGACACGCCGTACGGCGACGGAGGCACGCTGCCCCCGTGGCCACCCGGCGCGGACTAGCGTGGACCGCGTCACACCCCGCACCACCCAGCACCGACCCAGGACCGATTGGTCTCACTTCTGCAACGGCTCGTCCACGGTTGAGGACAACGCCAGCGGGGAGGGTGACCGCGTGATTGACTGCACACGTTCTCGAGTTACGGCGAGCGGGAATCTTTGCCCCACTCGCTACGTTGGGCCAGACACCGATGAACAGAAATGAGGCTGACGTGACCACTGCCACCGCACCCTCCCAGGCCGTGCTGACGGCCGGTGACCGCTGCGACCGCTGCGGCGCACAGGCCTACCTCCGTGTGGAGCTCCAGACCGGCGGCGAGCTGCTGTTCTGCGCGCACCACGCGCGTGAGCACGGCGAGAAGCTCCGCGAGATCGCGGCCAACGTCCACGACGAGACCCACAAGCTGGGCACTCCCGCCGCGGGCAGCGAGGCCTGAGCACCACCCCGACCGCACCGACTTCCCGAACGGCCCCGGACGCGCTCTCCGGGGCCGTTCTGCGTCCGCAGGGGGTTCGCTGCGCCGCGCCGGGGCCCGCCTCTGGGAGGCTTTCCCCGTGAGCCCGACCGAGATCCTGATCGCCGTGCTGATCGCCGTGGGCATTGCCGGCATCATCGTCCCCGTCCTGCCCGGCACCATCCTGGTCCTCGGCGCCGTCCTGGTGTGGGCGCTGGAGATCGGTACGACGACTGCCTGGGTCGTCTTCGCCGTCGCCACCACGCTGCTGGCGGCCGGCACCGTGGTGAAGTACCTCGTCCCCGGCCGACGGCTCAAGGCCTCCGGCGTCCCAAACCGCACCCTGCTGGTCGGCGCGCTCCTGGCGTTCATCGGCTTCTTCGTGGTGCCGGTCGTCGGGCTGCTCATCGGCTTCGTGCTCGGCATCTACCTCGCCGAGCGCGCACGGGTCGGCGCGGCGCAGGCGTGGCCCTCGACCACCGCGGCGCTCAAGGCCGTCGGTGTCTCGATCCTGATCGAGCTGGTCGCCGCCTGCCTGGCCGCGGTGACCTGGGTGGTCGGTGTGGTGCTGACCTGATGGCGGTCCTGCTCTCCCTGGTGGCCGCGCTGGCTTACGGGCTCTCGGACTTCGTCGGCGGCCTCGCCTCGCGTCGTACGTCGGCGTGGCCGGTCGCCTTCGTCGGCGCCGTCGCCGCGTTCCTGGGTGCCGTGGCGCTGGCCGTGGTCGGCGACGGCTCCCCCACCCGCGCCGACCTGCTCTGGGGCGCCCTCGCCGGTGTCGGCAGCGGCGCCGGTGGTGCGTTCCTCTACCGCGGGCTCGCCGCCGGGCGGATGGGCGTCGTGGCGCCGATCTCCGCGGTCGGGGCCGCCCTCCTGCCGGTGTGCGTCGGCGTCGCGACCGGTGAGCGGCCCGAGGCCCTCGTCTGGCTCGGCATCCTCGCCGCCGTCCCCGGCATCTGGCTGGTCAGCCGCGAGCCCGGCGGCACGGGCGACTTCGCCGAGGGCGTCCTCGACGGCGTCCTCGCCGGTCTGGGGTTCGGCCTGCTCTTCGCTGCCATGGGCCAGGTCCCCGAGGACGCCGGCTTCGTCCCGCTCGCCGTCGCCCAGGGCGTCGCGGTCGTCGGCGTCGCCCTCACCGCGTCCGCCCTCGGCGGCCGCTGGGTGCCGTACGACGCCTCGCAGGCATGGGGCGTCCTCGCCGGCCTGCTCGCCACGGTGGCGGTGCTGGCGTTCCTCCTCGCCACCCAGACCGGGCTGCTCACGGTGGCCTCGGTGGTGACGTCGCTCTACCCCGCCGTCACGATCGCGCTGGCCGCGCTGGTGCTCCGGGAGCGGATCCATGCCTCCCAGGGCGTGGGGCTGTTGCTGTGCGGCGTGGCCGTCGGCCTCGTGGCGGCCGCCTGACGATCAGGCGCTGAGCTCGCCTGACGATCAGGCGCTGAGGCCCGAGCCGATCGGCAGGCTCCACCGGTGCCGCTTGGGCACCCAGTCGACGACGGGGTGCGAGCCGTCGGCCTGGTCGACCATCTTGACCGACACCCGCACGGACGGGAGCCGGTCGAAGCACTCCCTGCTGATGACCGCGCGGAACACGTCACCGCCCCACTTCGGCCGCGCGGAGTAGTCGCACCTGACCCGGTCGTCGCTGCCACGCCAGCCGTCGGCCCCGGTCAGCACGTAGTCGGTGCCGTCACCGAGCCCGGAGCTGAGCACGAGCTCGGGACCCTTCGCAGCACGGTCGGTGTCGATGAACACCGAGACCCCGGCGGCGCTGGAGCGCATCAGCTCGGTGAAGCGCACCTTGACGAGGAGGTTCTCCTTGCCGTGGTTGGCCTCGAGGCCCGTGATGTCGGTGAGCGACGCGCTGGCGTCGGCCGGGTCGTCGATCGCGAAGAACTCCGCATGGGCCGGTGGTGAGGCCAGCGCCACGAGCGTGAGCGCGGACAGGGCGGCGAGCGAGATCCGAGTTCTCATGGTTCGAGTGTGGCACCACCCACCCCCGTCGCGTCCACCCACTTGCGGGGGTGGACGGTCCCCCTGCTGGCACGATGAATCCATGGTGGGAGCGAGGGGCGCGCGCGTGCACCGGGCCGTCGCTGCCGTCGCCGTGGTGAGCGCCGCAGCCCTGGCCGGGTGCACGTCCACGCAGGAGGACCCGCCGCCGTCGGAACAGCTGAGCTCCTCACCGGCCCCGGCCTCGACCCCGACAGCCACGTCGTCGCCGGGCACCGCGTCACAGCCGATCCGGATCGCGCTGGCCGGCGACATCCACTTCGAGGGCCCCCTCGCCGCACGGCTGCGCGATCCCGCCTTGGCGCTCGCGCCGGTCTCCGCCGCCCTGTCGGCAGCAGACCTCACCATCGTGAACCTGGAGACCTCGGTCGGCACGGGCGGCCGTCCCGAGCCGGGCAAGCGCTACACCTTCTCCGCCGGCCCCGAGGCGTTCGAGGCGTTGGCGGCGGCGGGCGTCGACGTCGCCACCATGGCCAACAACCACGCGCTCGACTACGGACGTACCCGGATCCCCAGCACCCTCGCGGCGGCCCGGCGCGCCGCCCGGGCGGCGACGCCGCTCGCGGTCGTCGGGATCGGACGCAACGCCGACGAGGCGTTCGCACCTGCGCTCTCCGACGTCCGCGGCACCGTGGTCGCCACGCTGGCCGCCTCCGTCGCCGACCAGGACCCTTCGGCCGACCCGACCGGCCACTGGGCGGCCACGGACGAGCGGGCCGGCATCGCCGACGCCCTCGTCCCGGCCCGGCTGCTCGACGGCGTGCGCCGGGCCCGGGACACCGCCGACGTGGTCGTCGTCTACCTGCACTGGGGAGTCCAGGGCCAGCGCTGCCCGAGCCGGGACCAACGCTCGCTGGCAGCCACCCTGGTCGACGCCGGAGCTGACATCGTGGTCGGCTCGCACGCCCACCGGCTGCAGGGTGACGGTCGGTCGGGCAACGCCTACGTCGCCTACGGGCTGGGCAACTACGCCTGGTACTCCCCCGGGGACGCCGCCACCTCGCGGACCGGCGTGCTCTACCTGACCGTCCGGCCGCGCACCGCCGGTCCGCGACCGCCCCACGTGGTCCGCGCGACCTGGGCACCTGCCCGGATCGGCGTCGACGGGTTGCCGGCGACCGCCACCCCCGCGGACGCCACCGCGTTCCGGGCCGACCGGGCGTCGTTGCGGACCTGCGCCGGACTGTCGCGCTGATCGATCAGCGCGGCGCGAGCCACTCCAGGAGCAGCCGGCCCACGCGCCCGAGCTGGGCAGGCCGCACGACGGCCGGCACGTCGCCGGCCGAGTGGTAGCCGGCGTACGGCGTCGACCCGAGGCGGGCACCGGGCAGGCCGCTGCGGACGAAGGACCAGTGGTCGCTGCTGCGCTGGCCCGGGTCGGGCACCGCCGGCACCCCCGCACGCCGGGCAGCGGCCAGGAGGCTGCGCTGCACGGGGTCGGAGTCCGCGGCCGAGCCCACCGGAACGGTGTCGCCCACCCCGACCCGGTCGAGGGAGACCATCCCGCGCACGGCCTCCCTCGCGGTCGGTGCCAACCGGTCGACGTAGGTGCGCGACCCGTAGTGGTGGTCGTCGTCCGTCGGCCCCCGCGGCTCCTCGGCGCCGAACGCCACGAAGACCACGGGCAGCCGCGTCCGCCGTCCGGCAGCGGCCTCGGCGACCGCCAGAACCACACCGACGCCGGAGGCGTTGTCCTCGGCGCCGGGTGCCTGCGGCACCGTGTCGAGGTGCGCACCCACCACGAGGTGGGGACGCGTGGGGTCGAAGCCCGGCGGCGTCGCGACGACATTGGTCGAACGGCCGGCCGGGACCGGCACTCCCCACGACTCCCCCGCGGGTACGGCGACGCGCTGGCGCGTGACGTCGTACCCGTGGCGCGCGAACGCCCGGGCCACCCAGCCGGCGGCGCGCTCGTGGGCCGGGGTCGTCGCCTCGCGGGGCCCGACCACGCCCGCGAGGTGGCGTACGACGCGCACGGCCGTGCCCGTCCGCAGGTCGCCGGGGCGGACCGGCCGCGCCTCGGGTGTCGGCTCGGCGGTCGCGGTGCCGGACGGAGGCAGCGGTGCGGCGCGGGTCGTGCCGGCCTCACCGCCGGGCCGCGCCGGCGACTCCCCGGGCTCGGCGGAGCACGCCGCCACGACGAGGACGACCGGCGCCGCTGCTGCGAGGCGTCGCAGGCGTGCCGGAGCGGTCACCGCAGGCGCGCGTCGAGGTAGGCGCGGAGCATCAGCTCGACCTCGCGCAGGGACGCCTCACGGTCGTCGTGCCCGGGTGGGCGCCGCGCGAGGGTGTGGCGCACCGTCTCGATGCAGAGCTCGACGACGCGTCGCAGGTCACCCGGCGCCTGCTGCACCCCCGTGCCCCGCAGCGCGTCGGCGAAGAGGTCGACGAGGTGCTCGCGCACCGCGTGGGCCGGCGAGTCGCCGCGATCGGGCGCCAGCTCCTCGGTGAGCCGGTAGTAGCCCGGGTGCTGCTCCTGCAGGGCGGCCGCACGCCGGAGCAGCTCGCCGAGCACGGCCTCGAGGTCGCTGAGGGAGGCGATCTCGGACACCACCTCGGTGTAGGCGGGCGCCACCGCCTCGAGGTAGCGGCCGGCGAGGGCGTCGACGATGGCGGCCTTGTCCTCGAAGAACCGGTAGAGCGCGCCGACCGACAGCCCGGCGCGCGCCGCGATGCGCGTGGTGCTGGCGCCCGCGACGCCGCGCTCGCCGATCTCGTGCTCGGCGGCGACGAGGATCCGGTCGACGGTCTCCCGCGACCGGTCCTGCTGGGGGCTGCGTCGGGTGCCGGTCACTGCACCATGATGGCCCCCGACGTCCCGCGGACGCACGTGACGCTCCGGGTGCCGGCGAGCCAGGCGCCGCGCAGGCAGCTGCCGAGCGCGCGCTGCCCGGCCGCGTTGGGGTGCCAGGACTCCTGGCAGGTCTGGTAGTACGACTGGCAGGTGTCGGTGACGCGCTTGATGTCGAACTTGTCGTAGGGCGTGAAGCTCTGGACGTGCACGCCGCTCGGGCCGTCCATCACGCGCAGCGGTGTGGCCAGCGAGCTGCCGGGGCTGCCGGGCTGCTCGCAGAGGCGGGCGCCGTCGAAGGCCCGCTGGACGTCGAGGTAGGTGAGCTTCGCGGCCGGCCGCTCGGCCTGGAGGGTCGACGCGACGCCCGCGACGAGGCTGCCGAGGTTCTGGCTGAACCGGTGCGCCGGCGCCAGGGAGTCGATGTCGGCCGGGCACCCGGCGGCGTACCTCTCGTCGACGAGCGCGCGGTACTTGTCGCGGGTGTCGCTGCGGCCGTCCTCGGTGCGGTACTGCTCGGCGTACGCCGGCGGGAGCGGGTTGGTGTAGTCCTGCAGCACCACCCGGTGGTCGCCGTCGGCGTCGACCTCGTCGAGCACGTCGAGGACCTGCCGCACCGCCGCCGTCGTCTCCGCCCGCGCCGCGCCCAGCTGGGCCGCGGTCGCGAAGTCCGCGTCGGAGCAGGCACGCTCGTTGAGCTCCTCCCCGGTGACCCAGTTCGCGAAGTGGATCCACACCTCCCACCAGCCGGTGTAGCCGTCGGCGACGAAGCGGCCGGCGCACTCGGCGGCCACCCCACCGAAGGTGAACTGGCTGTTGTTCGACCCCAGGCCCAGCAGCACCAGGTCGATGTCCCCGGTCTGCGCGACGCTGCGCAGCTGGGCGATCTGGGCGGCGACCGTGCGGCCGGCGGGTCGCGCGCTCGACGCGGCGGCCATGTCCGCGGGCTGCGCGCCCGAGCACGCGAGGTTCACCCGGCGGGTGATGCCCGGCAGGTCGGCGACCTGGATCGAGGCGTTGGCAGAGCGGTGGCAGAAGTAGGCGTTGCTGTTGGCGGCCGACCAGCCGGGGAAGCCCTGCGCGACGCCGGACTGGTCGGTGACTGGCTGGTAGGCGCCGGCGCCCTCGCCGCTGATGAAGCTGTCCCCCATCGCCACCGCGGTGGGTGGCAGTGGGTCGGCCTGCGCCGGTGGGGCGAGCGCGGCGAGCGCAACCGCCGCGATGAGGAGCACGCCGGCAGCTGCCGACCGGTCACGAGCACTGCGTCCGAGCATGGGCCCTCCCGAGATCCATGAACGCGAATGGGAGTTCGCGTTCAAGCATCGTCCGCCTGCGTCAGTGCGGCGTCAAGGGGCAGGGAGCGGCCCCCAATGACGAGCAGCGCCGCCCGGACGGGCGGCGCTGCTCGGTGTGACGGGGTCGGACGCTCAGTCCAGGTAGTCCCGCAGGACCTGCGACCGGCTCGGGTGGCGCAGCTTCGACATCGTCTTGGACTCGATCTGGCGGATCCGCTCGCGGGTCACGCCGTAGACCTTGCCGATCTCGTCGAGCGTCTTGGGCTGGCCGTCGGTGAGGCCGAACCGCATCGACACCACACCCGCCTCGCGCTCGGAGAGGGTGTCGAGCACCGCGTGGAGCTGCTCCTGGAGCAGGGTGAACGAGACCGCGTCGGCCGGGACGATCGCCTCGGAGTCCTCGATCAGGTCACCGAACTCGGAGTCGCCGTCCTCGCCGAGCGGGGTGTGGAGCGAGATCGGCTCGCGACCGTACTTCTGGACCTCGATGACCTTCTCCGGGGTCATGTCGAGCTCCTTGGCCAGCTCCTCCGGCGTGGGCTCGCGGCCCAGGTCCTGGAGCATCTGGCGCTGCACGCGGGCGAGCTTGTTGATGACCTCGACCATGTGCACCGGGATACGGATGGTGCGGGCCTGGTCGGCCATCGCCCGGGTGATCGCCTGGCGGATCCACCAGGTGGCGTAGGTCGAGAACTTGTAGCCCTTGGTGTAGTCGAACTTCTCGACCGCACGGATCAGGCCGAGGTTGCCCTCCTGGATGAGGTCGAGGAAGAGCATGCCGCGCCCGGTGTAGCGCTTGGCCAGCGAGACCACGAGACGCAGGTTGGCCTCGAGGAGGTGGTTCTTGGCGCGCCGGCCGTCCTCGGCGATCCACTCGTACTCCTCGAGCATCTTCGCGCTGATCCGGCCGCCCTTGGCGAGCTTCTCCTCCGAGAACAGGCCGGCCTCGATGCGCTTGGCGAGCTCGACCTCCATCTCGGCGTTGAGGAGGGGGACCTTGCCGATCTGCTTGAGGTAGTCCTTGACCGGGTCGGCGGTGGCGCCGGCCACCATGACCTGCTGCTCGGGCTCGTCGGTCTCGTCCGCCGCGGAGACCGTGAAGGCCTGCTTCTCGTCCTCCTTGATGGTCGGGTCGGCCACGACGTCCTTCTCGAACTGGTCGTCCGGGATGTCGGGCAGGACCTTCTTGCCGTCGGGGCCGACGACCTCCGTGGCCGCACCGAGGTCGACGACGTCGCCGGCGGCGCCCTTCTTGGCGGCGGCCTTCTTCGCCGGGGCCGCTGCCTTCTTGGCGGCTGCCTTCTTGGCGGGGGCCTCGGTGGTCGCGGCGGCGGCCTTCTTGGCCGGCGCCTTCTTGGCGGCGGCCGACGTGGCGGAGCGCTTGCTGGTCGCGGCGACCGCGCGCAGGCTCGTGGCGTCGACCTGGACCGAGATGCCCAGGCCGCTGAGGTGCACGAGGAGTGCCTTCAGGTGCTTGGGCTCGACACCGGCCTCGTCACTCGCGCGACGTACGTCCTCGGGGGACACGGTGCCGGTTGGGGTGCCGCTGGCGACCAGGGTGGCGATGGAGGGGTGCGACAGCACCTCGGCGGGGAGCAACTTGCGTGCGTGTGAGGACACGAACACCTCTCGTCAAACAGCTTCGGGGCGCGGCGAGGCCCGGTGACGTCAAGAGCCGCGTCGTCATTCTGCCACGGCACCCCACGCGTCCGGGCATCCCCCTCAGTCTGCGGCGCGGACGGCGGCCTTCTTGGCCTTCTTGAAGTCGCGGACCTTCTGCAGGGAGTCGGCGTCGACGACGTCGGCGACCGACCGGTGGCCGTCGAGGGCGTAGTCCCCCACGGCCGCCTCCCAGCCCTCCGGACGTACGCCGAGCTGCTTGGCGAGCAGCGCCACGAAGATCTGGGCCTTCTGCTTGCCGAAGCCGGGCAGCGCCATGACGCGCTTGAGCAGGTCCTTGCCGTCGCTGGCCTCGGTCCACAGCCGCGACGCGTCACCGCCGTAGGTGTCCTCGACGATGCGGGCGACCTCCTGGAGCCGCGCGGCCATCGAGCCCGGGAACCGGTGGATGGCCGGCGGGGTCGACGCCATGGCGGCGAACTCCTCCGGGTCGGCCGTGGCGATCGCGTGCGGCTCGAAGGTGCCGAGCCGGTCCAGGACCTTGGCAGGGCCCCGGAACGCGTGCTCCATGGGGTACTGCTGGTCGAGCATCATCCCGATCAGCAGGGCGAACGGGGAGTCGTCGAGGACCTTGTCTGCGGCGGGGTCGCCGGTGATCTGGATGCCCATGGGGACATCTTGCCCCAGAGCCCGACGCCTCCGCTGCGACGAGGTGAGGGGCTACTGCGCCTTGACGGCGAGCACCGGGCAGGGCGCGTCGAGCAGCACGCGCTGGGCGTTGCTGCCGAGGATGAGCTTGCCGACCGGCGAGCGTCGGCGCAGGCCGATGACGAGCAGCTCGGCGTTGTTGGCCTCGGCGATGCTGATGAGGTCCTCGGCGGGCTCGAAGCCGCGGACGAGCTGGCGGATGTCGTGCTCGACGCCGGACTCCTCCAGCGTCGTGCGGATCTTCTCCAGCTCGTCCTCAGCGGCGCGGGCCTTGGGGCCGTCGAACTCCTGGCCCCCGCGGTGGGAGTTCACCACGACGAGCCTGCTGCCGCGCAGCCTGGCCTCGTTGATGCCGGCGCTGAGGGCGGCCTCGCCCTCCGGCTTGGGGACGTATCCGACGACGACGGTGCCCATGGGGTCTCCTCTCGCGGCCACAGCCTCCGTGCGGTGAGCCTGTTGGCACCGTAACGGAAACGGCGGGGCTTGGGCAGCCTGTGGACACGCGCGTCGGCGCGGCGCGGCTGCGACAGGCTGGGCGGGTGAGCCTGCAGGCGCCGATCGACCGCCACACCCACCGGGTGCTGCGCGCCGCCGTGCTCGAGCTCGTCGAGGCCGAGCCGCGCCGCCGGTCCGGCTTCCCCACCGTCGTGCACGCCGGCGCGCCCGGGTGCAGCCTCCGGCACGTGGAGGCGCCGCCGCTGCCGGACGCCGGCCTGCGCGCCGACGTCGTGCTCTCGCTCCTGCGCGGTGCGCCGGGGAGCCACCAGCCCCACCTCTGGCTGACCCGCCCGGGCGAGCTCAGCCCGCACGACGACGACCTGCGGTGGCTCGGTCCGGCTCAGTGGGCCGCGTCCGCCCTCGGGCTGCCGGTCGGGCTGGTGGTGGTCACCCGGAAGGGCTGGTTCGATCCCGTGTCCGGCGTGTGCCGCGAGTGGCGGCGGCTGCGACGACGTCCAGGAGGCTGAGGTCGTCGCGAGCAGGACCGGGGTCAGTCCCACTCGTGCACGGGCGCGTTGCTGTGCATGCGCTCGCGGTAGTCGAGGAGCGTCGCGCGGAGGGCGTCGTAACGGTCTGCTCCCCCGCGCTCGTGCACGCGGTCCACGAACCAGCCGGCACCGCTCGTCTCCTTGAGGCACCGCTGCTCGATGATGCCGAGGTAGCGGTCGCTCTCCTCGCCCGGCACGCCCCAGGCGTCGAGGCCGGCGCGCGCCATCGGCAGCAACCGCCGCAGGACCAGCTCGGTGGCCCGCACCTGGCCGATGCCGGGCCAGTAGACCTGGGCGTCCACCCCGAGCTGCGCGGCCACGTGGAAGTTCTCCTCGGCCGCGGAGAACGACATCTGCGACCACAGCGGTCGCTCGCTCTCGGCGAGGTGGCGGACCAGGCCGAACCACAGCGCGGCGTTGGCGATGGTGTCGGCGACGGTGGGCCCGGCAGCGAGGAGGCGGTTCTCCACGCGCAGGTGAGGCACCCCGTCGGCGATGTCGTAGACCGGGCGGTTCCAGCGGTAGATCGTGCCGTTGTGCAGCTTGAGCTCGTGGAGGCTCGGCGTGCCACCGTCCTCCAGCACCTGCAGCGGGTCCTCCTCGTCGGTGATCGGGAGCAGCGCCGGGAAGTAGCGGACGTTCTCCTCGAAGAGGTCGAAGACCGAGGTGATCCAGCGCTCGCCGAACCACACCCGCGGCCGCACGCCCTGCGCCTTGAGCTCCTCGCTCCGGGTGTCCGTCGCCTGCTCGAACAGCGGGATGCGGGTCTCGCGCCACAGCTCCTTGCCGAGGAGGTAGGGCGAGTTGGCCGACACCGCGACCTGGATCCCGGCGATCGCCTGGGCGGCGTTCCAGTAGGCGGCGAACTGGTCGGGCGAGGTCTGGACGTGGAACTGCGTGCTCGTGCACGCAGCCTCGGGGACGATCGAGTCCGCGGTGGTGGTCAGCCGCTCGCGGCCCGAGATGCTGATCGTGATGTCCTCGCCACGAGCGGCGAGGATCTGCTCGGACAGCAGCTTGTAGCGCGGGTTGGCACTCAGGCTGGAGACGCTCATGTGCCCCTCGGCCAGCGTCGGGAGGATGCCGATCATCACCTGGTGGGCACCGAGCTCGGCGGACTTCTCCTCAGCGGTGTTGAGCGAACGGCGCAGGCTCGCCTCGAAGGTCGACAGGCCGCCCTCGCGGAGCCTGGCGGGCGCCACGTTGATCTCGATGTTGAACTGCCCGAGCTCGGTCTGGAAGTCCGGGTCGGCCAGCGCGGCCAGCACCTCGGCGTTCTTCAGCGCCGGGTCGCCCGCGTCGTCGATGAGGTTGAGCTCCATCTCGAGGCCCGTCATCGGGTCGTGGGTCTCGAAGCGCGCCTCGCGGAGCATCCGGGCGAACACGTCGAGGTTGCGACGGACCTTCTCGCGGTGCCGCGTCCGGTCAGCCCGGCTGAACTCCTGCTGGTCGACCTCTTCTCCCATGACCGCACCCTAGCCACGCCGCCCTCTGTCGGGTACCGCCCGAGCGGGGGGTCTCAGGCGGCGGGATCGGCCGTCGAACCGGCCTCGGGCCGCAACGCCTCCCACGTGTCGGGCGAGGTGGCGGTCTCCAGGAGCTGCGCGACGAGGGAGGCGAGCGAGTGCGCCGGGCGCGCCTCCCGGCACCGGTCGACGGCGCACCAGGCGAGGGCGCCGTCGCCGACCAGCCACGCAGCGAAGGCCAGCACGGCCGCCGGCCCGGCCACGTGGGACACCGGGAGCCGGCGCACGGCGTCGGACCACAGGTCGACGGCGGCGCGCGCCTGGGGTCGGCCGAGCCAGACCCACGCCTCGTCACGCCGCTCCCCCGAGGTCACCGTGACGGCGACCGCCGCAAGCTCGCTGGGCGTGAAGGTCGTCCCGCACTGGACGTGGCGCCGCGTGAGCGCGGCGAGCGCCCCCGGCTGCAGCGGGGACGCCGCGACCAGGTCGTCGGGGGGCACGCCTCCCGAGGCGTCCGGCGCGAGGGTGGCTCGCAGGGCCTCCCGGCTCGGGTGGGTGACGCGTCCGTCGAAGACGGCCTGCGCGGTGAACGGGTGCTCGGCGAGGGTGAAGGGCACGCCCTGGTAGGCCGGGAGCGGCGCGCCGGGGAGGACGGCGTACCAGTGGGAGTCGTGCACCCGGAGCACCTCGCGGACGGCTATCCCGACGGCGGTCAGCTCCTCGTGGAGCGCCCACGCCGCTTCGTCGGCGACCGTCGTGTCGTCGTCGTAGACCACCACGACGACCTCGCGCACGCCGTGGCGGCGGGCGGGCCGGACCAGCGCCTCGACCACGTCGTCGACGTCGTCGGGGTCGTGCGGCAGGTCGACGCGGGCGTGCATCCCACCACCCGGGCCGATGCTGGCGAGCACCACCGAACGCTCCGGCACGAAGCCGAGGGCGACGGGCACGAAGGCAGCGATGTCGCCGGGAGTGCGCGCGGTCAGGGTGGTGGTCGGGTGCGGCGGCCGGCCGGGGGCGGGCTCGGGATCAGGGCTCGGGGTGTGGTGGGTCGAGGTCATGACGAGGACGCTGCCCGCGCTCACCGACGCCCGATCGCTCCAGGGGCGACGACCTGTGGACGACGGGTTCGCGGGGGTGCCTGTGGACGTTTCGCGGGCCGCGACCGGGCTGAGAGACTGTCCGCGTGACGGCCTTCGCGACGGTGCCCGCCCCCGGGGGCCGCGGCTGATGCGCAGCACCGCATCGATCCTGCACGTGGACCTGGACGCCTTCTTCGCCGCCGTCGAGCAGCGCGACAAGCCGTCACTGCGCGGCAAGCCGGTGATCGTGGGGGGCACCGGGGGGCGCGGCGTGGTCGCCACGGCGTCCTACGAGGCCCGGAGGTACGGCGTCGGCTCGGCGATGTCGACCCGCGAGGCTCGGGCCCGCTGTCCGCACGCGGCGTTCCTGGGCGGCCGGTTCCACGCCTACCGCGAGACCAGCGCGCGGGTCATGTCCGTGCTGCGTGAGCTCTCGCCCCTCGTCGAGCCGCTGTCGCTCGACGAGGCCTTCGTCGACCTTGCCGCAGCCGGGCTCCCCGACCTCGAGGTGGGCACGGTCACCGAGGCGGGCGAGCAGCTGCGCGCGCGGATCCACGAGGTGACCGGGGGGCTCACCGCGACCGTCGGCATCGCGTCGTCGAAGTTCCTCGCCAAGGTCGCCAGCGAGCTCGACAAGCCGGACGGCATGACGGTGGTCCCGCCCGGCACCGAGCTCGAGCTGCTGCGCCCGATGAACGTCGCGGTCATCCCCGGCGTCGGCCCCGCCACGGCCGAGCGCCTGCGCCGGGCCGGGATCCACACCATCGCCGACCTCGAGCGGATGAGCGAGGACGAGCTGGTCCGGCTGCTCGGCAACGCCCAGGGGCACGGGTTGTGGCAGCTCGCCCGCGCGCGCGACGACCGGTCCGTGGTCGCGGAGCGGGAGACCAAGTCGGTCAGCGTCGAGGGCACCTACGACTCCGACCTCACCGACCGCCGGCTGATGGAGGGACTGCTCACCCGCCAGGCACGCGACGTCGGCGCACGGCTGCGCAAGAGCGGCTACTCCGGCCGGACCGTGACCATCAAGGTGCGGATGTACGACTTCACCACGCTGAGCCGCTCCACGACCCTGTCCAGCCCGACCGACGACGGCGGCACCATCGCCCGGGTGGCCCGCTCGTTGCTGGGTGACCTCGACACCACCGGCGGGGTCCGGCTCCTGGGCGTCGGTGTCTCCGGCCTGGCTGACTGGGTGCAGGAGGACCTCTTCGGCGAGGCGCCGGCCGAGGAGGAGGCCGAGGTGGCGCTGCCGGAGCCCCCGCGCCGCACCTGGCCGCCGGGCGCCGACGTGGTGCACGACGAGCTCGGTGCCGGGTGGGTGTGGGGGTCCGGGTCCGGCGTGGTCACCGTACGTTTCGAGACCGCCGAGACCCCGCCCGGACCGGTGCGCAGCTTCAAGGTCGACGACCCGGCGCTGCACCGGCCCGAGCCGCCGACGGAGGACTGAGGCCCACCGGCCTCGCGCCGATCGGACCGCCGCCGGCCCCCAGGCACGGACCTCGACGTCGCCGTCCGTGAGCCCGGCGTTCATCCGGTCGTCGTTGCCCCCGGGACGCGCGGAAGGCAGCATGGATGCCGCCCGCCGGGGGAAATAGGGTGAGGGGCTCCCGATGGTATGAGCATCAGGAGCCCCTCGGCTTGACCGGGAAGGTGACGTCCGGTCCACCGAACCGGCCGCCCAGCTCCCACAGTCCCCGTCACCAGGCCTGCGCGGCGAGCAAGTCGCCGTGTGGTGCTGCTTGTCCGATCCGATCCCCGACCCCGCCCGGAGGCGGTCTCGGTAGGGAGAGTTCTATGCCCGCGCGGGCCCGGCCCGCAAGGGCTTCGCCGAACAAACCGCGGGTCCCACAGGGTTGCCCACAGAACTTCCTCCGCGCTCCACAGGCGGACGCAGTCCGTCCACAGATCCTGTCCAGGCTGTGGACGGCGCCCGCCGTCCGCTGGCCGCATGAGCACCGTCCTCCCGGGGAACCCCCTGAGAAGTCCCTGAGAGTTCGTGATTCGTGCAACTCCCGCGGGCACTGGCTCGTCAGTGCAGATGAAGGCACCGCCATCCGATCGGGAATCTCGCATCGAACACAGGTGTTGGAACAGGTGTGCGACACGGGGTGATCGCACGAGAGCAGGAGGACGAAGATGAGCACCGCACAGGCCAAGCGCACCACCACCACCACGACTCGCGAGATCGAGGGCCGCGACAGCGTCGGTCTCTACCTCGACGAGATCGCCCGCACCCCGCTGCTCGACGCTGAGACCGAGGTCGAGCTGTCCAAGACCATCGAGGCGGGCCTGCTGGCCCAGCACCTCCTCGACACCGGCCGGATCGGCCGCCGCAAGGGCGGTGCGCCGATGAGCGCCAACGAGGCCGAGCTCGAGTGGCTCGCCGAGCAGGGCCGCCTCGCCGTCGACCGCTTCATCGAGGCGAACCTGCGCCTCGTCGTCTCGATCGCCCGCAAGTACGGCCGCTCGCAGATGCCGATGCTCGACCTGATCCAGGAAGGCAACACCGGCCTGATCCGTGCGGTCGAGAAGTTCGACTACACCAAGGGCTACAAGTTCTCGACGTACGCCACCTGGTGGGTGCGGCAGGCCATCACCCGCGGCATCGCCCAGCAGGCCCGCGTCGTACGCCTCCCGGTGCACGTCGTCGAGGAGCTCAACCAGGTCGGTTCGGCGCGCCGGACGCTCGAGCGTCAGCTCGGCCGCGACCCGGAGCCGCAGGAGATCGCCACCGAGCTCGGCATGGACCTCGACCGGGTCCTCGACCTGATGAGCTGGGGCCGCGAGCACGTCTCGCTGGACACCCCGGTCGACGAGGACGGCGACACCTCGCTGGGCGACCTGATGGCGCAGGAGACCGCCCCCGGTCCGGACCTCAACGTCCTCGACGCCGAGGCCCGCCAGCGGCTCGACGACCTCGTCGGCATCCTCGACGAGCGCTCTGCCGACATCGTCCGGGCCCGCTACGGCCTGGCCGACGGTCGCCAGCACAAGCTCGCCGACATCGGTGCCCGCCACGGCATCTCCGCCGAGCGGGTCCGCCAGCTCGAGCGGGAGGCGCTGCAGAAGCTCCGCCGCGCCGGCGACCCCGACCTCGCAGCCTGAGAGCACACACCCTCAGACTGCGAACAGATCGATCAGTACGCCGCGGACAACAGGTCCGCGCTCGCGGCCTGTGCCTGCTCGACGACGTCGGGCGGCACAGGCCGCTTCGCTGCGATCCGGGCCTGCCACATCTGAAGCGCCACCACGCGCGCCGCGGCCTCCTCGATCCGGTCGCGCGAGAGCTCGCCGGACTTGACCGCGTCCACGATGATCTGGTGCGTGGTGGCGTTGTCCACCGGCATGAGCAGCAGGTCGGCGCCGGCCTGGAGCGCCTGGAGCGCCGGGGTCGGGCGCCCACCGACGGCGCCCATGCCGAGCGAGTCGGTGATGGCGACGCCCTCGAAGCCGAGGTCGTCGCGCAGCAGGTCGTACACCTCGGGCGCCATGCTCGCGGGGACGTCGGGCGCGACCGAGGTGAGGTCGAGGTGGCTCATCATCACCGCCGGCGCGCGCTTGGCGATGGCCAGCTCGAAGGGCGGGAGGTCGTGCGCGCGGATCTCCTCGAGCGACGAGTCGACCACGGGGAGCACGTCGTGGCTGTCGGTCGTCGCGGTGCCGTGACCGGGGAAGTGCTTGACGGTCGACACGATGCCGGCCGAGTCGTAGCCCTTCACCGCGTACGCCGTCGCGAGCGCCGCCACCTTCGGGTCCTCGGAGGCCGAGCGGGCGCCGATGGTCGGGTCGGCGGCGCCGATGGTCACGTCGGCCACGGGCGCGAACACCCAGGTGAAGCCGAGGTCGCGCAGCTCGTAGCCCGTGGCCCGCGCGGCGAGGCGCGTGACCTTGCGGCCCGAGCGCAGGTCGTCCTCGATGGCCAGGCCGGCCGACTGGAAGTGCGGGAAGTCGGTGGCGATGCCACGCAGGTGCGAGACGTAGCCGCCTTCCTGGTCCACGCCGATGACCGGTGGGAAGTCGCGACCGTCCTCGGCCGCCGCCTCCGCGACCGCGGCGGTCGTCGCGAGGACCTGGTCGCGGTCGGTGACGTTGTCCGTGGTGATCGAGACGCCTGCGAGGTGGAGGTCGCGCACCATCGCGGCCGGCTCCGCGGGGTCGGTGCCGTGGTAGCGGCCCACGATCACCCCGCCGGCCAGCTGGTCCGGGGACCAGGTGCTGACCAGCTGCCGGGCCTGCTCGACCTCGCCGATCGTCGGGCCCCAGGAGGTCGGGGTGTTCGGGTCCTCCGGGCTCTCCGTCGCGGTCGGCTCGTCCGTCGAGACGGTCGGGCTGGACGAGTCGGCGGGGCCGCTGCCGTCACCGGAGCCCGCCGCGCAGGCGGTGACCATGAGGACACCTGCTGCGAGGACGGCCAGACGGGGTCGGAGCGCACGCACGCCCGGGAGGCTACCCGCCGCGTCGGCCCAACCGGGAAACGTCAGGCCCGGGCGCGGAGGTCGGCGTACACCTGCTCGACGCGGGCCCGGAGCTCCTCGAGCGAGCCGGTGTTGTCGATGACGTGGGTGGCGAGGGCGAGGCGGTCCTCGCGCGTGGCCTGGGCCGCGATCCGCGCCTCGGCCTCCTCGCGCGACCAGCCCCGGTCGCCCATCATGCGCTCGACCTGGACCTCGGCGGGGACGTCGACCACGACGACCGCGTCGAAGGAGCCCGCGCGGCCGCCCTCGGCGAGCAGCGGGATGTCGTGGACCACCACGGCGTCGGCCGCGGCCTGCGCCTCGAGCTGGGCGCCGCGCTGGTGGACGAGGGGGTGGATGATCGCCTCCAGCCGCTTGCGGGCGGCCGGGTCGGCGAAGACGATCGCGCCCATCGCCGGCCGGTCGAGGTCCCCCTGGGGCGTCAGCACCGACTCGCCGAACTCCGCCACGACCGCGGCCAGCCCGGGCGTGCCGCGGGCGACCACCTCGCGTGCGAGCAGGTCGGCGTCGACGACCACCGCGCCGAGGTCGGCGAGGATCGCCGAGACGGTGCTCTTTCCCGAGGCGATGCCCCCGGTCAGCCCGACACGCACGGTCACTGGTCCTCCCCCACGACGATCCGAAGAATCCCGTGGAGCGTACGACGCTGGTCGGCGCTCAGCACGCCCAGGACCTGCTCGGAGGCGTCCCGGCGTACGTCGTCGATGCGCGCCACCAGCGCGTGCCCGTCCGGGGTGAGGGTGAGCTGGGTCGCCCGCCGGTCGGTGGGGTCGGCGGAACGGCCCACCCAGCCGCGCTCCTCGAGGGCGTCGACGACCTCGGTCGCCGAGCGCGGCGCGATGCGGAGCTCCTCGGCCAGCGCCGAGGGCCGCATGCCACCGGCCCGCGCGGACAGCACCCGCAGGGCCCGGGACTGCGACGGGGTGACGTGCCACTCGGCCAGCGCGTCGGCATACGCGCGGCGCACCCGGCGGGCCAGCGCCATCACCAGGTCGCCGGTGCCGTGCATGTCGTGCCCGGCCTCGGATGGTGGCACGGAATATCTCCGTCCTCGCGTCGGTTGCAGCCTCACAGTGAGGTTACCTCACCTTTCCCCCAAGAGAGGAGCTGGTCGCGTGGATGACCACACTCCAGGCCCCCGCCGCTCCCGCAGCGGCCGTCCCGACCCCGCCGACGTGCGGCAGCTCGCGGACTCCCCCGTCTCGCTCCGGCGCATCGCCCGCCTGTTCGCGCCCCATCGGCGAACGCTCGCCGTCGTCGTCGCCCTGATCGTGCTGAGCTCGCTGGTCTCGCTGGCCCAGCCCTTCCTCGTCCGCCACGTGATCGACGAGGCGCTCCCCCGCCAGGACGTGCGCCTGCTGCTCCTGTGCGTGGCCGCCATGCTCGGTGTCGCCGTGACCAGCGCCGTGATCGGCGTCGTGCAGACCTGGCTCTCCACAGCCGTCGGGCAGCGCGTGATGCACCGCCTGCGCAGCGACCTGTTCGCGCACCTCCAGCGCCAGTCCCTCGGCTTCTTCACCCGCACCCGCGGTGGCGAGGTCCAGTCGCGGCTGGTCAACGACATCGGCAGCATGCAGGGCGTCGTCACCCAGACCGCCACGTCGATCGCCGCCAACCTCACCGTGGTCGTCGGCACCGCCGTCGCGATGGTCGCCCTGAGCTGGCGTCTCGCGCTGCTCTCCCTGGTCGTGCTGCCGCCGGCCGTGCTGCTGACGCGCCAGGTCGCGCGGCTGCGCCATCGGATCACCGCCGAGCGGCAGCGCCGCCTGGCCGACCTGCACGTCCAGGTCGAGGAGGGACTCTCGGTCAGCGGCGTGCTGCTCACCAAGACGCTCGGCGCCTCGCCGCGGCTCACCGCACGGTTCGAGGAGACCTCCGCGGACCTGGTCGGGCTGGAGATCCGCTCCCGTCTCGCCGGCCGCTGGCGGATGGCGACCATGAACGTCGTCTTCGCGGCGGTGCCCGCCGCCATCTACCTCGCCGCGGGGCTGCCCGCGACGTCCGGTGGCATGACCATCGGCACGCTCGTCGCCTTCGTCGCCCTGCAGGGCACCCTGTTCCGCCCCCTGATGGGCCTGCTCAACGTCGGCGTCGACATCACGTCCTCGCTCGCGCTCTTCAGCCGCATCTTCGAGTACGCCGACCTCCCGGTCGAGATCGCCGAGCCGGTCACCCCGACCTCCCTCCCACGAGCCGGCGCGGCCGGCGCGGTGCGGTTCGAGGGCGTCGGGTTCGCCTACGACGACGCCCGGCCCGTGCTCACCGACGTCGACCTCGTCGTCCCTGCGGGCTCCACGCTCGCCCTGGTCGGCGAGACGGGCAGCGGCAAGTCCACCCTCGCCTCCCTCGTCCCCCGCCTCCACGACGTCACGTCGGGTCGGGTCACCATCGACGGGGTCGACGTGCGCGACGTCGGCCTGGCCGACCTCGCGGGGCTCGTCGGCGTCGTCAGCCAGGAGACGTACCTCATGCACGCCACCGTGCGGGAGAACCTGCGCCACGCCCGTCCCGGCGCCACCGACGCCGAGATCGAGGAGGCCTGCCGGCAGGCGCGCATCCACGACGTCGTCGCCGCCCTCCCGGAGGGCTACGACACCGTCGTCGGCTCACGCGGGCACCGGTTCTCGGGCGGCGAGAAGCAGCGCCTGGCGATCGCGCGCACCCTGCTGCGCGACCCGGTGGTGCTGGTGCTCGACGAGGCCACCAGTGCCCTCGACAACGAGACCGAGCGGGCCCTGCTCGGCACCCTCGAGGAGGTCGCCCGCACCCGCACCACGATCACCATCGCGCACCGGCTCTCGACGGTCCGTGACGCCGACCAGATCGCCGTGCTGCAGCGGGGACGGGTCGTCGAGCTCGGCACCCACGAGGAGCTGCTCCTCCTCGGCGGGAGGTACGCCGACCTGGTCCGCGGCGGGCTGCGCCGCGAGCCTGCCGCCGCCTGACGGTCCACCCGTGACGGGTCAGGCAGTTACGGTCAGGCTCCGGCGGGCGCCTGACCGGTTGCCTGCTCCGCCGCCGCCAGGAGCACGCAGGTCGCCACGGCCTCCATCGCCTCGGTGACCTCCGCGATCGGCGGCATCGTCGGCGCGAGCCGGATGTTGGTGTCGTCGGGGTCCTGCTTGTAGGGGAACGACGACCCGGCCGGCGTCAGCGCGACGCCCGCCTCCTTGGCCAGCTGGACCACGCGGCTCGCGGTGCCCGGCACCACGTCTAGGTTGACGAAGTAGCCGCCCGTGGGCGTGTTCCAGGTGGCGACCCCGCGACCGCCCAGGCGCTCGGTGAGGACCCGGTCCACCTCCGCGAACTTGGGCGCGATGATCTCCCGGTGCCGCACCATGTGGTCGCGCACTCCCTGGGCGTCGCCGAAGAACTCGACGTGGCGCAGGTGGTTGACCTTGTCCGGGCCGATCGAGCCGTTGCCGAGGTGCCCGAGGTACCACTGCACGTTGGCCGTCGACGCGGCGAGGAAGGCGACGCCGGCACCGGCGTAGGTGATCTTCGACGTCGAGGCGAACATGATCGGGCGGTGCGGGTGCCCGGCGGCCGAGGCCAGGGTCAGGATGTCGGCGCTCTTGGCCTCGTCCTCGGTGAGGTGGTGCAGGGCGTAGGCGTTGTCCCAGAAGATCTTGAAGTCCGCGGCCGCGGTGGGCATCGCGGCCAGCCGGGCCGCGACGTCCTGGCTGACGATCGCCCCGGTCGGGTTGGCGTACGTCGGCACCACCCACATCCCCTTGAAGGACGGGTCGTCCTTGACGAGGGCCTCGACGGCGTCGACGTCGGGACCGTCGTCGTGCATGGGGACGGTCACCATCTCGATCCCCAGGCTCTCCAGCAGGGTGAAGTGGCGGTCGTAGCCCGGCACGGGGCACACGAAGCGCACCGTCTCCTCCTTGCCCCACGGGCGCTCGGAGTCGACGGCGCCGAAGAGCATGAGGTCGACGAGGCAGTCGCGCATCATGGTCAGGCTGGAGTTGCCGCCTGCCACGACCTGCTCGGGCTCGACCCAGAGCAGCTCGGCGAAGATCTCGCGCAGGTCGGCGAGTCCCTCGAGCCCGCCGTAGTTGCGCACGTCCACGCCGCGCGAGTCCTTGGTCGACGTCGGCAGCCGGAGCAGGTCGTCGGCCAGGTCGAGCTGCTGGGACGACGGCTTCCCCCGCGTCAGGTCGAGCTTCAGGCCGCGCTTCCCCAGCTCCTCGTACGCCGCGCGCTGCTCCTCGAGCAGCGCGGTGAGGTCGTCGGCGGACAGGTCGGCCAGGGCAGTCGCGTTCACGCGGTCAAGGCTACCGAGGTCCGCGAGCGGCTCAGGCGGGCGTCCGGAACGTCCGCCGGTACTCCTGCGGGCTGACGCCGCGCGACCGTCCGAAGTGGTGGCGCAGGGTGGCGGCGTTGCCGAAGCCGACCTCGCCGGCGACCCAGTCGATCGAGTGGTCGGTCTGCTCGAGCAGCTCCTGCGCGGCCCGGACCCGCTCGCCGAGGATCCAGCTGTAGGGCGTCGTGCCGGTCTCCTCCTTGAACCGCCGGGCGAACGTGCGACCCGACATGTGCATCTGCTTCGCGAGGGTCTCCACGTCGAGCTCCTCGGCGAGGTTGGCGCTGATCCACGCCAGCAACGGGGCGAGGGCCTCGGACTCGCACACCGGGACCGCGCGGGCGATGAACTGGGCCTGACCGCCGTCGCGGTGCGGCGGCACGACCATCCGCCGCGCCGTGGTGGCCGCGACCTTGGCGCCGAACTGCTGGCGCATGACGTGGAGCGCCGCGTCGAGGGCGGCCGCCGAGCCCGCGCCCGTCACGATGGTGCCGTCCTGGACGTAGAGCACGTCGGGGTCGACGATCGCCTCGGGGTAACGCTCGGCCAGCTCGGCGGCGTAGCGCCAGTGCGTGGTGCAGCGGCGACCGTCGAGCAGGCCGGCCTCCCCCAGCATGAAGGTGGCCGAGCAGTGGGCGAAGATCATCGCGCCGCGCGCGTGGGTGGCGCGCAGCAGCTCCGAGACCTCGGGTGAGGAACCGCGGTGGTTGCTCTTGGGAGCCAGGCACACCAGGTCCGCGTCCGCAGCCTCGTCCAGCCCGTGCTCCACGACCAGGTCGAAGCCGGCGCGCGTGCGCAGCCGGCCCGGGGTGGGGGTGACGACCTTGAAGTCGAAGACCGGGTTGTCGTCCTCCGGGTGGTAGGGCTCGGCCCAGACCTCGCACAGCGCGCCGAGCCCGAACGGCTCGGGCTTCTCCTGCACGACGACCGCGACCTTCTTCATGGGACCACCCTGCACCACGCGTGGCAGGAAATCAATCAACTGTGGCATTCCTGCCACTGGTGGCAGGAACTCGCGGAGCGCATGATTAATGCCATGAACACCATCATCGCCCTCCTGGTCCTGACCGCCCTCTTCTCCGTCCTGGTCAGCTACGTGCGCCACGACCGCTTCGCCGGCCCCGCCTCCACCACCCACCGCTTCGACGACCTCGGCGAGGTCGACCTCCGCCAGCACCTGGTCCCCCGCTCCTGACCGCTGCGTCGGATGGCGCCTCCGCTTCGCCCCAGCGCGCCTCGGACGCACGGGGCTCTGCGGTCGGCCACGCCCACCCTGCAGAATCTCCCTGTGCCGCGCTCCTCGTATCCGCTCGTCCCAGGCGCCCGCGTCGCGCTGCTGGTGCCCGGCTCGGTGGCCTACGTCGACCTGGTGCTGGCGCTGCTCGCCGACGGGATCTTCCCGATCCCGCTCGACCCGGCGCTGACGGCGGCCGAGCGCACCCGGATCCTGGCGCCCCTGGCCCCCGACCTGGTGGTGACCGAGGCGTCCGGGGTCGAGGAGCTGCTGGCGGACAGGGCGGGGCGCTGCCGGTCGCTGCCGCTCGGTCGGCCGATCCACTGCACCAGCGGGACCACCGGGACCCCGAAGGGCGTGTACTCGGGCCTCCTCGGTGATGACGACGCCGCTGCCCTCGTCGCCGAGGAGCGTGACCTGTGGGGCTTCGACGCGGATGACGTGAACCTCGTGCTCAGCCCCCTGCACCACTCCGCCCCGCTGCGCTTCGCGATGGGGACGGTGCTCGCGGGCGGAAGGCTCGTGGTCCCGGGGCGGTTCGACCCCGTGCGCGTCACGGCAGCCATCGCCACCGAGCGACCGACCACGATGTTCTGCGTGCCGACGCACCTCCAGCGGCTCTTCGCGCACTGGGACGAGGTCGGCGTACCCGACCTGTCGTCGCTCCGGCTCGTCGCCCACGCCGGTGCCCCGTGTCCTCCGGCCACCAAGAAGCGACTCGTCGAGCTGTTCCCCGAGGGATCGACCTGGGAGTTCTACGGCTCGACCGAGGGTCAGTTCACCTCCTGCCGCTCCGAGGAGTGGCTCACCAGGCCGGGGACCGTGGGGCGCGCCCGCCCCGGGCGCACGCTGAGCACCGACGCGGACGGCCGGATCTGGTGCGCCGTCCCGCCCCACGCCCGCTTCACCTACCTCGGCGCCCCCGAGCAGACGGCGCAGTCGTGGCGGGACACCCCGGTGGGACCGGCCTTCACCGTCGGCGACGTGGGCCGCATCGACGACGAGGGCTACCTCCACCTCGACGGACGGCGTACGGACCTGATCATCTCCGGCGGCGTCAACGTCTACCCGCTCGAGGTCGAGAACGCGCTGCGCGAGGCGCCGGGTGTCGACGACGTGGCGGTCTTCGGCGCCCCGGACCCCGACTGGGGTCAGCGCGTCTGCGCCGCCGTCGTCGGCAGCGCGTCGGCGGCCGATCTCGCGGCCCACGCGCGCACCGTCCTGGCGCCGGCGAAGCGGCCCAAGGACTACCTCGTCGTCCCCGAGCTGCCGATGACGGCGACCGGCAAGGTCCGCCGCGACGTCCTCCCGGAGCTGCTGGCCGGCACGTAGACCGTCAGGCCTCCCAGACCCGCCGCAGCTGGTCAGCCAGCAGTCGCGACTGCCGGATCCCCGCCACGGCGGCGCCCTTCCGCTTGGACGGGTCCAGGAGGTTGCGCCCGAACGCGGCGAGCGCCTCCGCGTCCGGCGTCACCACCGACCAGGCGCGCGGTCCGACGCGCTGGAGCTGGGCGCGGATGGACACCTTCTTGCTCACCGAGCGCGGCAGGGGCGCGAGCACGACGACGCGCTCGGCGCCGCGGGCGACGTCGACGTTGGCGGTCGAGCGCATCCCGCCGTCCATGTAGGTGCGACCCCCGATCTCCACCGGCGGCCACACCGTGGGCACCGCACAGCTGGCGGCCACGGCAGCCACCAGGTCGACACCGGAGTCACGCGTGAAGACCGTGAACTCGCCGCTCACTGCGTCGACCGCAGTGACCCGGAGGTCGCGGTCCGGCCAGTCACGGACCGGGAGCCGCGAGCGGATGACCGTCTCGCGGTCCACGCTGCCGGGCGCGTGCGAGGCCAGCGCGACCCGGCCGACCCGGGCGAGCTTGTCGCGGCCGCTGCCGGGAAGGACGTACGGCGGGACCAGCTTGAGCGCGGCGATCCGCGACAGCCGGCCGCCCAGCTCGTCGTCGGCGGGCTCGAGCTGGGTGGCGTACAGGTCGGCGAGCGGCTGTCCGTTGGTGACCTGGGCGCCGACGACCGATCCGGCGGACGTCCCGACGATGACGTCGGCGTCGGTGAGGTCGACCCCGGCCTCCGCCAGGCCAGTGAGGATGCCGAGCTCCCAGGCGATGCCGGTGATCCCACCGCCGCCGAGGACCAGCGCTGAGGTGCCGCGTCCACTCATGTGCCAGTTGTAGCGGACCTGCCCTTGCACGACGACGGCCCCCCGGGAAGTCCCGGGGGGCCGTCGTGCGTGGATCAGTCGATCAGCGGATCAGCTCGCGCCGCCGGTCAGCTTCTCGCGAAGCGCCTGGAGCGCCTCGTCGGACGCGAGCGAGCCGCCGGTGTCGCCACCGGTCTCGGTCTCGGTCTCGCCACCGGAGGAGTACGACGTGGCCTCGCCGGCCTCGGCCTCGGCGACCTTGGCGTCGGCCTGCTGCTTGACGTGCTGCTCCCAGCGGGCGTGGGCCTTGGCGTACTGGTCCTCCCAGAGCGCGCGCTGGTCGTCGAAGCCCTCGAGCCACTCGCCCGTCTCGGGGTCGAAGCCCTCGGGGTAGACGTAGTTGCCCTGCTCGTCGTAGGTGGCGGTCATGCCGTAGAGGGTCGGGTCGAACTCCTCGACGTCGGCCGCGGCAGCGGTCTCGTTGGCCTGCTTGAGCGACAGCGAGATCCGGCGACGCTCGAGGTCGATGTCGATGATCTTGACCATGACGTCGTCGTTGACCTGGACGACCTGCTCCGGGATCTCGACGTGGCGCTCGGCGAGCTCGGAGATGTGCACCAGGCCCTCGATGCCCTCCTCGACGCGGACGAACGAACCGAAGGGCACCAGCTTGGTGACCTTGCCCGGGACGATCTGGCCGATCTGGTGGGTGCGGGCGAAGTGCTGCCACGGGTCCTCCTGCGTCGCCTTCAGCGACAGGGAGACACGCTCGCGGTCCATGTCGACGTCGAGGACCTCGACGGTGACCTCGTCGCCCACGGCGACGACCTCGGACGGGTGGTCGATGTGCTTCCAGGAGAGCTCGGAGACGTGGACGAGGCCGTCGACGCCGCCGAGGTCCACGAACGCACCGAAGTTGACGATCGAGGAGACGACACCCTTGCGGATCTGGCCCTTCTGGAGCTGGGTCAGGAAGCCGTGGCGGACCTCGGACTGGGTCTGCTCGAGCCAGGCGCGGCGCGACAGGACCACGTTGTTGCGGTTCTTGTCGAGCTCGATGATCTTGGCCTCGAGGACCTGGCCGACGTAGGGCTGCAGGTCGCGGACGCGACGCATCTCCACCAGCGAGGCCGGCAGGAAGCCGCGCAGGCCGATGTCGATGATGAGGCCGCCCTTGACGACCTCGATGACGGTGCCCTCGACGACGCCGTCCTCCTCCTTGACCTGCTCGATGGTGCCCCAGGCGCGCTCGTACTGGGCGCGCTTCTTGGACAGGATCAGACGGCCTTCCTTGTCCTCCTTCTGGAGGACCAGGGCCTCGACCTTGTCGCCCACGGAAACGACCTCGTTGGGGTCGACGTCGTGCTTGATCGACAGCTCGCGCGAGGGGATGACGCCCTCGGTCTTGTAGCCGATGTCGAGGAGGACCTCGTCGCGGTCCACCTTGACGATGGTCCCCTCGACGATGTCGCCGTCGTTGAAGTACTTGATGGTCGCGTCGATTGCCGCGAGGAAGTCTTCTTCGGACCCGATGTCGTTGACAGCCACCTGGGGGGCGTCGTAGTCCGGAAGAGTCGAGAGCATGGTCATATGGGAAGTGATTCCTTGGATGGATGAAGTCGTGCGGACGCACGCAGCCGTCTGTTTCACTGGCCCCCTCGGTGACGGATCACTGACGGCGACGCGGCGAGCCCCAATTCGCTCGGTATGGAACCCGGGCGGACGACTGGCGCAACGCTTAAGACTACGCGCGCACGAGGGCCCGAGTCCAACCGGGACGCCACGCTGGAGCCACGCTCAACCGGCGGACGGCCACGCGTGGAGGTCACCCGTGTCGGCGACGGACCTCAGGAGCTCGTCGGCCCGATCCGCGACGGGGTTCGTCCCGGCCCGCGACGCGAGCTCGACCAGCGCCCACAGGTCGGCCGCGCGGGCGCCGTCCCGGACGTCGTCCGGGCTTCCGCCGCGCAGGTCCGTCCAGGCGGTCAGCACGGCGTCGACGTACGCCGGGTGGCGCTCGAAGCGCAGCAGGTTGCCGACGTCCGTCCACGGGTGTCCGGCGTGCGCGAACTCCCAGTCGAGCACCGCGCTGACCGTCGTCGTACGTCGATCCACGAGGACGTTCTTGGGGTTCAGGTCGCTGTGCACCAGGCAGGCGCGGCCCACCGTGTCGAGGAGGTCCTGGGCGGTGTCGGCGACCCGTCGCAGCCGCGCCCGGTCCTGCTCGGGCCACGCGCTCAGGTGCAGGTCCACCCACTCGGCCAGGCCACCGTCCGGGAACTCCCCCACCGCCAGGTCCGCGCCGACGAACGGGCCGGGCCGGCGCATCGGCATCCCGGCCAGCGTGCCGGCGAGGTGACCCAGCGATGCCCCGAGCCAAGCCAGGCCGTCGACGTCACCGTCGGCGGTGAGGTCGGCGACCACCAGGTCACCGCGCTCCCCCGGCAGCCACTCGGTGACCAGCAGTCCCGGCAGGCCCTCGTCGGCCTCGGCGCGACGCACCTCGACCACGTCGGGCACCGGGACGAGACCGCGCACGAGGTGCAGCACCGCCGCGTCGAGCTCGGGCGCCAGCGCGCCGCGTGGGTCTCCGGGTGGGTAGACGCGCACGACCGCGCGCTCACCGCCCACGTCGCTGAGGAACGTACGCCCCGAGTGCCCGCCGGCCAGCGGGGTCAGGGAGGTGCCGAGGTCGTCCACCGGGAGATGGTGGCACGGGCCTGCGCCCCGCCGTCGTGTCCCCCGTAGGCTCTCGGTGTGGAGGACCACCTGCCCCAGTCCGTCCGGGTCGAGCGTCGTCCGGTCACCGAGCACGAGTCCCGGAGCGCCAACGGCCCCGACTGGGACCGCTACGCCGACGAGTACCAGGCCACCCACGGCGCCTTCCTCGGCGACGCGGGCTTCGTGTGGGGGCCGGAGGGCCACACCGAGGACGAGCTCGCCGTCCTGGGCGAGGTCCGCGACCTCGACGTGCTGGAGGTCGGCAGCGGCGCGGGCCAGTGCTCGCGGTGGGTCCGCACCCACGGCGGCCGCGGCTTCGGGCTCGACCTGTCGCACCGCCAGCTGCAGCACTCGCTGCGCCTCGACGAGGAGACCGGCGTGGCCGTGCCGTCGGTGCGCGGGACGGCCACCGACCTGCCCTTCGCCGACGCCAGCTTCGACATCGTGTTCTGCTCGTTCGGCGCGCTGCAGTTCGTCAGCGACATCGAGGTCGCGGTAACCGAGGCGGCCCGTGTGCTGCGACCCGGCGGCCGGTTCGCCTTCTCCGTCACCCACCCCACGCGCTGGATGTTCCCCGACGACCCGGGCGAGGCCGGCCTGACCGCCACGCAGTCCTACTGGGACCGCACCCCCTACGTCGAGGTCGACGACGCGACGGGTGTCGTGTCCTACGTCGAGCACCACCGCACGCTCGGCGACTGGGTCCGGCTGCTGCACGGTGCCGGCTTCACGCTCGCCGACCTCGTCGAGCCGGAGTGGCCCGAGGACCACGACCGGGTCTGGGGCGGGTGGTCACGCGCCCGCGGGCTGCTGACGCCGGGCACCGCCATCTTCGTCGCCCACCTGACGCGCCACTGAGTCGTCGCGCGAGCGGTTGCGGGCCCAGCCGGCGAGCAGGGACGCGGGGTTGAGGTACGACCACAGCCGGTGCCGCACGTCCACCTCGCGGACCAGCTGCCGGCGCAGGTCCATGCAGGTGTCCCAGAACTCGTGACCGTCCGCGGCATCGGCGGGACTGGCCGCGAAGACGGCAGCGTCGGCCTGGCGCGCGAGGTCGAGACCGATGCCCAGACGGGTGGCCTGCGTGACGCGGCTCCACGTGTCGGGCACCGGGGTGCCGCGGTCACGGGCGGCGTCCAGCACCTCCTGCCAGCCGTTGACGTAGGGCGCGGACCACGACGACGTACGCCGCCGGCGCGCGCGGCGGAGCACCTTCCCGAGCGGGACGAGGAGCAGCGCCAGCAGGGCGGCGCCGAGAAGACCGGCCAGGCCCAGGCCGACCACGCGCCACGGGTCCGTCTGCTCCTCGATCACGGCGTCCGGCGCGAGCTCGATGTCGGCGCCCTTCGGGATCTTGATCTCCGAGTTGCCGGCCTTGAGCTCCTTGTCGACCCATCCGGCCGCACCGAGCCGGTCGTCGTCGACCTCGTCCTCGGCGAAGGGATGGACACCGGTGTAGCGGTCCGGCTCGAGGGTCCGCCAGGTGCCGTCGGCGAACTGGAGCTCGACCCACGACAGGACGTCGCCCTGGCCGACGATCCCGCGCTTCCCCGGCTCGGCGCCGACGACGACCCGCGCCGGCACGCCGAGGCGGGAGGCTGCCAGGGCCGTGACGGCGGAGTACTGGAACGGAGTGGCGACCATCCGGTCCGCGCCGATCAGGCGCAGGCCCAGGTCGACGGGGTCCTGCGAGGACGTGCCCGTCAGCCGGACCGAGCCGTTGAGCCGGAGGTAACGCGCCATCAGGAGCACCCGCTGGAGCGGCTCGAGGCCGGACCGGTCGAAGGGCTCGAGGAACTGGTCGAGGAAGGCACCCGCGGGCTGGCGCTGGTCGTCGGCGGGCGCCATCGTCTCGTCGTCGCTGCCGAACTCGTCGGGGGTGAGCACCGACGTGAAGGTGTAGTCGTCGCGCGGGTCGACCCCGCCCAGGACGACAGCGCTCGAGGTGGCCTGGTTGTAGCGGACGTCCTCGAGCTGCGTACGACCGTCGGTGTAGTCGAGCTCGAGGCTGGTGAGCTCACCGAGCATCGGCAGCCAGTCGCTGGCGTAGCCGGGGCGGATCCGCACCCGGACGGCGACCTCGGGGCCGGAGTGCACGGGCGTGATCTCGGGCCCGAGCCGCTGGAACGTCCCTGCCGGACCTGCACCGGGCGACTCCTCCCCCGGCACCCACGCCTTACCGTCGTACACGTCGAGGGCGGCGAAGCGCACCCGGGCGCCGAGTGGCACGCCGGTCACGCGGAACAGCTCGGCGCGACCGGTGACCGGCGGGACGACCGTGTCGGCAGCGACGCTCGCGACGTTCCCACCGCCCGTGGGGCGCAGGCGCACCCGGTCGGTCTGGTCGTTGTCGGGCACGAGGAAGCTGACGGCGCCCGAGACGAGGGCGACCACCAGGACGGCGGCCACCGTGCCGAGCAGGTTGACGCGCCGCCTGCCGACGAGTGACTCGACGCGACGGGTGCGGGCCGCGGCCCACGTCACCAGCACGACCGTCAGGCCCGCTCCGCGCAGGATGTAGTAGTCGGGGATCAGCACCGCGACCGGGATGGTGGCCGCCAGGCCGGCGACGAGCGGGATGACCGGTGCCATCGGGCGGCGGGTCCCGAGCGCGAGCCAGGCGGCGGGCAGCGCGGTGCCGAAGCCGATGGCGTACGGCAGCAGCATCAGCGTGCCGGATGCCTCGACGGGTGGGAGCGTGCTGACGAAGATGCCGGGCGCGAGCCAGGTCTCGCCCAGCACGCGGCTCATCGTGTCGACGGTGGGCAGGATCCACGGGCCCGGGCGACGCAGGGCGGCCCACGCCCCCAGGGGCGCGAACGCCACGAGCGCGACCAGGAAGTAGACCCACATGCCGTCCTGCAGCCTGCGGGTGACCCAGGCCAGGCCGAGCAGGAACACGACCGGCACGAGCCCGGCGACCAGGTAGTCCCGCGACCAGAAGCTCTCGTTGAGCATGGTGAGGATCAGGGCGATGGTGCCGAGGACGACCAGGCTGTCGACGACCGCACCACCGCGGCTGGGCCCGCGTGCGATCACCGCAGCCCCCTCGCCATCAGGTCGCGGAGGTGCGCGAGGCTCGGCACGGTCAGCTCCCTGAGCCGCGCGCTGTCGACGAGCTGCGGCTCGCCCTCGCTCTCGGCCCGCACCACGATCCAGTCAGCGCCCTGCTCGAAGCGGCGCGCAACCGCGTCGAGCTGCACCAGGTCACGCGCCGGACCCGTCACCTGCACGACGAGGCCGGTGCCGCCGACCGATCCCGCGGCCTCGGCGGAGTCGCGGAGGTAGTCGTCCGCCTCCCCCACCGCGAAGCGGCACGCGGCGTCGGTCATCGCATCGGCGTTGCGCCCGCGGGCGACCTGCGACCCGCACCCGAGGTAGGTGTCGAAGTCGTCGCGGACGGCCCGCAGCGCGATCGACGTCGCGATGGACACGGCGAGCTCGAAGTCGCGCAACCGACGGTAGGACGAGCTGCGGTCGTCGACCAGGATGGTCACGTGGCCGCGACGGGTCTCGTGGTACTGCCGCACCAGCAGCTCACCCGCCTTGGCCGAGGAGCGCCAGTGCACGTGGCGCAGGTCGTCGCCGGGGACGTACTCGCGCAGCGCGTGGAAGGCCAGGTCGCTCATCGAGAGCTGCTGGCTGGTGGCGCCGTCGAGGTCGTTGGTCAGGCCGCCGGCGAAGAGCGAGAGATCGGTCACCCGGGGTGCCACGAGCAGCTCGAGCGCGACTCCGGTGTCGAACCGACGGCTCACCAGCCCGACCGGGTCCGTCTTCTCGTAGGTGACGGGCCCCACGGGGTGCACCCCGCGCGGCATGACCGGCAGCAGGACGGACTCGGTGTGGTGGGAGAACGGGGCGAGGAACGGCAGGCGCAGGCTGACGCCGTGCCGCCCCACCGGCACGGTGAGCTTGGCCGACATCATCGGCGTCGCCCCTGCCTGGACGCGCAGGGTGGCCGTCGGGGGCGCACTGCCCTCCACGAGGCGGTTCGGCCGCAGCACCAGCTCGGCGACCGGCGCGCCCGGCAGCACCTGCCAGAGCAGCCCGACCACGAGCAGCCCGAAGGCCACCGCCCCCAGCTGGACGAACTCCTGCCAGTGCAACCACAGCGCGAGCACCGTCGCGGCCACGCCCAACCCCAGCACGCTGCGGCCGAGCGGGGTGAGGATCCGGGCCGGCGCAGCCACCATCGCCACCACCCGGGAGAGCCGCCCACGGGCGGCCATCGGTGCGCGCCGCTGGCTCACGCGCGATCGCGGGGCACGGGGACCTGCGCCAGCAGGCCCTCGATGACCTCGTCGGGCGTCACACCGCCGAACGAGGCGCCGGACGCCATGAGCAGCCGGTGGCCCAGCACCGGGTGCGCCAGCGTGGCGACGTCCTCGGGGACGACGTGACCGCGCCCGTCGGCCAGCGCCCAGGCCTTGGCACAGCGGATCCACGCCAGCGCGCCGCGGGTCGACAGGCCGATGCGCACGTCGGGCACGTCGCGCGAGGCCTCGGTGAGACGGCGTACGTAGCCGATGAGCGCCCGGTCGACGTGCACCATGTCGGCGAGCTGCGCCATCTGGGAGATCTCGGCGGCGCTCACGACCGGCACGAGGCCGGCTGCCCGGTCGCGGACCCGCGACTCGGCCAGGAGGGCCTCCGTCGACTCCGCGTCGGGGTGGCCGACGCTGGTGCGCATCAGGAAGCGGTCGAGCTGGGCTTCCGGGAGCTGGTAGGTGCCGGCCTGCTCGATCGGGTTCTGCGTGGCGATGACCATGAACGGCCGGCCCACCTCGTGGGTCTGGCCGTCGACCGTGACGTGCCCCTCCTCCATGACCTCCAGCAGCGCCGACTGGGTCTTGGGTGAGGCCCGGTTGATCTCGTCGGCGAGCACCACGCTGTGGAAGATCGGCCCGGGGTGGAACGAGAACTCCCCGTGCGCCTGGTCGTAGACGGTGACACCGGTGACGTCGGACGGCAGCAGGTCGGGCGTGAACTGGATGCGCGCGAACGAGCAGTCCAGCGACTTCGCCAGCGCACGCGCCAGCATCGTCTTGCCCGTGCCCGGCAGGTCCTCCAGCAGCAGGTGGCCACCCGACACCAGGCAGGTCAGCGCGAGGCGGATGACGTGCCGCTTGCCGAGCACTGCCGACTCCACGTTGTGCACGGCCCGGTCGAAGGTGTCGGCGTACCACCGCACGTCGTCGGAGTGGACGGTCGCGATCTCAGACATGCGGTCGCGCAGCTACCTCTCGGTCTGGCGGTCAGGCGGAGCGGCGACGCATGAGCTGCAACGCGATGCCGATGAGCAGGGCCGGGATGCCGACGATGAAGCCGATCAGCGGCACCGTGTTGGTGACGAGGTCGAGGCTGCTCGCGTTGGACTTGGAGTCGTCGGCGTTGCCCGCCACCTGCTCGTCGGTGAAGCCGTAGTCGAGGATGAGGAACGGGTTGCCCTCGTCGTCGATCCGCTCCTGGTGCTCGAACTGGTTGACGATGGCGCCCGTGGTCGGGTCGATCCAGATCTCGCGGTCCGTGGAGTAGGTGCCCTGCACGCCCTCCGAGATCTCGATCGGCGCGTCGGCGACCTGGATCGTGTAGACGTAGGTGTCCAGGCCGTCGACGTCCTCGGTGCGGTCGTAGGTCGCGTCGACCGCGGCGCCGGCGTAGCCGTCCCAGTACTGGTACGTCTTCTTCTCCGCCTCGAAGGGCCACTTGTTGATCAGGCCCTCCTTGTCCTCCGCGCTCGGCGGGAGGTACTTCGGGTCGTCGACTGCCTCGGCGGTGCGTCGGTCGGTGGCGAAGTTGTCGGTGCTCGCCGAGATCAGGCGCTCCTGCGGGTCGCTGGCGCTGACGCACTCGTCGATGCCACCCTCGTCCTTGACCAGGCAGCTGGAGTTCTGGAAGACGATGACGTCGGAGTCCGAGCGCTCGGAGTCGGCGTGGGTCACGCTGAAGGCCTTGATGGGGAACTCGTCGGTGCCGCCGGTGCCGTCGGAGAGCTGGGCGGTGCCGTCCAGCAGGGTGATGCTGTCGGTGTCCAGCGGGGTCTTCATCAGACGCCCGGGGGCCCAGAACTGAGCCAGTACAGCCAGGGTGACCAAGAATCCACCCAGCACCGTCAATCCGATGCCGAAGCCCTTACGCATAGCGATTTTCCTCCCGGTCGCCCTCAAGTCGGGGCGACTCTAGCAGCGAAGTGACTCTTCGGTAGCCGATCGACGGACGGAACTTTCGCGTCGTCGGATGGCGACCTTCGATCCGGGGTTAGAGTCCGCGCCATGGCACAGACCGGCATCGATGGAACAGCGACCCGGGGGTCCGCACAGGCGGATCCCGACGCTCGCGTACGCCGCCGGCTGGCCGCGATGGACAGCCTGCGTGGGGCCGCGATCGTCGTCGTCGTGCTCTCGCACGGGTGGATCCTGTGGCCGATCGACTGGATCGACTCCCACGAGTGGGTACGCCCTGTCTTCCGCAGCGGCAACTTCGCAGTGACCATCTTCTTCGTGGTCACCGGCTACCTGGTGCACCGTTCGCTGTCCGCGCACGGCATCGCGAACATGGGTCTGGTGCTCGGGATCGTCCGGCGTGTCGTCCGGGTGGCGCCGGTCGTCCTCGTGGCCGTGCCGGTGGTCGTTCTCGCTTCGGGGTTCGTCGACGACCCCACCCCCAGCCGCACCAACGGGAAGACGATGCTGCACGTCTTCACCTACACGTGGAACTGGTACGTCCAGACCAACGCGATGGAGTCGCGCTGGGACCTCGGGCACCTCTGGTACCTCTCGGTCGACATGCAGGCCTTCGTGGCACTGACCGTGCTCCTCTACTTCGTCCGTCGCCGGCTCGTGGCGCAGGTCGCCGTGCTCGGCGGGCTGCTGCTCCTGCTCACCTGGTGGCGCATGCACGTCGCCGAGCTCGAGCCGGTGCTCAACGTGCTGCTGCGCACGACCGCCCGGATGGACGCCATCGTGGTCGGCATGCTGCTGGGCGCGGTCCTCGCCCTCGTGCCGCGGGGTGCGCTGTCACACCGGACCCTGTCGTGGACCGGTGGGGCGTCGCTGGTCGCCCTGCTTCCCCTGCTCTGGTACTGCTCCGACGACCAGCGCTTCCTCCACTGGGGCGTCACGCTGCTGGAGCTCGACCTCGCCCTCCTGCTCGGTGCGATCGCCCTCGGCAGCGGCACGCTGACCTCGGAGCGGCTCCGCCCAATGGCCTTCCTCGGGCGCCACTCGCTCGTGATCTACGTCTGGCACTACCCCGCCTTCGCCGCCGTCGACGCACGCACCCGGGACTGGGCCTGGCCCCCTCGGGCGCTCGTCGCCCTGCTCGTGACCGTGGGGTTGTGCGTGGCGACCCACTACCTGCTCGAGCGCCACGTCGCGCGGTTCCTCACGCACCCGTTCTGGTTGCGCCTGCGGCCACGCACCCCCGCCCAGCCGTCGGCCGACCCGCGCAGCGACGAGCTCCGCGCGGAGGACCTCTCGATGCCGGTCGGTGTGGCGGCGACCAGGGGGCCAGCTTCCTCACGTTCCCCCAGCGCGACCCTCAGCGACTGAAGCAAAAGGTGTAACGGCCTCCACTGTCGAAGGTGATGGCTAGCTCGGCCAGCTGAGCGGTCGTGGCGATCCGTGTCCATTCCCCAGGCGTGACCTCCCATGCCACCGGCTCGGACGTCAGGCCCCTCTCCGGGCGGGACAGAGTCGTCAGGAGCGTTTCAGCCTCGCCTCGTACCCGGATCCCGGCACCCACATAGCTCTCGAGGGTCAGCGTCGGTGTGTCGTTGGTGGCCTTGTATACCCGGCACCCTGCTTCGCCGAGCTTGTCCGGACCGAACGAGTCGCTCGCGACGCGTACCGGCTTGCCGAGCTCGAGAGTGTCGTCTCTGTCGATCGCAACGAAGAACTGACTCTCTGCGGCGAGGCGATCCTCCGCTGAAAGGTCGAGGCGCGGCAACTCATCCCGGACATCGGACCGAGCGAGACGCGCGAAGTCGTCGCCACTGAAGACAGACCCTTTCACAGCGTTGTTGATCACCTTCTCCCCCGTCGCGGTGGCCACGATCGTTCCGCTGAGCAACTCCTTCGCGCGGTCGCCGACAGCCTCGATACCCCCCACGGTCTGGTACTGACCGTGCATCGCGTTCACCACGATGCCCGCTGCCATGGCAGCGGCGGGGACGGCGACGACCAGTCGATGCTGCGGGCTGAGAACTGGCTGAACCGCATCCACCACACGGTCGAAGGTCATGGCAAGTGCCGGCAGCAGGAGAAGCAGCACGAGGTAGCGGTAGCGACTGGTGAGGACCTGATCGAGACCGTAAGGAAGCTGGGAGAGTGAAGCGAAGACGCCCTGGAGCAAGGCGGCGGAGAAACCCGCAATCGCCAACGAACCCAAGACCGGTCGATCGCGCATGCCGGTCACGACGACCAATGAAACCGCTAGGAGAAGTGCTGCGCCCGCACCGACGCCACCAAGGAGGTCGTCGAAAGGTGTGAGCAAGAGATCCCAAGCGCCCTTGGGGACTTGCAGGAGCTCGGTTCGGCGTACAAGCACTCGCGACTCCATGCGCCCCCAGCCGGCGAACCACACAACGAAGACGAGCGCGGGCACGGCCACGAGGCGCATCGTGATCCGAACGCCCCGGGAGGCCGCAAACAGTCCAACCCACACCGAGGCGATGATTCCTCCCAAGGAAGTCATCACACTGAGGAGCAGCAACCCACGAGCGATCCACATACCCCGAGGTGACCAGTTCGTGCGAAGAAGGGCATACGTCGCAAGAACGCCTAGAAGCATCGCAAGCGTCAACGCGACCGGGGCTTCTACCAAGAAGGCCTCTGACCCAGCCCCGTAGGTGAGGAGCAGCAAGCAACACGCAACCGCCGACCAGGGCCTGACCCCGGCCATCAGCATGATGCGGTGCAAGAGCGCCACTACCAGCACATGAACCAGGATCGCCAAGGCCAGGTACGGGATGTAGGTGGTCAGACCAAATACCTGGAACAACAAGAGGAACCCAGTGATGAGCACGAGTTGCCAGTGTCCGACGTGCGGTTCCAGCGCTCCGAGGTGGCTGCCCGGGGCACCGCCACGGTCCACGTAGTACTGGATCAGGTCACCGCTGAACCAGCCGCGGCTGCCAAGAACAAGCGACAAGCTGAACTGCAGGGCGATGCACACGTAGAGGACAGTCGTGGCCTGGTGAGCGCGCAGGGAATGGTGAACCCGCTGCAGCCCCGACGGCGGGGTCACTTCCGCTTGCGGAGCTTCGACAGTCCTCCGAGGACCTTGTAGGCGGCCTCGTCCGTGATGCCGAGGCGGCGCTTCATGCGGTCGTAGAGGTCGAGCACGGTGCGGTCCGCCGCGATGGACGCCTTCCGCAGCCGGCTCTCCTCGGGACGCGCCTGGTAGTTGGTCGACTTGCGGACGGGTGCGGACTCCTCGGTGAAGTAGTACATCGCCAGCGAGCGGCGCGCCATGTCGGGCGGGCACGTGAGGCCGTCGGGGTGTCCATGGAACGAGTCCTCGGTGGTCGTGAAGACGAGCATCCGGTTGCCGGCGGGGGTGACCGTGCCCTGGCAGGCCGTCATGTCCTTGTCCCACAGCTCGAGCTTGCCGCCCCACTCGTCGCGCCACTCCTCGTTGAGGTACAGCAGGATGTTGACCCGCCGCGCCCACGTCTCGTGGGTGTGGTGCGTCGTGAAGTCGGCGTGGATGTTGAGGTGGCCGTCGCGCAGAGTCTGGTGGAGGCCGCCTCCGTCCATGGTGTAGTCCGGGATCAGGTCGTCGATGCCGGTCAGCTTCTCGAGGTACGCCACGAACTCCGGCGAGCAGAACTCCTGCGCGATCGCCTGGAGGCTGTCGGCCCACGTGTCGGGCTGGGTGTTGGAGAACTTCGTCTCGTTGACGTGGACGTAGGCCTTCCAGAACTCGTCCCGGATCCCCGGGAAGTCCGCGACCGCGGCATCGAAGGCGGCTCGGTGGAGGACGTCGTCGAGCACGATGTGCGGGAACGGCACTCCGGAGCGGTACTCGTCGGTCGCACGGTCCAGGTCGGCAGTCAGGCGCGTCATGTCGACGAGCCGCAGGGCGGTCTCCATGGCGCGCATCATGCCACCTGCAAGCGCCCTCAACGGCAGGACTCCGGCAATCGTTTTGTGAGTCAGCGGACCTTCCTCCGCGAATGCTACTGGCGGGTTACACTCGGCCGGTTCCTGAGGCGATCGTCACTTCGCGAGGCCTCGCACGTGTGCTCTGGAGGGTGAGCCGTGAAATCAGCTGCCGAGGTGGACGGGCCCGAGCAGGCCACCCAGCGCGACCCGCGGGTCGGCGTCCTGGTCGTCGCCTACAACGCCGCGTCGACGCTCGAGAGCACCCTCTCGCGCCTGCCCGAGTCGTTCGCCCGCTCCGTGGACCATGTGATGGTGTGCGACGACGCCAGCATCGACGACACCTACGAGATCGGCGTGCGGTTCCGCGACACCGCCAGCTTCCCGATCACCGTGGTCAAGCACGAGCGCAACCTCGGCTACGGCGGCAACCAGAAGGCCGGGTACCGCTGGGCGATCGAGCACGGCCTCGACGTCGTCGTGCTCCTCCACGGCGACGGTCAGTACGCCCCCGAGTGCATCGAGGACCTCGTCGCCCCGCTGATCAGCGGCGATGCCGACGCCGTCTTCGGCTCACGCATGATGGAGAAGGGCGGAGCCCGCGCAGGTGGCATGCCCACCTACAAGTACGTCGGCAACCGCATCCTCACCGGTTTCCAGAACACCCTGACCGGCCAGCACCTCTCGGAGTGGCACAGCGGCTACCGCGCCTACCGCACCGACTCGCTCGGCGACCTCGACCTGGCGTCGTACTCCGACGACTTCGACTTCGACACCGAGATCATCCTGGGCCTCGTGCGCGCCGGGAAGCGCATCGTCGAGGTGCCCATCCCGACGTACTACGGCGACGAGATCTGCTACGTCAACGGCGTGAAGTACGCCAAGGACGTCACCGCGGACGTGGTGCGCCACTGGGCCAACGAGCGGGGCTTCGGCGGCGGTGTGGCATCGACCGAGACCGACGTCTACGCCCTCAAGGTCAGCGGCTCCCACGGTGTCCTGCTCGGCTGGCTCTCGCAGCGCGAGCCGTCGCGCGTGCTCGACGCAGGCTGCTTCGACGGTCGGTTCGCCGAGCTCGCGCGCCGTCAGGGTCACCACGTCACCGGACTCGACCGGCAGAAGCACGACGGCGTCGCCGAGCGCGTCGACTCCTTCCTCGAGGCCGACCTCAACCAGCCCCTGCCTCTCTCCATCCTCCCCGAGTACGACGTCGTGGTGGCGGGAGACATCCTCGAGCACGTGATGGAGCCCCAGCAGCTGCTGGACGACCTCGTCTCCAAGCTCGTGCCCGGCGGCGAGATCCTCGTGTCGGTCCCGAACTTCGGACACTGGTACCCCCGGGGCCGGATCGCGATCGGCAGGTTCGACTACGACCAGCGTGGTCCGCTCGACCGTGGGCACGTGCGCTTCTTCACCCGCACCACCATCGAGCGGCTCTTCGCCGAGTCCGGCCTGCGGGTGGTCGAGCACCGGACGGTGGGCACGCCGTTCGAGTCGGTCGTGGACGGGCCGGAGGCGCCTGCGACGCGTCAGAAGCTGGTGCGGGGCGTCTCCCGCGCCGACCGGGCGATGGTGAGGGCGTGGCCGCGACTGTTCGGCTACCAGTTCCTCTATCGCCTGGAGGTGGCGTGACCGATCCCGACCGTCTGCGCCGGGTCATCAGCACGTCCGTAGGGCTCACCCTCGGCGGCGTCGTCCACCTCCTCGCTCTCTTCAACGTCTCCCGCGACCTCGACCGCACGGCCACGTCCGGCTTCTTCTCGGGTGTCTACGAGGTGCAGGCCCGTGCCTTCCTCGACGGCCACATCGCGGTCCCCGACGGCAGCCTGGCCATCGAGGGCTTCGTGCGGGACGGCAGCACGTACATGTACTTCCCGCCGTGGCCGGCTCTGGTGCGCCTGCCGGTGCTCATGACGACCCACGAGTTCGACGGCCGCCTGACGCTGCTGTCGATGGCACTGGCCTGGATCGTGTTCGTGGTGTTCGCCGCGAAGCTGGTGTGGTGGCTGCACGAGCGCCTCACCAGCCGGACGTCGACCACCCGCGGCGAGGGCGTGCTCATCGCGATCTTCCTCGCGGCCGCGAGTGGTGGAACCTTCATGACCTTCGACGCCTCACTGCCGTGGGTCTACCACGAGGTCTACGCCTGGGCGATCGCCGCTTCCCTCGGCGCCCTCTACTGGCTGCTGCGCGTCATCACCGCGCCCGACTGGCACGCCGTCCGCTGGCTCGGGGCCATGTGCTTCGTGGCCATCGCCACCCGCGCCACGTCCGGTTGGGCACTGTGCCTGACCGCCCTCGCCGTCGGGGTGTGGTTCGCCCTCCGCCGGGCGACTCCCGAGCACCGTCGGCTGTGGTGGGGCATCGTCCTGGCCGGCGCCGTCCCGCTCGCGCTCTCGATCGCCTACAACCTGTACAAGTTCGACCACGTCTACATGTTCCCGCTCCAGGACCAGGTGTGGACCCAGGTCAACGCGCACCGTCGCGAGGCCCTCGAGGTCAACGGCGGCGCGATCACCGGCCCACAGTTCTTCACCACGGCGTTCCACGCCTACCTCTGGCCGACGGGCATCCGGTTCGTGGACTACTTCCCGTGGATCACGCTGCCGGCACGCCCGCCCGAGGCGCTCGACGGTGCGTTCGTCGACCAGGCCTACCGGACCGGGAGCGCGACGGCATTCATGCCGCTCTTCATGCTGCTGCAGGTCGTCTCGACGATCGTCGTGTTCGGGCCGTGGGCGCCGCCGCGTGCGCGCGTGCTGCGCGTCCCGATGGTGGCCGCCGTGCTGATCACCGGCGGCGTGATGGGCTACGGCTACTTCGCTGCGCGCTACGCCAGCGAGTTCGTGCCTGCGCTGGTGCTCGGCGGGGCGATCGGCACCGTCCTGGTGGCCGACGCCCTCCGCGGGCGGCGGGTGCTCCCCCTGGCTGCGGGCGTGGTGGCGGTGCTGGCCACCTTCTCCATGGCTGCCCAGCTCGCGATCGGTCTGAGCACGGCCGCGGTGCACGCACGCGGTCAGGTGCTCGAGCGCTACGTCGCCTGGCAGCGTGACCTGTCGCCTCGGGCGCAGGCTGCCCTCGTGACCTTCTCCGACTCGCTCGACGACGACGGGAGGACCGACGAGCTGCGCATCGTCGGCGACTGCGACGCGCTCTACCTCAACACCGGCGACGCCTACGAACCGTGGACCACCGTCCAGATGCGCGGCGAGGCCGCGCGCATCCGTCCCGCCGGACGGCTCAGGCCCGGACGCGTGCCCCTGTTCCGGATCACCGGCACCCAGGACACCGCCGTGCTCGAGGTCACCCGCGAGCGGGACATGCGGTTCGTCCTGAGCGGGCCCGACGGGGAGTACGGCGCCAACACCTTCGAGTTCCCACCCAACGGCTATGCCGACCTCAACCTGCGCAACCTCACGCAGTACGGCTTCTACGAGATCAGCGCCGAGCCCTCGGGACCGGTGGGCTTCCTGCGCTCGACCCGCACCGACGACGACTGGCACACCCATCCCGCCGGGCTGACGTGGCTGGGCAACGCCGCCGCCGCCCGCAAGGTCGGAGTCAGCGTGGAGCACCTCGAGGGACTCGACATGCCCTTGTGCGAGGAGCTCGCGGCCGACGCGGCTGCCGCCGGGGGGTCCTGACCCGTGCGGATCGCCTTCCTGTCCTGGCGGGACACCACCCACCCCGACGGCGGCGGGTCCGAGGTGTTCGTCGAGTCCGTCGGACGCGAGCTCGCGCGCGCCGGCCACCACGTCACCCTGCTGTGCGCCCGGCACCCCGGGGCCGCCCGGAGCGAGGACCTCGACGGGCTCCGGCTCCGTCGCCTGGGCGGGCGACTCACGGTGTACCTCTGGGGCCTGGCCTGGCTGGTGCGCCACCGGCGCGAGGTCGACGTCGTCGTCGACGTGGTCAACGGACTTCCCTTCGCCACGCCACTCGTACGACGCCGCGGAGTGGTCGCGCTCGTCCACCACGTGCACGCCGAGCAGTGGCGCATCATCTACCCCGGCCTCGCGGGCCGGATCGGCTGGTTCGTCGAGAGCCGTGTCGTCCCCCTGCTCTATCGCGGACGGCCGTTCCTCACCGTGTCCGACGCCTCGGCGCGCGACCTCGTGGCGATCGGCATCGACCCGGCGCGCATCACCGTCGTACGCAACGGCGTGTCCCGGGTTCCCGACCACGTCCCCTCCCGGACGTCATCGGCACCACGACTCGTGGTGCTGTCCCGGCTGGTGCCGCACAAGCAGATCGAGCACGCGCTCGTGCTCGTCCAGCGCCTGTCGGGCGACGTCCCCGACCTGCACCTCGACGTGGTCGGTGACGGCTGGTGGCACGACGAGCTGGTCGGGGCCGCGGCCGACCTCGGCGTGACCGATCGCGTCACCTTCCACGGCCACGTCAGCGACGCCCGGCGAGACGAGCTCGTCGGCCGGGCGCACGTGATGGTGATGCCGTCGGTCAAGGAGGGGTGGTGCCTGGCCGTCACGGAAGCGGGGGCACAGGGAACCCCGAGCGTCGCCTACGCAAGCGCGGGCGGCGTCCGGGAATCGATCCGCGACGGCGTGACCGGCCGGCTGGTCGACGACCTCGACGAGATGGTCGAGGTCGTCCGACAGCTGCTGCGGGACCCGTCCGGCACCGCGGCGCTGGGCCGGGCGGCGCACGAGCTGGCGTCCACGCTCACGTGGACGTCGAGCGCCACGCGCGTCGCCGAGGTGCTCCGGGAGACCGGAGACCGGTGACGTCAGTCGCCGTAGACCAGGATCTCCTGGCTGGCGGGGTTGGTCTCAGGGCTCTGGGTCTGGCTGTAGACCAGGCCGCCGAGGGCGCCGCCGGCGATGACTGCGCCGACGACCGCAGGAACCACGATGCCGGTGACGATGCCGGTGACCGACGCTGCGCCGCCTGCTGCGTTGCCCGTGTTGCTCACTGAGTCTCCCTCTGAAGAAGTTACCGATCGTTAGGTTACATGAGACCCGGGCCGGCGTCTCGATCTCGGCGGGCCCGGATTCGTGTCGCTCCGGCGGTGAGGGCGACGAGCAGCGCGAGCAGGTGCGCCGCCCACACCCCGATGGCCCGTCCCCCCGGGCCGGGATCCTCGGCCACCGTCGCGCCGGGGACCCGGTAGAGCTCGACGGACGGGCCGCCCATCATGAGCTCGAGGCCGGTGGTGTCGACCTGCGCGGCCTCGCGGTCGTCCGGGTAGAGCACCACCCACGTCACGTCGAGGTCCGGCAGCACCTCGGCCGGGACACCCTCCTCGAGCGCGCTCCCGATCCGCGCGGCCAGGGTGCTCTCGCCCGGTACCAGGACGGCGCCGACCTGGAGCGAGTCGCTGGTCACCACGTCGGCGTCGAACATCCGGAGGGCGGGATCCGACGCGGTCTGTCCGGGCTCGGTCCAGTCGAACACGCGGTAGGCGCGCCACGGCAGGGTGACGACCACGCCTTGCTGGCCGGACAGCAGGTCGGCGGCCCTCTCGAGGTCGTCGGGGAACCGCACCGGCGTCACCGTCGGCCACGTCACCGTGGTCGCGTCGGGCAGCACCAGGACAGGTGCGGCCACCAGGACCATCGCTGCCACCCGGCGCAGGTCGGGGGAGGCGATCGCACGACAGGCGCGACCGGTCGCCGCACCGAACGCAGCCGACACCAGCACGACAGCCGGGGCGAGGAGCTTCTGGGTGTCGCGCAGCAGCCCGGCTCCCGGCACGGTGTCGACCAGCCAGACCAGCACGTCGGCACCCCACGGCGTGGCCGAGGCGAAGGCGAGGCTGGCCAGCGCGACCGCAAGGACCACCCAGCGGACGGTGTCGCCCGTGCCCCAGGCGCGCCGGAGCGCGGGAAGGCCGGCAACGAGGGCAGCGACGACCAGCGCCGCTGCGGCCGGCGCGAGCCAGGTGGTCCGGGTGAACGGCTCCGACAACCCGTCCCAGATCCCACCGAGACCGAGCAGGGCCACCAGCGGGCCGTAGGCCGACTCGGTGTCCGGCGCGAACACGGCCACACCGGCCGCGTCAGAGACCGTGCCCCCCGGACCGGTCAGGGCGGCGACCACCCAGGGGGCCTGGAGCGCCGCCCCCGCGGCCAGGAGCACCGCCAGTCGTCGTACCCGCGGCAGGCAGGCGGCCACCAGCCCGGCCAGCGCGATCAGGCCGCCGGTCGGGGTGAGCGAGGCGAGCGCCGTCCACATCACCGCCGACGCCAGGTCGACGGTGCGCCCCCGGTGCCGGAACCGCATCGCGGCGGCGACGAGCCACGGCAGGCTCGCCAGCCCCAGGAGCAGCGCCCACTGCCCGAGGGCGAGACGCTCGACGACGTAGGCGTTCCAGACGGCGAAGCCCGACCCGGCCAGCTGTGCGGTCCGGCCCACCGGCGCGAGGAGACCGGACACGCCCCACCCGAGCAGAGCGAGTGTCAGGGGCAGCACGATCCTGGCCAGCACTCCCCCGTCGACGACGTGGGTCAGCGCCGCGACCACGGAGTCGAGCGGGACGGCGCGCGGCGCGACGTCTCCGAGTCCCCACGTGGCGTCGGTGAAGGGCTGTCGCGGCACGAAGACGAGATCCCGTGCGAGGGGGTGGCCGGGGCGGACCATCAGGGGCGCCGCCAGGAGGAGCGCCAGCGTGGGCGGCCAGGCGAGCACGGCCCAGTCCTGCCAGCCGCGCGTCGCCGAGCGGGTGGGCCGACTGCTCAACTTCGCTGCCGGCGCCACCGGGCCAGCCTATGCTGTGCCGGACGGCAACAAGGCCTGTTCCACCGCCATTCCAGCACCCTTTCGACCCCCTGCCGCAAGGACGTCCGTGACCCTCCCGACCGAGCCGGTCCTCTCGTTCGAGGACGCCTGGCGGCTGGCCGATCGCGTGGACGGATGGCTCACCGAGGCGCAGGCCCGCACGCTGTACGACGCCGCGCGCGCCACAGCGCCCGGCCGGGTCGTCGAGATCGGCAGCCACCTCGGCCGGTCGACCATCGTGCTCGCCGCCAGCGGGGCGGCCGTGACCGCTGTCGACCCGTTCCCCGGGGACTGGAAGTACGGCCGGACCGACACCGAGGAGCGCTTCCGTGCCAACCTCGCGGGTGCCGGGCTCGACGACCGGGTCGACGTACGCGTGGCGACCAGCCGCGCCGTCCGCGAGGAGTGGTCCGACCCGGTGCGGATGGTCTACGTCGACGGCAAGCACGACATGTGGTCCTGTCTCGACGACCTCCGCTGGAGCACCTTCCTACAGCCGGGCGACGCCGTGCTCGTCCACGACGCCTTCTCCTCGCTCGGCGTCACGCTCGCGGTGCTGGGCGAGGCCGCCACGACCCGCCGGCACCGCTACCTCGGCCGCACCGGCTCGCTGGCCCGCTTCGAGGTCGGTCGCCCTTCGGGGCTCGACCGCGTCCGGGTGCTCCGCGAGCTGCCGTGGTTCGCCCGCAACCTCGTGGTCAAGGTGCTGCTCCGCCTGCACGCGCGGCCGCTCGCCCGCCTGCTGGGCCACACCGACATCGCGGATCCCTACTGATCGTGGACGTTCGTGAACCTAGGATCTCCGACGTGACGGCACCGAGCAGCGCGCGCACCCGGCGCGGCTTCGACGGCAGCGCGGTCGCGGTGGCCACCAGCGTGATGAACGTGGCGACCTATGGCTTCACCATGCTCGCCGCCCGGATCATCGGCCCGTCCCAGTACGGCGCCTTCGTCGCCTGCCTGGGTCTGCTGATCGTCATCCAGGTGGTCGCCTACGGGCTCCAGGCCACGGCCGCCCGGCGGATCGCCGTCGACCAGCGCAACGTCGCCAGCATCGAGAAGGCCATCCTCAGCCTCAGCGTGAGGGTGTCGGTCGGGGTCGGGCTCGTGCTCCTGCTGTTGCTGCCGGCGATCAACGCACTCCTCCGGTTGGACAGCCTCGTCACCGCGGCAGTGGTCGCCGTTGCGGCGGTGCCGCTGACCCTGGCCGGCGGTCAGGCGGGGATCCTGCAGGGCGAGCGGCGCTGGGGGGCGTTGGCGATGTTCTACCTCGCCGGCGGCATCCCCCGTCTGGTCGTCGGCACCGCGCTGGTCCTGTGGCGGCCCGACGCGACCAGCGCCCTCCTCGGCGTCGGTATCGGCTTGCTCTTCCCGCTCCTGGTCGGGTGGTGGGCGCTGCGACACCGGCGTACTCCGGAGACGGCCGCACCGGAGCACTCCGCGCGGTCGATGCTCGTCGAGAGCGCCCACAACGCCCAGGTCCTGCTCGCCTACTTCGCCCTGTCCAGCGTGGACATCGTGCTCGCCCGCCAGGTGCTCGACGAGCACGACGCGGGCCTCTACGCCGCCGGACTGATCATGGCGAAGGTGATGCTGTTCCTTCCGCAGTTCGTCGTGGTGATCGCCTTTCCCGACATGGCCACGCCCGAGAGCCGGCACCGGGCACTGGTCCGCAGCCTTGCCGTGGTGGCGGTGCTGGGCGTCGTGGCCGTCGTCGCGGCCCGGGCGCTCTCCGGGGTGGCGATGATCTTCGTGGGGGGCTCGGACTTCGGGGAGGTCGAGGGCCTGCTGTGGCTGTTCGCCGTGCTGGGCACGGTCCTGGCCATGCTCCAGCTCCAGGTGTACGCCGTCCTGGCCAGACAGGGCCGCCTCACGGTCCTCCTCGTCTGGGCCGCCCTGGCAGCCGTGGCGGCGCTGGGCTCTCGGGTCCACACCCTCGACGGGCTCGTCGCCGTGGTGGTGGCGGTCGACGCCACGTTGCTCGTGGTCCTGACCGTCCTCAGCCTGCGCATCGCCAAGCGCGAGGAGCCGGTGCCCGACCCCGTCGCGTGAGGCGCGTCGCTGCCGATGCCGCTCAGTGAGCCGCGTCGTGCCAGCTGCGTCCGGAACCGACCGACACGTCGAGCGGCACCAGCAGGTCGGCAGCGCCGCCCATCTCGGCGCGCACCAGCGAGGCGAGCGCGTCGGACTCCCCCGGTGCGACCTCGAAGACGAGCTCGTCGTGCACCTGGAGCAGCATCCGCGAGCGCAGCCCCTGCTCGACCAGTGCGCGCTCGACACCGAGCATCGCGACCTTGACGAGGTCGGCAGCAGAGCCCTGGATGGGCGCGTTGAGCGCCATCCGCTCCGCCGTCTCCCGGCGCTGGCGGTTGTCGCTCGTGAGGTCGGGCAGGTAGCGGCGGCGGCCCAGGATCGTCTCGGTGAACCCCGAGCGTCGCGCCTCGTCGACGATGCCGCCGAGGTAGTCGCGCACGCCGCCGAAGGTCTCGAAGTACTCGTCCATCAGCCCGCGCGCCTCGGAGGTGTCGATCCGCAGCTGCTGCGAGAGGCCGAACGCCGAGAGGCCGTAGGCGAGGCCGTAGTTCATCGCCTTGATCTTGGCCCGCTGCTCCGTGCTCACCTCGGCGGCGTCCACGCCGAAGACCCGGGCGGCCGTGATCGAGTGGAAGTCCTGCCCGGAGCGGAATGCCTCGATCAGCAGGGCGTCCTCGGAGAGGTGGGCCATGATCCGCATCTCGACCTGGCTGTAGTCGGCGGTCATCAGTGACTCGTAGCCCTCGCCCACCACGAAGCCCTCCCGGATGCGGCGCCCGGCCTCCGTGCGGATCGGGATGTTCTGGAGGTTGGGGTCGGTGCTCGAGAGCCGCCCGGTCGCCGCGATGATCTGGTTGTAGGTCGTGTGGATCCGCCCGTCGGAGGCCACCGTCTTGAGGAGTCCCTCGACCGTCTGCCTCAGCCGGATCACGTCGCGGTGGCGCAGGAGGTGCTGGAGGAACGGGTGCTCGGTCTTCTCGAACAGCTGCTGCAGGGAGTCGGCGTCGGTCGTGTAGCCGGTCTTGGTGCGCTTGGTCTTGGGCATGTCGAGCTCGTCGAAGAGCACGACCTGCAGCTGCTTGGGCGAACCGAGGTTGATCTCCTTGCCGATGACGTCGTAGGCGTCGTTGGCAGCGACGCGCACCTGGTCGCCGAACTCCGACTCGAGGCCCTCGAGGTAGTCGGTGTCGACCGCGATGCCCGTCTGCTCCATGCGGACCAGCGTGCCGATGAGGGGCAGCTCCACCTCGCGCAGCAGGCGGGTGCCGCCGTGCTCCTCGACGGCGCCGTCGAGGGCGTCGGCGAGGTCGAGCACCGCGCGGGCCGTGAGCATCGCGGTGTCGCTGGCCGAGGTGTCGTCGATCGCATCGAGGGTGAGCTGGTCGGCATCCGTGGCGTCCTGGCGCAGCTCGCGCTTGAGGTAGCGCAGGGTCAGGTCGGCCAGGTCGTAGGAGCGCTGGTCGGGCTGCACGAGGTAGGCCGCGAGCGCGGTGTCGACCTCGAGGCCGCCCAGCGACCAGCCGCGGGCGGCCAGCGCCAGGCTCGGGCCGTTGGCGTCGTGGACCGCCTTGGGCCGGTCGGGGTCGACGAGCCATGCCGCGAGGGCGGCGTCGTCCTCGGGGGCCAGGTCGGTGCAGTCGACGAAGGCCGCCTCCCCGGTGCCGGTGGCGACCGCGACGGACTGCACGTCACCCGAGCCTGCACGCCACGTGCCGCCGACGGCGACGCCGACGCGTCGCCCGTCGGGCGTGTGCTCGGCGAGCCAGGCCGCCACCTCGCCGGCGGCGAGGCGCTTGCCGTCGAGCTCGAAGCCGGACTCGGCCTCGAAGGTCTCCGCGGGCTCGGGGTCGATGGTCTCGAGCAGCCGGCCGCGGAGCTCGCCGCGGAACTCCAGCTCGTCGAGGAGCTCGAGCCCCTCGGTGCGGTCCCAGGGCTGTCGAGCGAGGTCTGCCGGGCCGACGGGCAGGGTCAGGTCGCGCACCAGTGCGTTGAGCTGGCGGTTGCGGATCACGTCGCCGAGGTGGGCGCGCAGCGCCTCGCCCTTCTTGCCGGTGATCTCGTCGGCGCGGGCGATGACGTTGTCGAGCCCGTCGAACTGGTTGATCCACTTGGCGGCATAGCCCTGGCCCACCCCGGGGACGCCGGGCAGGTTGTCGGAGGTCTCCCCCACGATGGCCGCGAGCTCGGGATAGCGGTGGGGCGGGACGCCGTACTTCTCCTCGACCGCGGCCGGCGTGAGCCGGGCCAGGTCGCTGACGCCGCGCATCGTGTAGAGGACGGTCGAGTCCTCGGTGACGAGCTGGATGGAGTCGCGGTCGCCCGTCATGATCAGCACCTGCATGCCCTGCTCCAGCCCCTGGGTGGCGAGCGTGGCGATGATGTCGTCGGCCTCGTAGCCGTCCATCGACAGGTGCTGGATGCGCAGCGCGTCGAGGACGCGGCGGATCAGCGGCAGCTGGCTGCCGAACTCGTCGGGGGTCTTGTTGCGCTTGGCCTTGTAGTCGGAGTACTGCTCGAGGCGGAAGGTCTGGCGCGACTTGTCGAAGGCCACCGCGACGTGGGTAGGCACCTCGTCGCGCAGCACGTTGACCAGCATCGAGGTGAAGCCGTAGACCGCGTTGGTGTGCTGGCCGGTGGCCGTCGCGAAGTTCTCCACCGGGAGGGCGAAGAACGCACGGTAGGCCAGGGAATGACCGTCCAGCAGCAGGAGGCGGGGGCGCACGGTCTCACTCGTCTCAGGCACGTGCGCGACTCTAGTCGTCGTCACCGACATCCGAGCCGGGGGTGAGCCCGGGCGCCGTCGGAGGGTTCCGACACAATGGCGCCATGAGCGAGACCCCCCAGTCCCTGGCCGACCTCAGCATCGATGACTTCATCGCCTACATGCCCCAGGGCATGGGTCGGCTCAACGAGAAGATGGGCATCGAGCTGGTGGAGATCTCCGCCGAGCGCCTCGTCGGGACCATGCCCGTGGACGGCAACACCCAGCCCTTCGGCCTCCTCCACGGAGGTGCGTCCGTGGTGCTGGCCGAGACCCTCGGGTCCGTCGGCTCCGCGATCCACGCCTACCCGACCAAGGTGGCCGTCGGGGTCGACATCAACGCCACGCACCACCGTTCCGCCACCTCGGGCATCGTCACAGGGGTGGCCACGGCCGTCCACCTGGGTCGGTCGTCGACGTCCTACGAGGTCGTGCTCACCGACGAACGCGGCAAGCGCGTGTGCACCTCGCGCATCACCTGTGCGCTCGTGGAGATGCCCCAGCGCTGACGCCGGGTGACGCCGGGTCAGCCGGGAACGCGCTCGCGACGCACCCGCCGGGCGGCGAGCACCCGGTCGATGCGCTGCTTGCTCGTCGCGGCCTGGGTGACCTGCCGCGCCTTCGGCAGTCGGGCCCGTACGGCGCTCGTGGTGGCCGCGCGCAGCATGGCCTGCGGCGCGAAGGACAGCCGGGCCATGAAGCGGTTCGCGTCGCGCGCCTCGGCGGCGGCCGCCGTCTGGACGTGGGAGATGCCGTGCTGGTCGGCGAACCGGCACGCGACCTCCATCAACGCGCTGCCCACGCCCTTGCGGCGGAACTGCGGGAAGACGTGGGGCGAGACGGCCAGCACGGCCGGCTCGAGGTTGAGCGGGGTGAAGGTCGTCGCCTCGAGGTAGACGGCGCCGGCGACCTCACCGTCGATCTCGGCCACAGCCACGCACTGGTCCTCACGCTCCCGCGCGGTCGCGACCACGCGGGCCACGTCGGCGAGCTGCTCGTCGAGGCCTCCCTTGCGGAGGATCTCGCTCCACAGCTCACGAAGCGACGTGACGTCCGTTGGCTCTGCAGCACGTACGGTCACCGGCGTCCGACTCATCGACCCACCCATTTCCAGTTGCACCCACAGTGGCCCCCTGCCGACCCGTTCGCGGCACCACCACACCGGACGAGACCCTACCGCCGGCAGCCCGATCAGGCTACGCCGAGGTAGGCCTCTCGCACCGAGGGATCGTCAAGAAGCTCCGAACCCGTGCCGGACTTGACGATGCGCCCCGTCTCCAGGACGTAGGCCCGGTCGCTGCGCGAGAGCGCCTGCTTGGCGTTCTGCTCCACGACGAGGATCGTGGTGCCCTGCTGCGAGATCTCGGTGATGATGTCGAAGATCTGCTGGATCAGCATCGGCGCGAGGCCCATCGACGGCTCGTCGAGCATCAGCAGCTTGGGCCGCGACATCAGCGAGCGGCCGATCGCCAGCATCTGCTGCTCACCACCGGACATCGTGCCGGCGACCTGCTTCCGGCGCTCGAGGAGGCGGGGGAACAGGCCGAAGACGCGGTCGTAGTCCTCGTCCATGGCGGACTTGTCCTTGCGCGTGTAGGCGCCCATGTTGAGGTTCTCGGTGACCGTCATGCCCGGGAAGATGCCACGGCCCTCGGGGCACAGCACCAGCCCCTTGCGCAGGCGCTGGTCGGCGCGCAGCTTGGTGACGTCCTCGCCGTCGAACAGCACGCTGCCCGAGGAGATGCCTCGCACGCCGGAGAGGGCGCGCATGGTGGAGGTCTTGCCGGCGCCGTTGGCACCGATCAGCGAGACGACCTCGCCCTCGGCCACCTCCACGGTGATCCCGTGGAGGGCCTCGATCTTGCCGTAGCTGAGCACGGCGTCCTTCATCTCAAGCAGCATCGTCGGGCTCTCCCAGGTAGGCGGCGATGACCTTCGGGTTGCGGGCGACCTCGTCGGGGGTGCCCTCGGCGATCTTCTGGCCGAACTCGAGCACGACGATGCGGTCGGTGACGCCGAGGACCAGCTTCATGTCGTGCTCGATGACCAGGACCGTGTGCCCCAGGTCGCGGATGCGGCGGATGAGGTCCATGAGGTCCTCCTTCTCCGCCGGGTTGAAGCCGGCAGCCGGCTCGTCCAGGCACAGGAGCTCCGGCTCGGTAGCCAGGGCGCGCGCGATCTCGAGGCGACGCTGGTAGCCGTAGGGCAGGTTGCGCGACAGCTCGTGCGCCCGGTCGGCGATGCCGACGAACTTGAGCAGCTCCATGCTGCGCACGCGACCCGCTCGCTCCTCCAGCGTGTGGCGGCTGATGCCGAACACCTTGGCGAAGCTCCGCCGGAGCGGGTTGGTCGGCAGCTCGTGCTCGGCCGGCCGCATCCGGTAGGCCCGGAAGAGCGCCCCCAGGACGCTGGTCTTGTGGCGCGCGTCGCACCCGACCATGACGTTCTCGAGGGCTGACATCTCCGGGAAGAGCCGGATGTTCTGGAACGTGCGCGCGATGCCGAGCTGGTTGATCTTGTGCGGCTTGGTGCCGCTGATCACCTTGCCGTTGAAGCGCACCTCGCCCGCGGTCGGCGTGTAGACGCCGGTCATGACGTTGAAGCAGGTCGTCTTGCCCGCGCCGTTGGGCCCGATCAGGCCGAGGATCTCTCCTCGCTTGATCGAGAAGTCGACGTCGTTGAGCGCGACCACGCCGCCGAAGCGGAGCGTGACGTGGTCGATCTCGAGGAGCGTCTCGCCCTGGGGGCCGACGTCGATGCTCAGCGCCTCGTGGTCGGAGGTGTCCGGGGCGACGGTGACGTGCCCCTCCGCGACGGTCGGGTCCTGGATGGTGTGCTCAGGCATCGGCGGCAGCCTCCTCGGCTTCGACCTTGCGGTCCTCGAACTCTCTGGCCCGTCGTCTGCTCGGCACCAGTCCCTGCGGACGCAGGATCATCACGGCAACCAGGGCGACACCGAAGGCGAACGGGCGCCACTCCTGGAACTCCCGGAAGCGCTCCGGGAGGTAGGTCAGCAGGAACGCCCCGAGCAGCACACCGTAGATGTTGCCCGAGCCGCCGATGACGACCATCGCGACGAACAGGAACGACAGGTTGACCATGAACGCGTTGGGCTCGACGTACTGCTGCTTGCTGCCGAACAGGAGGCCGGCGAGGCCACCGACAGCGGCGCCGATCGCGAAGGCCCACAGCTTGAACTTGAAGGCGGCCACACCCATGATCGCGGCGGCGTCCTCGTCCTCGCGGATGGCGAGCCAGGCCCGCCCGACACGGCTCCGCTCGAGGCGGAAGGCCAGGAAGATGATCAGGATGAGGATCGTCAGCGCGAGCCAGTACCAGCGCTCGGCGTCGACGGTGTTGAAGAACGCGCGACCGTCGGTCTCCGGCCCCGGCGGGACGGGGACGTTGGTGATGCCCGTCGCGCCGTTCGTGACGTTGTCGAGGTTGCGGGCCGTGATGCGGATGATCTCGCCGAAGCCGAGCGTCACGATGGCGAGGTAGTCGCCACGCAGCCGCAGGGTCGGCGCACCGAGGATCACACCGGCGATGAGGGACATCGCGATCGCGATCGGGATGCACGCCGCGAACGGCACCGCCCACGCCTCGGAGAAGCCGAAGCGGCTCTGCAGCCCCTCGACGACCGGCGAGGACGGCGAGCCGAACAGCGCGATCGAGTAGGCCCCGAGGGCGTAGAACCCGACGTAGCCCAGGTCGAGCAGTCCCGCGAAGCCGATCACGACGTTGAGCCCGACGGCCACGATCATGTAGACGACCACGAGGAACAGCACGCTGGCCCAGTCCGAGCCTCGGGAGGTGAGGTCGGTGCGGATGTAGGCGAACGGCAGGATGTTGAGGAACGGCAGGTAGAACGCGAAGGCGATCACCAGCAGCAGACCGATCTTGCGCGCCCACGCGGGGGCGCCTCCGATGCGGTCGCGCAGCTTCAGGCCGCGGTAGGCGTCAAGGATCTGGCTCATGCGCGTGCCTTTCCGAGGGACTCGCCCAGCAAACCGGTCGGGCGGAACATCAAGATGACGACGAGGACGACGAAGGCCGTGACGTTGGCCCACTCCGAGCTCCAGATGGTCGAGGCGTAGACCTCGGCGATGCCGAGCAGCAGACCGCCCACCAGGGCGCCTCTCAGGTTGCCGATGCCACCGAGGACTGCGGCGGTGAACGCCTTGAGCCCGATGATGAAGCCGATGTCGAACTTCGTGATGTCGTACTGGATCGTGTAGAGCAGCGCGGCCACACCGGCCATGGCGCCGCCGAGGACGAAGACGAGCATGATCACGCGGTTCTGGTTGACACCCATGAGGGACGCGGTGTCGGGGTCCTGCGCGACGGCGCGCACGCCGCGACCGAGGCGGCTCTTGTTCACGAAGGTGTCGAGCGCCAGCATCATCACGATCGCGCCCACGATGATGATCACGCGGGTGTTGGTGATGGTGAGGTCGACACCGGGGATGGTGAACAGGTCCTTGGTCTGCAGGACCGAGGGGATGTTGACCGTCACGCGACCGAACGGCGGGCCGAAGAAGACCCGGAAGACCTGGCCGAAGAGCTCGACGAGGACCATCGAGCAGCCGATGCCGGTGATGAGGAAGATGAGGGGCGGAGCGCCCTTCCTGCGGAGCGGCCGGTAGGCGATGCGCTCGACCGCGAGCGCCGTTCCTGCCGAGGCGAGCATCGCCGCCACCAGTGCAAGCAGCGTGGCGGCGATGACCATGCCGAGGCCGGCGCCGGCGGAGACGCCGAGGACGGTGTAGACGCCGAGCACCGTCCAGGTGCCGACCATGAAGACCTCGGAGTGTGCGAAGTTGATCAGCTTCATCACGCCGTACACCATCGTGTAGCCGAGCGCGACGAGCGCGTAGATGGAACCGCGGGTGATGCCGTCGAGCGTGTGCCGGTCGAGCCCGCTGAACAAGGCGTCGAAGTCCACTCAGGACCCCTCCCAGACAGGGCCCCGGGTCGGGGCCAAGGATCGGGGGCGACCGGTTGTCCCGGCCGCCCCCGCTGTGCTTGCTTCAGGTGTTAGGTGGTGAAGGTCAGGGTGCGACCTCGACCTCCGGCACGAGGGTGCCACCCTCGTTCTTGTACGCCCAGTAGGACACGTTCTCCTGCGGGACGTCGCCGTTCTCGTCGAAGGCGATCTCCTTGCTGAGGCCGTCGCCGGTGTAGCCGTCCACGAACGACTCGACGTCCTCGCGGGTGCGGGCACCGTCGTCGAGCGCGGCCAGGAAGACGCTCATCGCGTCGTAGCCCTCGGCGGCGTAGGCGCCGGGAGCGGAGCCGAACTCCTCCTCGAAGTCGGCAGCGAACGTGCTGTCCTCCTCGATCGGTGCGCAGGGGCACATCACGACAGCACCCTCACCGGCGTCGCCGACGGCGTTGCCGAAGTCGGCACCGTAGAGGCCGTCACCCCCGACGAACGGGGCGTCGATGCCCGCGTCGCGCATCTGCTTGAGCAGCGGCGCGGCCTCGGCGATGTAGCCACCGTAGAAGACGGCGTCGGGGTTGGCCGACTCCATCTTGGAGATGGTGGGCGCGAAGTCGGTCTGCCCGACCTCGGTCTTGTCGCGCTGGACCATCGCGTCGCCGAGGGTCTCCTCGACGCGGTCGGCCAGCGGCTCGCCGTAGGCCTCGGAGTTGTCGACCACGAACACCTTGGAGGCGCCGACCTCGTCGGTCAGGTACTTGGCGATCGCCGCACCCTGGTAGTCGTCGTAGGGAACCAGGCGGTGGAAGACCTCGACCTGGTCCTCCTGCGTGAGGTCGGTCGCGGTGGCCGACTGGCTCACCATCGTCACGCCGGCGTCGGCGTAGATGCTCTTCGTGGCTCGGGTCTCACCCGAGAACGCGCCACCGATGACACCGATGAACGAGTCGTCACCGGCGATCTGCGTCGCGACGGGAGTCGCCTTGGCGGGGTCGCCCTCGGTGTCGAACTTCTCGAGGGTCACGTCGCAGTCCTCGTTGTCCCACTGCTTCAGCGCCAGCTCGGCGCCGTCGACGGACGGGAGGACGATGCTGGCGTTCGCGCCGGAAAGCGCGCCCATCACACCGATCTTGAAGTTGCAGTCGTCGCCTGCGGCGTCGCCGTCACCACCGGTGTCCGTCGTGCCGCACGCGGTGAGTGCCAGACCGGCGACTGCCGAGATTGCGACAGCCTGCCACGTCTTGGATGAGCGGATCATGGATCCCTCCGTAGTTCTGTGGGTAGTTCAATGGGCTGTCCACCTCGGCAGCCTCGTGCGGGGAACCTAACACCATGAATGTGGCGCGGGACACGATTGCGCCGCGGGTTTGGGCGGCCGTTGTCGTTTCGTGACCAAGCGGTCTGTACCGGAAACAGAACCGAAACACCCGGTGTCATCGACGGTTTCCGCGGTCGGCGCATCCGAGGGCCGTCAGATCTGCGGCCAGGGCTCCCATCGACCCCCGCAGCGGGTCGGCGGTCAGGCGCCGCCGTCCGGGCCGAGGCCCGCCACACCGTGCTCGACGACGCCGTCGGCCACCTGCTTCATCGACAGGCGCAGATCCATCGCGGTCTTCTGGATCCAGCGGAACGCGTCGGGCTCGCTCAGGCCGAGCTTCTCCTGCAGCACGCTCTTGGCCCGGTCGACGGCCTTGCGGGTCGCCAGGGACTCCTGGAGGTCGGAGACCTCGCGCTCGAGGACGGTGATCTCGGCGAACCTGCTCACGGCCATCTCGATGGCCGGCACGAGGTCGCCGCGCTGGAACGGCTTCACGAGGTACGCCATCGCTCCCGCGTCGCGGGCCCGGGCGACGAGGTCGCGCTGGGAGAACGCGGTCAGGATGACGACGGGTGCGATGCGCTCCCCCGCGATCACCTCCGCCGCTGCGATGCCGTCGAGCACGGGCATCTTGACGTCGAGGATCACCAGGTCCGGTCGCAGGTCACGGGCGAGCTCGATGGCCTTCTGGCCGTCACCTGCCTGCCCGACGACCTCGTAGCCCTCCTCGCCGAGCATCTCCGCGAGGTCCATCCGGATGAGCGCCTCGTCCTCGGCGATCACCACCCGGCGTACGGCGTCCGGGGCGGTGCTGTCGTCAACGGGCTGCGTCACGGGGGAAAGGCTAGTCGGGTACGGTTTCCCCGCGTTCGGCCCCGGTAGCCCAACGGCAGAGGCGATGCTCTCAAACAGCATTCAGTGTGAGTTCGAATCTCACCCGGGGCACTGTCGGTAGGCCCCTTCACGCTGGTCACATGTACGAACCCAGGGACCGGGCGCGTGCTCTCGCGCTCCTCGACGAGGGCGCCGGCCTGTCGTCAGCCAGCAGGGCGACGGGCATCGCCCGCTCCACGATCCGCGCTTGGTCACGAGACCCCGGGGCACTCGCGACCCAGTGCTGTCGTTGCGCAGGGTCGTACCCGAGCCGTGGTGGCGACTACGTCGCGCTCCTCGGGTTCTACCTCGGCGACGGCTGCATCTCGCGCCATCGGTCCCGCACCACACTGAGGATCTCGTGCGACCCGGCGTGGCCGAGCGTGATCCGTGACATCGACCGACTCATCGCCGCGGTCCACCCGGAGGGTCGCGCCTCCCACGTTCGCGCCCCGGGCACGTTGGTCGTGCACACGACCTGGAAGCACTGGCCCTGCCTGTTCCCCCAGCACGGCCCGGGTCGCAAGCACGAGCGACCCATCGGTCTCGAGACGTGGCAGGAGGACGTGGTGAGGGCGTTCCCGGCCGACTTCCTCCGCGGCCTCTTCCACTCCGACGGTGCCCGGGTGAACAAGTGGGCCACGCGGATGGTCGCCGGGCAGAGGAAGCGCTACGACTACCCGCGGTGGCAGTTCTCCAACCGCTCGGACGACATCATGGCGCTCTGCTTCTGGGCCCTGGACCTCGTCGAGGTCCCCTGGCGACGATCCGGTCCGTGGACCGTCTCGGTCTCCCGTCGCGAGGCCGTCACGAGGCTGGACGAGCTGATCGGACCGAAGTCGTAGTCCGCACCGGCACGCAGCGCCGGCGCGGACCACACGTGAGCCTCAGACCGCCGCGCCGCTGGCCTCGTACGTGAACTGCGCGACCAGGCCCTGGAGGCGCTGAGCCATCCGGGAGAGCTCCTCGGCGGCCGAGCTGGTGCTGCCGGCGGCCGCCTGGGTGTCGGAGGCGGTGCGGGCGACGCCGGTGATGTTCTCCGCGATGTCGGTGGAGCCGACGGCCGCGTCGGCGACCGAGCGGGTCATCTCCTGCGTGGTGGCGGTCTGCTCCTCGACCGCCGAGGCGATCACGGTCTGGGTGTCGCTGATCTGGGCGATGATGCCGGCGATCTCGGAGATCGCGATGACGGCCTCCTGGGTGTCGGCCTGGATCGCGCGGATGCGCTGGTCGATGTCACCGGTGGCCTTGCTCGTCTCCTGGGCCAGCTCCTTGACCTCGTTGGCCACGACGGCGAAGCCCTTGCCGGCCTCACCGGCGCGGGCGGCCTCGATGGTCGCGTTGAGGGCGAGCAGGTTGGTCTGCTCGGCGATGGAGTTGATCACCTTGATCACGTTGCCGACCTCCGTGGAGGACTCGCCCAGCTTGGCGACGGTCGCGTTGGTCGACTCGGCGGCCACGACGGCCTGGGCGGCCACCCCGGCGGCGTTGCTGGCGTTCACGGCGATCTCGCGGATGGAGGCACCCATCTGCTCGGTCGCGGCGGCGACGGTCTGCACGTTGTTGGACACCTGGCCGGCCGCGGACGACACCAGGCCGGCCTGGGCGGAGGCCTCGGAGGCGGAGCTGGTCATCTGGCCCGACACCGCGGAGAGCTCCTCCGAGGCACCGGCCAGCTGGACCGCGGTGCCCGCGATCTCGGACATGGCGTTGCCGAGGTTGGAGACGGCACTGTTGAGCGCGGTCGCGAGCTGGCCGATCTCGTCGCCACGGTCCTCCTCGAGCCTGCGGTCGAGGTGACCGGCGGCCACTGCCTGCAGGACGGCGACCGCACGGCCCAGGGGACGCGTGATGGAGCGCGTGACGCCGACGACCACGGCGGTGCCGGCGATGATCACCAGGGCGAGGCCGACGTAGACCATCAGCCGGCCCTGGCGGGAGACCACGGCGAGGTCGGCCCGGACGGCCTTCTCGCGGGCCGCGAGGGAGTCACCGAAGGCGCTCATGTCCTCGTAGACCGCGGTCCACGCCTCACCCGCGGCGCCGCCGTTGATGCTGTTCATGATCTGGGGCATCGCCTCGAGGCCGCGTGCCTCGAGCCGCTCGACGATCCAGTCGTCCTGCTCGAAGAGCTGCTGGAAGTTGGCCTCGGTGCTGGACAGGATGGCCAGCTGGTCGTCGGTCAGGCCGGTGGTGTCGACGTCGTCGAACATCGCCTCGATGGCGGCCTTGCTCGTGAGGTAGCCGTCGCGGTTGTAGCCGTCCTCGGACAGCGCCTCCTCGACGCCGAACGCGGCGGCGTCACCGAGGTAGAGGCCCTGCCAGCCGGTGATGTCGTTGATGTTGATCAGCATCAGGTCCGCGAGGGCGCGGTGCGAGGCGACCTGCTCGAGCTGGTCGCGCATGCCGTCCGCCTTGCTCTGGGCGGACAGGCCGAGGTAGGCGGCGAGGCCCACGAGCAGACCGCAGGCGGCGAATGCGGCTGCGAGCCGCACCCCGATCTTGAGGTCGCGGAGGGCGTGGCGGGGCGAAGTCATGAACTGGTCTCCGAGGGGCTCGCGGCGCCGTCGACGTCCGTGTCGTCAGGTCACCGCCCCACCCATCGCCCGGAAGCGCCCGGACCTGAGGATTCCGCGCGAAGAAGATGGCGCGTGGAGAGGCGTCAGCGCGGCCGACGGTAGGCCGGCGCGGCCCCGTTGATCGCGTCGCCCATCCGGTGGATCCGCAGGGCGTTGGTCGAGCCCGGGATGCCGGGCGGGCTGCCGGCGATGATCACCACGAGGTCGCCCTCCTTGACCCGGCCGATGTGCAGCAGCGACTCGTCGACCTGCCGGACCATCTCGTCGGTGTGCTCGACCGGCGCACCCTGGAAGGTCTCCACGCCCCACGTGAGGGCGAGCTGCGAGCGGGTGCGGGCCTCGGGAGTGAAGGCGAGCAGCGGGATCGGACCCCGGTAGCGCGACAGGCGCTTGGCGGAGTCCCCACTGGTGGTGAACGCGACGACGTACTTCGCCCCCACGCTCTCCGCCACCTCAGCGGCCGCCTTCGCGATGATGCCGCCACGCGTGTGCGGCTGCCACGTCACTGCGGCCATGTGGCTCAGGCCGTGGTCCTCGGTCGACTGCACGATCCGGGCCATGGTCTCGACCGCGACGATGGGGTGGTCGCCCACGCTCGTCTCGCCGGAGAGCATCACCGCGTCGGCACCGTCGAGCACGGCGTTGGCGACGTCGCTGGCCTCCGCGCGGGTCGGCGCCGGCGCCGAGATCATGGACTCGAGCATCTGGGTGGCGACGATGACCGGCTTGGCGTTGCGCCGCGCCTTGTCGATGATCAGCTTCTGGTGGATCGGCACGTCCTCGAGCGGGCACTCCACGCCGAGGTCGCCGCGGGCCACCATGATCCCGTCGAAGGCGTCGACGATCTCGTCGATGTTGGCGATCGCCTGCGGCTTCTCGATCTTGGCGATCACCGGCACGGAGATGCCCACCTCCCGCATGACCACGCGGACGTCCTCGGCGTCGTCGGCACTGCGCACGAAGCTGAGCGCGACGAAGTCGACACCGAGGCGCAGCGCCCAGCGCAGGTCCTCGGTGTCCTTCTCCGACAGGGCGGGCACCGAGACCGCGACGCCCGGCAGGTTGATGCCCTTGTTGTTCGACACCTTGCCGGGCACGACGACCTCGGTGATGACGTCCTGGCCCTCGACGGCGAGCACCTTGAGCCGCACCTTGCCGTCGTCGATGAGCAGCGGGTCGCCGGGCTCCACGTCACCGGGCAGTCCCTTGTAGGTCGTGCCGCACTGCTCGACGTCGCCCTCGACGTCGCGGGTGGTGATGGTGAACCGGGCGCCCTTCTTGAGCTTCACCGGTCCGTCGGAGAAGGTCTCGAGGCGGATCTTCGGACCCTGCAGGTCGGCGAAGATGCCGATCGCGCGGCCGGTGTCGTCGGAGGCCTGGCGGACCATCCGGTAGACGGCCTCGTGGTCGGCGTACCGGCCGTGGCTCATGTTGAGCCGGGCCACGTCCATCCCGGCATCGACGAGGGCCCTGATCCCTTCGGGGGTGTTCACCGCGGGACCGAGGGTGCAGACGATCTTGGCTCTACGCACGTGCTCAACCCTAGCGGGTGTTGGAACGATCCAACCACCACTTCGGCACCCGCGCGGCGCGTGGGACGCGAAATCCGGGGTCCGGAAACCGTCCCGCGCGCCGCGCGGTCGCGCTCGACCGCGGGTCAGACGACCAACGGACGCTCGTGCGGCTTGATCGGCGCAGGCAGCGTCGTGGAGCCGGTGAGGTAGGCGTCGACGGCGGCTGCCGCACTGCGCCCCTCGGCGATCGCCCACACGATGAGGGACTGGCCGCGGCCCACGTCGCCGGCGACGTACACGCCCGGGACCGAGGCCGCGTAGGACTCGTCACGCCGCACGTTGCCCCGCTCGTCGAGCTCGACCCCCAGCTGCTCGACCAGGCCCTGCCCCTCAGGACGGGTCAGCTCCGGGCCCACGAAGCCCATCGCGAGCAGCACCAGCTGGGCCGGGATCTCCCGTTCGGTGCCCTCGACGGGCTGGAACTTCGCGTCGACCTCGACCAGCCGCAGCGCGGCGACGTGACCGTCGGCGTCGCCCACGAACTGCTGCGTCGAGACGGCGTACACGCGCTCGCCGCCCTCCTCGTGCGCCGAGGAGACCCGGAAGGTCATGGGGTACGTCGGCCAGGGCTGGCCGGCGGGCCGGTCCTCACCGGGGCGCGGCATGATCTCCAGCTGCGTGATGGACCGAGCGCCCTGGCGGATGGACGTGCCGAGGCAGTCGGCGCCGGTGTCACCGCCGCCGATGATCACCACGTCCTTGCCCGTGGCGACGATCTGCTCCGAGCCGTCCGTCGTCGGCGCCTCTCCCAGCGAGGCGCGGTTGGCCTGCGGCAGGAACTCCATGGCCTGGTGGATCCCGCCGAGCTCGCGGCCCGGCACCGGCAGGTCGCGCGCCGCGGTCGCGCCCATCGCGAGCACCACCGCGTCGTAGCGGGCGAGCAGCTGCGGACCGGTGAGCTGGCCGCCGACGTCGACACCCGCACGGAACACGGTGCCCTCGCGGCGCATCTGGTCCAGCCGGCGGTCGAGGTGCTTCTTCTCCATCTTGAACTCGGGGATGCCGTAGCGCAGCAGGCCACCGATCTTGTCGGCGCGCTCGTAGACGGCGACCGTGTGGCCGGCGCGCGTGAGCTGCTGGGCCGCTGCCAGTCCGGCAGGCCCGGAGCCGATGACCGCCACGGTCTTGCCCGAGAGCCACTCCGGCGGCTGCGGCCGGACGTAGCCGGAGCCCCAGGCGCGGTCGATGATCGAGACCTCGACGTTCTTGATGGTCACCGGGTCCTGGTTGATGCCCAGCACGCAGGCGGTCTCGCAGGGCGCCGGGCACAACCGGCCGGTGAACTCCGGGAAGTTGTTGGTCGCGTGGAGCCGGTCCATCGCGCCGTCCCAGTCGTCACGCCAGACCAGGTCGTTCCACTCCGGGATGATGTTGCCGAGCGGGCACCCCTGGTGGCAGAACGGGATGCCGCAGTCCATGCAGCGTCCGGCCTGGGTGTTGATGATCGGGAGCAGGGCGCGCCCGATGCCGTCGGGGTAGACCTCGTTCCAGTCCTTGACCCGCTCGCCGATCTCACGGCGCGAGGCGACCTCGCGACCGTGCTTCAAGAAACCCTTGGGGTCAGCCATGAAGGACCTCCATGATCCGTGCGGCGGCCTCGTCCTCGTCGAGGCCCTCCTCGAGGGCCTCCTCACGAGCCTCGAGCACGCGCTTGAAGTCGCTGGGCATCACTTCGGTGAAGCGCGCCAGCGAGGTGTCCCAGTCGGACAGGAGTGCCGTGGCGACCGCGGAACCGGTCTCCTCGGCGTGCTGCTCGACGAGCGCCCGGAGCTCCTCGGCGCCCTTGCCCTGCACCGGTGCGAGCTCGACGAGCTCGGGGTTGACCCGCGACTCGTCGAGGTCGAGCACGAAGGCGTAGCCGCCCGACATGCCCGCCGCGAAGTTGCGACCGGTCGGGCCGAGCACGACGACGATGCCGCCGGTCATGTACTCGCACCCGTGGTCGCCCACGCCCTCGACGACGGCGCTCGCGCCGGAGTTGCGGACGCAGAACCGCTCCCCCACCCGACCGCTGAGGAAGATCTGGCCAGACGTGGCGCCGTAGCCGATGGTGTTGCCGGCGATGATCTGCTCGCCCGCCTCGAACGCGGCGGTCCGGTCGGGTCGCACCACCAGGCGCCCGCCGGACAGGCCCTTGCCGACGTAGTCGTTGGCGTCGCCCTCCAGCCGCAGCGTGATCCCGCGCGGCACGAAGGCGCCGAACGACTGGCCGGCGGACCCGGTCAGGGTGATGTCGATGGTGCCGTCGGGAAGCCCGTCACCGCGGTAGCGCTTGGTGACCTCGTGGCCGAGCATCGTGCCGACCGTACGGTTCACGTTGCGGACCGCGACCTGCGCACGCACCGGCTCGCCGGACTCCAGCGCCGGGGCGGCGATGGCGATCAGCTCGTTGTCGAGCGCCTTGTCGAGGCCGTGGTCCTGCGTCCTGGTGTTGCGCAGGTCCTGGTCCTCGAACTGGCCGAACTCACCGTGCGCCGACGCCTGGTGCAGGATCGGCCGCAGGTCGAGCCCGGAGGCCTTCCAGTGGTCGACCGCCTGCGCGACGTCGAGCGTGCCCACCTGGCCGATGGCCTCGTCGAGGCTGCGGAAGCCGAGCTCGGCGAGCAGCTCGCGCACCTCCTGGGCGATGAACTCGAAGAAGTTCACGACGTAGTCGGCCTTGCCGCTGAAGCGCTCGCGCAGGACCGGGTTCTGGGTCGCGACGCCCACCGGACAGGTGTCGAGGTGGCAGACCCGCATCATGATGCAGCCGCTGACGACCAGCGGCGCGGTCGCGAAGCCGAACTCCTCGGCGCCCAGGAGAGCCGCGATGACCACGTCGCGCCCGGTCTTGAGCTGGCCGTCGGCCTGTACGACGATGCGGTCGCGCAGCCCGTTGAGCAGCAGCGTCTGCTGGGTCTCGGCGAGGCCGAGCTCCCACGGACCGCCCGCGTGCTTGAGCGAGGTGAGGGGCGAGGCGCCGGTGCCGCCGTCGTGGCCGGAGACCAGGACGACGTCGGCGTGCGCCTTCGACACTCCGGCCGCGACCGTCCCGATGCCGACCTCGGAGACGAGCTTCACGTGGATGCGCGCCGCCGGGTTGGCGTTCTTGAGGTCGTGGATCAGCTGCGCCAGGTCCTCGATCGAGTAGATGTCGTGGTGCGGCGGGGGGCTGATCAGGCCGACGCCGGGCGTCGAGTGCCGCGTCTTGGCCACCCACGGGTACACCTTGTGACCGGGCAGCTGGCCGCCCTCGCCGGGCTTGGCGCCCTGCGCCATCTTGATCTGGATGTCGTCGGCGTTGGTGAGGTACTCCGAGGTGACGCCGAACCGTCCCGAGGCGACCTGCTTGATCGACGAGCGTCGCTCGGGGTCGTAGAGCCGGTCGGGGTCCTCGCCGCCCTCGCCGGTGTTGGACTTGCCGCCCAGCCGGTTCATCGCGATCGCCAGCGTCTCGTGGGCCTCCTTGCTGATGGACCCGTAGGACATCGCGCCGGTGGAGAAGCGCTTGACGATCGCCGAGACCGGCTCGACCTCGTCGATGTCGATCGGCTCGCGCCCTGATCCGCTGGCGTCCTTGAAGGTGAACAGCCCGCGCAGCGTCATCAGTCGCTGCGACTGCTCGTTCACCCGGTCGGTGTACTGCTTGAAGATGTCGTAGCTTCCGGTGCGGGTCGAGTGCTGCAGCCGGAACACGGTCTCGGGGTCGAACAGGTGCGGCTCGGCATCCCCGTTCACGCTGCGACGCCACTGGTACTCGCCGCCGATGGCGAGCTCGCGGTGCGCCGGCGCGATGCCGCCGCGGGGGTACGCCGTCGCGTGCCGGCGGGCGACCTCCTCGGCGATCGTCTCGAGCTCGATGCCGCCGAGCTTGGACGTCGTACCGGTGAAGTAGCGGTCGATGACCGACTGGGACAGGCCGACGGACTCGAAGATCTTGGCGCCGGTGTATGAGGCGACGGTGGAGACGCCCATCTTGGACATCACCTTGAGCACGCCCTTGCCGAGCGCCTTGATCAGGTTCGCGACGGCCTTCTCCGGGTCGACCTTGACGTAGTAGGCCTGGCGGGCGAGGTCCTCCACGGACTCCATGGCGAGGTAGGGGTTGACCGCCGCCGCGCCGTAGCCGACGAGCAGTGCCACGTGGTGGACCTCGCGGACGTCACCGGCCTCGACGAGCAGGCCCACCTGGGTGCGGGTCTTCTCGCGGACGAGGTGGTGGTGGATCGCGCCGGTGAGCAGCAGCGACGGGATCGGTGCCAGGTCGGCGGTGGCGTGGCGGTCGGAGAGCACGATGATCCGGGCGCCGTCGGCGATCGCTGCGGAGACCTCGGCGCTCAGCTCGTCGAGCCGCGCGGCCAGGGCCTCCCCTCCCCCGGCGACCTCGTAGAGGCCGCGGACGATGTGGACCTGGAAGCCCGGCATGTCGCCGTTGCGGTTGATGTGGCGGATCTTGGCCAGGTCGTCGTTGGAGAAGACCGGGAACGGCAGCACGACCTGCCGGCACGAGGCCGGGGTCGGGTGCAGCAGGTTGGCCTCGGGACCGATCGAGCCGCTCAGCGAGGTGACGAGCTCCTCACGGATGGCGTCGAGGGGCGGGTTGGTGACCTGCGCGAACAGCTGGGAGAAGTAGTCGAACAGCAGCCGCGGCTTGTCGCTCAGTGCCGCGATCGGGGTGTCGGTGCCCATCGAGCCGAGCGCCTCGCCACCGGTGTTGGCCATCGGGCTCAGCAGGACGCGCAGCTCCTCCTCGGTGTAGCCGAAGATCTGCTGGCGACGGGTCACCGAGGCGTGCGTGTGGACGATGTGCTCGAGGTCGTCGAGGTCGTCGAGGTGGATCAGCCCGGCGTGCAGCCACTCGTCGTAGGGGTGCTCGGCGGCGAGCTGGCTCTTGATCTCCTCGTCCTCGATGATCCGGTGCTCCTCGGTGTCGACGAGGAACATCCGGCCGGGCTGCAGGCGGCCCTTGCGGACCACCGAGGCGGGGTCGAGGTCGAGCACACCGACCTCGGAGGCCAGGACGACGAGGCCGTCGTCGGTCACCCAGTAGCGCGAGGGGCGCAGTCCGTTGCGGTCGAGCACGGCGCCGACCTGGGTGCCGTCGGTGAAGACCACGCAGGCGGGCCCGTCCCAGGGCTCCATCAGCGTGGAGTGGAACTCGTAGAACGCGCGACGCTTGCTGTCGAGGTCGCGGTGGTTCTCCCACGCCTCCGGGATCATCATCAGCACCGCGTGCGGCAGGGACCGGCCGCCGAGGTGCAGCAGCTCGAGCACCTCGTCGAAGGACGCCGAGTCCGATGCCCCCGGCGTGCAGATCGGGAACAGCCGCTCGAGGTCGCCGGGGATCAGGTCGCTCTCGAGCAGCGCCTCGCGGGCGCGCATCCAGTTGCGGTTGCCCATCACGGTGTTGATCTCGCCGTTGTGGGCGATGAACCGGAACGGGTGGGCCAGCGGCCAGCTCGGGAAGGTGTTGGTGGAGAAGCGCGAGTGCACGACCGCCATCGCCGAGGCGATCCGCTCGTCGGTCAGGTCGGGGAAGACCCGGTCGAGCTGGTCGGTGGTGAGCATGCCCTTGTAGGCCAGCGTGCGCGAGGACAGCGACGGGAAGTAGACGTCGGTCTCGGACTCGGCGCGCTTGCGCAGGCAGAACGCCAGACGCTCGAGGCCCATGCCGCTGACGCGGGCGCCCCGGCCGGCCACGAACAGCTGGGCGAACGACGGCATCACGCTGCGGGCGGTCGCGCCGAGGGTGGAGTCGTCGACCGGCACCTCGCGCCAGCCGAGGACGGCGAGACCCTCCTCCTCGGCGATCTCCTCGATGCGCTGGCGCGTCTTGGCCACCGTGTCGGCGTCGCCGGGCAGGAACGCGGTGCCGACGGCGTACGAGCGGGCCGGCGGCAGGTCGAAGTCGACGACCTCGCGCAGGAAGGCGTCGGGGACCTGGAGCAGGATCCCGGCGCCGTCGCCGGAGTTCACCTCGGCGCCCGCGGCGCCGCGGTGGTCGAGGTTGCGCAGGGCCGTGAGTGCCTTGGCCACGATGTCGTGGCTGGCCTCACCCGTCAGGGTCGCCACCATGGCGACGCCGCAGGCGTCCTTCTCGTGGCGAGGGTCGTAGAGACCCTGCGCAGCAGGGAAGTTCGGCGGGAATGCGTGCATGGAGGCATTCTCCCGTCGTCGTCTCGGGTGCCAGCGGATCCGGAGCTGCGATCTCAGGCGTGCCGAGGGGTGGGCGTTACCGCTGGGGACGACGTTGGCCCGAGCGAGACGGAATGTATCACCGGTGGCAGGCCGCAGCGGGCGCCGTTTCAGGCCGTGGGACCGGTGGTCTCGCGCTCCTCGGTCCCGCGGGTGCGCACGACGTCCTCGCGCCCGGGGTGGCGACGGGCCGACCAGAGGAAGAACGCGGTGGCCAGGACGAACAGCACGATCGAGGTCCACACGTTGAGGCGCAGGCCGAAGACGTCGTCCATCTGCACGTCGTCGATGCGCAGGTTCTCGATCCAGGCACGACCGGCGGTGTAGAGCATCACGTAGAGCGCGACCACGCGACCGTGGCCGAGGCGGAAGCGGCGGTCCAGCCAGACCAGCAGCGCGAACGCAGCCAGGTTCCACAGGCACTCGTAGAGGAAGGTCGGGTGGTACGTCGCCACGTCGAGGTACTGGGCGGGGCGGTGCGCGGAGTCGATCTCCAGGCCCCACGGCAGGTCGGTCGGGCGCCCGTAGAGCTCCTGGTTGAACCAGTTGCCCCACCGACCCAGCGCCTGCGCCACCAGCACGCCCGGGGCCATCGCGTCGAGGAGCGGCAGCAGCTTGATGCCGCGCAGGCGGGCGCCGATCCAGACGCCGACGGCCCCGAGGGCGATCGCGCCCCAGATGCCGAGGCCACCGCGCCAGACGTAGAGCGCCGTGACCGGGTTCTTGTCCTCGCCGAAGTAGAGCTCCCAGTCAGTGATCACGTGGTAGAGCCGGCCGCCGACGAGACCGAACGGCACGGCCCAGATGGCGAGGTCGCTGACCTCGCCCGGCTCACCGCCCCGGGCAACCCAGCGCCGCTCGCCCAGCCAGATGGCGAGGACGATGCCGGCGATGATGCACAGCGCGTAGGCACGGATCGGCACGGGCCCGAGGTGCCACACGCCCTCGGCCGGGCTGGGGATGGAGAGCAGGGTCACCAGTGGGGACGCGAACGGCATGGGGAGCATCATCCTCGGTCGAGCAACAACGTGACGTCGTGGGCCAGCTGTGCCTGGGAGACGTCGTAGTCCCAGAACACAGGCGTGTCGTCCTGGGCGTCGATGGCCATGACCTGCGTGCCGTGCGTGACGTCGTAGCCGCCGCTGGGCAGCTTGTCGCCCTTCTCGATGCCGATCTTCAGGCTCAGACCGATCTCGACGATGTCGTCGAGGTCGCCGGTGAGACCGATGATGCTGGGGTCGAAGGCGTCGACGTAGTCCTCGACGACCTGCTCGGTGTCGCGCGCGGGGTCGGTGGTCACGAAGACCACGTCGAGCCGGTCCTTCTGCGCCTCGTCGAGCCGGGTGAGCGTGCCGGCGAGCGTGGCCATCACCTGCCCGCAGATGTCGGGGCAGTTGGTGTAGCCGAAGAACACCAGGGTCAGGTCCTTGTCGGTGTCCTTCGTGAGGCTGTACGCCGCCCCCTCGGTGTCGACGAGCGGGGTCGAGGAGACCTCGAACGGCGGGTCCAGCTCGGTGCCGGTGAGCTCAGCGGGCTCCTGGGTGCCACCGCAGGCGGCGACCAGACCCAGCAGTGACACGGCCAGCAGGGTGCGGGCTCTACGCACGGCGTACGCCCTCGGCGAGGTCGGCGGTGAGCGCGCGCAGCGCCTCGAGCCCGGCAGCCTCGTCGCCGGGATGGTCGAGCAGGGCACGGACGAACGCGGAGCCGACGATCACGCCGTCGGCGAAGCGGGCGACCTCGGCGGCCTGGTCGCCGTTGCTGACGCCGATGCCGACGGCGACGGGGATGTCGCCGGCGGCGCGCACCCGGCGCACCAGCGGTCCGGCGAGGTCGGAGGTCGCCTCGCGCGCACCGGTCACGCCCATGACGGCGGCGGCGTAGACGAAGCCCCGGCTCTCGGCAGCGGTCATCGCGATGCGCTCGTCGGTCGAGCTCGGCGCGACGAGGAAGACCTTGTCGAGGTCGTGCGCGTCGGCCGCGGCGATCCACTCCGCGCCGTGGTCGGGGGTGATGTCGGGCGTGATCAGCCCGGCTCCCCCGGCCGCGGCCAGGTCGCTGGCCCACCGCTCGACGCCGTAGCGCTCGACGGGGTTCCAGTAGGTCATCACGAGCGTGGGCACGCCCGTCTCGGCGACGGCGCGCACCACCTCGATCACGTCGCGGGTTCGCACACCGGCGTCGAGGGCCTGCTGGGCCGCGTCCTGGATGGTGGGGCCGTCCATGACCGGGTCGCTGTAGGGCAGGCCGACCTCGATCGCGTCGCAACCGGCCTCGACCATCGTGCGCATCGCCCTGATCGAGCCCTCGACACTGGGGAACCCGGCCGGGAGGTAGCCGATCAGGGCCGCGCGGTCCTCCGCGCGTGCCTTCTCGAAGGCGGTGCTCGTCGAGGTCACTGTGCCGCCTCTTCCGCGACCTGCTCCAGGTCGGCGTCGGGGCCCAGGTCGGCGTCGCCGAGCCCGAACCACTCGATGGCCGTGCCCATGTCCTTGTCGCCGCGTCCGCTCAGGTTCACGATGATCGTCGCGTCGGGGCCCTTCTCCTGCCCCAGCCGCTTGGCGACCTCGAGGGCGCCGGCGATCGCGTGGGCGGACTCGATGGCGGGGATGATCCCCTCGGTGCGGCTCAGCAGCGCCATCGCCTCCATCGCCTCCGCGTCGGTCACGGGCGTGTACGACGCCCTCCCGGACGCGGCCAGCCACGAGTGCTGCGGGCCCACGCCGGGGTAGTCGAGGCCGGCCGAGATCGAGTGCGACTCGACGGTCTGACCGTCCTCGTCCTGCAGGACGTAGGTGCGGGCGCCGTGGAGCACGCCGGCCTCGCCGGCGTGGATGGTGGCCGCGTGGCGGCCGGTCTCGACGCCGTCTCCCCCGGGCTCGAAGCCGTGGATCTCCACGCCCTCGTCCTCGAGGAACGCGGTGAACAGGCCGATGGCGTTGGACCCGCCGCCGACGCACGCCGCGATGGCGTCCGGGAGGACGCCGTACTGGTCGAGGCACTGGGCGCGGGCCTCGTCGCCGATGCCGCGGCAGAAGTCGCGCACCATGCTCGGGAACGGGTGGGGCCCGGCGGCGGTGCCGAAGAGGTACGCGGTGTGGTCGACGCTCGCGACCCAGTCGCGCAGCGCCTCGTTGATGGCGTCCTTGAGCGTCGCGCTGCCAGACTCGACCGGGATCACCGTAGCGCCGAGCAGCTGCATGCGGGCGACGTTGAGCGCCTGGCGTCGGGTGTCGACGGCGCCCATGTAGACGGTGCAGTCGAGGTCGAACCACGCGGCCGCGGTGGCGCTGGCCACGCCGTGCTGGCCGGCACCGGTCTCGGCGATCACGCGGGTCTTGCCCATCCGCTTGGTGAGCAGGGCCTGACCCATCACGTTGCGGATCTTGTGGGCGCCGGTGTGGTTGAGGTCCTCGCGCTTGAGCAGCACCCGTGCGCCGACCTTCGCCGAGAGCCGCTCGGCGTGGTAGAGCCGGCTCGGCACGCCGGCGTAGTCGCGCAGCACCCGCTCGAACTCGGAGACGAAGGACTCGTCGGCCATCGCGTCCTGCCACGCCACGGTCAGCTCGTCGAGCGCCGCGACGAGCGCCTCGGGCATGAACCGCCCGCCCCACGTGCCGCCGAAGTAGCCGCGCTCGTCCGCCTCGTAGCGCATCGGGCCACCGGGCAGTGCCGGGCTCACCGCCTGGCTCTCGGCCGGGCTGTCGGTCTGGCTCATCGGGCCGTCACTCCTGTCATCGCACGTACGGCGGCCTCCGGGTCGCCGTCCTTGACCAGCGCCTCGCCGACCAGCACTGCTCCCGCGCCCTCGGAGACGAAGCGCTGGACGTCGGCCACGCTGGTGATGCCGCTCTCCGCCACCCGGACCACGTCGCTGTGGATCTGGGGGGCGAGGCGGCCGAACACGTCCGGGTCGACCTCGAGGGTTTTGAGGTTGCGGCTGTTGACGCCGATCAGCTCGGCGTCCAGCGCGAGGGCCCGCTCGACCTCGGGCTCGTCGTGGACCTCCACCAGGACGGTGAGTCCGAGCTCCCCGGCCTCCTCGTGGAGGCGACGGAGGGTGTCGTCGTCCAGGGCCGCGACGATCAGCAGGGCGAGGTCGGCACCCGCAGCGCGGGCCTCGACGAGCTGGTAGGTCTCGACGATGAAGTCCTTGCGCAGGATCGGGGTCTCCACCGCCGCGCGCACCGCGCGCAGGTCGGCGAGGCTGCCGCCGAAGCGGCGCTCCTCGGTCAGCACCGAGATCGCCGCCGCACCACCGCGGGCGTAGGCCCGCGCGAGCTCGGCCGGGTCGGGGATGTCCGCGAGCGCGCCCTTGCTGGGGCTGCGGCGCTTGACCTCGGCGATGACGCTCGACCCGCGGGCGCGGAAGTGCGGCATCGGGTCGCGTGGCGCCGGCGCGTCGGCGAGGTGGGCGAGCAGGTCGGACAGCGGGAGGGCGGACTCGCGGCGCGCGAGGTCCTCCCGCACACCGGCGACGATGTCGTCGAGAACGGTCGCTGGCATGGGCTCAGCCTCTCACCCGGGCCCAGCCCGGGTGGGGCCGGTGCCCAGTGGTCGGACGGTGTCGGACCGCGGTCGTCCGCAGCCGGTCAGCGGGCGCGGATCAGCGGTCCGGGCTCGGTGCTCGGCTCGGTGATCGGCTCAGTGGTCGGAGGCGTCGAAGCCGAGCCGGGAGAGCACGAGGAACAGAGGGAACGCGACGACCGCGACGATGATGCCGATCCACAGCAACGTCATGTTGGCCGGCGTCTGGAGCAGGGCGACGCTGCCGACGACGAAGCCGAGCATCGCGACCGCCACCGCGGTCCAAGCAGCGGGGGTGTTGCCGTGGCCTGACGCCATGGTGGTGCTCCTTCGTCGTACCGGATCGTTGCGCGCCGAGTCTAGGCGGTCGGGTCCCGGCCCTCGTCGAGGGCCTTCCAGATGTCGATGTTCTCGGCCGGTACGGCGTCGGCGCTGCCGACGGTGGTCCCGCCTGCCGACGCGCCCGACGTGTCCCGCGCGGCGGACGGCGCGTCGTACTTCGTGCCCATCTCCGGCCACGACGGCACCAGGCGGACCGCGGCCAGCGTCGTCACGACGCACAGCACCGCCGCGGCGAGCGCGGCGTAGTACCAGCCGGTGAAGCTCGTGGTGACCGTGTCGGCGCCGGAGAGCTGCTGCAGCGCATCGCCGAGCTTGGTGGGCAGGCTCCACCACGCCTCGACGGTGGCGGCGACCAGCCCGAGGGCCGCGACGAGCGCGAGCACCGCGACCGCGCGGCGGAACCGGCCGCGCGTCACCAGCAGCACGCCCCAGCACGCCAGGACCACGAGGGCCAGCGCGAGCGCGAGGGGCGACTCCCCGGCCCCGTTGGCCGAGAGCGTCGAGACCATGGCCTGGTTGTCGGCGGCGGCGGTGTCGAAGGCGCCGGAGCGACCCGCGACCCAGGGCTTGCCGCCGGCGATCGCGCCGAGGGTTGCGACGACGAGTCCGACCAGCACGACGGGGCCGAAGGAGCTGCGGCGGCGATCGCTCCCAGCCGGCTCAGCCATCGACGCGGTGCACGAGGTCGGCGTCGAAGCAGGTGCGGTCGCCGGTGTGGCAGGCCCCACCCACCTGCTCGACGACGAACAGCAGGGTGTCGCCGTCGCAGTCGAGGCGGATCTCCTTGACCCACTGGACGTGCCCGGACGTGTCGCCCTTGACCCAGTACTCGCGACGCGAACGCGACCAGTACGTCGCCCGGCCGGTGTCGATCGTGCGGGCGAGCGCCTCGTGGTCGACCCACGCGAGCATCAGCACCTCGCCGGACCCGTGCTGCTGCACGACGACGGGCACCAGGCCTTCGGCCGTGGGGTGAAGGCGGGCGACGAGGTCGGGGTCGAGTGTGGAGGTCACGGTTCCATGGTCTCAGCCTCGCGGGCGGCCCACGTCTCCGCACACCGGCGGGTGACCGGTCCGGGCGTCGGCAGGTCGCGGTCGTCCCACCGCGAGACGGCCTGCACGTCGCGGGTCGTCGAGACCAGGAAGACCTCGCTCGCCGTCGCGAGGACCTCGGTGAGCGGCTCGTCGACCTCGCGGGCACCGCACCAGCCGATGACCAGGTCGCGGGTGACCCCGGCCAGGCAGCCGGAGTCGAGCGTGGGGGTGCGGAGCTCGCCGTCGACGACGTAGAAGACGTTGGAGCCCGTGCCCTCGCACAGGTTGCCGGCGGTGTTGGCGAAGACCGCCTCGGTGCCGCCGCGCTCGGCGGCGTACGCCAGCGCGATCACGTTCTCGGCGTACGACGTCGTCTTGAGCCCGGCCGTCGCGCCGTGCTCGTTGCGGGTCCAGGGCACGGTGACGACGGTCGTCGCCGGGGCCGGGTGGGAGATGGCGCTGTAGGCCACGGCGAGCGTCGGGGGGCCGCCGCCTCGCCCCGAGCCCATCGGGTGCGGCCCGGCCGTCCAGGTGATCCGCAGCCGGCCCATCGGGTCGTCCGCGGCACCGCCGCTCAGCACCGCCTCCACCCCTCGTCGTACGACGTCGAGATCGGGGGCCGGCAGCCCGAGGCCGGCCGCCGAGCGCTCGAGGCGGTCGAGGTGACGGCCCAGCGCGAACGGCACCCCGTCGACGGTCTTCACCGCCTCGAACACCCCGTCGCCCACCGTGAAGCCGTGGTCGGTGACCGCAATCGCTCCCTGGGTCGGATCGGCCAGCAGGTCACCGTTGAGCCACGCACGCATGGCGTCACCCTATGCCGCTCGAAATGCCGGGTGGACACGCTGACCCGGGACCCGATTTTGGACCCGCGCAACCCATGTACTACTGTTCCACTCGCGCTCAGGACGGGAAACCGGCCGGGGTCAGCAAGCGGACATAGCTCAGTTGGTAGAGCGCAACCTTGCCAAGGTTGAGGTCGCGAGTTCGAGTCTCGTTGTCCGCTCGGAGAGGTCTCCCCCCAGGTCGTGGGCCTCCACGGTGGGTTGGCCGAGAGGCGAGGCAACGGACTGCAAATCCGTCTACACGGGTTCAAATCCCGTACCCACCTCGCATCACCACAACTCAACACGGGCGATTGGCGCAGCGGTAGCGCGCTTCCTTGACACGGAAGAGGTCACTGGTTCAAACCCAGTATCGCCCACCAGACACCATGCGCGAGAGGCCGGTTTCCATGTGGAAGCCGGCCTCTTGTGCTGCTTGCGTAGCACCTCCGTGGTGACCGCAGGGTGTCTCCACGGCTCGAGTCATGCCGGGTCGCGCGGACGTGCCGCCACGACCTCGTCGAGGACCTCCTGCGCCACCTGCGACAGAGGTCGCGTGGTCAGGTCGCTGATCTCGACCAGGCGCGCGAAGGCCTCGTCCATCTCGAGGCCGTCCGTTTGCGCGAGCACGCCCTTGGCCCGCTCGATCACCACCCGACCGTGCAGGGCGGCGTGGAGCCGCTGCGCGACCGCGTCGGGGTCGTCGGTCGCGCTCGACTGCATGAGCGCGACGGTGGAGATGTCGGCGAAGGCCTGAGCAAGGTCTCGCTCCTCGAGGCTCGGGGTCCTGGACGTGGTCCAGAACAGGTTGAGCCCGCCGAGCACGCGATCGTGCCAGCGCATCGGAGAGGCGAGCACCGTCTCCAACCCGGCGGCGGCCATCGCGCGACCGAAGTCCGGCCATCGACGGGCGAGCTCGGCCTCGCCAGCGGCTGCAATGCTCTCGCCCTTCTCGATCGTCTCCACGCACGGTCCGTCGTGGACCTGGGCCTGGTAGAGCTCGAGCTCGACGGCCTTGTGCGACGTCGCCGCCATCAGCTCGAGCCCGCGGTCCACGCGGACCAGGACGCCGGCCGTGTCGGCGCCGAGCAGCGCGAGGCAGTCGGCCAACAGCATGTGCACGGTGCTCGCGCCGTCGACCCCTTGGACCATGGCCGCGTTGGCCGCCGCGAACGCGGCGCCACTGGTGGTCGGTCTCATGACGTCAGTCTCCCTCCACGTCGAAGTTCGAGAAGTTGACGCTCCGACCGACGACGCGGCGGGCCACGTCGTCGACGTCGGTCGCCAGCGCGTAGGCGTGCCCGCGCAGGAGCGCCAAGGCGTCCTCGGGCGTGACACGGACCTGGGCCATCACCATCCCGGTGGCCTGGTGGACCAGGCTGCGAGAGCTCCACCCCTCGCCGGACTGGAGGTGACCCTCCGGGTGCTCGGCCGCATCGGCCACCAGGGCGGCACCGACCGCGTTGACCAGGAACGTGACGCGATCATCCGGCTCGGACAGCCACCGCTGGCGGCCGATGTGGAGCGTCGCCACCCCGCGCATGCCACCGTGGGCGTGCACCGGGACGGCGTACACCCGGAGCGGGCCGTACCTCGACTCGAGAGCCTGCGCGAGCATCGGCCACCGCTGGTCGGCGTCTCCGTCCAGGTCTGCGACGACCAGCACGTCGTCCATCGCCGCGGCGAAGCCGGGGCCCTGCCCGAGGACCTCCTGCACGCTCTCCAGCGCGGTGGCGACCTCGTCGCTGGCACACAGGGTGACCCGGTTGTCGGACAGGTACTCCAAGGTGATGGCCACGCCGTCAGCCCCCAGCATCAGTCGCATGGCCTCGCCGAGCCGCCAGGTCTGGGCCCGTTCGGTGGGCAGGGTCGCGAGGGTCGCGGCGAGCTCGGAGAGCAGTCGCCCACGCTCGGCGAGGGGAAGGTCGTTCACGCTCATCCCCCGCCCTTCCCACGTCCGTTGCGGACGCTGTCGACTCTACGCCTCCCCGCCTCCGGCAGCGTCGCGAGACCCGTCGAACGCGCTACGCTCTGAGTGGTTCGAGCAGAGGACCGCGCGGACGACCCAGCATCACCCACGGTGCCTGAGTGACGACCGAGACCAGGTGAGTCCATGAACATGCCTTCCGACCTGACCGTGGCGAACCAGCTCGCCCGCGCCAGCGAGTCGATCAACGACCGTGGCACCTTCGACGAGACCCTCGACGCGATCGTGCACGCCACTCACGCGTCGCTGCCCGAGTTCGGACACATCAGCATCTCCGTGCGGAACGGCTCGGGCAGGTTCGAGACCAGTGCCGGCACCGACCAGCTCGCCTGGGAGCTCGACAGCGTCCAGTACGACCTGGGCGAGGGCCCGTGCGTCCAGGCGATCGAGGCCGAGCCGGTCATCGTGGTCCCCTACCTGCGACACGACCAGCGGTGGCCGCGCTACGTGCCCGCGGCCGCGCTCCGGGGGTGCGCAGCCAGGTGGCGGTCCGGCTCTTCTCCAAGAAGAGGCACATCGCGGGACTCAACCTCTACTCCACCGAGCGCGACGACGTCGACGCGTCCACCGCCGAGACGGCGCGGCTCTTCGCCACGCACGCGGCGATCATCCTGGGCCACGCGCAGGAGGAGGACCAGCTCAACCACGCCCTGCTGAACCGCAAGCTGATCGGGCAGGCCGTCGGCATCCTCATGGAGCGCTACCGCATCGACGCCGACAGGGCGTTCCAGTTCCTGGTGCGTGCCTCGTCGACCAGCAACATCAAGCTGCGCGACGTCGCGGAGGAGCTCGTGACGTCCAGCACCGAGCGCTACCGCACGAACGGCTCGGCCCCGGACTGAGAGCCGCCTCAGCGGCCCCGCTCCACCGTCACCGTCGAGCGCTCGACGGCCGACTCCACGACGTCGGTCCCGGCGTAGCGCACGACCAGCGGCTTCGTGCCTGCCCGGAGGTCGCGGACGACCACCCGTGCCGTGCCGTCCACGACCTGGCCCTCGGCCGTCCGGTTGCCGATGCTGACGCTGATCGCTCCCGCCGGCTTGCGTGCGCCCAGCGCCTTCACGCGGACCTCGACGACCACGCGTCCGCGCTTGACCTCGGGCCGCACCCGCAGCTCCGGGACGGTCGTGACGGGGGCTCCCACGGCCACGGTCTCGGTGGTGGCGCGGAAGTGGCGCCGGGTGTGCGTGACCTCGACCGACAGGCTGTGACCGAGGTCCCCACGACGGACCGTGTACGTCCGGTGCGTGGCCTTGGCGACTCGCCGACCGTCGCGCAGCCACTGGTAGACCACTGAGGCGTCGCTCGGGCGGGAGGTTCCGGCCCGTGCCGTCAGGCGGCTCCCCACCCGCGGCGTGCCCTTCACCCGGGAGGCACTGACGAGCGCCACCGGCTTCGCGAGGACGGGGGTGGTCTCGGGCGCGGTCGTCCTCGACTTCCGGTAGGCCTTCGCGCTGGCGGTGACGCGAGCGCTGATGCGCGAGCCGACCTGGTCCCGGGTGAGCACGAGCGTCGACCCGGTGGCGTCGGGGAGCGGCTCCCCGTCGGCGTACCACTGCGTGGTGACCTTCGCGGGCTGCGGCGTCCACGAGGACGGGGTGAGGGTCAGGGTCTGCCCGGCCTCCGGCACTCCCTGGATCGTCGGCTGCGCCGAGGCCTGGAAGGTGCCGGGGGCGACGGGAGCGGTCGCGACCGTCGCTTCGCCGGGCGTGTAGCCGTCCAGCTGGGCGGTCACCTCCGCGGTCAGGGTCTTGCCCTTGACGTCGGGGGTGGGCACGTAGCCGGAGCCGGTCGCTCCCGGGATGGCCGCACCGTCCGCCAGCCACTGCACGCTCACGCTGGCGGGAGCAGGTGTCCAGGCGCCGACGGCCACCTCGAGGGGCGCACCGACCATCGGCGTCCCGGAGAGGGTCGGGGGCGAGGTCGGCGCGACGACACGGTCGTTGAAGTGGATGAACCCGGTGGGCCAGCCTCCGTCGGACTTGGTGATCCGCCGCCAGTGGAAGTCGCCACCCCAGTAGTCCTCCGACACGATGATCTCGGTGTCGGAGATGACCTGCTCCACGTAGGCCACGTGACCCGCCGAGCCGGCCGGGCTCACGCGGGGCGGGTACCACGCGATGGCGCCGACGCGGGGCGACTGGTCCGTGATGCCGGCCATCGCCACGCCCCAGTTCGACGCGTTGCCGTTGCCCTCCCAGGGCCGCGTGTTCGGCATCCCGGACTGGATGAGCCGGTAGGCCACGTAGTTCGTGCAGTTGTGCCCGGTGAACATGCGCCAGTACGACGTACCGGCGGCCTGCCGGTAGCCCCCGTCGCCGTACCCGGCGGCCGCGCACCCCTGGTAGCCGGTGCAGAGGTAGCTCGAGGACGCCAGGCTGACCGGCGCAGTCGTGCTCGGCATGGCCACGAGGAGGAGGACGAGCACCCCGGCCACGAGCGTCGCCGTGTCACGGGCGCGACGGACCGCGTCCCGCAGTCCTCCGGAGACCCTCGACGGCGGCTGTGACGTGTGTGACGCTTGTGACTGTTGGTGCACGAGAGGCGATGCTATGAGTCAGAAGTCAAGCGCGCCACGCCGATGAGTGAAGAACAATTGTGTAATTCGTTTTCGGGCGTGAGGACGAGCGTCAGAACTCGTAGCCGAACTCGCGGATCGTCCTCCGGAAGCGCTCGGCGACGATGTCGGCGTCGCCGGGTCCATAGAGGTCGCGGTAGTGCGGCCCGCTGCCCTGCTTGGCGTGCGGGAGGTCGAGTGCGATGCCGAGGCGGCCGGAGATGTCCGCGACTGCGGCCGGCAGGTCCTCGTAGCGGTAGACCCGGTCGACGACCACGCGGCCGCCGAGGCGGTAGAGGCGCTCGTTGAGGGCGAGGCGGTCCAGACGGCGCGGGGTCCGCACGAACTCGGCGAAGGACTTGGTGAACGTGGGCTTGCGCGCGCTGTAGCGGTAGGAGGAGGCGACCACGTCGTAGGGGTTCCGCTCGACCGCGAAGGTGAAGTAGGCGTCCCACGTCTCCCGGCCGATCACCTCGATGACGCGACGGGCGCCCATGTGGGCGTACGAGCTGGGGTCGGTGTCGTCGTTCTGGGGCCCCACTCCCCCGGCGGCGGCCCGCAGCTCCTCGTCCTCGGGGCTGATCCGGGTGACGATGTCGTCGGGTCCGCAGTGGCGCGAGAGGGCGATCTCGAGGCTGGTGCCCGCGGTCTTGCGGGTCTTGACGAAGACGAACCGGTGGGCGTGCGACGCGATCACGACTGGACGTCCACTCAGTCGTCGTCCTCGGCGAGGTCCTCGCCGTGGGTGCCCGGACGGGGCGCCCAGGGCAGCTCCTTGGCCGGGCGTACGACGATGAGCCGGTCGCCGCGAGCGAGCAGCGAGACCACCGGGTCGAAGTAGCGGTAGACCTTCTCGTCGCGGATGACGGCGATGACCTGGTCGGGCAACCGCTGCGGCTGCTTGCCGACCTCGGTGACGAGCAGGTCGCGCTCGGCGACCTCGAGGCCCTCGCCGTAGGTCATCAGGTCCTCCATGACGGAGCCGAGCATCGGCGACATCGACGACAGGCCGAGCAGGCGGCCGACCGCGTCGGAGGAGGTGATGACCGAGTTCGCTCCCGACTGCCGCATCAACGGGACGTTCTCCTGCTCGCGCACCGACGCGACGATCCACGCGTCGGGGTTGATCTGGCGCACCGTCAGGGTGACCAGCACGTTGGAGTCGTCACGGTCGGTGGTGATGATGACGTGGGTCGCCTTCTCGACGCCCGCCTGGCGCAGCACGCCTCGTCGGGTCGCGTCTCCGACGATGCCGACGAGCTGGTCGCGGTTGGCCTCCTCCATGGCCACGAGCCCGGGGTCGACCACGACGATCGCCGAGCGGTCGTACCCGTTGCTCAGGAGCGTCTCGATGGCGCTGCGGCCCTTGGTGCCGTAGCCGACGACGACGACGTGCTGGTCCATCTTCTTCCTCCACCGGGCGACCCGGAACATCTCGCGTCCCTGGGAGGCGAGGACCTCCAGGGTGGTGCCGATCAGCAGGACCAGGAACGCGATGCGGGCCGGCGTGATCACGAGCGCGTTGACCAGTCGGGCTTGCTCCGACTCCGGCGCGATGTCGCCGTAGCCGGTCGTGCTGAGCGTGACGGTCGTGTAGTAGAAGGCGTCGAGCATCGTCAGGTCCCGGCCGGGATGGGCGTTGTCGCGATAGCCCTCGCGGTCGAAGTAGACCAGCAGCACCGTGCCGACGAGGATCCCCAGGGCCATCAGCACCCGGCGACCCAGCTCCCACCACGGCGACCGCACCCGCTCGGGCAGGGACACCCGACCCACGCTGGGGTGGCTGCTGGCGGGGTGCACGGTCAGGAGTCTCGCACGATGATCCGGTCGCGCAGGCGCTGCACCAGCTCCAGGCGGGCCCGCGTCGTGTACTTCTGCGGGAAGACCGTGTCGAAGGCCGCGTTGACCGCGGCGCCGATCAGCACGGCGAGGGCCAGCAGGTAGAGCCACAGCAGCACGGCGATGGGTGCGGCGAGGGGGCCGTAGATCGACCTCGACTCGGCCGCCGTGACCGTGAGGACCCAGCGCAGGACGTAGGACCCCGCGATCCAGCAGAACAGCGCGAACGCCGCCCCGGGCAGGTTGAAGCTCCAGTTCGTCCGGACCGGGACGGACACGTGGTAGAGCGTGGCGAGGAAGCAGATGCAGATCGCGAGCACGACCGGCCAGTAGAGGCTGTTGATGAAGTCGAGGCGGTTCGGGAGCACCCGGTCGACCAGCGTCGGCCCGGCCACCACGAGCGGCAGGCTCACTGCTCCGGTGACCATCGCGAGGACGTAGAGGACGAACGACAGCGCGCGCGTGCGCACGATGCCCCGGTGCCCGCCGAGGCCGTGCATGATCGTGATGGTGTCGACGAAGACGTTGAGCGCGCGCGAGCCCGACCACAGGGCGAGGATGAAGCCGATCGAGATCACGTCGTAGCGCCCGCCGTTGAGCACCTCGTTGATGGTCGGCTCGATGATTCGGTCGACCGCCCGGTCCGTCAGCGCCTGCCGAGAAATCTCGAGCACCGCGTTGCTGATGTCCTCGATCTGGGTGGCGGTGAACCGATCGCTCACGAAGCCGATCGCGCCGGCGAGGGCGAAGACCAGCGGCGGCACCGAGAGCACCGCGAAGAACGCGGCCTCCGCGGCCAGCCCGGTCACCCGGTGCCGGAGGCACGACCCGACCGTCGTCACGATGATGCGCCACAGGTGCTCGCGCCACCGGCGCGCGAGGGCCTCGACCCGGCGCCGGGCGGGGTGCTCCTCTCGCGCCTCGACCATGGGCGCCACGCTATCGACTGGTCCACCGTCCGGGCCGAACCGCCGCGGCGGGTTTCCCACGCACCTCCGTGGGTAGCGTCACTCCATGCACCGACTCCCCCGCACGCCCGTCCTGGCCGCCGTCGCGATGCTCGGCACGAGCGCCCTCACGGTCTCGCTGCTCGCCGCGCCTGCCGAGGCCGGTCCCCGCAGGACTCGCGTCTCCGCCACGCTCAGCACCACCGCCACCAACCCCGGCGGGGCCGTGACGCTCTCCGGGTGGGTCAAGGACAAGGGCAAGCAGAAGCGGCGGGTCGTGCTGGAGCAGAAGATCGCCTCCGGCTGGCGGACCGTCGACAAGGGCCGGTCGGCCAAGGACGGTGCCTACGCCTTCACCGTGCCCACCGACTGGTTCTACTCCACCAAGCTGCGTGCCCGCGTGAAGCCGGCGCGCAAGCACCGCGGGAGCGTCTCGAAGGCGCACCGCCTCAGCGTCGTGCCGGCGTACACGCCGCTGGGCTCGCCCGACTCGTGGGAGACGCTGGGTCAGAGTCGCGACCGCTGGAACCCGTGCCGGACCCTGACCTACGGCATCAACACCTCGCGCGCGACCCCCGACGCCGGCACCGTGTCGACCGGCATCCACAACACGATGGCGCTGGTGTCGCAGGCGACCGGCGTGCGCTTCAGGTTCGCGGGCGAGACCGGCTCGAACCCCCTGGACCGGAAGTGGAAGCGCAAGGACCCCGACATCATCTTCGGCTGGACCACCGACGCCGAGACCAAGCTCGACCTGGGTCCGACCACAGCGGCCCGCGGGGGCTACGACCGCACCCGCCGCGCCCGCGACGCCCGTGGCAAGGCGATCTGGGAGGCCCTCGACGGCGGCGTGATCTACGACCTCACCGACACCGCCACGATGGACGCCACCGAGTTCCAGCAGCTCACCCTCCACGAGGTCGGACACGTCATGGGGCTGGGCCACGTGTCGGCGCCCGACCAGTACATGACCCCCGGCGTGGAGCTCTACTCGCTGCCGCTGGTCTACCAGGCCGGCGACCTCAACGGCTTCAGCAAGCTCGGCCTGCAGTCCGGCTGCGTGCGCCCGGCGCGCTTCCACCGCAGGACCACCCTCGAGCGCGTCGCGCCGCTCACCGCCAGCATGGACTGACGGCCCGACTGGACCTCCGGACCGGCGCCCACCCTCTACGGTGGGCGCCATGAGCGACCAGCAGGACCCCCGCGCCGCCACCAACCAGGCACCTCCCCTCGTCGGCCACAACGTGGTCACCTCCGACCACGTGCTCACCGAGGCGCTGGTCCGCCACGGGTCGGCCGACCTGGTCGACGACCTGGCCCCGCTCGGGGCCGAGGCCGGCACCGAAGAGGCCCGCGAGCACGGTCGGCTCGCCAACCGGCACCACCCCGAGCTGACGACGTACGACCGCTGGGGCAACCGGATCGACGAGGTCGAGTTCCACCCGTCGTGGCACTGGCTGATGGAGCGCGCGGTCGGCCACGGCCTGCAGGCCGCGCCCTGGGAGCAGCAGGAGGCCGGCGACCCGCACGCGCACCTGCGGCGGGCCGCCGGGTTCTTCGCGTGGTCGCAGACCGAGCCGGGGCACGGCTGCCCGATCTCGATGACGTACGCCGCCGTGCCGGCGCTGCGGGTCGACGACGCGATCGCCAAGGAGTGGACGCCGCTGCTCGCCGCCCGCTCCTACGACCCGGGCGTCCGCCCGCGGGCCGGCAAGACCGGCGCGCTCGCCGGCATGGGCATGACGGAGAAGCAGGGCGGATCCGACGTGCGGGCGAACCAGACGCGCGCGCTGCCGACGTCCGAGGACGGCTGGTACACCCTGCACGGGCACAAGTGGTTCACCTCGGCGCCGATGAACGACGTCTTCCTGGTGCTCGGGCAGACCGCCGGCGGCGTGACGTGCTTCGTCGTGCCGCGCGTGCTGGCCGACGGCACCCGCAACCGGATCGACGTGGTCCGGCTCAAGGACAAGCTCGGCAACCGGTCCAACGCCTCCAGCGAGCTGGAGCTCGAGGGCACCCTCGCCCAGCGGCTCGGCGACGAGGGCCGCGGCGTGCGCACGATCATCGAGATGGTCGCCGCCACCCGGCTCGACTGCGTCCTCGGCTCGGCCGCCCTCATGCGTCATGCGCTGGCCGAGGCGTCGTGGCACGTCGCGCACCGGTCGGCGTTCGGCGACCTGCTCGTCGACAAGCCCCTCATGCAGAACGTCGTGGCCGACCTCGCGGTCGAGTCGGAGGCTGCGACGGCCCTGGCCATGCGGCTCGCCGCGGCCGTGGACCGGGCCGACGACCCGCACGAGGCCGCGTTGCGGCGCATCGCGCTGCCGCTCGCCAAGTTCTGGGTGTGCAAGCGCACGCCGGCGATGGTGGCCGAGGCCCTCGAGTGCCTGGGTGGCAACGGCTACGTCGAGGACTCCGGACTGCCGCTGATGTTCCGCGAGTCGCCGCTCAACTCGATCTGGGAGGGCTCGGGCAACGTCAACGCCCTCGACGTGCTGCGCGCGCTGGGCCGTGAGCCGGAGGTGCTCCAGGCGTGGATCACCGAGGTGGGTGCGGCCCGCGGTGGCGACAGCCGGCTCGACCGGGCCGTCGACGACACGCTGGCGCTGCTCGGCGACACGTCCGGGATGGAGGCCGGGGCGCGCCGGTTGGCCGGCCAGATGGCGGCCTGCCTCCAGGGCTCGCTGCTCGTGCGCTTCGCTCCGGCCGAGGTGGCGGACGCCTTCTGCGGCAGCCGCCTCGGGTCGTCGTACGCCGGCACGTTCGGGATGCTCACCAGCGGCGGGCTGCGCTCCGTCGTCGACCGCGCGACCCCGACGTCCTGACGGGCATGGCCCATCCGGGCCATGTGGGGGAACCGATCAGTCAGGGAATCGCGAACGGCCGCGGATCGTGCCTGCCGACACGTATGGTCTGGACCAGGTCAACGAAGGGGACACATGGTCCAGGGAAGCACGCTGTTCACGGTCGGCACGTTGCTGCGCCACGCCCAGGACGCGGCCGCACCGGTGCGCGTGCTGGTCTCCGGCACGTGGCTCGACGGGGTCATCGTCGGTGCTGACGGGCTCGGCGTCATCCTCGACGACGGCAACGGCCACCAGGTGCTCGTGCGCCTGGACTCGATCGTGGCGGTGAGCTTCTCCCGCGCCGCCATCGACGGTGAGGACGGCGGCTCCGCCGAGCAGGACGGCGAGGCGCGCGCCCACTGGGGCGCGGCCCGGCAGCCCATCGAGGCCGGCCCCGTCGGGGGCTGACCCTCACGCCAGCGCGCTGCTGACGACCTCCCGCGCCTCGGCCTGCACCTCGGCGAGGTGCTCGGGACCACGGAACGACTCGGCGTAGATCTTGTAGACGTCCTCGGTGCCACTCGGGCGCGCCGCGAACCAGGCCGACTCGGTGGTCACCTTGAGCCCGCCGATCCTGGCCCCGTTGCCGGGCGCCTCGGTGAGCTTGCCCGTGATCGGCTCCCCCGCCAGCGACGTCGCGCGCACGTCGTCGGGCGAGAGCGCGCCGAGCTTGGCCTTCTCCTCGCGGCTGGCCGGTGCGTCGATGCGGGCGTAGGCGGGGTCGCCGTGCTGCGCGACCAGGTCGGCGTAGTGCTCGCTCGGGGTCCGGCCGGTCGCGCCCAGGATCTCGCTGGCGAGCAGCGCGAGCAGGAGGCCGTCCTTGTCGGTGGTCCACGTCGAGCCGTCGCGGCGCAGGAAGGAGGCACCGGCCGACTCCTCGCCACCGAAGCCGAACGAGCCGTCCATCAGGCCGGGCACGAACCACTTGAAGCCGACGGGCACCTCGACGAGCGGCTTGCCGATCGACTCGGCGACGCGGTCGATCATCGAGCTCGACACGAGGGTCTTGCCGATCCGGGCCTGGTCGGACCAGCCGGGCCGGGCGCCGCCGAAGAGGTGCGCGATGGCGACGGCGAGGAAGTGGTTGGGGTTCATCAGACCGGCGTCGGGGGTGACGATGCCGTGCCGGTCGGCGTCGGCGTCGTTGCCGGTCGCGATGGCGTACTCGTCCTTGCGGCCCACCAGCGAGGCCATCGCATGGGGCGAGGAGCAGTCCATGCGGATCTTGCCGTCCCAGTCGAGCGTCATGAAGCGCCAGGTCGGGTCGACGAGCGGGTTGACCACCGACAGGTCGAGGCGGTGCCGCTCGGCGATCTCGCCCCAGTAGGCCACGCTCGCCCCGCCGAGGGGGTCGGCGCCGATCCGGACGCCGGCGTCGCGGATGGCGTCGAGGTCGAGGACCTGCGGCAGGTCGTCGACGTAGGTGCCGAGGAAGTCGTAGCTGCTGACCGCGGCGCGCGCCTTGGCGAACGCCACCCGCTGGACGCCCTCGATGTTGCCGCGGATCAGCTCGTTGGCGCGAGCGGCGATGACGGTGGTGGCGTCGCTGTCGGCGGGGCCGCCGTGCGGCGGGTTGTACTTGAAGCCGCCGTCCTGCGGCGGGTTGTGGGACGGCGTGACCACGATGCCGTCGGCGAGGCCCGCACCCGTCGTACGCCCCTGGTTGGCGCGCAGGATCGCGTGGCTGACGGCAGGGGTCGGGGTGAACCCGTCGCGGTCGTCGACCAGCACGGTCACGTCGTTGGCCACCAGCACCTCGAGCGCGGTCGCCCAGGCGGGCTCGGACAGGGCGTGGGTGTCGCGACCGATGAACAGCGGGCCGTCGTAGCCCTGCTCCTTGCGGTAGTCGCAGATCGCCTGCGTGGTCGCGGCGATGTGGACCTCGTTGAAGGACGTGGTCAGCGAGGTGCCGCGGTGCCCGCTCGTGCCGAAGGCGACCTGCTGGGCGACGTCGTCGGGATCGGGCTCGAGGTCGAAGTAGGCCGTGACGAGGTGGGACACGTCCACGAGGTCCTCGGTGCGGGCGGGCTGTCCTGCTCTCTCGTGGTTGGCCATGCCCCCATCTTGGTGGTCGGAGCGGTCCCCGTCGAGAAAGCCACACCCGGCCTGTCGATTCGTCGCGGGTCCGTCCGTCAGAGTGGTGAGGCCGCAGCCGAGCGGTCACGACATCGAAGGAGCCGACGACACGATGAGCCGTTACCTGATCCTGCTTCCCGCCCCCGAGGCCGAGTGGGCCGAGCTGCCCCCCGAGGCGCACGAGGAGGGACACCGGTCCCACGTGCAGTTCCAGCAGGACCTCGCCGACGAGGGGCACACCCTCGTCACGGTGAGCCCGCTCGAGCCCTCTGCCGAGGCCACGTCCATGAAGCCCGACGGCAACGGCGGAGCGCTGGTGACCGAGGGCCCGTTCAGCGAGACCGCGGAGCAGGTGGTGGGGTTCTACCTCGTCGAGTCGGAGGACGAGCCCGCGCTGCGCGCCGCCTGCGAGCGGTTCGCGAGCCGGGGCGAGCACATCGAGCTCCGTCGCCTGGCCGAGTGAGGAAGGGATCGAGATGACCGACTACATCGTCCTGCTGATGGGCGACACCGAGGCGTGGTGGGACACGCCCGAGGAGGAGAAGAAGGCGACCTACGCCGTGCACGGCCGCTTCACCGAGGAGCTGGCCCGGCGCGGGCACACCGTGATCGGTGGTGCGGAGCTGCCACGCGCGTCGGAGGCCAAGTCGCTCGCGCCCTACTCGGACACCGTCACCGACGGCCCGTGGACCGAGACGACCGAGCAGCTCGGCGGCTACTACGAGGTCAGGACCGACGACCTCGACGACCTGATGGCCGTGTGCGCGATCCTCTCCGCAACGGGCGACGCGGTCGAGGTGCACCGCAAGATCACCGACGAGGAGGCGTCATGAAGTACCTGGTGCTGCTGATCGGGGACGGCGCTGAGAAGCCCTGGCCCGAGCAGACGGAGGCGGAGCAGACAGCCGCGATGGCGAAGTTCGGGGAGTTCGACGCGGCCTGCCGGGCACGCGAGGGCGTGGAGCTGCTCGCCGGCGAGGCCCTCGCCGGGCCGCGTGACGCCACTGTCATGCGGACGACGGGTGGCCGGGTCGAGCTCACCGACGGCCCCTATGCCGAGGTGATCGAGGGCATGGGCGGGTTCTACCTGCTCGAGGCGCCCGACCTCGACGTGGTCGTGGAGCTGCTGCGCGTGCTGCCGCCGTACGACATCCAGATCCACCCGACCATCGACGTCTCCGGCTGAGGGGTCGCATGGACCAGCTCGAGGAGGTCGTGCGGGAGGAGTGGGGCCGACTGGTGGCCCTGCTCCTCGCGCAGTTCCGCCGGCTCGACCTCGTCGAGGACGCGCTCGGCGACGCCGTCGAGGCCGCCAGCCGCACCTGGCCGGGTGACGGAGTGCCCGACCGGCCCGCCGCCTGGCTGCTCACCGCCGCACGCCGGCGGGTGCTCGACCGGCTGCGCACCGAGGACGTGGCCAGGCGCAAGGAGCCCCTGATGCGCATCGACGCCGAACGGCACGAGGAGGGAGCACGCACCATGGCCGACGGCGGCAACCTGGTCGAGGACGACGTGCTGCGGCTGGTGCTGATGTGCGCGCACCCCGCGCTCGCACCGGAGGCGGCGAGCGCGCTCTCGCTGCGCCTGGTGCTCGGCGTGCCGACGCCCGACATCGCCCGGCTGTTCCTGGTCCCGGAGCCGACCATGGCCGCCCGGATCACCCGCGCCAAGAAGCGCATCGTCGGTGCGGGCATCCCCTTCGCCGTGCCGGACTCGAGCGTCCTGCCCGAGCGCCTCGACATCGTCGCGCAGACGGCCTACCTCGCGTTCACCGCGGGCTACTCCCCCGGCACCGGCCCCGACCTGCTGCGGGCCGAGGCGTCCGGGGAGGCGATCCGCCTGGTGCGGGTGGTGCTCGGCCTGCGCCCCGAGGAGCCGAGCCTGGTCGGCCTGCTCGCCCTGATGCTGCTGCAGCACAGCCGGCGCGACGCGCGGGTGAGCGACGGTCGGCTGGTGCTGCTCGCCGACCAGGACCGGACCCGCTGGCACCACGACGAAGTCGCGGAGGCGAACCGCCTGCTCGCCCGGCCGTGCCTGGCCGGGCCGCTGTCGCCCCTCGCGGCGTCGTACGTCCTGCAGGCGCGGATCGCCTCGGAGCACGCGACCGCGCCGGCAGCGGAGGACACGCGGTGGGACCGCGTCGTGCGGTGGTACGACCTGCTGCTGCAGGTGGCGCCCTCGCCGGCGGCGCGGCTGGCGCGTGCGGTGGCGGTCGCGGAGGACAGCGGCACGGCCGCCGGTCTGGCCGCCCTCGAGGGCATCGAGATCGCCGACAGCCACCGGCCCGCCGCGGTGCGGGCCGAGCTGCTCGCGCGCGCCGGCGACGTGGACGCGGCGCGGGCGGCGTACGACCAGGCGGTCGCGGCCTGCCGCAACGACGTGGAGCGGGAGTTCCTGATCGGGAAGCGGGACGCGCTCTAGTCCTCCGGCACGTGCTGCTGCTTGGCGAGCACCGTCAGGCCCTCGTCGACGACGAAGCCGCGCGCGAGGTCGGCCTCCTGGTCGACGCCGATCTGCACACCCGGCGGGATCACCACGCCCTTGTCGATGATCGCGTTGCGTACGACAGCACCCTCGCCGACGTGCACGCCGTCCATCAGCACGGAGTCGGACACCTCGGCGCCGTCCTTGACCCAGGCCGCCGGCGAGAGCACGGACCTGTTCACGGTGCCGCCGCTCACGACGACACCCGGGGACAGGATCGAGTTGAAGGTGGCCACCCCGGCGCCGCTGGCACCCTCGACCAGCTTGGCCGGCGGGTGCGGGCCGTAGCTGGTGTAGATCGGCCAGGCGGTGTTGTAGAGGTTGAAGACGGGCAGCGGCGAGACGAGGTCCATGTGCGCGTCGTAGTAGGAGCGCATGGTCCCGACGTCGCGCCAGTAGCCGCGGTCGCGGTCAGTGGAGCCCGGGACCTCGTTGTCCTTGTAGTCGTAGACCGCCGACTCCGACTTGTCGACGAACCACGGCACGATGTCGCCGCCCATGTCGTGCTTGGACTGCTCGCGCTCGGCGTCGCGGGTGACGGCGTCGCGCAGGGCGTCGGCGTCGAAGACGTAGTTGCCCATGCTCGCGAGCACCTCGTCGGGGGCGTCGGGCAGGCCGACCGGGTCGGTCGGCTTCTCGAGGAAGGCCCGGATCCGCTGCGGGCTGCCGGGATCGACGTCGATCACGCCGAACTGGTCGGCGAGGCCGATCGGCTGGCGGATCGCGGCGACCGTGCACCCGGCGCCGGACTCGACGTGGTCGGCCACCATCTGGGCGAAGTCCATGCGGTAGACGTGGTCGGCGCCCACCACGACGACGATGTCGGGCCGCTCGTCGGTCAGCAGGTTGAGCGACTGGAAGATCGCGTCGGCGCTGCCGAGGTACCACCGCTTGCCCACGCGCTGCTGGGCCGGCACCGGGGTGACGTAGTTGCCGAGGAGGTTGGACATCCGCCACGTCGTGGTGACGTGGCGGTCGAGGCTGTGCGACTTGTACTGCGTGAGCACGACGACCTTGAGGTAGCCGGAGTTCACGACGTTGGACAGCGCGAAGTCGATCAGTCGGTAGATGCCGCCGAACGGCACCGCCGGCTTGGCGCGGTCTGCGGTCAGCGGCATCAGCCGTTTGCCCTCCCCACCGGCGAGGACGACGGCGAGGACCTTCTTGCGCGGGGGCGTGATGGCCATGCGTCGAAACTAGCCGTCCGCGGGGGCGCGGTCGACCTCCCTCGCGTGCTCGTTTCGGACTAGGTTCGATGCATGCGGATCGACGTCCTCAGCAAGGAGTACCCGCCCGAGGTCTACGGCGGTGCCGGCGTGCACGTGGCCGAGCTGGTCCGGGCGCTGCGGGTGCTGCCCGACGTGGATGCCCGCGTGCGGTGCTTCGGGGCTCCGCGCTCCGAGCCCGGCACGACGGCGTACGCCGAGCCGGAGTCGCTGGCGGGCGCCAACGCGGCGATCCGGACGCTGGGCGTCGACCTCGCGATGGTCGACGACTGCGCCGGTGCCGACCTGGTCCACTCGCACACCTGGTACGCCAACATGGCCGGCCACCTCGCGGGCCTGATGCACGGCATCCCGCACGTCGTCAGCGCCCACTCCCTCGAGCCGCTGCGGCCGTGGAAGGCCGAGCAGCTCGGCGGCGGCTACGCCCTGTCCAGCTGGGCGGAGCGGACGGCGTACGAGGGCGCGGCGGGGATCGTCGCGGTGAGCGCGGCGATGCGCGACGACGTGCTGCGCAGCTATCCCGCTGTCGACCCGGCCCGCGTGCACGTCGTCCACAACGGGATCGACACCACCCTGTGGTCGCCGGTGCCGAACGCCGACCGCGTGCGCGAGCTCGGTCTCGACCCCGACCGTCCCAGCGTGATCTTCGTCGGACGGATCACCCGCCAGAAGGGGCTCCCGCTCTTCCTGCGCGCCGCGGCGGCGCTGCCCCCCGAGGTCCAGCTCGTGCTGTGCGCCGGCGCACCGGACACCCCGGAGATCGAGGCGGAGGTGCGCGGGCTGGTCGACGACCTCGCCGCCACCCGCTCCGGCGTCGTGTGGATCGCCGAGATGCTCCCCCGCGCCGACGTCGTCGCGCTGCTGACCGCCGCCACCGTGTTTGCGTGCCCCTCGATCTACGAGCCGCTGGGCATCGTCAACCTCGAGGCGATGGCCTGCGAGACCGCGGTCGTCGCGACCGCCACCGGCGGCATCCCGGAGGTCGTCGTCCACGGCGAGACCGGCTGGCTGGTGCCGATCGAGCAGGCGACCGACGGCACGGGCACCCCCCTCGACCCCGAGACCTACGTCGCCGACCTGGCCGCCGCCCTCACGGAGGCGGTCAGCGACCCCGACCGCGCCCGCGCCTACGGCGTCGCCGGCCGGCGCCGGGCCGAGGAGTCCTTCAGCTGGGGCTCCATCGCCAGCCGCACCCTCGACCTCTACTCCGCCCTGACCTGACCGACCAACGGACCGAACGGTCACGCGCCACGCCAGCGCACGCGTGCCCACGGACCCGATGTCGGCGTTCGGTCCGTCAGTTGGGTCCTGTGGATGACCTCAGCGCGCACGAGGCCGTTCGGGCGAGGGTGGGCCGATGGAGATCGCAACCCTCATGCCGATCCTCGGTGGTGTCGCGACCCGCCAGCTGATCGTCCGGCAGACCTCGCGCCGTGCCCTGGACGATGCCGTGGAGTCCGGGCAGCTGGTACGTGTCGCGCGCGGCAGGTACGCCGTCGCAGGTGTGCACGAGGGCACGGAGGCCGCTCTCAGGGTCGCGGGCCACGTGTGTCTCGCGTCAGCGGCGCTCGCCCACGGGTGGAAGGTCAAGGTGATCCCGGAGCGCCCGCAGGTCGCGGTGCCGAAGGACCGACGCATCGCCAGCAGCACCCGCGGCCTGATGGGGCTCCACTGGATCGACCTGCGCGACGACCAGGTCGAGGGACTTGCCACCGACGCCGCGACCACCCTCGAGATGTGCGGACGCCGGCTGCCGTACGACGAGGCGCTGGCGATCGCGGACTCGGCGCTGCGGGACGGCTTTCCCCGGCAGAGGCTGGCGCAGCTCGCCCACCAGGCGTCCGGCCCCGGGTCGGCGCGCCTGCGGCGGGTGGCTGCACACGCGGACCGACGGTCGGCGAACCCGTTCGAGTCGGTCCTCCGGGCCATCGCGCACGATGTGCCGGGACTCTCCGTCGAGCCGCAGGCTCGCATCCGCGGGAGGCTCGCCCTCGACGTACGTCCGGACCTGGTGGACCGCTGCCTGCGCATCGTGCTGGAGGCCGACTCATTCGAGTGGCACGGCGACCGTGCTGCCCTGCGGCGCGACGCACGCCGCTACGACCTGTTGGTGGCCGACGGCTGGGTCGTGCTCAGGTTCGCGTGGGAGGACGTGATGCACGACCCGGCGTGGGTGCGATCCGTCATCACCGCCGTGACTGACCAACGGACCAAAGGACTGACCCAGCCGGCCGCTCGAGCGTGAGCGACCGGCTGGGTCGTGGGTTCGGTCCGTCGGTCGGTCAGTGGGTGGCGACCGTCTCGGCCTCGCGGGAGGCGGGCACGGCGGGGGCCGGGTGGTGGTCGTCGACCATCGTGGCCTCGTCGAACTCGTCCTCGCCGGCGAGCACCCGGTCGAGCTGGGGGCGGTCGAGGGTGCCGGTCCAGTGGCCGATGAGCACGGTGGCCACCGAGTTGCCGGCGAAGTTGGTGACCGCGCGGGCCTCCGACATGAAGCGGTCGATGCCGACGATCAGGCCGACGCCGTCGAGCAGCTCCGGGCGGTGCGAGGACAGGCCGCCGGCGAGGGTGGCCAGGCCGGCGCCGGTGACGCCGGCAGCACCCTTGGAGGCGATGACCATGAAGAGCAGCAGGGAGACCTGCTCGCCGATCGAGAGCGGCTTGTCGAGCGCGTCGGCGATGAAGATCGAGGCCATCGTCAGGTAGATCGCGGTGCCGTCGAGGTTGAAGGAGTAGCCCGTGGGCACGACGACGCCGACCGTGGTCTGCTCGACGCCGGCGTGGTTCATCTTCGCGATCAGGCGGGGCAGGGCCGACTCGGAGGACGAGGTCGAGACGATCAGGAGGAACTCGCGCCCGAGGTACTTCAGCAGGCTGAAGATGTTGACCCCGGTCGCCATCTTGAGGATCGCGCCCAGCACACCGAAGACGAAGACGAAGCAGGTGAGGTAGAAGGCGACCATGATCGTCGCGAGGCTCTTGAGGGCGTCGACGCCGGTCTCGCCGACCACCGCCGCGATCGCGGCGAAGGCGCCGACGGGGGCGGCCCACATGATCATCGCGAGCACCCGGAAGACCAGGCGCTGCAGGTGGCCGATGCCGGCGAGGATCGGCTCGCCCGAGCGGCCCATCGCCTGGAGCGCGAAGCCGACGAGCAGTGCGACCAGCAGCGTCTGGAGCACCTCACCGGAGGTCAGCGAGGACAGCAGCGAGTCGGGCACGATGCCGGTGATGAACTCGGTCGTCGAGCCGTGGGCCTCCGCGGCCTGCTCCTTGCCGATGCCGGCGACGTCGTCGGAGAGGTTGAGGCCCTTGCCCGGGTCGAGCAGGTTGCCGACCACCATGCCGATGGCCAGCGCGACCGTCGACATCGTCAGGAAGTACGCCAGGGCGAGCCCGCCGACCTTGCCGACCGCAGCGGCGCTGCGCACGGACCCCACGCCGAGCACCAGGGTGCAGAAGATGACCGGCTGGATCATCATCTTGATCAGGGCGACGAACGTGGTCCCGATCCACTTCAGCCCCACGGCGAAGTCCGGGAAGACGAGGCCGGTCACGGCCCCGAGGATCACCGCGATGATGACCGCGATGTAGAGGTAGTGGGTGCGGTCGCGCCGCCGCTCGGGTGTGGTCACCGGGTGCGTGGTGCTCATCTGGTCCTCCTGGGCTCCGGGTCCCGGCGATCGCCGGCCCGACCGCAAGAGTCGTCGAGCCTGTGAGTCCCGTCACCGTTCTGTTCGTTGTGTTCGCCGTCACAGGTGCCCGCGGGCGTGGGGCACAATGCGCGACATGACGCGTCGCGCCCAGGGCGAGAGCCCGGTGGCCCGCCAGATCCTGCTGCTGCAGGTCGGTGTCGTCGTCGTCCTCGTGGTCACCGCGGTCGCGCTCGCGGCCCTCGATGCACGCCGCGACTCCCGCGAGGCGGCCCGCGAGCAGGCCACGGTCGTGGCCCGGTCGGTCGCCGACTCCCCCTTCGTGCGCCGGGAGGTGGCGACCGCCGACCCCACCACCGCGCTGCAGCCGTTCGCCGAGGAGGTCCGCCGCGACACCGGCACCGACTTCGTGGTCATCATGAGCACCGACCGGGTGCGCTGGACCCACCCGGACACCAGCCAGATCGGCGGCACGTTCGTCGGCTCGGTCGGCCGGGCGCCCGAGGGCCAGGTCTTCACCCAGGAGTTCGTCGGCACGCTCGGCCCCTCAGTCCGCGCCGTGGTGCCGGTGACCGGAGACGAGGGTGGCGACCGGGTCGTCGCGCTGGTCGCGGTGGGCATCACCGTCGACCGGCTCGACCGGCAGCTGCTCGGCGACCTGCCCGGCATCGCCCTCGCGGCCGGGGTGACCCTGCTCGCCGGGCTGCTCGGCGCGTGGCTGATCGCACGTCGGCTGCGCCGCCAGACCCACGGTCTCGGCGAGCGCGAGATCACCCGGATGTACGAGTACTACCGCGCCGTCCTCGGTGCGGTGCGCGAGGGACTGCTCCTCGTCGACTCCGAGATGCGCGTGCAGCTGGTCAACGACGAGGCCGTCCGCCTGCTCGCGCTGCCCGACGAGGTCGAGGGACGTCCGCTCGCCGAGCTCGGGCTGCCGCCGGGACTCGTCGCCGCGGTCGAGCACCGCACGGCCGTCGCCGACCAGACGTACGTCCTGGGCCACCAGGTGCTCGTGCTCAGCACGTCACCCGCCTACTGGCACCAGGACGAGGTGGGCGCCGTCGTCACGGTCCGCGACCGCACCGAGCTGCAGGCGGTGACCGGCGAGCTCGACCTGGTGCGCGGGCTGACCGAGTCGCTGCGCTCGCAGAACCACGAGTCGGCCAACCGCCTCCACACCATCGTCTCGCTGGTGGAGATGGGCCGGCCGGAGCAGGCGGTCGAGTTCGCCACCCAGGAGCTGCAGGTCGCCCAGGGGCTGGCCGACGTCGTGGTGTCGGCGGTCGAGGAGCCCGTGCTCGCCGCGCTGCTGCTCGGCAAGACGGCGCAGGCGGCCGAGCGCGGCATCGACCTCGACATCGTGGGCGAGCTGCCCTCCGAGCTGCCGGTCGCCCCGCGCGACCTCGTGGCCCTGGTCGGCAACCTCGTCGACAACGCCTTCGACGCGGTGGCCGAGACCCGCGCCGAGCGCGCGCAGCGGGTGCGCGTGGGCCTGGCCGGCGACGTACGCACGCTCCGGATCGAGGTCGACGACTCCGGTCCCGGCATCCCGCCGGAGGACCGCGCGCAGGTCCTCGACCGCGGCTGGTCCAGCAAGGCCGCGGAGGGGCGCGGCCTCGGGCTCGCGATCGTCTCCCAGGTCGTGTCCCGCCACGGGGGCCGGCTCGAGGTCACCGACTCGCCGCTCGGCGGCGCCCGGTTCGCCCTCACCGTCGAGACCTCCGGGGACGGTGACGTCCGATGACCGTTCGGGTGCTCGTCGTGGAGGACGAGGAGGTCGCCGCCGAGGCCCACGCGACCTACGTCGGCCGCGTCCCGGGGTTCGAGCTCGCCGGGGTCGCCCGCTCCGCAGGCGAGGCGATGCGCCTGCTCGCGCGCGACGACGCCGTCGACCTGGTGCTGCTCGACATGCACCTGCCCGACGGCCACGGCCTGGGCCTGCTGCAGCGCCTGCGGGCCGAGGGTCGCACCGTCGACGTGATCGCGGTGACCTCGGCCCGCGACACCGAGGTGGTGCGCCGCGCGGTGTCGCAGGGCGTGGTGCTCTACCTGCTCAAGCCGTTCACCTTCGCCGCCTTCCGCAGCAAGCTCGAGCAGTACGCCGAGTTCCGCGCGCGGCTGGAGAGCGCCCCCGGCGACGTGGTGCAGGACGACGTCGACCAGCTCTTCGGGGCGCTGCGCAGCCGGCCGACCGGTGACACGCTGCCCAAGGGGATGAGCCTGGACTCGCTGCGCGCGATCGTGCTGGCGCTGCGCCAGCGGCCCGACGGCCTGTCCGCGGCCGAGGCCGGGGCGGAGATCGGCGTGTCCCGGGTGACCGCGAGGCGCTACCTCGAGCACCTCGCCGACGAGGGCCGCGTCACCCGCCAGCCCCGCTACGGAGGCGCCGGCCGCCCCGAGGTCGGCTATGTCTGGACCGGCGCCGACGGGTGAGCCCTGACCTCAGCCGAGGACCAGACCGGGGTAGAGCGGGTGCTTGTCGAGCATCTCCGCGGACTGGGCGGTGACGCGGTCCGCGACGCCGTCGCCCAGGACGTACGACGCCTTGCTGGGGTCGCCCGCCTTGGTCGTCCCGGCCTCGGTGTTGCTCAGCACGTCGACGATGAGCTCGGCGACCTTGTCGAACTCGTCGTGGCCGAAGCCGCGTGTGGTGAGCGCGGGCGTGCCGAGCCGGACGCCGGAGGTGTACCAGGCGCCGTTGGGGTCGGAGGGCACCGAGTTGCGGTTGGTGACCACGCCGGCGTCGAGCAGCGCCGACTCGGCCTGGCGGCCGGTCAGCCCGAAGGACGACACGTCGAGCAGCACGATGTGGTTGTCGGTGCCGCCGGTGACCAGCTTGGCGTCGCGGGTCAGGAAGCCCTCGGCGAGCGACTTGGCGTTGTCGGCGACCTTCTGGGCGTAGGACTGGAACTCGGTCGTGCGGGCCTCGGCGAACGCGACGGCCTTGGCGGCCATCACGTGCGACAGCGGGCCGCCGAGCACCATCGGGCAGCCGCGGTCGACGTCGGCGGCGAACTCCTCCTGCGCCAGCACCATGCCGCCCCGCGGACCACGCAGCGACTTGTGGGTCGTCGTGGTCGTGATGTGGGCGTAGGGCACCGGGTTCTCCTCCCCGGTGAACACCTTGCCGGCCACGAGCCCGGCGAAGTGGGCCATGTCGACCATGAGCACGGCGCCGACCTCGTCGGCGATCTCGCGCATCTTGGCGAAGTTCACCCGGCGCGGGTAGGCGGAGTAGCCGGCGACCAGGACGAGCGGCTTGAACTCGCGCGCCTTGGCGGCGACCGCGTCGTAGTCGAGCAGCCCGGTCCCGGGATCGGTGCCGTACTGCTGCTGGTGGAACATCTTGCCGCTGATGTTGGGGCGGAAGCCGTGGGTGAGGTGGCCGCCGGCGTCGAGCGACATGCCCAGCAGGCGCTGGTTGCCGAACTCGTGGCGCAGCGTCTCCCAGTCGGCCTCGGTGAGCTCGTTGACGTTCTTGGCCTGCATCTTCTGCAGGTAGGGGGTCTCGACGCGGTTGGCGAGGATCGACCAGAACGCGACCAGGTTGGCGTCGATGCCGGAGTGCGGCTGGACGTAGGCGTAGGGCGCGTCGAACAGCTCGCGGGCGTGCTCGGCGGCGAGCGACTCGACGGTGTCGACGTTCTGGCAGCCGGCGTAGAAGCGGTGCCCGACGGTGCCCTCGGCGTACTTGTCGCTGAACCAGGTGCCCATGGTCATCAGGACGGCCGGCGAGGCGTAGTTCTCCGAGGCGATCAGCTTGAGCGAACCGCGCTGGTCGGCGAGCTCCTGGCGGGTCGCCTCGGCGATCCGCGGCTCGACGGAGGCGATGACCTCGAGGGCCTGGGTGTACGCGCTGCTGATGAGGGAGTCCGTCATGGCGGACAGCCTAGGGGGCCCGGCGTACGCCGTGGGTGGGGGCTGCGAAGGGTGGACGAGGGGCGGACGGGCGGCGTGCGGGGAAGCCGCTTGGCGGCCGCCCACGGCTCGGGAGTGTGACCTGGACCGCACCGCCGACCCTTCGGCAGCGTGGCTGCGCCCTCAGCGTCTCACCATGTGGCTTCGCATCCCACATGTCGGGATTTCGTCTTGTGGAACGGGCGTCCACTCCCTGAGACTTCTTGACATGGTCACCGCTTCCACCCACGCACACCTTGTGGTCCGACGTCACGTCGACCTCATGCGCGTGGGCAGCGCGACCTGTTGGCATCGCTGACGCCGCCAGAAGTCCCCTCCGCGCTCAACGTCGCGCGCGGCACTCCTCAGCGAACAGGAAATCTCCTGATCATGCCCGACCTCAGGTTCACGCCCCAGGCCGCCCAGAACACCGAGATCCCGCGCCCCAAGCGCGCCGAGGGTCAGTGGGCGCTCGGCTACACCGAGCCGCTCAACAAGAACGAGCAGTCCAAGAAGGACGACGACCCGCTCAACGTGCGGGACCGCATCCTCTACACCTACTCGCGACGCGGCTTCGACTCGATCGACCCCGCCGACCTGCGCGGGCGCTTCCGGTGGATGGGCCTCTACACGCAGCGCGCCCCGGGCTTCGACGGCGGCAAGACCGCCCAGCTCGAGGAGGAGGAGCTCGACGACCGCTTCTTCATGATGCGCGTGCGCACCGACGGCGCGATCCTGGACGCGGCTGCGCTGCGCACGCTCGGCGAGGTGTCGACGGCCTACGCCCGCAACACCGCGGACATCACAGACCGCAACAACATCCAGTACCACTGGATCGACATCGAGAGCGTCCCCGCCATCTGGGAGCGCCTCGAGGCGGTCGGCCTGTCGACGCTGGAGGCGTGCGGCGACGGCCCGCGCCCCTTCCTCGGCTCCCCCGTCGCCGGCATCGCCAAGGACGAGATCATCGACGGCACCGAGGCGCTCGCCGAGATCAAGCGCCGCGCGCTCGACAACCCGGCGTTCTCCAACCTGCCGCGCAAGTTCAAGACCGCGCTGACCGGCCACCCGAGCCACGACGTGGCCCCGGAGGTCAACGACGTCTCGTTCGTGGGCACCGTCCACCCCGAGCTCGGACCGGGCTTCGACCTCTGGGTCGGCGGCGGGCTGTCCACCAACCCGATGCTCGCCCACAAGCTCGGCGTCTGGATCCCGCTCGACGAGGTCGCCGACGCCTGGGAGGGCGTCGCCGGGATCTTCCGCGACTACGGCTACCGCCGGCTCCGGTCCAAGGCCCGCCTCAAGTTCCTGCTGGCCGACTGGGGCAAGGAGAAGTTCCGCGAGGTCCTGGAGAACGAGTACCTCCACCGTGCGCTCGTCGACAACCCCTCCCCGGAGGCCCCCGTCGTCCAGGGCGACCACATCGGCATCCACGAGCAGAAGGACGGCCGCTTCTACGTCGGCGCCGCACCGGTCGTGGGCCGCATCGACGGCACCACGCTGACCGCGCTCGGCGACCTCGTCGAGCAGTACGGCGCCGCCGGCGCGCGGCTGACGGCCTACCAGAAGCTGGTGGTGATCGGCGTCGCTGCCGAGGACACCGACGCCTTCGCCGACGACCTCGAGAAGATCGGCCTCACCGCCCGCCCCAGCAACTGGCGCCGCTCGACGATGGCCTGCACCGGCATCGAGTTCTGCAAGCTCGCGATCGTGGACACCAAGGAGCGCGCCCGCCGGCTGGTGACCGAGCTGGAGAAGCGCTTCCCCGACCTCGACACCGACATCTCGGTCAACGTCAACGGCTGCCCCAACGCCTGCGCCCGCACCCAGGTCGCCGACATCGGCCTCAAGGGCCAGCTCGTGATGGACGCCGACGGCCGCCAGGTCGAGGGCTTCCAGGTGCACCTGGGCGGCGCTCTCGGCCTCCACACCACGATGGGCCGCAAGCTGCGGGCCCACAAGGTGACCAGCGCCGGCCTCGACGACTACGTCACGCGCGTCGTGTCGGCGTACCTCGCCGACCGCACCGACGGCGAGCGCTTCGCCGCGTGGGTGGCCCGCGCCGACGAGACGCTGCTGCGCGGCGAGCTGGAGCAGGCCTTCGCATGAGCGAACGTGCGGTGCCCTTCCACTGCCCCTACTGCGGGGACGAGAACCTGTTCCCCCAGGAGGGTGCGGGGGCCTGGGAGTGCCGCTCGTGCCTGCGCGCCTTCACGGTCCGGATGACCGGCATGATCCGACCCCCTGCCCAGGACGGAGGCCCTGCATGAGCCTCTCCACCCGCGCCGCCCGCGACTTCAAGGGCACGCACACCGAGGGCCGTACGCCGGAGGAGCTGCGCGAGCTGGTCTCCCACGTCGGGGCCGAGCTCGAGCTCGCCCCGGCCGAGGTGATCATCGAGTGGGCCGTCGCCACCTTCGGCGACCGGTTCGCCATCACGTCCTCGATGGGCGACGCCGTGCTGGCGCACCTCGCCTCCACGGTCGCCCCCGGCATCGACGTGGTCTTCCTCGACACCGGCTACCACTTCATCGAGACCATCGGCACCCGTGACGCGGTCGAGGCCACCCTGCCGGTCAACCTGCGCACCGTCAGCACCTCGCTGACGGTGGCCGAGCAGGACGCGCAGTACGGCAAGGACCTCTACCGGACCGACCCCGACCTCTGCTGCGCACTGCGCAAGGTCCAGCCCCTCAACGACACCCTCGCCGAGTACGACGCCTGGGCGACGGGCCTGCGTCGTGCCGAGACCCACAACCGGGTCATCGCCCCGGTCGTCGGCTGGGACGCCCGCAAGGGCAAGGTCAAGGTGTCGCCGCTCGCGCGCTGGAGCGACGAGCAGGTCGAGCGCTACGTCGCCGACAACGGCGTGCTGGTCAACCCGCTCGTCCACGACGGCTACCCCAGCATCGGCTGCTGGCCGTGCACCCGCCGTGTCGCGCCCGGCGACGACCCGCGCAGCGGGCGCTGGGCGGGCACCTCGAAGACCGAGTGCGGGATCCACGCATGACGACACCCCGCGACCACCACCACCACCCGGACGACAGCGCCGTCGCTCCGCAGCAGCACCCCCACCTGATGCACCGCACCACCACACACGATCGGAGGCACCCCTGATGGCTGCTCCTGCTCTGGTTGCCCTGGCCCACGGAAGCCGGGACCCGCGTTCGGCCGCGACGATCAAGGCGCTCGTCGCCGAGGTCAAGGCGATGCGCCCCGACCTCCGGATCGAGACGGCGTTCCTCGACCTCTCCAAGCCGACGTTCGACACGGTCGTCGACCGGCTGGTGAAGGCCGGGCACGACGAGATCGTCGTCGTCCCGCTGCTCCTCACCGAGGCCTACCACGCCAAGGTCGACGTCCCCGAGGCGATCGCGGCCGCGATGGCCCGCCACGACGGGCTCAAGATCCAGGCCAGCCGCATCCTCGGCATGGAGACCGCCTTCCTCGAGGTGCTCGACGTCCGCCTGCGCGACGCGCTCCGGTCGGCGCGGGTGCGCGAGCTCGACGCCCTGGTCCTGGCCGCCGCCGGCTCCTCCGACCCGCTCGCCAACCAGGCCGTGGCCCGCATCGCCCGCACGTGGGGCGCCCGGCACCGGCTGCCGGTGACCGCGGCGTTCGCCTCGGCCGCTCCCCCTGCGGCCGGCGAGGCCGTGCGCGCGTTCCGCGGCGAGGGCAAGCGCCACATCGCGGTCGCGTCGTTCTTCCTCGCACCGGGCCGGCTGCCCGACCGGGCCACCGAGCTCGCGCTCGAGGCCGGTGCCGTGGCCGTCTCCGACCCGCTGGGCGCCCACCCCGCGGTCGCCCGGGCGATCCTGGCCCGCTACGCCGTCGGTGCCGTCGAGCTCGTCCCGGTGTGAGACGACAGTTCCAGCGCTCCTCAGAGGTGCTTGAGCGCCTCACGGCGCGACAGCCCGCTCAAGCGGTCGGCGTGGGTCTGGACGAACGTCCGGACCCAGGCCGCGTCCGTGCGCGCGTGCTGGCGCAGCGCCCAGCCGACCGCCTTGCGCACGAAGAACTCCCGGCCGAAGGTCGTGTCGTCGAGGTTGGCGACCAGCACCCGGTCGAGGAGCTCGGTGTCGGTGCGCTCCTGGTGGCGCAGCTGGGCCAGCACGGCCGTACGCCGGATCCAGAGGCTCTCGTCGTCGACCGCCCAGACGTCCATCACCGGCGTCACCGCGGGGCGGTGGTCGAGCAGGACCTGGCCGACGGGATGGGCCGCGACCTCGTCGACCACGTCCCACCATGCACCGGTGCGCACGAGGTGCTCGAGCACCGGGAGCAGGTCGGGGTCGAGCCACTGCTGGTACGCGCGGTGCCGGACCAGCGCGAGCGCTGCGTAGCGCTCCTCACGGTGGGTGGCGTCGTCCCAGAGCTCCAGCACCGCCGCCTCCCACGACCCGCGGTCGACGAAGCGCTCCTCGACGAGCAGCGGGCGGAGCAGCGCCCTGAGCTGCGGCGCCGACAGGCCGACGAAGGGCAGCTCGGACTTCATGTAGGCCTGCTGCTGGGCGGCCCTGACCGGGTCCCCCGCCCCGGCCAGGGCCGCCCGCACCGCCGCGGCGACGTACGTCATGCGACGCATCCTCGCAGCGGGGTCGGACAGCGTCAGGGTCGTGCCTCGTAGACGTGGTTGAACGGGGTCTCGGCGACCTTGCGGAACCGCGTGAACCCGGCATCGGTCACGACCTGGCGGATCGCGGCCTGTCCCGCCTGCGCGCCGAGGGCGTAGCCGCCCGACTGCGACACCGCGTTGGGCACGCAGAGGAAGGTCGAGAAGTTGTAGAACACCCGCCCGACGGGGTTGAGGTTGTCCGCCACGGTGTCCCCCGCCGCCGGCTCCACGATCATCCAGGTGCCGTCGGGGGCGAGCGAGCGCCGGATGTGCTGGGCCGCACCGAGCGGGTCGCCCATGTCGTGCAGGCAGTCGAAGGTGGTGACCAGGTCGAGGTCGTGCTCGTCGAGGGCCTGGGCCCCTGCGACGTCGAAGCGGACCCGGTCGCCGACGCCTGCGGACGCGGCCCGCTCGCGGGCGGCCTCGATCGATCCCTCGTGGTAGTCCGAGCCGACGAAGGTGCTGGCCGGGAACGCCTCGGCCATCAGCATCGTCGAGGCGCCGTGGCCGCACCCCAGGTCGGCCACGCGGCCGCCACGCTCGAGCTTCGCCTGCACGCCGTCCAGCGCCGGGATCCACTCGGTGAGCAGGTGCATGAGGTAGCCCGGGCGGAAGAACCGCTCGCAGCCGTCGAAGACCATCTCGTCGTGCTGGTGCCAGCCGTAGCCGGCGCCCGTGCGGAACGCGTGCTCGATCTCCGCCGAGGCCTTGAGGGCGCCCAGGGCGAGCTCGAACGCACCGGGCAGGAACACCGGCCCGGACGGATCGGTCAGCGCGAAGGCCTGCTCGGGCGTCATGGAGTACGTCGCGGTGGCGGCGTCGTGCTCCACGTAGCCGCCGGCGGCCTGCCCGCGCAGCCACTCGTCGACGTAGCGCGGGTCGGTGCCGGTGCGGGCCGCGAGCCCGCGTGCGTCGGTGGGGCCGGTGGCGAGGGCGCGGTAGAGGCCGAGTCGCTCGCCGAGCAGCACGTTGCCGGCCCCGATCGTGGCGCCGAGGTCGCCGACAAAGCTGCCGACGAACTGCATCAGCGCGTCCATGTCGATCGCGGGTGCGGCCTGCTCGTCGGTGGTCTGCGGGCCGCTCTGTTCAGTGGTGGTCATGTGGGTCTCCCTCTCGAGCGCATTCCGGGTGGATGCTGTGGGCAGACCGTGCGCCCGGACGGTTGCGGGACGGTTGCAACGCCACTGCAACCGGCACCGCGCAGGGTGCAGGGAGCAGGGAGCCGTGAGGAGGTGGTGCACGTGCGGGCACGCGAGCCGGACAGCGAGGGGCACGTCGAGGTGGACGGCGTCCGTCTGGCGTGGGAGTCCTTCAACGACAGCGCCGCGACGACGGTCGTGTTCGTGCCGATCGACACGTGCGTCAACAGCCGGGCGTGGAAGGGCCAGGTCGCCTACCTCGCCCAGCACCACCGCGTCGTCACGATCGACCCGCCCGGCAACGGCCGCTCGGGGCGCGCGCTCGACCCCGCGGCCTACAGCGACCTCGCCCTCGTCGCGGACACGTGCGCGGTGATGGACCACCTCGGCATCGAGCGGGCGGTGCTCGTCGGCGTCTGCGTCAGCGCCTGGCAGGCGCTGCTCACCGCCGCCCTGCACCCGGACCGCGTGCAGGGTGTCGTCGCGGTCGCACCCTGGGCGCGCGACCGCACCCCGCCCTTCGCCGTACGCCTCGAGGCGGCGCAGCACTTCGACGAGGCGCTCGACGACTACTCCGGGTGGAAGGGCAACAACCGGCACTACCTGCCCGACCACTGGCCGGAGTACGCGGAGTTCTTCTTCGACCAGATGCTGCCCGAGCCGCACTCGACCAAGCAGCTCGAGGACATCGTGGGGTTCTGTCGCGAGACGACCGGGTCGGTCATCCTCGCCGAGAACGCCGGAACGCGCTTCCCCGACACCGCCGACGAGGCGGAGGCGCTGCTGCGCGGGATCACTGCTCCGGTGCTGGTGGTCCAGGGGACGGCCGACCTGTGCCAGCCCGAGGGGCGCGGGCGCAGCGTCGTGGAGTGGACGGGCGCGGAGCACCTGGTGCTGGAGGGGTCGGGACACCTGCCGATGGCACGGCACCCGGTCGTGGTCAACCGCGCGATCAAGGCGCTGGTGGACCGGGCCGCGGGCACACCGACGCACCCCGCGGAGCCGCGCCGGGCGGGCCGACGCCGACCCCGGGTGCTCTACCTCTCCTCCCCCATCGGCCTCGGCCACGTGCGCCGCGACCTCGCCGTCGCCGACGCGATGCGCGAGCTGCGACCCGACCTCGAGGTCGAGTGGCTCACCCAGTCGCCCGTCGCGGAGTTCCTGGAGGAGCGCGGCGAGTCGGTGCACCCGGCGTCGCGGCTGCTGGCGAGCGAGTCCGGCCACTTCGAGGCCGAGTCCGGCGAGCACGACCTGCACGCCTTCGACGCCGTACGCCGGATGGACGAGGTGCTGGTCAACAACTTCATGGTCTTCGACGACCTGGTCGAGCGGGAGTCCTTCGACCTGTGGGTGGGCGACGAGGCGTGGGACCTCGACCACTTCCTCCACGAGCACCCGTCCCTCAAGCGCGCACCGTTCGTCTGGATGACCGACTTCGTGGGCTGGGTGCCGATGCCGGACGGGGGCGAGCGGGAGGCGTTCCTGACCGCGGACTACAACGCCGAGATGGTCGAGCACGTCTCCCGCTACCCCGCCCTCCGCGACCGCTCGGTCTTCGTCGGCGATCCCGGCGACGTCGTCGACCTGCCCTTCGGACCGGACCTGCCCAGCGCCCGCGCCTGGACCGAGGAGCACTTCGACTTCGCCGGCTACGTCATGGGTGAGCGGCCCGACCCGGACCGTCGCGACGAGCTGCGCGAGCGGCTCGGCTACGGCCCCGACGAGGTGGTGTGCGTCGTCTCCGTCGGCGGGTCGGGGGTGGGCCACCACCTGCTGCGGCGGGTGGCGGCGGCGTACGGACCGGCGTCGGCGCGCATCCCCGGGCTGCGGATGGTCGTGGTCACGGGCCCGCGCATCGACCGGGAGGCGCTCGACCTGCCCGACGGTGTCGAGGTGCACGGCTTCCTCCCCGACCTCGACCTGCACCACGCGGCGTGCGACGTGGCCGTCGTCCAGGGCGGGCTCAGCACCACGATGGAGCTGACCGCGGCGCGCCGGCCGTTCGTCTACATCCCCCTCGAGCACCACTTCGAGCAGCAGGTACACGTCCGGCACCGGCTGACGCGGCACCGCGCCGGGCGGGCCCTGGCCTACGCCGACACCGACCCGGACCGGGTCGCCGACGAGCTCGTCGCCGCGCTCGCGCAGCCCGTCGACTACCTGCCGGTGCCCCCGGACGGCGCCGCGCGCGCGGCCCGGCTGGTGCTCGAGGCGCTCTGACGCGCGGTCCCGTCGACCGCCTCGACGCGTCGGCGTATCGACGGCCACGACCCGGCCGTGGCCTCGCGCAGCGGGGTGAGCAGCCGGGTGGCCTCCTCGTCGTCGCCGCGTGCGCGTGCCGCACCGGCGAGCAGCAGGTAGGCGTCGGCGCCCAGCACCCAGGCACGGCCGGGTGGGCAGTCGACCTCGGCCAGGGCGTCGGTCGCACCGCGCACCAGCTCGCCGGTGATCGCCGCCAACGTCGAGGCGCACAGCAACCGGCCCGGCCGCGCCGTGCCGCTCAGCGCGGCCAGTCCGGTGCGCGCCACGGCCTCGGCCTCTGCCTCCTCGCCGGTCTCCACGAGCGTGGCCGCGAGCAGGCCCGCCGCCCACGAGTGCCACCACGGGTGGTCGACGGCCGACGTCGCCTCGACGGCGACCCGCCCGAGGCGGCGCGCGTCGTCGAGGTCGCCGGCGAGCCTGGCCAGCCAGCCGCCGTAGGCCTGGAGGTAGCCCGCGTAGGCCGGGAAGCCACTGCGCCGGTTGAGCTCGAGCGCGTCGTCGAGCAGCGCCCGAGCCTCGTCCCAGTCGTCGCGTGCAGCAGGGACGAACGCCGACTCGAAGACCACCCACTGGAGCAGCCAGGCGTCGTGACGCTCCCGCAGGAGGGGCTCCAGCTCGCGGACGGCCGCGTCCAGGGCGGGCGCGTCGCCGAGGTACCACGCCACGGTCTTGAGGCAGTCGAGCGCCAGCACCACGCCGTCCTGCGACCCCGAGGCCCGTGCCCGCGCGAGCACCCGGCCGGCACGCAGGCTGGCGTCGGCCAGCCGCAGCCGGCTCGCCTCCAGGACCGTGAGGCGGCTCGCGAAGTCGGCCTCGGCCCGCCGGTCGCCGAGCTCGGCGGCGAGGCGTACGCCGTCCTCGAGCGGACCCAGCAGCTCGTCGGCCGACAGCTGGGCACCCACCGCCGCGTCGCCACCGCGGGCGCGCAGGGCGGCCAGTTCCAGGCGCCGCTCGCCGATGCTGCGGGCCCAGGCGAGGGCCGCGTCGATGTCCTCGATCGCGGCACTCCAGCTCATCCCCGCCTCGTGCACGCGGCCGCGGACCAGGAGCGCGCGGGCGCGCGTCTCCGCCGCCAGCCCCGGCACCGCGAGGCAGCGCTCCACCAGGGTCCGGGCGTCCTCCACCGCTGCCCGGCGCAACGCCTCCTCCCCGGCCAACAACCAGCCCTGCGCGGCGCGGGCGTCATCACCGACGGCGTGCGCGTGCGCGGCCATCACCTCGGGCCGGTCGCTGGTCAGGTCGGCGGCACGCCGGTGGTAGGCAGCGGCCACCGCCTCCGGGAGGGCGGCGTACACGCACTCCTGGAACAGGTCGTTGGTGAACTCGTAGACCGCGCCGCTGCGCACGAAGAGCCCGGCGCGGGTGAGCTCCTCGCCGTGGCGGGTCGCGGCGACCTCCGACACCTCGGCCAGCCCGGCCAGGAGGCGCGCGTCGAGCCGCCGGCGCAGCACGGCACCTGCCTGCACCACGGAACGGCACTCGGGTCCGAGCCCGTCGACGCGGGCGAGGACGCCCTGGGACAGCGAGGCCGGCACGCCCGTGTCGCCGCTGCCCAGTGCGCGCAGGCACTCGACCACGCTGAGGGTGTGTCCCGCGGTGCGTGCCATCACCTGTCGTCCGCGTGGCCCGAGGCCGGCCGCAGCGGCGAGGGCGGCCACCGCCTCCGGGCCGAGCGGACCCAGCTGGACCCGCCTGGCCCGGTCACCGAGGCGCTCGGCGACCGCTTGGTCCTCGCTGCGCACCGCACCGACGAGCAGCACCCGCGACGAGGCGAGCTGCCGCGCGAGGTAGCCGAGCAGGTCGACGGTCGCCGCGCCGGCGTCCTGCAGGTCGTCGAGCACCAGGACGAGCGGGCGAGTGGCCGAGAGCCGCCGCAGCGCCGCGGCCACTGCGTCGTAGGTGGCCCGGCGCTGGAGGTCGGGGTCGGCCGGCGGAGGGGGCGCGTCCGGGACCACGGCCGCGAGGTCGGCGACCAGGGACACCCACGCGGCCTCGTGGCCGCGGAGCGTCGCCGCGAGCTGGTCGTGCTGCAGCCCGGCGAGTGCCGGGCGCAGGGCATCGACGAACGGCTGGAGGAAGAGGGACCGCTCCGCCGGGTGGCACCTCCCCCGCAGCACCTGTCCGCCCGTCGTGGTGCCGAGGTCCGCCACCGCGTCGAGGAGCCGGGTCTTGCCGATGCCGCCCTCGCCGACGACGAGCACCAGGTCGGCCTCGCTCGCGGACACCACGCCCTCCCACGCGGACCGGAACAGCGCCACCTCCTCCGCCCGGCCCACCAGCAGCACCTCCGGCGCCTCGCCGCGGGGTCGGGGCAGGGACGGCGCGGTGTCACCGCCGGCGTCCGTCTCCCGCAGCAGCGCGAGGTGCAGGTCGGAGGTGGCGCGGTCCGGGTCGGTGCCGAGGTCCTCGCGCAGGGTCCGCGCGAGCTCGTCGTACGCCGACAGCGCGGCGGCGGCGCGGCCGTCCGCGGCCAGCGCGCGCATCAGGTCGCGGACGGCGCGCTCGTCATAGGCGTCGGCTCGCGTCCCGTCGGTCGCGACCCGCACCGCCGTCGCGGGGTCGAGCGTCAGGAGGGCAGCGACCCGGCGGTGGCGGGCGGCGCGTCGGAGTGCATCGACGTCGCGACGGACCTGCAGCACCCAGTCGTCGTCCGCCTCGTCGAGCAGTGCGGTCTCGGCTCCCAGCAGCTCGAGGGCCGCGGCGGCCGCGGACTCGGCGAGGGCGTGCTCGCCGGCCGCCAGACGTCCCGCGGCCTCGGCCAGCCACTGCTCCGCCTCGACCAGGTCGAGGGACCACGCACCGCCGAGCGCGTAGGCGCCGGGGCGGCCCACGACGAGACCGGCACCGAGCGTGCGCCGCACGCGGCTCACGAGCGTCGCGACGTTGGCGGCCGGGTCGGCCGGCGGTGCGTCCCGCCAGAGGGCGGCGACGATGCGGTCGGTCGCGACCGGTCGTCCGCGTGCCGACGCCAGCAGCGCGAGGAGCGTGCGGGCCTTGCGGCTGCCGAGCTCGCGGCCCGAGCGCGCGCCGTCCCCCGTGTCCACCGCGAGCGTGGACGACAGGCGGAGCCGGACGATGCCGCCGGGCGGGGTCACGCGACGAGTATCCGCCTCCGCGCGCCGCCGGGGAACGCCTCAGCCGACCAGGCGCTCGCGCAGGTGCTCGAGCTGCCGGGCCGGGTCCTCGGTCACGCCGCCGTGCACCGGCCCGGGCTGCAGCACGGTGCTGCGTGGGGCCTTGAGGAACCCGAAGCGCTGGCCGAGCGACTGCCGGGCCGCCGCGCCGGCGCGCTCGTCCCCGCGGCACACCAGGTCCACGAAGGTCAGGGAGTCGCACACCTGGTCGACGTCGACGCCCGCATCCAGGGCGCGCAGCCGGTCGGCGTCGACGTTCCACACCACGTCGAGGAAGTCCGCGGACTGGCAGTGCAGCACGACGCCTACGTTGAGGAACTCCTCACGCTCCGGCCGGGGCACGCAGCGCAGCACGACGTACTGGTAGGCCATCCTCGTGGGCATGCTCGTGGGCATGCTCGTGGGCATGCTCGTGGGCATGCTCGTCGGCGCGCTCATCGGGCCGGCTCCGGCAGCCACTGGCGCGTGCCGAGGCGGGCGTCGAGGAAGTCGACGTACGCCGCGCGGAGGGCGTCCGGGCCCAGCTGTCCGGACCCGTCGGCGCCCGGCACTGGCTCGAGCCACACGTCTGGGACGGCCGCGAGGACCTCGGTGAAGACGGCGCGGTCGAGCACCGCCGAGATCTGCGCGTCGAGCTCGCGGGCGCGGCCCGCGCACGTCTCGAAGACGTGGCCGCTGACGTCCCACGGCTGGGCCGCGAACTTCGCCGGGTCGGTCGTCCCCGAGCGCCAGCCGTGGTGGAAGTAGAGCGAGGCACCGTGGTCGATCACCCACAGGTCGCCGTGCCAGACCAGCAGGTTGGGGTTGCGCCACGAGCGGTCGACGTTGGCGGTGAAGGCGTCGAGCCACAGCACGCGAGCACCCTCGTCGTCGGCCGCGCTGACCTGGCCGTCCACCCCGAACGCGCCGGGCAGGAAGTCGATGCCCAGGTTGCGGCCGGGGCTGGCGTTGAGCAGGTCCTGGACCTCCTCGTCGGCCTCGTAGCGCGCCAGCTCGGGGTCGAGCTCGAGGACCACGAGGCGAGGGGTGCGCAACCCGAGCCGGGTGGCCAGCTCGCTCACGATGACCTCGGCCACCAGGACCTTGGCACCCTGCCCGGCACCGCGGAACTTGCAGACATAGGTGCCGAGGTCGTCGCCCTCGACGACGCCGGGCAGGCTGCCGCCCTCGCGCAACGGCGTGACGTAGCGCGTGACGGTCACCAGCGGGAGTGCCGTGGACATCACCGGACCGGGGACTCCGCTTCGAGCCGGGCCTGCTGCTCGGCCACGTCGAAGTCGGCGGCCGGCCACTGGAGGTCGAGTCCGCGCAGCGTGTCGAGCAGCAGCTGTCCGATGGCGAGGTTGCGGTACCACTTCTTGTCCGACGGGATGACGTGCCAAGGGGCGGCATCGGTGTTCGTGCGCTCCAGCGCGATCTCGTAGGCGTCGCGGTAGGCCGGCCACAGCGCTCGCTCGTCGAGGTCCCCCGGGTTGAACTTCCAGTGCTTCTCCGGGTTCGCCAGCCGCTCGGCCAGCCGCGCCTTCTGCTCCTCGGCGCTGATGTGCAGCATGCACTTGATGATCGAGAAGCCCCGGTCGGCGAGCCCCGCCTCGAAGTCGTTGATCGCGCCGTAGCGACGCCTGATCTCCTCGGCCTCGGCGAACCCGCGGACCCGGGCGATCAGGACGTCCTCGTAGTGCGACCGGTCGAAGACGCCGATGTAGCCGGCGTCCGGGAGGCCCTTCTCGATGCGCCACAGGAAGTCGTGAGCGCGCTCCTCGTCCGTCGGCGCCTTGAAGCTCGTGATCCGCACGCCCTGCGGGTCGACGAGGCCGATGGTGTGCCGCAGCACGCCGCCCTTGCCGCTGGTGTCCATCCCCTGCAGCACCAGGAGCACGCGGCGCTCCGACCCGACCGTGCGCTCGGCCCAGAGCCGCTCCTGCAGGTCCGCCAGCTCGTCCCCCATCGCGGCCAGGGCAGCCTTCCCGTCGGCCTTCTTGCCGTCGAAGCCGGGCGCGGCGTCGGTGTCGATCGCGGTGAGGTCGACCGGTCCCGCGGGGAGGCGCACGTGGGCGGCGATGTCGTCCGTCATGGGCACATCATGGCGCACGGGGTGGGGCGGGCGGCCCGAGGACGCGACGCACGTCGAGGGTGCAGCCGACCGCGGTGGACGTCGTACCGTCGCGTTGCGGCTCGTCGAACCAGGTACCGCGGGTGAAGCCCGCCTTGTCCAGGATCCGCAGCGACGCCGCGTTCGCGTGGTCGGGGGCCGCGAAGTATGCCGTCGCGTCGGGGTAGCGCCGGCGCGCGCCCTGCATCCAGGCCCACAGCACCCGGGCACCGAGACCGCGCCCGGCCCACCCGGGCTCACCGATCGCGTAGTCGAGGCCGACGGCGTCGGGGTCGGGCGTGAGCAGCGCGAAGCCGGGGTAGTCGCGCACCCGGTAGTCCTGGACGAACCCGATGGACCGGCCGTTGACCTCGATCACCCACATGCGCGTCGGGGTCCTGCCGTCGACCCGCGGGCCGTACGACGCCGTGACTCGCTCGATCGTCGCCTCCCCGTCGTGGCGCCACCACCGACGGACGTGGTCGGCCTGCAACCACCGGACGAGGGCAGGGAGGTCGCCGTGCGTCATCGCGCGCAGGTCGATGCGCTGGTCGGGCTCGACGGCGAAGCGCAGGGTCTCACCGGACAGGTCGTCGGCCATCGGCTCGGCCAGGGTGGTCGCCGCGATCCGGGTGGCGGCCGCCGCCCACGACTCGTCGGGCTGCACGGCGCCGGTCAGCTCCCGCGCCCCGTGGCGTACGACGACGGGGACGGCCCGGGTGCCGTCGGTGGCGGGCACGTCAGTGGGCGAGGGCGTCCGGGTCGACGACGGGCGGCAGGACCGACCACGGGAAGTCGATCCACCGCTCCGTCAGCCGCCACGCGTAGTCGGGCTTGATGACCGACTGCGGCTTCTCGTAGATCACCACGGTGCGCGCCTCGGCGACGCTGCCCTCGCAGAACTGGTGGACCAGCTCGAGGGTGCGACCGGTGTCCGCCACGTCGTCGGCGATGAGCACCTTGAGGCCGGAGAGATCCACGGCCGCTGGGGTGGGCGGCAGCATGATCGGCACGTCGAGGCGCTGGTCGACGCCGGTGTAGAACTCGACGTTGATCACCGACAGGTTCTTCACCGCCAGGGCGTAGCCCAGGCCCATGCCCAGGCCGAGGCCACCCCGCGCGATCGACAGGATCATGTCGGGGCGGAACCCCGAGTCCGCCACCGCCTGCGCGAGCTCGCGCGTGGCCGTGCCGAACAGCTCGTAGGTGAGGACCTCGCGCTCGTTGCTCACGGCACCATCACACCATTCGCCCCGCTCCGCCGTCGACGCCGCCCGTGTCCGTCCGCCGGATCCGTCATCCGAACCCGCACCCATGACCTCGCCTTCGTATGACGGACCAAGCCGCGCGCCCGGCCGCCCGCATCCGTCATCCCAGCCTGACCCCATGACCTCGTCTTCGTATGACGGATCAACGCGCGGACGGAGTACGGCGAAGGGCTCGGCGGTCAGAAGTCCGGGTGGTCGCCGAGGTCGTGGTCGCCCTCGGCCAGCGCCTCACGGACGACCGAGAAGGCCAGGCCGGCGGCGTAGCCCTTGCGGGCGAGGAGCCCGGCCAGGCGGCGGGTGGCGACCTGAGGGTCGAGCCCGTGCATGGAGCGGAGCTTCTTGTCGACGAGCGCCCGAGCCGCGTCACGCTGGTCGGCCTCGTCGATCTGCTCGAGCGCCTCGGCCGCGTCGTCGTCGCCCACGCCCTTGCGCCGCAGCTCCTGCTTGAGCGCGCGGGGCGCCAGGCCGCGGCTCCGGTGCCGGCTCTCCACCCACTGACGGGCGAAGGCGGCGTCGTCGATCAGCCCGACCTCGGTGAACCGGTCGAGCAGGGTGGCGGCCAGGTCGTCGGGGACTCCGCGCTTGGCGAGCTTGTCGGCGAGCTCCTGCCGGGTCCGGGCCTGCCCGGTCAGGGTGTCGAGGAGGATCTTGCGAGCCACCGCCTCGGGATCGGCCTCGACCTCGGCGGCGGCCGCCTCCTCGCGCGCCAGGCGGGCCGCCTCGCGTTCCTCCCACGTCCGGGTGCGCCCGCGACCGCCCTTCGCCCGCCCCTTGGCGCCACTCTTCGCGGAGCGGGAGCCGGCCGGTCGTGGCTCGGCTGGCGTGGGTGGGGTCTCCCCCACCCACGCCTGGACGCCGAGGCCCACGTCACCGGCCCAGGAAGGGGCGGGACGCGTCTCGTCGAGACGTCGCTCAGAAGTCATTGACCCCGATGGGCTCGTCGCTCAGGTCGTCGGCGGGCTTGTCGACGGCGGGAATCACGCCCAGCTTCTCCAGGATCAGCTTCTCGATCTCGTTGGCGAGGTCGGGGTTGTCCTTGAGGAAGTTGCGCGAGTTCTCCTTGCCCTGACCGAGCTGGTCACCTTCGTAGGTGTACCAGGCGCCGGCCTTGCGGATGATGCCCGCCTCGACGCCGACGTCGATCAGGCCACCCTCGCGGCTGATGCCCTTGCCGTACATGATGTCGAACTCGGCCTGCTTGAACGGCGGGGCGACCTTGTTCTTCACGACCTTGACGCGGGTGCGGTTGCCGACCATGTCGGTGCCGTCCTTGAGCGTCTCGATGCGGCGCACGTCGAGGCGCACCGAGGAGTAGAACTTCAGCGCGCGACCACCGGTCGTGGTCTCGGGCGAGCCGAACATCACGCCGATCTTCTCGCGCAGCTGGTTGATGAAGATCGCGGTCGTGCCGGAGTTGTTGAGGGCACCGGTCATCTTGCGCAGCGCCTGGCTCATCAGCCGGGCCTGGAGGCCGACGTGGCTGTCGCCCATCTCGCCCTCGATCTCGGCACGGGGCACGAGCGCGGCGACCGAGTCGATGACGATCAGCGACAGGGCACCGGAACGGATCAGCATGTCGGCGATCTCGAGCGCCTGCTCACCGGAGTCGGGCTGGGAGACCAGCAGGGCGTCGGTGTCGACGCCGAGGTTCTTGGCGTAGTCGGGGTCGAGCGCGTGCTCGGCGTCGATGAAGGCGACGATGCCGCCGGCCGCCTGGGCGCTGGCCACCGCGTGGAGGGCGACCGTCGTCTTTCCGGAGGACTCCGGACCGTAGATCTCGACCACGCGACCGCGCGGGAGACCACCGAGGCCGAGGGCCACGTCGAGAGCGATCGACCCGGTCGGGATCACCTCGAGCGGGGCGCGCGTCTCGTCGCCCAGTCGCATGACCGAGCCCTTGCCGAACTGCTTCTCCACCTGTGCGAGCGCGGCGTCGAGGGCCTTCTCGCGGTCTGCACCAGCCATTGCTGTGTCCCGTCCTGTTGTCGTTGTCTGCGGTACTTCTGCGACGTTAGGGCGAGCCACCGACAGTCCCTGATCAGGACCGTCGCACGCTGTGGACAACCTCGCCCGTCGTCGTACCTGTGGAGGAACAGTAGCCCGAACAGGTGTTCGATGCCGCGTTCGAGCGCGGCGTGTCGCGCGCCGTTCCGAGCCGGCGGTCCGGACCGGTCAGGCAGGTGAGCGGGTCAGCCGCCCCGCGATCACGACGGTGCCGGCCAGGAGCGCCGCGAAGGCGGCGAGGGCGGGGTAGCCGAGCCCGCCTACGATGACCCCGGCCAGCGCTCCCCCGCCGGCCGCGGTCAGCGCCATGGCCATGTCGGAGGTGCCCTGGACGTCGGTGCGCGCGGAGATCGGGGTGCGATCGGCGATGACCGTCGAGGCGGCCACGGTGGCGCACGACCAGCCGAGGCCGAGCAGGAACAGGCCGGCGAAGATCTTCCACGAGCTGCCCTCCGGCGAGCGCCCGCACAGGGCGAGCGAGACCAGCAGCACCACTCCCCCAGCGACGAGCACCGGGCTGCGGCCGTAGCGGTCGGCGGCCCACCCGACGACGGGCGAGAACGCGAACATGCCGAGCACGTGGATGGAGATCACGAAGCCGATCACCTCGAGGTGGGCGCCACCGTGCTCCATGTGCAGCGGGGTCATGATCATCACGGTCACCATGGCCGCGTGGGCGCACGCCATCGCGACGACGGCCGCACCGACCGCCGGCACGTCCCGGACGACCTCGACGAAGCGCCCCCACGACCGCCCGGGCGGCTCGGCGACGCCACCTGCCGCGACCCCGGCCGCGTGCTGGGCCATGAGGAGCGGGTCCGGCCGCAGCCGGAGCCAGACCCAGCCGGCCGCGAGCACGAGGACGACCGCGCCGATGGCGAACCCGCCGGTGAGCTCCGGGATCCCGCTCGCGCGCGCCACCGCACCGCCGACCCCGATGAGGTTGGGGCCGGCCACCGCGCCGATGGTGGTCGCCCAGACCACGACCGAGAGGGCGCGCGCCCGGTGCTCCTCGGTGGCGAGGTCGGTGGCGGCGTAGCGCGACGCGCTGTTGACCGCCGTCGTGGCGCCCAGCAGGACGGCTCCGAGCAGCAGGACCAGCATCGAGTCGACGACGCCCGCGACCACCGCCAGGACCGCGCCCGTGGCGCCGAGGAGGTAGCCGGTGACCAGGCCGACACGGCGCCCCCGCCGGCGCATCACCCGCGCGAGGGCGTACGCCGCCGCCGCCGTGCCGAGCACCTGGAAGGTCTGCGCGAGGCCGGCCATCGTCTCGCTGCCGGAGATGTCGCGGGCCAGGAGCGAGGCGGTCGCGACCCCGATGGTGACCCCGACGGCGCCGACGGCCTGGGAGACGACGAGCGTGCGGACGGTGTGACGCTGGACGTGGGCGACGTCGTGGACGTCGGCGCCCGCCTCGGCCCGGGCGCTCACCGCTCGCGGTCCGAGAGCTCGAGCTGGCGCCAGACCGCGGCCCAGACCTGCTTCGGCGGCACGCCCGCGTCGATGGCCTCCTGCGTCGTGCGTCCGTCGAGGTCGCGCACGACGGTGAGCTCGGCCCACGTGCGGGAGTAGTCACGACCGAGCGCGTGGTCGAGCCGTGCCCAGAACTCGGTGTGCCTCATCGGAGCATCGAACCACGGACCGCCGACACCTCGAGCCAGGTCTCCCCCCGCGTGCCCGGCACACCGGACCTGACCTCGACCTCCGACCAGCCGGCACCCTCGAGCACGTCGGTGAGCGCGGCGGCCCGCCAGTAGGTGAAGTGACGCGGCCGGCGGATCGACCCGTGGGTCGACCACCCCTCGCCGTCACCCTCCTTGAACGAGGCCCGCAGCAGGCCGCCGTCCCTCGTCACCTCCGCCAGCCGGGACAGCACCGTCGGCAGGTCGGCCCGCGCCACGTGCAGGAGGGAGGCGTTGGCCCACACGGCGTCGTACGGGCCCTCCGGCGCGGCCAGGTCGTCGACGAGCGGGTCGAGGAGGTCGGCGGCGTGACCCTGCTCGCGCAGCAGCGCGACGAAGGCCGGCGTGACGTCCGTACGCCGGACGCGGAGGCCGAGGTCCTCCATCACCCGCGCGTCCCGTCCGCCGCCCGACCCGATCTCCAGGACGCGGGCGCCCGGTCCGAGACGTCCGGCCAGCACCTTGAGGTCGGCGCGCACCGATGCGGGCATGGCCGGCGAGGCCCCGGCGTAGGCGACGGCGTCGAGCTCGTAGGCCCGGACCGTGTCCTTCACGACCGGTCGGCTCCGACGTCGTGCAAGTGGTGGACGACGTCGTGGAGGTGGTAGCTGCCGAGCGACTCGACGGTGAACTCGTCGCCGTTGGACCGGGTGCCGCGACGCGAGCGCGTCTCGTCGGTGACGGTGGCGTAGATGCCCGCCACCGTGCCGGCCGCCTCGATCAGCGCGACGGCGACCTCGGCGGGGTCCTGGGCCGGGTAGTCGCCCTCGATCGCCGTGGCGTCCTGGTCCCAGTTGGCGAAGGTGGGCTGGTCCTCGTCGAGCATCAGCCGCAGGCGCTGCGCGAAGAGCTCGTGGACGTCGCGCACGTGGCAGGCGTACTCCAGCGGGGACCACACGCCGGCGGCCGGACGCTCGCGTACGTCGGCCCGAGCCAGGACGTCCGACCAGGCCATCGCCGTGTCGTGGACGAGCCGCGGGAGGTCAGCCAGGTCCTGGGCGCGCGGGTCGAAGCCGCAGTCCGGGCACGGGCGCTCGAGGACCCAGGTCCAGTCCTTGGTGTCCGGCGTGATGCCGTCGGAGGCGCTGCTCATGGCCGCCATCCAACCAGTCCACCGGCCGGGGGCAATGCGCAGAAGGGACATCCGCCGCGCCCTTCCTGCCGACCTCCTGGACCGAGCCCGCGTCACGCCAGGCCGAGCCGCTCGGCCGACACCTCGCGCATCTCGACCTTGCGCACCTTGCCGGTGACCGTCATCGGGAACTCCTCGACCACCATGACGTAGCGCGGGACCTTGTAGTGCGCGAGCCTGCCGGTGGCGAACGCACGGACCGCGTCTGCGTCGAGCGGCTCGGCACCGGGACGCATCCGGAGCCAGGCGCAGAGCTCCTCGCCGTACTTCGGGTCGGGGACCCCGATCACCTGCACGTCCTCGATGTCCGGGTGGGTGTAGAGGAACTCCTCGATCTCGCGGGGGTAGATGTTCTCGCCGCCGCGGATCACCATGTCCTTGATCCGGCCGGTGATCCGGACGTAGCCGTCGTCGTCCATCACGCCGAGGTCGCCGGTGTGCATCCAGCCGTCGGCGTCGACGGCCTCGCGGGTCTTCTCGTCGTCGTCCCAGTAGCCGAGCATCACCGAGTAGCCGCGGGTGCAGAACTCCCCCGCCTCACCTCGCGGGACCGTGTCGCCGCTGACCGGGTCGACGATCCTGACCTCCAGGTGGGGGCAGACGCGGCCGACCGTGCCGACCTTGCGCTCCAGCGAGTCGTCACGGCGGGTCTGCGTGGACACCGGCGACGTCTCGGTCATGCCGTAGCAGATCGTCATCTCGTCGATGCCGGCCGCGATGAGCTTCTTCATCATCTCCTCGGGGCACGGCGACCCGGCCATGATCCCGGTGCGCACGGAGGACAGGTCGTAGGACTCGAAGTCGGGCAGCGCCCACTCCGCGATGAACATGGTCGGGACGCCGTAGAGCGACGTGCAGCGCTCCTCCGAGACCGCCTTCAGGGTCAGGGCGGGGTCGAATCCGGGCGCCGGGATCACCATCGTGGCGCCGTGGGTGGTGCACGCGAGGTTGCCCATCACCATGCCGAAGCAGTGGTAGAAGGGCACCGGGATGCAGACCCGGTCAGCCTCGGTGTAGCCGCAGACCTCACCGACGAGGTAGCCGTTGTTGAGGATGTTGCGGTGGCTGAGGGTGGCTCCCTTGGGGAAGCCGGTGGTGCCCGAGGTGTACTGGATGTTGATCGGGTCGTCCGGCGCCAGCTCTTTCGCCCGGGCGGCCAGGTCGTCGGCGCCGACGCCCTCACCGTCGGCCAGCAGCCCGGACCAGCTCTCCTCGTCGTCGAGGTAGACCACCCGCTCGAGGGCGTGGTTGCCGGCGGCCGTCTCCTCGACCATGCCGCGGTAGTCGCTGGTCTTGAACGACGTGGCGCTCACGAGCAGCCGCATCCCGGACTGGTTGACGACGTAGGCGAGCTCGTGGGTGCGGTAGGCGGGATTGACGTTGACCAGCACCGCACCGATCCGTGCGGTGGCGAGCTGCACCAGCGTCCACTCGGCGCTGTTCGGGCCCCAGATGCCGACCCGGTCGCCCTTCTGCACACCCGCGCCGACCAGCCCGCGTGCGACGGCCTCGACGTCGGCGTCGAGCTCCGCCCAGGTCCACCGGCGTCCGCTCGCGCACTCGACGAGCGCCTCGCGGTCGGCGTACGCCGCCACCGTGCGCGCCAGGTTGGCCCCGATCGTCTCCTCCAGCAGCGCCGGGACCGGCTCGCCCTTCGCGTATGACTCCATGCCCGGCAACCTAGGACGGCCGCCGCGGCGTTGGCCAGTGGTTGGTCCGGACGTCCGACCTCCAGAGCGGGCCGGCGGCGCACGATCACGGCCGGTCGACCTCGGCCAGGATCTGGTGGGGCGACGGTTCGGGGCCTGTCGAGGCCCGGGCTCCTAACGCAGTTCCTGGGAGACCCAGCCGGGCGCATCGAGGTGAACGGTTTCGTCGCCGACGAACGCCGCTAGCCGCTCTTCGAGCTCGGCCAGGCGCCGCGGCCCGATGGTTGCCTCCCAGTCATCGCGGAGTCGGTTGAAGATCGCCTCACCCCGATGCATCACCTCCCAGCCCAGGGAAGTCACCTGAAGTCGCTTCTTGCGGGCGTCCCGAGGGTCGTCGCCCGTTGTCACGTAGCCGCGCTGCACGAGGACGGCGATGGTCTTGGCGGCGGCCTGCTTGCTGACCGACATGCGGCGGCCGAGATCGGAGGCGCTGTCAGCTCCGGATGCAATGGCTCTCATGGCGAAGTCGTGGGAAGGCCGGACGTCCTCGAACCCCTCCACGGCCAACTCGCGGACCGCGGCGTCGACGAGCTTGCGGTAGCTGCCGAGAAGGAGCAACGCCAGGTCCGCGCCGGATCGAGTCACTGGCCCACCGTAGATGGACCTTGCCAGACAACCAAGTTGTCTTTAGTGTAGACAACATGGTTGTCGAAAACGTCATCAGTCGAGCCGCCACCCGGGGTGGCATCACCCACAACACGGCCGAGGTCAACGGGACCACGCTGCACTACGTGACAGCAGGCGACGATGGATCCCCGATCCTCCTCGTCCACGGCTTTCCAGAGACGTGGTGCACCTTCCGCGCGCTGATCCCTCTCCTCGCCGAAAGGCACCGCGTGTTCGCAGCCGACCTTCGCGGCTTCGGCGACTCGGGAAGGGAGAGCCCCCTCAGCTCCGTCACGGTTGCGGAGGACCTCGCGCAGCTCGTCGCGCACCTGGCACTCGGGCCGGTCCACCTCGCGGCCCAGGACATCGGGGGTGGCGCGGCGTTCCGCTTCGCGTCCCAGCACCCCGACCTCGTCGCCAGCTTCACGGCCATCGAGATGGGACTGGCCGGGTTCGGACTCGAAGCCTTCGCCGATGTGAAGAACGGAGGCAGTTGGCACATCGGTGCATTCGCCACACCCGGGATTGCCCAGATGCTCCTCGCCGGCCACGAGCGGCAGTTCCTCACCGGTTGGTACCAGGCCATGACAGCCCAGGCGGACTCCGTCACCGACCAGGACCTCGACGAGCTCGTCCGGACGTACTCGCGACCGAACGGCTGGCAGGGGGCTGCGGGTCTGTACGGCTCGATGCTTGCCGAAGGGGAGGAACTGCGTGAGCTCGCCGCATCTGCTCCCATCGCGGCGCCGGCTCTCGCCATCGGAGGCGGCGGCGGGACCTTCACCTTCTCGACCCTCTCTCAGGTCACGACCGCAGAACCAGAGGGAGTGCAGATCGATGGTGTCGGGCACCACGTTGCACTGGAAGCCCCTGATCGTCTGGCGCACGCCATGAACACGTTCTTCGAGAGCGTGGACGGACGAGCGGTCCCGGGCCAGACCGCGTGAGCGACTGAGGAGCCCGTCCCTCGGTGCGCGCCGGGACGCCGGGGTTGCGCGGCAGCGTCCGGCTGCACAGCGTGCGCCCCGTCAGGTCAGCAGCAGCTTGTCGAGCCGGCGGCGTACGACGAGCAGGCCGGCGACGCCCATCGCGACGAGGTAGACCACCGAGACCGCCGACTCCCAGGTGAGGACACCGGTGGTCAGCTCGCGGCAGAGCACGACGCCGCGGTAGAGCGGGGTGGCCTCCACGACCCAGCGCAGCACGCCGTCGCCGAACGCCTCGATCGGAAAGAAGGTTGCGGAGAAGAGGAAGAGCGGCAGCTGGACGAGCGTGATCTTGTCGAAGTCCTGGAAGCTCTTCATGTAGGTCGTCCACGCCATGAAGACAGCACTGAACGCGAAGCCGATGAGCAGCGTCGCCGGCAGTGCGAGCAGCGCCCACCAGCTGTTGACCATGCCCATGACCGTCATCACCAGCAGGAACATCGCGGCGTAGGACGCACCGCGGATCTGCCCCCACAGGATCTCGCCGCGGGCCACGTCGCCGGTCGTCAGCGGTGTCGCCAGCATCTGGTCGTAGAGCTTGTCGTACTTGAGCTTGAAGAACACGTTGTAGGTGCTGTCCAGCAGCGCGCCGTTGAAGGCCGACGCGGCCAGCATCGCCGGCGCCACGAAGTCGGCATAGGGGATGGCCTGGCCGTGGAACTCGAACTCGTCGATCAGCTGGCCGACGCCCACGCCGATCGAGAAGAGGTAGAACACCGGCTCGAGGAAGCCGGTGAGGAAGAGCTTCCAGTAGCGCTTGTACGTCGTGTAGTTGCGGAACGTGATGGCACCGACCGCCTGCATCGGGGTCAACGTCGACATCAGGACCTCATCCTCCCGTCGAGGCCGCGGATGGCCCACAGCCAGCCGAAGCCGGCGAGGGCGGCCAGGACCGCGAGGTGCACGAGCGCGAGCGGCAGGTCAACGGTGTCGAGGCAGAGCATCCGGGTCAGGTCGACTCCGTGCCACAGCGGCGTGAACCAAGCCACCACCTCCAGCACCGGGCCGAGGTTGGCGATGGGGAAGAACGAGCCGGAGAAGAGCGTCAGCGGGATGACGCCGAGGCGGAAGATCAGGCCGAACCCCTCCTCCGAGCGCATCCGGGCGCTGATGCCGAAGACGACGGTGGCGAAGGCCATGCCGAGCACGAGGAGCACGAACCACGCCAGGACCGGACCCCACCAGGAGGCGAACACGCCGAACGGGGCCAGCACGAGGAGGAACACCGCGCAGGCCGTGGCCACCCGGAACGCCACGAAGCCGAGGTGGGCGTTGACGACGTCGCGCACACCGAGGGGGGTCGCGAGCTGGGCGTGGTAGCTCCGGTGCCACTTGATCCCACCCATGACGGGGTACGTCGTCTCCCCCACCGCGATCTGCATGGCGTGGGCGGCCACGAGCCCCGGCACCACGAAGTCGAGGTAGGAGGTCGCGCCCTCGAGCCGGGACGGGTCACCGGCGACGAAGCCGCCGAGCAGGACGCCCATGCCCACGACGTAGAAGAGCGGCGCGACGAAGCTGGAGATGACGCCCCCACGCCACGTGCGCTTGACGACCGCCCACCAGTAGTCGAGCTGGCGCAGCGTGCCCTCGGCGATGCTGAGCCCGCGGGGCGGATCGACCCGGTCGATGGCGGCCATCAGTCGACCAGCGTCCGGCCGGTGAGCTTGAGGAAGACGTCCTCGAGCGTGGAGCGGCGCACGAGCACGGCGATCGGCTCGAGGCCGCGCTCGTGCACCTTGGCGATGACCTCCTCGCCGTCGGGGCTGTAGACGAGGATGCGGTCCGGCAGGATCTCCAACCGGCCGAGGTCCTCGACCTTGCCGGCGATCTGCTCGTGGACGTTGCCCTCCTCGGCGATCCCGAACCGCAGCTCGGCGACCTCGCGGGTGGAGTGCTCCTCGATGAGCTCGCGCGGCGATCCCTCGGCCGCGATGACGCCCTTGTCCATCACGACGAGCCGGTCGCACAGCTGCTCGGCCTCGTCCATGTAGTGCGTCGTGATGACCAGGGTGACTCCAGCCTGCTTCAGCCGGAACAGCTGGTCCCACAGGACGTGGCGGGCCTGCGGGTCGAGGCCGGTGGTCGGCTCGTCGAGCAGCAGCAGGTCGGGCCGGTTGACCAGCGAGCGGGCGATGGTGAGCCGACGCTTCATGCCCCCGGAGAGGTCGTCGACCTTCGCCTTGCGCTTGTCGCTGAGCTGGACGAACTCCAGCAGCTCGTCGGCCCGCTCGCGCACGGTGGCCTTGTCGATGCCGAAGTATCGGCCGTAGACGTAGAGGTTGTCGTGGACGTTGAGCTCGTTGTCGAGGGTGTCCTCCTGCGGGCAGACCCCGAGCCGGCTGCGGATCGCGGGACCGTCGGTCGCCGGGTCCATGCCGAGGATCCGGAGCTCGCCGGAGGTCACGGGGCTCACCGAGGCGATCATCCGCATCGTGCTGGACTTGCCGGCACCGTTGGGGCCGAGGAAGCCGAACGCCTCGCCCTTGCGGACGTCGACGTCGATGCCCTTCACTGCCTCGAAGTCACCGAAGGACTTGCGCAGTCCCCGCGCCGAGATCATGGATTGCGTCACGTGGGCCGACCCTAGTTCAGACCGCCGACGATCCCGGACCGAATATCGCGTGGCGGCGGCGCTCGGAAGATTTCTCGGGGTGCCGTGTCGAGGACCGGCCCGCCCGTTCGACGTACGTCCGAGAAGCACGACCACACCAACCAGCAGGAGCGATCACAATGCCGCGTTTCATGGGTTTCGTCAGGATGGAAGAGAACATCGGCACGCCGCCGCAGTCGCTGTTCGACGCGATGGACGTGCACATCGGCGAGCGCGCCGCCAAGGGGATCTTCCTCGACGGCGGTGGCCTCTACGGCACCGAGGACGCCGTGAACTTCGTCGTCCGTGACGGCGAGGTCACTCGCGTCGACGGTCCCTACGCCGAGGGCAAGGAGGTCGTCGGTGGCTGGGCGATCATGGAGTACGCCGACCTCGACGAGGCGGTGGCCGACCAGCGCCAGTTCGCCGACCTGCACGCCAAGCACTGGCCCGAGGTCACCGTCATCTCGACCCTGCGCCAGATCTCTGACGGGCCGGAAGCTCCCGGAGACTGACCGCCGAGCGGCGCGGGAGTCCCTACGCTGACCCCGTGCCGGCAAGCGACAGCTCGGGTGACGACCCGACGGAGGCCGTCCGCGCCGCGTGGCGGGCCGACTCGGCCCGCCTCGTGGGCGCCCTCACCCGGATGACGCGCGACGTCGAGCTCGCCGCCGACCTCGCACAGGACGCGCTGGTCGCCGCGCTCGAGCAGTGGCCGGTGACCGGCGTGCCCGACAACCCGACCGCGTGGCTGATGACCACGGCCCGGCGTCGCGGCATCGACCACTTCCGGCGGGCCGACAACCTCCGGCACAAGCTCACCGAGCTGGAGCGGCAGGGGCGGGAGGAGGCGGAGATGCCGGACCTCGAGAGCCAGGTCGACCACATCGACGACGACGTGCTGCGCCTGGTGTTCCTGTCGTGCCACCCCAGCCTGACGCCGGAGTCGCGCGCCGCGCTGACCCTGCGGCTGGTCGGCGGGCTGACCACCGCGGAGATCGCACGCGGGTTCCTGACGTCGGAGTCGACGATGGGCCAGCGCATCTCCCGGGCGAAGCGCACGCTGGCCACCGCGGGGGTCGACCTCGAGCTGCCGACGGGCGAGGAGCGGACCCGGCGCCTCGACGACGTCATGGCCGTCATCTACCTGATCTTCAACGAGGGCTACGCCGCGACCGCCGGGCAGGACTGGATGCGCCCCGACCTCGCGGCCGAGGCCACCCGGCTCGCCCGGATGCTGGCGGCGCTGGCCCCCGACGAGCCCGAGGTGCTCGGGCTGCAGGCGCTGCTGGAGCTCCAGGGGTCGCGGACCGCCGCGCGCACCGACGAGCAGGGCGTGCCCGTCCTGCTCGAGCAGCAGGACCGCACGCTGTGGGACGAGCTGATGATCCGCCGCGGCATCGCCGCGCTGCGCCGGGCCGAGGCGATCGCGGCGCGCGGGGTCCCGGTCGGGACCTACTTCCTGCAGGCCTCCATCGCCGAGCAGCACGCCCTGGCCGCACGTGCCGAGGACACCGACTGGCGTCGCATCGCCGCGCTGTACGACGTGCTGGCCGCCGCCGCGCCGGGGCCCGTCGTGGAGGTGAACCGGGCCGTCGCGCACGGCCGGGCCCACGGCGCGGACGCCGGGCTCACCGTGCTCGACCGCGTCGACCCGACGGCACTCGGCGGATCCCCCCTCGTCGCCAGCGTGCGGGGCGACCTCCTCGAGCGCGCCGGCCGGCACGCCGAAGCCGCAGCGGCGTTCGCCGAGGCGGCCACCCGGACGCGCAACGAGGGCGAGCGCACCGTGCTGGAGCGACGCACCGCCGACAACCGCCAGCGGGTGTCGGAGGGTCCGTAGCCCGTCAGCCGGTCAGCACCATGGCACGGTCTCGGACGTCTCGGGACGCAGAGCCACCCAGGGAACGAACAGCCCGTTGGTCAGCCGACTCCACCGCATGCTCGAGGTCCCGGCGAAGGTCATCAGCTCCCCGAACGCGGCGACGCACACGACGGGCAACCTCGTGCCGGATCGATACACGCCCGGACTCGGGTAGTCGGTCGAGGGACCCGTGTGCGTCGTGAGGTTGTAGCCCGCGTTGTCGACCACGGCCCACACGGACCGCGGTGCCGGCGGGACCCGATAGGTGCAGAGGTACTCGGCGAGCATGTCGGCCAACACGGAGGGGCACGACGGCGAGGCCCTGAAGTCCTGGACCTTGATCGTCGTCTCGTAGGCGTTGTAGGCCTTCCGCGAGCAGCTCAGGAACTTGCTGAAGCTGACGCCACACACCGCGTAGGCAGTCGACCCGAGGCAGCCCGCGACCCGCGAGATGCTGGCCATGCATGCCCTGATGATGGCCGGACTCGGCAGGCCGGGCACGTTCTCGACCCGGTTGGCGGGCGCGTCGACGTCGACGGATGTCTCCGCAGCTGACGGCGTCGGGACCGTGCGAGAGGCGCTGGACGCTGCCGTCGTCTCGCCTCGCGGCGCAGGGGCGGTCTCGCCGCGCGGCGCAGGGGCGTTCGAGGCGTACGCCGGAGCGCCGCCCGCGATCAGCAGCCAGGTCGCGCACAGCACGAGGGTCCTACGGACCACCTGTGTACGAGCGGAAGGGTCCATGGGGGTGCTCCTCGTCACGAGGTCGGAGCCGGGCCGCGGTTGCCGAGCGGCTGCAGCGATCTTCGAACGTAGCGCCCCCGGGGCGGGTCGTGCCCTCGTGGCGCCCCGACGTCCCCGAAACCGGGGATCTCGCACAGGGGTGTCCCGACGTGCGAGTCACAAACGTCAGCGCGGACGGACCGGTACGCTCCCCGCATCGCACGACGGACAAGGAAGTGGCCATGAGGGGCTGGCAATCCCCCCACGCATCGAGGTGGTCGCCCCTCCGGTTCGCGTGGCGCTCGGCGGTGGGGCACCGGCGCGGACAGACCGTGGCGCTGCTCGTCCTCTCCGCGCTGATCACCGCCTGCACCGCCTTCGCACCGGTCTACGACCGCGCCATGCAGCAGGCCCTCGTCGACACCTTGCTGGCCGGCGCCGGCACGACCGGCCGGACCGTCACGGTCGAGTCCGAGGGCGTGGTCGACGCCGGCGGCGCGTCGGAGGCCCGCGACCCGCGCGACCTGCAGGAGATGGTCCCGTCCACGATGGCGGCCGTCCTCGGGCCGCCCGTGCTGGGCCGCACCGCGGTCGTCACCCCGGTCGCAGGCGACGTCCCGCCCACCGGGCAGCTGGTCTGGCGCGACGGCGCCTGCGACCATGTACGCCTGGTGTCCGGCACCTGCCCCGCGGCGTCCGGCGAGGTGCTCGTCAGCGAGGCCGACGCGGAGACCTTCGGGCTCGCCATCGGTGTGGCACCGCGCGTGGGCGTCGAGGGCGAGGGGCCGCCCGTGCGGCTGGAGGTCGTCGGGACGTACGCCCCCAGCGATGCGTCGTGGTGGCAGGGCCTGACCCTCGTCGGCCTCTCCCGCGTGACGCCGTCCCCCGATCCGTCGGCGTCGCACGACGCCTGGCTGACCACGGAGGAGACGTTCGTCGAGAGCCCGGTGCTCCCTGCCGAGACGTCGCAGGTGCGGGCCGTCGTGCCCACGCCCGACACGGGGGTCGAGGAGGTGCTCGCCCTCGGCGACCGGGCGCGCGCGCTCTCCCGCGCCCTGCGCGAGCAGGGCGAGGACCTGCACGTGCGCACGGGCCTGGGCGACGTCACGGAGGCGGTCCGCGCCCAGTCGGACCAGGCCGGACGCACGGTGCCTCTGCTGATGGCACCGATGGCCGTGCTGAGCCTCTTCGTGCTCTGGCTGGTGCTCACCGCCGCGACACGGCAGCGGCGCGGCGAGGTCGCCGTCGCGCGGCTCCGGGGCCGCGGCCCGGCCGGTGCGGCGGGACTGCTGCTCGTCGAGCTGCTGCCCGTGCTGCTCGCCGGCGTGCTGCCGGGCGTGGCGGCCGCGCTCGCCGGGGGCGCGGTGGCCCGTTCGCTCCTGCCCGGCAGCGCGCCGTTCGAGGCAGGTCCGGGGTTCGTCGCCGCGGTCCTGCTCGCGGTGCTCGCCCTCGTGCTGGTCGCGCTGGCCGTCACGGTCCGCGTGTCCCGCGAACCGCTCGACGACCTGGTGCGCAGCGGGCCCTCCCCATCGCGCCGCTGGACGCTCGGTCCGCTGGACGCCGTCCTCGTCGCCGTCGCGGGGGCCGGGGCGCTCGCCTTCGTCGCGGGCGGGCTCAGCGGGTCGTTCGCCCTGGCCGGTCCCGCCCTCCTGGCCCTGTTCGTCGGACTCGTCGTCGGTCACCTCGCCGCGCCCCTTGCAGGCACGCTCGGCCGCCGGCTGCTGGCGCGGGGCCGGTTGGTCGCCGGGCTGACGCTGCTCGAGACGGGCCGACGCCGGGAGACGCGCGCGCTGATCGCCGTGGTCACCGTGGCCGTGGCGCTCGCGGTCTTCTCCCTCGACGCCCTCGCGATCGGCGCCCGCAACCGCGACAACGCCGCCGAGCACGAGGCCGGCGCACCGGTGGTGCTCGAGCTGGCCGGCCGCGACCTCGACGGCCTACGCGCGGCGCTGGCCGAGGCCGACCCGACAGGTCGCCGGGCGACGCCCGTCGTCGTCGCCGACCACTCCACGCTCGCCGTGGAGCCGGACGGCTTCCGGCAGGTCGCGTACTTCCCGCGTGGCGCACCGAGCGCCTCCGACTGGGAGGCGATCGCACCCCCGGCGGCCGAGCCGGTGCGCCTGCAGGGCTCCCGCGTCTCCCTCGAGGTGCGCCCGACTGTCGACCTGATCTCCCAGGACGTGCTCGGCAGCGACTCCGAGCTCCGCATCGGGCTCGTCGTCACGACCGCGACGGGCGTCCGCCGCACGATCTCCCTCGGTCCGGTGCCGGCGCCCGGCGCGCGGGCGACGCTCGTGGCGCGGGACGTGCCCTGCGGAGGCGGGTGCCTGCTGGCCGCGATCGAGCTCTCCGCCGCGCAGGGGGTCCAGGTCAGCGGGAACCTCGACGTCGGCGACCTGCGCGTCGACGGACGCCCGGTGCCGCTCGGGACGGCGGTCGAGGACTGGAACACCGCCGACGAGCGGCAGATCTTCATGCAGGTGACCGACGGTACGTCGGACGACGTACGGATCCTGCTGAGCCTTCGCGGCTTCTTCCCCGCCCGGCTCACGCCCGCCTGGGTGCCCAGCACGGTGCCCGCGCTTCTGCCCACCGACCGGCGCGACCCCCTCGGCCTCCTCGTGACGGGCCTCGACGGCAGCGACCGGTCGGCCGTCGACGCGGGTCGCGTCACGCTGCTCCCCTCGATGCCGCGGCGCTCCGCGCTCGTCGACCTCGACGCGATCTCCCGCGGGTCCGACGTCACGGTCGACGCCGTCGCCCAGGTCTGGATGGTCGACGACGCCCGGCTGCTCGAGAGGGTCGAGGGTGCGCTGGGCGCGCGCGGCATCGCCGTGACCGACGTACGTCGCGCCACGACCGTCGGGCAGGCCTACGCCGACACCGTGCCGGCGTGGAGCCTCGCGCTGGGTGCGGTCGTGGGACCCGCCGTCATCCTGGTCTCGCTCCTGGTGCTGCTGGTGCTCGCCGCCACCCGGTGGCGCGAGACCGCACGCAACCTTGCGATCCTTCGCCTCGAAGGAGCCCGACGGCGTACGACGCGGTGGCTGGCCGTGCTCGCCCCGCTGCCGGCGCTGGTGCTCGCGGTCGCTGCGGGCGTCGCCGCCGGCGTGGCCGGTGCCGCTCTCGCGATGCCGGACGTGCCGTTCCTGCCCGCGCCACCGGACACCCCGGTCCTGGACACCGCCACCTCGTGGCCCGCCGTTGCCTGGGCCGCCCTGGCATGCACGGTCCTGCTGCCTGCTGTGGCGGCGCTGGCCGGCCGGGCGGTCGCGGGCCGGGCACACCTCGAACGCGTGAAGGAGACCGTCTGATGTCCGGGCTCGCCATCCGCACCCGGGGCCTGGTGCACATCTACCACGCCGAGGGCCACGACGTGGCGGCGCTCTCGGGCGTCGACCTCGACGTCGCCGCGGGCGAGATGGTCGGCCTGCTCGGTCCGTCGGGATCCGGCAAGTCGACCCTGATGAGCCTGCTCGCGGGGGTCCTGGGACCGAGCGCGGGCAAGGTCTTCGTCGGCGACACCGAGGTCTCCGCATCGGCCCCGCGCGACCTCGACCGGCTGCGCGCCACCGACATCGGGCTGGTCCTGCAGGGTGCCGCACGCAACCTGCTCCCCCACACCACGCCCGCCGACAACGTCCGGTTCGCCCAGCACCCGGCCCGGCGGGCCGGGCACGCCCTGCCCGACCCGGCGGAGGTGCTCGCCGACGTCGGGATGGCCGGTGACGCCGAGCGGCGGCTGGCCGACCTCACGCCCGGGGCGCTGCAGCTGGCCGCGGTCGCGGTGGCGATCTCGACCCGCCCCGGACTGCTGCTGTGCGACGAGCCGACCAGCCAGCTCGACCACGCCGCCCGTGACCGCGTCCTGGCCGCGCTCGCCCGGGTGAACCGCACCTACGGCACCACCGTCGTGCTCGTCACCCACGACCCCGACGTCGCCCGGGTGCTCCCTCGCACCGTGACCATCCGCGACGGCCGGATCGGTGGTGAGGGACGCAGCGGCGAGGAGTACGCCGTCGTCACCGCCGACGGCTTCCTGCCGCTCCCCGGCCATGCCCGCGACCGGCTGCCGCCCGGCACGCTCGTCCGGCTCCACGAGGTCGACGGCCACTTCGAGCTCAGGGCGGAGGAACCATGAGCGACCTCGAGGCCGTCGGCATCGGCGTGACGTACGGCGACACCGTGGCCGTGCAGCCGCTCGACCTGCGGGTCCCCGGCGGGCGGATGCTGGCGGTCACCGGACCGTCCGGCGCCGGCAAGTCCTCGTTGCTGTGGGCGCTGGCGCGGGCGATCCGTCCCGCGGTCGCGACTCTGCACGGCACGGTCTCCGTCGACGACGTGGTGCTCGAGGACCGCGAGTCGGCGGCGCGTGCCGGCGTCGTCCTGGTGCCGCAGGGCAACGGCCTCAACCCCGCCCTCTCGGCGGAGGAGAGCATCCTCGTGCCCTTGCTCGCACTCGGCGTGCCGCCGCGCGAGGCGTCGGGCCGCGTCACCGACTCGCTGTCGCGGGTCGGGCTCGCCGACTTCGGACGCCACCACGTCGACCAGCTCTCGGGTGGCCAGCAGCAGCGCGTCGCCCTGGCGCGGGCCTTCGCACTGCAGCCCGCCGTCCTCCTCGCCGACGAGTCGACCAGCGACCTCGACGCCGCCAACCGCGAGCTGATGCTCGCCGCGCTGAGGGAGGAGGCGGCCCGCGGGGCGTCGGTCGTCCTCGCGACCCACGACCCCGACGCCGCTGCACAGGCCGACGCCGCCCTCGCCCTGGACGAGGGCGCGGCCACCTGGGTCCGCCGCCCCTGACGCGCCGCACGCATCGGGTCGGAGCCGGATGACGGATGGACGAGTCGGCGGGTCGGACCCGGCGAAGTGGGATGCCGTGCCGGCATGCGCTACGCTCGTGGTGTTGAAGGGACGACCCCGGTCGTCCTGGCCGCGCACAGTGTGCGGCTCGTATCTCGTACTTCTGGTCTTCGGTTCGCTGGACATCAGCTCAGTTGGATGTCTTCAGCGCAGCTGGGTGGCACGTCGTCCCCAGCACCGAACAAAGGAACAGATCATGGCTCAGGGCACCGTCAAGTGGTTCAACGCTGACAAGGGCTTCGGCTTCATCGCGCAGGACGGCGGCGGCGAGGACGTGTTCGTCCACTTCTCCGCGATCCAGACGCAGGGCTACAAGTCCCTCGACGAGAACCAGAAGGTCGAGTTCGACGTCACCGCTGGCCCCAAGGGCCCGCAGGCCGAGAACGTTCGCGCCGTCTGACACCCCTCGAACGGCCCCGATCGCACTGCGGTCGGGGCCGTTCGTGCATTTTCGGGCGGGCCTCAGAGGCGTGACGCCGTACGCACGAGCCCGGCGACGCCGACCGAGGTGCTGTGCGGCGGCCATGCGATCACCGTGGTGACGCGCGGTGCGTCGACGACCGGTACGACGGCGAGCCCGTCGCGCAGGTTGGCGCGTGCCGACTCGGGCAGCACGAGCGCCGTACGACCGAGCCGGACGAGCTGCAGCACCTGGGTCAGGTCGCGCAGCTCCGGGCCGGGACCGTCCGGGTAGGTGCCGTCGAGGTGCGGCCACCGCGGCAGCGGCAGGTCGGGAAGAGTCCTGGCCTCGTCGAAGGTGATCGACTCGCGGGTGCTGACCGGGTGGCCCGCCGGCAGGATCAGCACCTGGTCCTCCACCACGAGCTCGTCGACGTCGAAGCCGCTCGTGTCGTCGAAGGGCCGGTGGAGGATCGCCACGTCGGCGCGGCCGTCGCGCAGCATCAGCGCCTGGTGGCCGGGCGGGCTGAGCACCACCTCGACGTCGACGGCGTCCGGCTCCGCGGCGTAGGCGTCGAGCAGCTTGGCCATGATCTCGCTGGACGCGCCGGCCTTGGCCGTCAGGACGACCGACGCGCGTGCCGCCGAGGCGGCCGTACGACGCGTACGGCGCTCCGCGGCCTCGACCGCCGCCAGCGCCACCCGGCCCTCGCGCAGCAGCGTCTCCCCCGGGCCGGTCAGCACCATCCCCTGCGGGGTGCGCGTGAACAGCGCGGCACCGAGTCGTCGCTCGAGGGCGGCGATCGCGCGGGACAGCGGCGGTTGCGCCATCCCGAGCCGCTCGGCCGCCCGGCCGACGTGCGACTCCTCGGCGACGGCGACGAAGTAGCGCAGCTCGCGGGTCTCCACGACGACGAGCGTACGCCGCTGACCTGCATCCATACCCGCGCGGTATCGGCCGCCACCCGATCGGTGTTGGAACGCACCATTCGCACGACTGCACGATCGAGGCATGTCAACGAACAGCACCACCCCCACAGCACTGGTCACCGGCGCCAACAAGGGCATCGGCTACGAGATCGCCGCCGGCCTCGCCCGACGCGGCTTCCGCGTGGGCGTCGGCGCCCGCGACACCGCCCGCCGCGAGGAGGCCGTGGACAAGCTCCGGGCCGAGGGACTGGACGTCTTCGGCGTCGCCCTCGACGTCACCGACGACGCCAGCGTGGCAGCGGCCGCGGCCCGGCTCGAGGAGCTCGGCGGGCTCGACGTCCTGGTCAACAACGCCGGCATCACCGGCGGCATGCCGCAGGAGCCCTCCCAGGTCACCGCCGAACAGGTCCTCGGCGTCGTCGACGTCAACGTCCTCGGCGTCATCCGGGTCACCAACGCCATGCTCCCCCTGCTTCGCCGCGCGGCCGCCCCGCGCATCGTCAACGTGTCGAGCACGGTCGGCTCCCTCGGCCTCCAGACCGCGCAGGCGGAGCCCATCGGCCCGCTCTCCGGCGCCTACTCCCCCACCAAGACCTACCTCAACGCCCTCACCGTCCAGTACGCCAAGGAGCTCGCGCCCGACGGCATCCTGGTCAACGCCGGCTGCCCGGGCTATGTCGCGACCGACCTCAACGGCCACCGCGGCACGCGCACGCCGGAGCAGGGCGCCGCGGTCTTCCTCGAGCTCGCGACCCTGCCCGACGACGGGCCCACCGGGACCTTCTCCGACGAGACGGGCGTCCAGCCGTGGTGACCTGACCGGGCGGGGTGTGCCACGACCTTGCCCTGCCACGGTAGGAAGGAGCCCATGCGCATCTTCTTCACCGGCGGCAGCGGCAAGGCCGGCCGGCACGTGGCTCCCTTCCTCGCCGCCCAGGGCCACCAGGTCACCAACGCCGACCTCGTCCCGCTCGGCCACCCCGACGTCCACGACCTGCGGGTCGACCTCACCGACGCCGGCGAGGTCTACTCGGCGCTCGCCGGCCTGGCCACCTTCGACGAGCTCGACCTCGCGGAGAAGCCGTCCTACGACGCCGTGGTGCACTTCGCGGCGGTGCCGGCCATCCTGCGCGTGCCGGACGCGGCGACGTACGCCACCAACGTGCTCAGCACCTACCACGTGCTCGAGGCCGCCACCCGCCTCGGCATCCGCAAGGTCGTCTTCGCGTCGTCGGAGACGACCTACGGCGTCTGCTTCGCGCAGGGCGAGCGCAAGCCGCTCTACGTGCCGGTCGACGAGGAGCACCCGACCGTCCCCGAGGACTCCTACGCCACGTCCAAGGTCGCCAACGAGGTCACCGCGCGGTCGTTCCAGACGCGGACCGGGGCCGACGTCTACGGGCTGCGGATCAACAACGTGATCGAGCCCCACGAGTACGACGAGATGTTCCCCGCGTTCCTCGAGGACTCCGCGCTGCGGCGGCGCAACATCTTCGCCTACATCGACGTGCGCGACCTCGGCCAGATGGTGCAGCGCTGCCTGATGACCGACGGGCTCGGCTACGAGGTGTTCAACGTCGCCAACGCCGACATGTCCGTCGCGGTCACCACCGCGGAGGTCATCGAGCGGTTCTACGACGGCGTGGAGGTGCGCCGCGAGATGGGCGCGCACGAGACCTTCTATGCCATCGACAAGGCACGGTCGCTCGTCGGCTTCGAGCCCGAGCACTCGTGGCGCGACGTGCTCGGCGCCCCGCGCTCGTCCTGACCTGACCGAGCCGACGCCGGGGGCGGGTCAGGTTGCGCCACCGGCCGCCCGGCGGGCGCGGTAGGCGCGCACCTTCATCACGTTGCCGCACGGGTCGGTGCTGCACCACCGCATCACCTGGGTAGGCGACGGGTCGTAGTAGATCCAGCGGCAGTCGTCGCGCTCGCACTCCCGCAGCCGCTGCCACTCCCCGGTCACCATCGCGTCGTGCACGCTGGCGATGGACTCGCCGACGACGCGGTCGACGGCCGACCGTCCGGACGAGGGCGCGCGGCGCAGGTGGGCGGCGCTCTCGCGCACCTCGACCGTCATCGGGTGGCGGGCGGCGATCCGGTTGAAGGCCTCCCGCGTGGCGGTCGACGGGTGCAGCGCCAGGTCCCGGGTCACGTCGCGGAAGGTCCGGTAGGGCTCGAGGTCCGCCGAGCGCGGCAGCGGGCCGTACGCCGACCCGGCCAGGGCCAGGAAGCGGTTGAGCCGCCCGACGTCCGCGGCGTGGTCGACGCCGTGGAAGCGGTCGTCGGAGTTGAGCACGATGCGCACCTCCTCCAAGGGACCGGGTGCGGGGCGGTCGGTGACCATCGGACCTCGTCTCAAGCGCGCCAGCGGATCGTCGGTTACGATCATATCGTCATTGGTCGTAACACGGTGAGGGGGTCCGGTGACGTCCGTCCAGATCGACCTCGACGTGCTGGGCCCGAGTGCCGCCCGCGTCCACGACGCGCCGGTCCCCCTGGGAGCACCCAAGCTGCGCAGCCTGCTCGGCCTGCTCGTGCTCTCACGCGACTGGCCGGTGCCGGCCTCCCGGCTCATCGACCTCCTCTGGCACGGGGACCCGCCCCCTGGTGCCGGCAACACCCTGCAGGGGTACGTCGCCGACCTGCGCCGCCGCCTCGAGCCCGGCCGTCGGGCGCGCAGCGCGTCCGCGGTGCTGGTCCACGAGGGCGGCGGCTACCGCCTCGCGGCCGACGCGGCCGACGTGGACGCCGACCGGTTCGAGTCCGCGGTGCGCGCGGGGCGCGACCACCTCGAGCGCCTGCGCGACCGGATGAGGCCGCCGCTCCTGACCGACTCCGCAGCCCTGACCCGTGCCGAGCAGCAGCGCGAGGACCTCGCCGCCGCGGTGCGGCTCTGGCGCGGAGACGCCTACGCCGACCTGGCCGACCTGCCCGACGCCACCGCCGAGCGCCGACGGCTCGAGGAGCTGCGCGTCGACGCCCGGGTCGCCTCCGTCGTGCTCGACCTGTCGCTCGGACGGTCGGCCCGCGCGGTGGAGGTCCTCGAGGACCTCGTCGAGCACCACCCGCTGCGCGAGGAGCTGTGGGGGCTCTGGGCGGTCGCCCTCGTCCGCACCGGGCGCCAGGCCCACGCGCTGGAGGTGCTGGAGCGACTCCGTCGCACCCTGGCGCACGAGCTCGGCATCGACCCCGGTCCGGCCGTCGCAGCGCTGCAGACCGACGTGCTGCGGCAGGACCCGACGGTCCTCGGCGTCGCGGACGACGTACGCGACACGGGACCGTGCACCCACGGCGCCTGCTGCCACCCCGCGCCGGTCGTGCTGCTCGTGCTGCCCGGTGGCCGTGCGCTGGACGCGCGCGCCGCGCTCCGTGACCTGCTCGTGACCAACCCCGGCGAAGGGTCACCGCTTCGTGACGTTCGCGACCTCCTCGCGAGGTCGTCGGCTACCTAGCGTCCTTGGCACACGCCCGGGGACGTCCCGGGTGATGCGGACGAAAGGCATCGCATGAAGCGCAACAAGCCGATTGCACTCGTGGCCGGTGCCGCCCTCCTGACGCTGGCCGCCTGTGGTGGCGGGTCGTCGGACGAGGGTGGCGGCGGCTCGGGCACCGATCGCGAGTTCGGCGGGCAGGAGGGGGGCACCAAGGACGCCGAGCGTCAGGGCCCCGCCGCCGACGTCGAGGGCGCGACCACCGGTGGCACGGTGACCGTCTACCTCCCCGGCGACCCCGGCCCCGACTCGCTCGACCCGACCAGCGGGTGGTCGGTGACGGGCAACTCGATCCAGCAGGCGCTCACGAGCCGCTCGCTGACCCAGTACGTACGCGACGAGAGCGGTCAGCCCGTGCTGGTGCCGGACCTCGCCACGGACCTGGGCACTCCCAACGACGACTTCACGGAGTGGACGTTCACCATCCGTGACGACGCGACCTGGGAGGACGGCAAGCCCGTGACGGCCGACGAGGTCGCGTTCGGCATCTGCCGCTCGCTGGACGCGGAGGCGTTCCCGGCGGGCCCCGGCACGGAGTACTCGGCGTCGTACTTCGAGGGCGCCGACAGCTACAAGGGTCCCTACACCGGGAAGGACCCGGACTGCGAGAAGTGGGACGGGATCTCGGTGAAGGGCCAGGACATCACGATCAGCATGTCCAAGCCGTTCCCCGACATGGACTACTGGGGCGCCTTCATGGCGATGGGACCGGCGCCGCTCGGCAACGCGTCCACGCCGCCGAACTACGGCCAGAAGCCGCTGGCGAACGGCCCCTACAAGGTCGAGAGCTTCAAGCCCAACGAGGAGCTCGTGCTGGTCAAGAACGACCAGTGGGCTGCCGAGTCCGACCCCGGCCGCCACCAGTACGCCGACGAGTTCGTCTTCAAGTTCAACCAGGACCAGGCCAAGGTCGACGAGATCATGCTGTCGGGCAACTCCGACAGCCAGACGGCCGTCGCGACGTCGCTCGGCTCGGACAAGTACAACGACGCCAACGGCCAGCTCGGTGAGCGGCTCGTGCAGCAGACGTCGCAGTGCGTCTCGATGCTGACGCCGGACTACACCAAGATCACCGACATCAACGTCCGCAAGGCGCTGGCGTACGCCTATCCCTACGAGGACGTCTGGATCGCCGGCGGCGAGGTGCCCGGTGTGACGAGGGTGCCGGCCAACTCGCTCATGCCGCCGGGCATGGCGGGCAAGAAGGAGTTCCAGGTCGACGGCGAGCAGATCACCTACGACCCCGAGAAGTCCAAGGAGCTGCTCGTCGAGGCCGGCTACGGCGACAAGCCCTACCCGATCACGATGGTCTACTACGAGGTCGACCCGCTCGCGAAGGCCGCCCAGGACCAGATCACCAAGGGCTTCGAGGCCGGCGGCTTCTCGGTGAAGGCGATCCCGTCGCAGGAGTCGCTCTACAACATCTGGCTCGACCCGGACAACAAGATCAACAAGCGGCTCAACTTCCGCGGTGTGAACTGGTGCTCGGACTGGCCGGCCGGCTCGACCATCCTGCCGTCGCTCGCGCGCACCGGGGCCGTCTACAACACGGCGTACTTCTCCGAGCCCGCGATCGACGAGGAGATGGACCGCATCAGCACGCTGCCGCTCGACGAGCAGGCCGACGCGTGGGGGGCGGTGGACGAGAAGATCATGACGGAGTACTTCCCGATCATCCCGACCGCGTTCCGCAACGACCTCTTCGTCTTCGGCGAGAAGATCGGCAACCCGACGGGCGACGGCTCGATCGGCGCCCCGAACTACAAGGACCTGTACGTCATGCAGTGATCCCGGCGTGACGCACTGGGGGCTCCCGGTCCGGGAGCCCCCACTGTGCGTGTCAGCCCGCCGACCGGACCTCGGGGTCGGCGAGCGACCGGGCAGGGGGTCCGCCGTGCCACGTGGGCAGCGGGGCGTCACCGACCGCGACGGCGACGGCCGCGTCGGCCAGCAGCTGCGTCGCGTCCAGCAGGGGCAGCGGCGAGCTCGCCGGCGTCACCAGCGCACCCAGCTCGGGACACCCGACGACGACGGCCTGGCAGCCCGCGCGCCGGAGGTCCTCGATGAGCGACAGCACGGTGTCGCGTGATGTGAGCGACGACCTCCCCCGCGCGAGCTCGTCGAAGATGATCGAGTGCAGGGTGGTCTGGTCCCACAGGGGCAGCGGCACGGCCGTCAGCCCCATCGGCTCGAGCTCGTCGGCGTAGCGCCGCCAGCCCAGCGTCCACCGCGTGCCGAGCACCCCAATCCGCGCGAAGCCCTGGCGTTGCGCGGCTGCGGCAACGACGTCGGCGACGTGCAGCCCTGGCAGGGCGAGGTCGGCGTCGCCCGCGTCGAGCGGTGCGTACGCGGTGTCGTCCGGGCACACGAAGAAGTGCGCCCCCGCCTGGCGCAGTCGTACGCACGCGAGCGCGAGCTGGGTGCGCACGGTGTCGGGGTCGTTGCGCTGCCACGCGTCCCAGCGGCCGTCCAGCGGCTGCCACACGAGGCTGAGCTCGGGCTGCTCCTGACCGGTACCGAGCGCGGCCCCTGCCTCGTCCACGCGGCGCAGCAGCTCGGCGGCGCCCGGCAGGCGCGGCGCGACGACTCCGATGTGGAACACGGCACCATGGTGACCTGAGACGCTGTGGTGCGACTGGAGTCGATGCCACCGCTCCCCCGTCCTGCCGGGGGCCGCCCGTTCGTTGGAGGGACATGGACGCACCGGAAGACGTCGCCCGCCGGATGTTCGACCTCATCGAGCCCGTCGCGCTCGTCAACTTCTTCTCCGATGAGCCGAACGACGAGATGGCGGCACTGGGCTTCACCACCTACTGGGACGGCTACTTCGCGGGTCGCGCCGCGCCGCTCGGTCGCGTCCCGGCGGAGGTGGTCGACGCGGCCTTCTACAGCTTCGGTCCCGGCGAGGTCGCCCGCCACGTCCCGGAGGTCTGGGACACCACGACCCCCGAGGAGGCGCACGCCGCCCGCCAGCGCGGCTGTGTCGCCGCGCTGCGTCGGATCCTCGGCGACCTGGCCGACTCCCCCGGTCTGGCCCGCGCCTCCGACCTCCTCTCCCGGGCCGCGACCAGCGCGCCCCTCGAGGGCCGGGTGATGTACGCCGCCCTCCGCTCGCTGCCGGTGCCGTCCGACCCGCTGACGAGACTGTGGTTCACCGCGAACATGCTCCGCGAGCACCGCGGGGACGGGCACGTCGTCGCGCTCATGGCCGAGCAGGTCGACCGCACCGAGGCGCACGTCTTCCTGGCGATCGACGCCGGGATCCAGCCGCCGGAGTCGTTCGGTCGGATCCACCACCTGCCGGAGGCCTACCTGGCCCGGGTGATGGCGGGCCTCCGGTCACGCGGGCTCGTGGATCCTGAGGGGCGGTTCACCGAGGCCGGTCGTGCGACGAAGGACCGCATCGAGGCGCTGACGGACGCGCTCGCCGCGGCGCCGTACGCCGCGCTCGCCCCGGCCGAGCTCGACGAGCTGGTGACGTCGATGGAGCCGATCTCTGCGCGGCTGCAGGAGACCGGCTCGCGATGATGGCCCCGCTTCGCTCGAACGCCGTCGTCCTTCGGGCAGGCGACTAGAATCCGTACGTGAACGACGTGCGCGTGATCGCCTACTTCGCGGGCGACCCGACCAGGACCTACCAGCTGGCCCAGTGGCTGGAGGTCCTCGAGATCCTGTACGACGTCCACCCCGTCGCGCTGGTCCTGCGGGACCCGGCCTCGGCGGCCGTGATCGAGCCCCGGACCCACCTGCCCGTCCTCACCGCTCACACGTTCCCCGAGCTCACCGAGCTGTACGCCGACCTGGACGCCAAGGTCGTCCTCTACTGCAACAACTCGGTGCTCAACTTCGAGTCCCTCGTCGACAGCCGCCGGCTGCACGTCCACATCAACCACGGCGAGAGCGACAAGCAGTCGATGGCGAGCAACAACGCCAAGGCCTACGACCGGGTGTTCGTCGCCGGTGGCGCCGCCGTCGAGCGCTACCTGGCCGGGCTGCTGGACTTCGACGCCCACCGGCTCGTCCGCATCGGGCGCCCGCAGCTCGACCTGCCCCGGACGCCGCTGCTGGACCCCAGCCCGCGCCGTACCGTCATGTACGCCCCCACGTGGGAGGGCGACGCGGAGTACAACGACTACACCTCGGTCGACACGCTCGGGCCCACCATCGTGCGGGCGATCCTCGAGGTCCCGGACGTCCGGCTGGTCTACAAGCCGCACCCGAAGGTGACGACCAGCCTCACCCCGGCGATCGCCGCCGCGCACCGCGAGATCGTCGGGATCGTCGACGCCGCCGCCCGGCTCGACCCCAGCGCCGGGCACACGAGGGTCCTCTCCGGCGACATCCTCGCGGTGATGCCCGGCTGCGACGCCATGGTCACCGACGTGTCCTCGGTGGGCCTGGACTGGCTCTACCTCCACACGGACAAGCCGATCCTCCTCACCGACCGCCACGTCGACACCGACGCCCTCCTGCAGGAGGTCCCGATCAGCCGCTGCGCCGACGTGATCGACGAGACCAACGTCGACACCCTGACCTCGCTCCTCGCCGACCACCTCGACCAGGACGAGCACCACCTGGCCCGCGTCGCGATGCGGCACCACTACTTCGACGACCTCCACGTCGGCGACAGCACGACCCGCTTCCTCTCCGCGGTGACCGAGGTCGTGGAGCTGCGCGACCGGCTCGTCGCCGGCGGGATGGCGGACACCGAGATCGCCTGAGGCGCCTCGCCACGGTCACGTCGCGTCGTCGCCGACGTACACGGTTCCGCCCAGTGACAGGAACTCCGCCGACTTCTCGGCGAAGCGCTCGCGCACGTCCTGGCTGATCCGCATCGAGCAGAACTTCGGCCCGCACATCGAGCAGAAGTGCGCGGTCTTCGCGCCCTCGGCGGGCAGGGTCTCGTCGTGGAAGGCCTCGGCGGTGTGCGGGTCGAGGGACAGCGCGAACTGGTCGTGCCAGCGGAACTCGAAGCGCGCCCGACTCAGCGCGTCGTCCCAGCCGCGTGCGCCGGGGTGGCCCTTGGCGACGTCCGCGGCGTGGGCGGCGAGCTTGTAGGTGATCACCCCCGTCTTCACGTCGTCGCGGTTCGGGAGGCCGAGGTGCTCCTTGGGCGTGACGTAGCAGAGCATCGCCGTGCCGTGCATCGCGATCGCGGCAGCGCCGATCGCGCTGGTGATGTGGTCGTAGCCGGGAGCGACGTCGGTGACCAGCGGGCCGAGCGTGTAGAACGGCGCGCCGTGGCACCACTCCTGCTGGAGGCGGACGTTCTCCTCGACGAGGTCGAGCGGGACGTGGCCGGGGCCCTCGACCATGACCTGCACGTCGTGCTCCCACGCCCGCTGGGTCAGGTCCGCGAGAGTACGGAGCTCGGCGAGCTGGGCGGCATCGTTGGCGTCGGCGACCGATCCCGGACGCAGCCCGTCGCCGAGGGAGAAGGAGACGTCGTAGGCCGCGAAGATCTCGCACAGCTCGTCGAAGTGCGTGAAGAGGAAGTTCTCCTCGTGGTGGGCCAGGCACCAGCCCGCCATGATCGAGCCGCCGCGGGAGACGATGCCGGTGACCCGGTTCGCAGTCAGCGGGACGTGGCGCAGCAGCACGCCGGCGTGGACCGTCATGTAGTCGACGCCCTGCTCGCACTGCTCGACGACGGTGTCGCGGAAGACCTCCCAGGTCAGCCGCTCGGCCTGCCCGTCGACCTTCTCGAGCGCCTGGTAGAGAGGCACGGTGCCGATCGGCACGGGCGAGTTGCGCAGGATCCACTCGCGGGTGGTGTGGATGTCCTCGCCGGTGGAGAGGTCCATCACGGTGTCGGCGCCCCACGTGACGGCCCAGGTGAGCTTGTCGACCTCCTCGGCGATGCTGCTGGTGACCGCCGAGTTGCCGATGTTCGCGTTGACCTTCACCAGGAACCGTCGCCCGATGATCATCGGCTCCGACTCGGGGTGGTTGACGTTGGCGGGGATGATCGCCCGGCCGGCGGCGACCTCGCTGCGCACCAGCTCGACGTCGCAGCCCTCCCGCGCGGCGACGTACTCCATCTCGGGTGTCACGGTGCCCTGACGGGCGTAGCGGAGCTGGGTGACCGTGCGACCGGTCAGTGCCCGCCGGGGTGGTCGCCGCTCGCCCTGCCACTCCTCGCGCGCGGCACCGCGGCGCACGGCCGACCGACCGTTGTCGGCGAGCCGCGTCGCGCGTCCGGCGTACTCCTCGGTGTCGCCGCGCGCCGCGATCCAGTCCACGCGCGACGGGGGCAGGCCCACCTCTGGGTCGGAGCCGGGGCCCGAGGTGCAGTAGCGGTCGAACGTCTCGCCGTTGGTCAGGCTCACCCGGGTGACCGGCACGCCGAAAGGGGCGTTGAGGACGCGCTCGTGGGCGGGGTGGATGGCGGGGTGAGTGGTGGGGTCGGTCATGCGGTGTCCTCCTGGTGGTTGCGGTGGCAGGTCGAGGGGGCGAGGTGGGAGACGGGGCCGCGGCCGCGGCCGAGGTCCCAGCTGCTGCTGGCCATGAGTCGCGAGGCGACGTACGCCGCCGCGCCTGCCGCCGCGTCGGCGAGGAGCACGCCGTGGGCGAGGCGGGCGGCGAGCGCACTGGCGTAGGTGCACCCGGTGCCGTGGTCGGCAGTGGTGGCGACGGCGGGGTGCCGCAGCGGGACCGGGGTGCCGCCGGGCTCGCACAGCCAGTCGGTGCAGGCGGCGACGGCCCGGCCCGGCCGCCACTCGGGTCCTCCGGTCAGGACGACGGCGCAGCCGTGTCCCGCGAGGCGGGCGGCGAGGTCGCGGGCGTCGGTGTCGCTGGCGGTGAGGGCCCTGGCCTCGGCGAGGTTGGGCGTCGCGACCGTCGCGACGGGCAGCAGGTCCTCGCAGTACGCCCGGCGCACGGCCTCGTCGCCGAGGACCGCGCCACTGGTGGCGACCAGCACGGGGTCGACGACCAGAGGCAGGTGGCGCGTGCGCTCCGCGACGAGCCGGACGACGGTGGGCGAGCCGAGCATGCCGGTCTTCACCGCTGCGACGGGGAGGTCGCCGAGGACGGCGTCGAGCTGGGCCGCGAGCACCGCGGGCGGGACGTGGTGGACGGCGTGCACGCCGGTCGTGTCCTGCGCCGTGACGGCGGTGACCGCGCACGCGGCGTGGCAGCCGAGGTGGCCGATGGTCGCCAGGTCGGCCGCCAGCCCGGCGGCACCGCCGCTGTCGGTGCCACCGACGGCGAGGACCACAGGTGGCGCGCTCATCGCAGCTCCTCCAGCAGCCTCGACACCACGGATGCGGGGTCGGCTGCGCGCATCACGGCGCCCATCACCGCGACTCCGTGGGCGCCCGCGGCACGTGCAGAGGCCGCGTTGCTGGCGTCGATCCCGGCCAGGGCGAGCACCGGGACGGGGTGGCCGACGAAGGCGCCGGGTTGAAGTGCGGGACCATGACCCGGCTTGCTCGCGCTGACGGCGTACGGGGAGAGGGTGACCCACGACGCCCCCTCCCCGGCCGCTCGCGCGACCTCCGCACGCGAGTGGCACGACCGGCCCCACGGACCGCTGGAGGGCGCCAACTGGTGCGCCGCGCAGTGCAGCCCGTGGGCACTCGGGTCCGGGACGCGCGAGGAGATGACGGTCAGGCCCGGGATCGACACCAGCTCCTCGACGAGGGCCGACCGGCGCGACGGCGCGAGGTCGTGCTCGCGCACCACGACGGCCGACAGTCCTGCGTCGGCGCACTCCCGGACCGTGCGCACCAGCGCCCGACCCAGTCGCAGCTGGGCGCGGTCGGTCAGCACGACGAGCCGCGGGATCACGCGATCCTCCCGTCCAGCGGGCTGGCCGAGCGCGCGACTGCCCGGCGCGGGATCCGGCCGGCCCGGCGCGCGGCGGCGCCGGCGACGACCGCCGCCCGCAGGGCCCCCGCCATCGCGACCGGGTCCGCCGCCCGGGTGACCGCGCTCGCCGCGAGGACCGCGTCGCACCCGAGCTCCATCGCGAGCGCCGCGTCGGAGGCCGTGCCGACCCCGGCGTCGAGCACGACGGGCACGTCGACCGCGGCCACGACCGACTCGATGAGGTGCGGGTTGAGGACCCCGAGGCCGGAGCCGATCGGCGAGCCCAGCGGCATCACCGCGGCGCACCCGACGTCGGCGAGGCGGCGGGCGAGCACGGGGTCGTCAGTGGTGTACGGCAGCACCGTGAACCCGCGGGCGACGAGGTCCGCGGCCGCCGCGAGCAGCTCGACGCCGTCGGGAAGCAGGCTCACCTCGTCGCCGATCACCTCGAGCTTCACCCAGTCCGTGGCCAGTGCCTCCCGCGCCATCTCGGCGGTGAGCACGGCCTCCCGGGCCGACAGGCAGCCGGCCGTGTTCGGCAGCACCGGTACGCCCTGGTCGCGGAGCATCGAGAGGAGGCCGCCGGGCGCGGTGCTCGACGTGCGCCGCACGCTGACGGTCACCAGTCCGGGCCGGGCTGCCTCGAGGACCGGGCCGACCAGGTCCGGCCGCGGCAGGCCGCCGGTGCCGAGGAACAACCGCGACGAGAGCGTCCGGCCGGCGATGACGAGGTCGCTCATCCCGGGGTCCCCGCGGCGTTGTTCGGGGGAGCGCAGCGGAGGAGAAGAACGCCGTGGGGTGGTCATCCCCCGGCCACCGCCGTCACGACCTCGATGACGTCACCGTCGGCGAGGAGCCTGCGGGCGTGCTCGGCGCGGGGCACGACCTCGTGGTTCACGGCCGCCGCGTGCCCGTCCGGGAGCGGGCCGACCAGGTCGTGCAGGGTCACGGCGTCGGCGTCCAGCAGGACGCCGTTGAGGGTCAGGCGCATGTGCTGCCTCTAGTGGTGTCGGGGTTGGGGCTTGTCAGGAGCCGGCGGGGGTCGACGGCCGGGTCGGGGGCCGCGCCCTCGAGGGAGTCCGCGAGCAGCCGGGCGGTCAGCGGGGCGAGCAGCACGCCGTGGCGAAAGTGCCCGGCCGCGAGCCAGGTGCGCGGGTCGTCGGTCGGCCCGACGAGAGGCAGGTGGTCCCGGGTCGCCGGTCGGTCGCGAGCCTCGCACGCGAGCACCTCGGCCCGGTCGAGCGCAGGCAGCAGCACGCGAGCCGCGCGCAGCAGCCGGACGACGCCGCCCGCCGTGACCGCGGGTGGCTCGTCGTGCTCCTCGACCGTCGCCCCGACCACCACCTCCCCGTCCACCCGCGGCACGAGGTAGACCGGCTCCCCCGCCACCCAGCCCCGGACCACGTGACGCGGGGGCTCCGTCGTCCGGAGCCGGACGACCTCCCCGCGCACGCCGCGGACCAGCCGGGTCCACGGCTCTGGCAAGCGGGCCCCGGTGGCGACGACGACGGCGTCCGGATCCGCAGCCGGCTCGCGCTCCTCGACCCGTCCGTGCAGCCGTGCCAGCAGCGCCGCGACCACGGCCCGGGGATCGACGGCACGGTCCTCGAGCCGGATCCCGCGAGCCGTGTGTCCCATGCCCGGCTCGAGGTCGCGGACCTCCGCGGGGCCAAGGAGGTCGACCCGGATGCCGTGCCCGTCGAGCATCTCGGCGTGCCGCTCCACCTCCTGGCCGTCACCGGCGTCGTGCCCGACCACGAGCGTGCCGCGCTCGTGCAGGGCCACGCCCAGCCCGGCGGCGTACGCCGGCCAGAGGCGCGCACTGGCCAGCCCGAGCCGGAGGACGTCGGGCTCGCCGTACCAGGCCTCCCCCGCCGGCGACAGCATCCCCGCGGCCACGGCCGAGGCGCCCCCACCGGGCGCCGGGTCGACGACGGTGACGTGGTGGCCGCGGGCGACGAGCTCGTTAGCGCAGGCGAGGCCGACGATGCCGGCGCCGAGGACGTGCACGCGCATCAGCCGAGCTCCTGCACCAGCTCCTTCGCTGCGGCGACGGGATCGGGCTTGCTCCAGATGGCGCCGAGCACCACCACGCCGTGGGCCCCCGCGTCGACGACCGGGCGCACCCGGCCGGCGTCGATGCCGCCGATGGCCACCAGCGGCAGCACGCCGCTCGCGGCGGTGACGGCGGGCACGCCGAGCGCTGGCGGCAGTCCCGCCTTGCTGGTCGTGGCGAAGACCGGACCGAACCCGGCGTACGCCGCCCCTGCGGCGGCGGCGCGCTCGACGTCGTCGCGGTCGCGGCAGGTCGCCCCGACGAGCAGGCCCGGCGCACACGCGACGGCGAGGTCGACCGGCAGGTCGTCGGCCCCCAGGTGGACACCGTCGGCACCTGTGGCCAGGGCGACGTCCAGGCGGTCGTCGACGACCACGCTGGCGCCGTACGGCCGGACCGCGCCGATCACGACGCGGGTGAGCTCGACGAGCTCGCGCGTGGTGGCCGCCTTGTCGCGGACCTGGAACCCGTCGACCCCGGCCTCGGCGAGGTCGCACAGCAAGGACAGGTCGTCGGTCGAGGAGACCAGGCAGAAGATGCGCGTCGACAACACGTGAAATCACTTCCTTCGCCGGCATGACCCGGATCAGGTACGACGGTCGGAGCGGCTCCAGCTCCCTCTCAGCCCGCTGCCGCGGACTCCCGTGTGGACGGCGCCGACGCTAGCAGACGTCGTCGGCGGGGGGCGACGCATGGTGTCGCGGACGGAGTGGCGCAGCCCGCCGGCGTGCGTAGGGTGTGGCACGTGGCCGACAACGTGCTGTGGATCGTCACGGATGACCAGATGCGCTCGACCCTGAGGTCCATGGACCGCACCTGGCAGCGGTTGGCGCGCAAGGGAGTGCACTTCCGCCGGGGCTACAGCGCGATGCCGTTGTGCGGGCCGGCGCGCGCCTCGATCCTCACCAGTCGCTACCCCCACAACCACGGCTGCGACAGCAACATGACCCACCAGCCGTTCGTGGCGAAGGGGCACGACCGGGACACTGCGGCGACCAGGCTGAAGGGCGCCGGCTACAGCACCGGCTACTTCGGGAAGTACATGAACGGCCTCGCGCAGGACCCGTCCTACGTCGCCCCTGGCTGGGACCGCTGGGTGACGCTGCTCGACGGCATGATCGACGACCCCCGGGTCAACGTGGACGGCACGGTCCGGCGGGTCGAGTCGCAGCGGGAGTTCGACAGGTTCGCCGCCAAGCGGCTGCGCCGCTTCATCCGTCGCCACGAGGACTCCGGTCCGTGGTTCGCCGTGTTCTCGCCGACGGCGCCCCACGGCCCCTACACGCCGAGCCCCGAGCACGCCGACGACTTCGACGACGTCGAGTGGGACCCGCCGGCGTTCAACGAGGCCGACATGAGCGACAAGCCCACGTGGCTGCGCGACCTGCCCCCGCAGGAGCGTCGGCGGATGCGGAAGATCTACGAAGGCAAGCTCGAGGAGCTGCAGGACGTCGACGACCAGATCGGCAAGGTGCTGGACGTCCTGCGACGGACCGGCCAGCTCCGGCGGACCTGGATCTTCTTCGTCTCCGACAACGGCTACCTCCTGGGTGAGCACCGGTTGCTCCACAAGTCGCAGCCCTACGAGGAGGCCGCCGGCGTCCCGTTCGTCGCGCGCGGGCCCGGTGTCGAGCCGCGCACGGTCGATGCGCTGGTCTCGCAGGTCGACCTGATGCCCACCACCCTCGACATCGCCGGCCTCGACCCGGACGACGGGCGCGAGCTCGACGGCCGATCCATGCTCGGGCCGCTGACGTCCGGCGACTGGTCCACCTGGCGGCGGAGCCTGATCATCGAGAACACCAACCTCGACTGGGCGCTGCTCCGCGAGGGCTCCCGCGCCTACATCGAGCACCGCGGCACCGGCGAGTGGGAGCTCTACGACCTCGAGCGCGACCCGCACCAGCTCGCCAGCCTCCGCGATGCCGATGTCACCGAGCTGGCTCGGAAGACCGCCGAGCTCACGGGGACCCAGGGGCGGGCGTTGCGGAGGTTCGAGCAGTAGCGGTGTTCGGCGTCGACGCGCGGGCACGGCGCTGAGAGCGGGCGTCGGGGGGGTGATCTGGTGGGCCGCTCGTCGTCCCGCCTTGTCGGCGGCATGCCCGGCCCGTTCGCGGCGGATAGCCGCAGTCATCGCAGGCCGTCGAGACCGCACAGTCAAGACGCGGTAAGTACGCTGCTCGTCGTGGCAGTTGATCACGGCGACCATTTCGAGTTGACCATGGATGAGCTGCGCGCGGTTGCGGGATTCACTGCGTCAGGCGCTCAGCAGGTCGTGGGCATCTTTGAGGAAGCAGCGCCGACGGACCGTCGCCCGCGAGCTGCCATTGAAGCTGCTTGGGCATTCGCCAACGGCGAAAGGCGTACCAAGCTGCAGCGGTTGACGGCCTTCGACGCGCACCGGGCAGCGAAAGGCGTTGCAGGCGCGGCCAAGCACGCCGCGCACGCGGCGGGTGACGCGGCGGGTTCCGCCTATCTGCATCCGTTCGCCAAGGCCGACCAGCTGGGCCACATCTTGCGCGCGGACGCGCACGCCGCCTGTGCCTTGGAGCTTCTGGCCGACGACCCCTGCGTCGGGCTGCGACACGTCAGCCGTGCAGCCGACCGGGCGACACCGTTGGTGGTCGAGGTGCTGCGGCGCTATCCGCCTGCAACCGTCGGACCGAGCCGGGTCAGCATCCTCATGAAGGCTCTGGACGACGCGCTACGAGCGCGATGATCCCGGCGGTACGACTCGACGCGCCGGGAGGCGGCGAAGTGACGCACCGACGTCGCCCCGTTGCGGCCAGGTTGGGTCCTTCTTGGCCCGAGTCCTGGGCTAACCGTCCCTGTCGTTCAAGTGATCCGGACCGAGGAGCGGCTCGTAGGCGGCCCGATAGCTCTTCGGGCCCAAGGCTGTAGCACTCACGTCTCGCAACCATCCCGGCAGCGCGGCCAGTCGCGACATCCTGTCGGTTGCCGACTGGACGTGGCCGACCCGAGGGCGCCTGAGTGCCTCGAACCGCGGCCCGACTCGGCCCCAGTCGTCGGCCGGGGTGGAGGTGAGCAGCCGTCCGAGGGCCAAGGCGTCCTCGAGGGCCATCGCCACGCCCTGAGCCCATACTGGCCCGGTCGCGTGCGCTGCATCCCCGATCAGCACGAGCCGCCCGCGGTGCCACGTTCCCAGTCGAACCTCATCGACCGCAGCATGGTGGAGCTCACCGGACCGCATCCCTTGAGCAACGGCGGCGCCGACCACGGCTGGAAATCCTTCCGCTTCCTGTGCGAGCCAGGAACGGTGGGATCCGACGTGCCCACCGCGGGTCCGTGCGGCGTATCCGTAGACGAGGTCCTCGGTCATGGGGATCAGCAGGAAGGTCACGTCGCGTCCGGACCAGGCCGTCCAGCAGTCGACCCCGGGGTTGTCCCCGACGAAGCGCCAGGCCGATCTGGTCATCGACGATGGGCGGAGGACGTCCTGTGCGACGGCCTCCCGCATCGACGAGTGGACCCCGTCGGCGCCGATCACGAAGTCGAAGAAGCGGGGCGAGGAGATGCCCTCGACAAGGATCTCGACGCCCTCTGAGGTCGGTCGGGCTCGGACGGCACGGGCCCGTTCGAGGGCGGCCGCCTCTGGCAGGGCGAGGGCATCGACCAGATCGCCGTGGCGAATGCAGGTCGATCGCCCCACGCCTGCCCAGAAGCTGTCCTCGTCCATGGTGAAGAGCAGGTGCCCGCGGCGGTTGCGGTACTCGCGCCGTCGCAGGGGCAGACCTTCTGAAAGGGCCTGCTCAGGCACGCCCAGCTCGGCCAGGGCTCGTACGGCGTTGCCCGGCAGGTTGACACCCGTCCCACGCCCGGAAGACTCGCGCTGCTCGACCACCGTGCAACCCAGACCGTGCTTCGCCAACGCCCTGGCGGCCGCGCGTCCGGCGATCCCACCGCCCACGACGAGCACTGAGCCGGTCACCGGGCGTCCTTGCGACCCCAGCCGATGTTGAGCGGAGCTGTCAGCACGGCCACGCTCGTCTCGCCTGCGCGCCGTCGGACCATCTCGTCCAGGACCGCGCGCATCCGCGCGCGATCTGCCGTGCTGACGTTGAGGCCATCCAGCAGGATGCCGGTGATCGGGTTGCTGAAGGACATCCAGTCCCACAGGTCCTGGCCAGTGGACAGCTCGATCCGCTCCTGCTGGGAGGTGTCCACCCGGACATCGCGAAGTCCCGCGGCGACCAGGCGGTCACGCAGGACGTCCGGGTCGGAGGCCTGGAACTCCAACGGTGGGGGGTCGGGAAGCCCCTCGAAGTCCTCGGCCACGGACTGCAGAGCCTCGATGAAGAGCTGCAACGCCTCGAATTCCTGCGGGGAGCCATAGGCGACGATCAGGACACGCCCGCCCGGCTTCGTCACCCGCACCATCTCGCGTAGGGCCACCATCTGGTCGGGAACGAGCATGACCCCGAACTGGGATCCGGTGACGTCGAAGCGATCGTCCTCGAGGTCGAGGACGTGTGCGTCCATCACCCGTGCCGTCGCGTTCGTGAGTCCCTCGGACTGGGCGCGTGCGTCGAACTGGGCCACCATCAGCGGCGCCCAGTCGGTCGCCAGGACGTTGGCTCCCAGACGGGCGGCTGCCAGGCCGAGTCCGCCCGGGCCCGCGGCGACGTCGAGGAGCTCCTCGCCGGGAGACAGGCCGACCAGACGGAGCGCGGCGGCCGAGAGGGGTTGCTCGCCCGGGGCGACGTGCTCGGCGTATCCGGCAGCGATCTCGTCCCACGCTTCGGGGGGCGCGAACTCCGCGTGGTCGGCGGGGGCGTCGTGCTCGATGGTCATGTCAGTGGCCCCCTTCGGTGACCTGGTGGATCTCTTGGGCGACCAGGCCGTGCGCCTCGCGGTGCACGTCCGCTGCGACGTCCGCCGAAGGCGCTTCGACGAGACAGAAGATCGTGCCCGCCGCCTCGTCCACCCAGTAGCGCAGGTAGTTGACGGCGTGCGATTCCTGGACCCGCAGGTCGGCGTCGTGGGCTTTCGCGACGTCATCGAGGGTGATGGGACCGTCCAGTGAGTGGACGTCGAGGAACAGTGGCATCGGCTTGTCCTTCCGAGGAGTTGGTGTTCTCGACGCTACGGAGCCGTGCGGCCCGCACGCATCGACGGAACTGCGCATCCCTGCTCGATGGAGATGGGTGGTTTGACCCAGTGGCCCATCGCCGGCGCCGCTGCCCAGAGTCGGGAGGCAGACGCACCTGTCGACGCGGAGTAGCGTCGAACCGGAGGTGTCCGGCCATGGGAGTGCTCGACGAACTGGAGCGGGCTCGTGCGGACTACGAGCGAGGTGACTGGGCTGCCGCCCTCGACTTCTGGTCCGACCTCGAGCCCGACGACATGGGCGCGGACGATCTCCATGCCGCGGCACATGCGGCGTACCTGCTGGGGCGGCGAGACAGCGCTGTGGATTTCTACCAGCGGAGCTTCGCGGCGTACCAGCACGCTGGGGCGGTCTCAGGCGCGGTGCGCTGCTGTTACCACTTGGCGATGATGTTCCGCAGTGGCGGGGACCACGCACTGGAGAGGGGCTGGACCACCCGCGCCGAGCGGCTCCTCGAGGGTGTGGACGCTCCCGATGGAGGGTACCTGGCGCTCCTCCACATCTACCGCCACCTCGACGCAGGTGACCTGCCGGCGGCCACCGCGGCCGCCGAGGCGGCCATCAGCACAGGTAGGCGGCACCGGGACCCCGATCTGTTGGCACTCGGACTGAGCTGTCAGGGCAGGCTGGCGATCTACTCCGGGCGCGTGGCAGCGGGACTGGCGCTCCTTGACGAAGCCATGGCCGGTGCTGCTGCCCGCGAGCTGACACCGGTGGTCTTCGGTGACGTCTACTGCGCCGCCATCGAGGGGTGCCAGGAGATCGGGGACATGGCCCGCGTCGCCGAGTGGACTTCTGCACTGCACCGGTGGTGCCTCGACCAACCCGGCCTGGTGGCGTTCACCGGGCAGTGCTCGGTGCATCGCGGTCAGCTGCTGCGGGCACACGGCGCATGGACGGAGGCCCTGGACGAGTTCACCAGCGCGATCGAGCGATATCGCCGGGCCGACGCCCTGGCGGCAGTCGGGTTGGCCGAGTACGAGCGGGGTGACGTGCTCCGCCAACGCGGTGACCTCAGCGCCGCCGAGGCGGCCTACGAGCGTGCGAACGAGCAGGGGTACGACCCGCAACCGGGACTGGCGCTGTTGTGGCTCGCACGCGGGGCGACCGACGCGGCTGTGGCTGCGATACGGCGGCTGATGGCGGAGGCAGCGGACCCTGTCACCCAGTGCCGACTGCTGCCTCCGGCCGTCGACGTGCTGGTGGCCGCTAGCGTGCTGGACGAGGCGGCCTGCGTCGTCACTCGGCTCGAGGAGATCGCGCCTCGGATCGGCACGGACTCCATGCACGCGTACGCCGCCTTCGCCTCGGGCACGACCCGACTTGCCTGCGGAGAACCTGCTGGCGCGTTGCCCCTCCTGCGCCGGGCGCGTCACATCTGGAGCGCCGAGCAGAACCCTTATGAGGTGGCGCGGGTGCGACTCGCGACGGGGCGCGCGCTGGCCGCATTGGGCGATGCCCAGTCTGCACGCAAGGAGTTCGAGATTGCGCGTGCGACGTTCCAGAGGCTGGGCGCGACCACTGCCCTGGCCGAAGCAGAGAGTCTGCTTGGGCGCGACGGTCGCCCCAGCGGGCTGACCGCGCGAGAGCTGGAGGTCTTGCGCCTGGTCGCCGCCGGCCGGAGCAACATCGAGATCGCTCGGGTGCTGGTGTTGAGCGAGAAGACTGTCGCGCGCCATCTCTCGAACATCTTCGTCAAGCTGCACGTCGGCTCCCGCACGGCGGCGGCTGCGCACGCATTTGAGCACCGCTTGCTGTAGGGCACCTCAGTCATCTGTGCGCAGCGACAGCACTGGCAGACCGTTCACCTCGACGAGCCGTGTCGGCACACGATCGTGCGGATGCCGCCCACGTGGACCTCGAGGTTTGCCTCCGCATGGAGGGCCATCCCGCGGGAGTGCTGACGTCCGCACGTCTGCTGCGTCATGGTGGGCGTATTGGGTGACCAACATGTACGCCGGCTGCCATCGAGGCGATGTCGAGCCGCTCGTCCCCGCCGACGGCGCGTCAGCGGCGTACCTCGCACTGCCGTCGCTGCTCGCCGCCGATGCACCGGTCCCGCCCGGGACCACCGACCAGCTGGTCGCGACCGGGACCACCGTCGAGGAGGTCGTTGCGCGCGCCGCCGACGAGGATGTCGGCCCCACGGCGGCCGTACGCCTTCACCTGCATGCCGCCGCTCACCGACAGGCGATCGCGCCGGGAGGCGCCCAGGTAGGTGAGGTGGCCGGGACGCCCGGAGAACCTGAGGTCCTCGACGCCCTCGTAGCGCGCCCGCATGGTGCCGCCGACCGTCACGCGCTTGCGCGGCACGTCGACGACGTACCTCGAGCCCCGCGGAAACTCTGACTTCGGCGCCCGCAGCCGCACGATGTCGCGTCGTCCGCCGCCGGCATCCACCTCGATGCGCGTCCTGCGAATGAGGTCGGCCTCGATCTCGTCGTTGCCCCGTCCGCCATGGACCGTGGCGCCGAGGCGGGCGAAGAGGAAGTCGTCGCCGTCACCACCGCCGATGGCGGCCCCACGCCCGAATCCCTGAACACCGTCATCGCCGCCGTCGCCGTAGAGCCGGTCGCGGCCCTGGTCCGGCGACATGATGAAGTCGTCGCCGTCACCGCCGCGTACGACGTCGCCGCCCCGTCCGGGCTCCAGCTCGTCGTCACCGCCGAGCGCACGGATGCGGTCGTCGCCGCGGCCGCCCTCGATGCGGTCCGGCCCGTCGGTCCCCGTCAGCACGTCGTCGTACGCCGAGCCCACGATCCCGCCGGAGAAGGCCGGCACCGCGATGGTGTCGGCGCCCTCTCCGGACGCCGTCCCGGCCGAGAGGTCCACGGTGACCGGGCCGGGCGCGTCCTCGTAGACGACCTTGTCGTAGCGGGCCGGCCGATCCACCTCGTCGACCGTCGCCGATGCCGGGTCGTCGCCCAGGTCGACGTGGTCGTTGCCCGGACCCGGCACGAGGATGTCGCCGGCGTAGCCGTCGTCGGGGACGTAGAAGTCGTCGAGCCCACCGAACAGGCGGTCGTCACCGGGCCCGCCGACCAGCGTGTCGGCGTTGCCGAGCCCGCAGATCGTGTCGTTGCCCGCACCGCCGTCGACCCGGTCCTGGGCGAAGGAGCCGAGGATGACGTCGTCACCCGGCGTGCCGGCGGTCGGCGCGCCGGGTACGACGACGATCGTGGGCACCTTCCCGTCACAGGTCGTCTCGGCCGCGGCGGGACCGGCTGCCAGGCCCACGACGCCGAACGGCGCCAGGGCGATCAACGAGACAGTGATGGGCATGCGTCGCATGGCTCTCCTCCGAGTGGATCGGCGTACCTCTGCGGGTCTTTCGAGTGTGACGCACGAACGGGGCCCGGAGTTGTGGGTCGAATCGTGCTGGTTCTGCCTGCGGGCGGCTCATGCACGTCACTGCAGGACCGGATGTGTCGGGGTGCGCGGCGGTTTGACGCAGGTTGGTTCACTTCTGTTCCTTTGGTCGGCAGCACTTGCGGTTGGGGCAGGTCCAGCGCGAACAGGAGTAGCGTGCTGATCCCGGCCGTTGGTGAGGTGTGGCATGAGCACGCAAGAGAATCTGGTCGACGAGTTCCACCGGCTCCACGCCACGGGATGTTTCGTGATGCCGAACCCGTGGGACGTGGGCAGCGCGCGGGTGTTGGAGCAGCTCGGGTTCGAGGCACTGGCCACGACGAGCGCCGGACTGGCGTGGTCGTTGGGTCGCGGCGACGCGCAGGTCGCCTTGGATGCGGTGCTGGATCATCTCCGGCTGGTGGCCGCCGCGGTGGCTGTGCCGGTCAACGCCGACTTCCGCGACGGCTACGCGGTCGATCCAGACGGGGTTGCGGCCAACGTGTTGATGGCCGTCGACACAGGGATTGCCGGGCTCTCCATAGAGGACTCCTCCGGAGACGACGCCGATCCGCTCCTGGGCTTCGACCTGTCAGTGCGACGCATGGACGCCGCGCGCCGTGCCATCGACCAGAGCGGCACCAACGTCCTCCTTACCGGGCGCTCAGAGGGCTTCGTCTATGGGCGTCCCGATATCGACGAGACGATCCGTCGGCTTCAGGCGTACGCCGAGGCTGGGGCGGACTGCCTCTACGCGCCCCGCATCGACAACCTCGAGCACGTGTCGGCGATTGTCGCTGCGGTCTCGCCGAAGCCGGTGAACCTGCTGATCAACGCACCCTTCACGACGGTCGCCGAGGCCGCTCGTTTGGGGGTGCGGCGGATCAGCGTAGGCGGCACGCTCGCCCGCACCGCCTGGGACGGGTTCCTGAAGGCCGCCGGGGAGATCGCCGAGGCCGGCACGTTCTCGCGCTTCCAAGGGCTCCCCGACGTTGAGGCACTTCTCGGCTGACCACACCCCCGGTTCGCCTCCCTCCGGAGTCGAAAGTCGGCAGACCGATGCGAGGAGTCGCGTAGCCGCGTATGCGGCGGATTGACGCGGCCTCTTGGCACGTGGCCGGCGCTTGCCTGGATTGGCGCCCCGCGGGATCGTGACAGGGTCCATTCCCACGACGGGGGAGGGAGAGATCTCAGGACGCATCAAGCTGCTGTGGCTGCTCTCGCTGGCTGTGTTGGCCGTGGGATGCAGCGCCGATGACCCTGCCTTGCCGGTGGAGCGGGGGCCATCAGCAAGCGAGACCGCAGCCTCCGAGTCTGTGACGCGAGACCCCGTACCGACAGTCGATCGCGACGATCTCGCCGCGTTCCTGAAGAAGGCCGACCTCGTCGACCGCGTCGGTGCTCAGTTCGAGCTGAGGGATGTCCAGTACACCTCGCCCACCGATGCGGTGGCGTGGTTCGACGGCCGGAAGTCTGGCGACACGGTCATCTCGACCACCGAAGACAACTGGGTCAACGCGTCCCATCTGCTCATCCGGTACGGCCTTGCGCAGAGCGTTTCGTACCTTCCTTTGGGACGCGGGGCTGTCGCGATCAAGCCCGAAGGGGGGTTCTTCTCGCGGGGCTCCACCATTCGTCCTGCATGCAAGCGGCGAAGCGGAGCCGTTGCGGATCGGGGAGCCGCGGGCACCCGACACCGACAGCGACCTCCTCGAGATCGACGGCTACGACTTCTTCTGGGCCATCGATGCACCAGTGCGCACCCTGGCCCCGGATGACAGCATGATGTTGGAGAGCCTGTGGGCGACCGACGTCGAGGCCGGAGAGATCTTCCCACTCGCTGGCCCCCCTCCCGGTGACGTTCAGAGGTCAGTGCCCGGGAGCGACGACGCAGCGTTGATCATTGACGGGTACCGCGGCAGCGACGAGGCCTGGCGGTTCCACACCAGCACGGACCGTGGCCAGACGTGGCAACGAACAGACGTAAAGGCTTCCCCTCGGTCGGCAGCGAATCCTGCCCGACGCCCCGGCATCTCCCTACGCCATCGGACCCGGGGACTCCCAGGCCCTCGCCCTGGCTGACTACGGAATCGACACGCCTCACCACCTCCGGCAACTGTGGCGGACCGATGACGAGGAGCAGTTCCGTCGCGTGCGGCTCCACCGAGACCAGATGCCCTTCGCTGGCATGGCGTTCGCTCCCGATGGATCGCTCCTCCTTGCCGAGGTCGACGACACCGAGTGCCTCATCTCGACGCCTGTATGTACTCGAGGAGGAAAGATCTGGCGTCTGCCGCCGGACGGGAGCGGCCCCGTCCCGCTTGAAGGCGGACCCGACCTGTTCGGCCACCACGGGACGGACTTGCTCGACGCAAGTGGGGGCGTCATCGTCGCGCGCACCGGATACCACACGCTCGCCATCTCGACCGACGGGTACACATGGTCCGAGGTCGCTCCGGGTGGTTGAGCGCCTCTCTGCACGGCATGGGCGGCGCAATGTCGCGCTCCGGCAATTGCGGCAGACCCGGACGGTGTCACCAACACCCCCCACCAGCAGTTGACCGGGTAGGTAGTCGCCATCCGTCAGCACACTGGCCACTGGGTCGCCTCGCCCGCGTTTCCGCGCACGCTCGACGCACAAACACCCGTTCTTACACTTGGCCTTCTTCCGGTATAGCTGCTGAGCAAATTGCCCTCACACTTGCGAGACGCGGGGTGCGTGTGCACTCTGAGGTGAGGTGGACACCCGCCACGTCCTTGTCGGAGGGGCATGCGCTCAGTTGGGTTATGCGTCGCTCTAGTGGCGATGGTCGCCGTCTTCGCTGGATGCAGCGAGGAGGGCCGCGAGCGCGGTGCGTCACGCTCTGCGGGCCAGGACAGCGGAAGCCCTTCCCCCGCGAGCACGGACAGCGAGAGGCCCGCCGAGAGTTCATCGGAGGAGCCAATGTCCCCGGCCACGAAGGGACCGATCTCTCGGAAGCGAAGAGAGAAGCTCGACAGGTTCCTAGACCGAGTTCAGTTTCTGGACCGCGCCGCCCCGCACCTCGAGCTGCGCGAAGTGGAGTACACCTCTCGTACTGACGCGGTGGCCATGCTCCTCGACCAGCGCAAGGGGCACGAAGGCACGGTTATCGCAACCACCGACGACAACTGGGCCCATGCCACTCGGATCCACATCAGCGACTCTCTCGCCTACCTCGTGTCGTACAACCCGCTCGGCGATGGAGCGGTGGCCGTCAAGCCTCAGCAGCAGGACCCCTACATCAACTACCCGGCATTCGTCCTCTACCCCGACGGCAAGACGAAGCCCCTGCGGGTCTTGGAGCCGCAGGCACGCAAACGCGGAGACGTGCTCCTCGACCTCGACCGCTATGGCAGCGTCCTCTTCGAACTCGGCGACGTCGAGATGCGGCGACTATGGGCTGCCGATGTCGATGCCGCGGAGATGTACCCGGTCGAGGGCACGAGGTTCGGGGAGGTATGGCAGCACGTAACGGGCCGTCGGGGCACAATCCTGAGCGTCCAAGGCTTCATGCGTCGCGGTCAGCAGTGGCGCTTCGAGACCAGCAACGACCGCGGACGCACGTGGACCACCGTCCAGGCCGACCTGGCGGGAGGCAGGTCCACCGGCGGCCCAGGGTTCGGGTACGGCCAAGCGCGCGTTGCCGTGGGGCACGGACATCTACAGGCGACGGTGTCGGCGACCGGGCTGCAGGACCTGCCGTCGTACGTGGACGCGCTGTGGCAGACCGACGACGAGCAGCGATTCCGTCAGGTCCCGCTGCCTTGGCACCGACCGTACTTCGGCGGCATCGCGTACGCCGACGATGGAGCTCTGCTGTTCGGCCGCCTCTTCGTTTCCGACATCCCGTGCACCAAACCGATCTGCGGGCCGCCCGGCGAGATCTGGCGCTACGCCCCGGGAAGCAATAAGCCCGAGCCCCTAGCCGGCGCCCCGGGCTTGGTGGGTCCCTACTGGTCCGGGGGAATCGACACCTCTGGCGGTGTCATCATCGCCCGCACCGGGATGCGGACGATCTCCGTCTCCTACGACGGGTATCGCTGGAGAGCAGTCACACCCGGATAGGCCTGGGCCGCGAGCGTTATGTGCGGACCCGCGACGTATCACGTCGAGTGATCGGGCGTGATGCCGGAAGCCAGATCGATCCAAGTTGCGTAGGCTGGAGTCGTCGAGGTGGACGCCCGTGCTGCCCACCGAGCCGTAGCTCCTACAAGCCATCAGAGCCAGCGCCGCGTCACCGGTCGAGTCAGGCCGAGCGACGCCCACACTCATCGGCAGATCCCGATGCTGCGAGCGTCTCCGACAGGCGGCGGAAGGACGCGGGTTCTGACGCGCTAGACCACCCCGAGCAGCGCGTCGCCTACGCGGCACGCCTCCCATAGAACGAGGTGGCTCGAGCTCGCCGCCGAGACGCGCGCCTCCTAACCTTGGTCTGAAATCAGTCGCAAGCCTGTCATTCCCGCTTACCCGTCCGGCGCAGTGTTTGACTGCGCGGCGTGAATCTTGGCGGCAAGACGCACGAGCCGTTCGTCTAGTTGTACTCGGCAGGGACGTTGGTGACGGTCTGGGTCTTGTGAACGGGGAGAACCT
>CZKB01000011.1_pt1 | contig 176552 bp, 161 predicted proteins | sample 1657981 | NCBI WGS metagenome assembly CZKB01 (sample SAMEA3501707, study PRJEB10267) | metagenome | biome: nitrite oxidizing laboratory bioreactor; material: liquid mineral medium | place: Austria | collected 2011-12-21 | reverse complement strand
CAGCCAGCCGGCGCCGGCGCCCCTCGCCGTCGCCGCGGACGAGCCCCGCCCTCGCTGGGGCCTGCGTACCGCCACCCTGCTCGGTGCCCTGTCGACGGCCTCCGGGGTCGCCCTCACCGCCACCGCCGGGTGGCTCATCACCCGCGCCAGCGAGCACCCGCCCGTGCTCTACCTGATGGTCGCGATCGTCGGGGTCCGGCTCTTCGGACTCGCCCGGCCGGTCCTGCGGCACGCGGAGCGGATCCTCAGCCACGACGTCGTCCTGCGCGAGCTCGCCGAGCGGCGCGCGCAGGTCTTCGCCGACCTGGTCCCGCTCGTGCCGGGCCGGCTGGGCCCGCGCCGGGGCGACCTGCTGACCCGGGTCGTCGACGACGTCGACGCGCTGCTCGACGAACGGCTCCGTGTCCGCCAGCCGCTGGTCACGGCGGCGCTCGTCGGGGGCGGCGCGGCACTGCTCACCGCGCTCGTGCAGCCTGCGGCGGGAGTCGTCGTGCTCGCCGTGGTCGCGACGGGTGCGGTGGCCTTCCTCCTCGGCCGCGCGGGCGCGGCCCGTGCCGAGGAGCGCGTGGTGGCCCGACGCGCCGCACTGGGCACCCGCGTCGAGGAGGTCGCCCACGGCCTGCGCGAGCTCGAGCAGTGGGCGGCGACGGACGACGCGCTGGCCGCCGTCCGCGTGGAGTCCGCCGCCACCGCCGGTGCCGTACGCCGCTCGGCGCGCGCGGTCGCGGCCGGCAACGCCCTCACCAGTGCGGCGGCCGGGCTCGGCGTCGTCGCCGTCGCGGCGCTCGTCCCGGTGGGCGCGGTCTCCCCCGCGGTGCTCGCCCTCCTGCTGCTGGTGCCCCTGGCCCTCGCCGACGTGACCACCGGGCTGGCCGACGCCGGCGCGCTGTCGGTCCGCTCGCGCGCCGCGCGCCGCCGCCTGGACCTGCTGGTCGCGACGGCCCCCGCCGTCACCGACCCGGCCGACCCGCGGCCGTTGCCCGACGGGCACGGCCTCACCGTCACGGGCTCCCTCGGCTGGGAGGAGCGCCCGGTCCTCACGCTCGACGAGCTCACCGTGCGACCGGGCGAGCACCTCGGCATCACCGGAGCCTCGGGCACCGGCAAGTCGACCATCGCGGCGACGCTGGTGCGCTTCGTCGACCCCGTGTCCGGCGACGTACGCCTCGACGGCACCGACCTGCGCGACCTCGCGCTGCACGACGTACGCGGTGTGGTCGGCCTGGTCGACGACGACCCGCACGTCTTCGCCTCGACGGTGGCGGAGAACGTCCGCCTGGCCCGTCCGGGTGCCGACGACGCCGAGGTGCGCTCCGCCCTCGACCGCGCGTGCCTCGGCGTCTGGGTGGACGCCCTGCCCGACGGGCTGCACACCCACGTGGGCACGGGATCGCGCGAGGTGTCCGGCGGCGAGCGCGCCCGGCTGGCCCTCGCCCGGGCGCTCCTCGCCGACCCCCAGGTGCTGGTGCTCGACGAGCCGACCGCCCACCTCGACGGCGCGACCGCGCGCCAGGTGGCGACCGAGATGCTCGGCTCGGCCGCTCGTGCGGGTCGGTCGATCGTGTGGATCACCCACGGCACCGTGGGGCTGGACGAGATGGACCGGGTGGTGCGGCTCGAGGCCGGAGCGCCGGCGTCGGTCAGTCGACCGGCTCTCGCGAGGACCTCAGCGGCAGGGTGAACCTGAAGGTGCTGCCCACCCCCAGCTGGGAGGTCAGCTCGAGCGCACCACCGTGCGACTCCGCGATGCGCTGGGCGATCGGCAGGCCGAGACCCGTGCCCGGGATGGACAGGGCGTTGGGGTTGGTGGAGCGGTGGAACGCGGAGAACACGTGGGCCTGGTCGGCCGGTGAGATGCCGATGCCCGTGTCGGTGACCTCGACGCTCACCTCGTGGTCCGAGACCGCCATCGCCACGGTCACCGAGCCGTCCTCGGGGGTGTACTTCACGGCGTTGTCGACCATGTTGTCGATCACCCGCGCCAGCTCCTCCGGGTCACCGAACACGACGACCGGGCCCAGCTCGCGGGTGGTGAAGGCGAGGCTGACGTTGGACTGCTTGGCACGGATGCTGAGCAGGTCCACGCTGGCCTCGCACAGCTCGGCGAGGTCCACCGCACGTCGTACGGTCTCCCGGCGCCCCTGGATGCGGGAGTAGTGCAGCAGGTTGGAGACCAGCAGGCCGAGCCGCTGCGCGTTGCGGATGATCGCGTCGATCGAGCTCAGGTCGGGATGGCGGTCGGCGATGAGCTCGGCGTGGCCGAGGATCGCGGTGAGCGGCGTCTTGAGCTCGTGGGAGATGGTGGCGATCAGCTCGCTGCGGTAGCGGGCGAGCTCGCGCAGCTCCTGCACCAGGCGCTGCTCGGTCTCCAGGACGCGCGAGGCGCGCACGATCTGGCCCAGCAGCCGGCCCACCTCCAGCACCGCGTCGGCCTCGCCGGTCGTCATGGCCCGGGAGTGGCGGGCGAAGCCGAGCACTGCGTAGCCGACGAGCTCGTCCTGCGACACGAACGGGCACACGACCATCCGGTCGGCGTGGATGGCACGCATCCGCTCCTGGAGCTGCTCGCGGCTGCGCGGCAGGTACGCGGAGTCGCCGTCGTCGACGCTCAGCTCGATGAGGACGGGAAGCGTCTCCAGCGCCCGCAGGTCGTCGCGCAGCTGCGGCACGTCGACCTCCGGCGTGAAGGGTCGCGGGGTGGCCGCCCCGAGCTCACGGCCCTGCGCGTCGATCGGGAAGGTCCTGGCCCACACCAGCGCGGTGCCGAGGCACTCCGCCACCGCTGCGACGGCCTTTCCCAGCACCTGGGCCAGTCCGTGCTGGGTGCCGGACCCCGCGACCGTCGTGAGCATCCGGTCCAGGCGCACCCGGTCGGTCAGCCGCTCGCGCTCGCGGGCGTTGGACAACGCCACCCCCGCCTGTACGGCGAACATCTCGAGCAGCTCACGGTCGGCGGTGCTGGGCACGCGGTTGTCGGCCGGCAGGTCGACGGCCATGTTGCCCAGCAGCTCGCCGCCGGCGGAGTAGAGCGGGGCGTAGAGCGCGTGCTCGGGGTGCCACGCGTCGGGGTCCTGGGTGTCGGTCTCGAGCTCGGGGATCCACGCCGCGCGCAGCCGCTCCTCCGACATCCGCCCGGCCGGGACGAACCGCAGGATCCCCCACCGGTCGGCCTGGCGGAACTCGTCGAGGATCTGCTCGGCCGGCGTGCGCCGGTTGAGGATCTGTGCGACGACCTCCGGCGGCCCGGCCACGTTGGTCATCACCAGCGTGTCGCCCTCCAGTCGGGCGATCGCGGCGACGCCGTAGCCGAGCACGTCGACGACCCCGTGGGCGATCTCCTCGAGGATCACCTCGGTGTCGGTGGAGGAGTTCACACGGCGCATCAGCTCCGCGAGGCGCCGCAGTGCTCCTTGGCTCGGCACCGACACCTCCTACCCCTGATGAAGATCTTCCGGGAGTCTAGGACCTCAGGCCTCGATCACCACAGGAATGATCATCGGACGCCGACGATGTGCCCGGCTGACCCAGCGACCCACCACACGTCGTACGGTCTGCTGCAGCTGGTAGCTGTCGTTGGCGCCGTCGGCCACCGCCGCGTCGATCGCGTCGATGATCGGCTGCTTGATCCCGTCGAAGGTGGTCTCGTCCTCGGCGAAGCCGCGCGCGTGGATCTCCGGGCCGGAGACGACCTTGCCGGTCACGGAGTCCACGACCACGATCACCGACAAGAAGCCCTCCTCGCCCAGGATCCGGCGGTCCTTCATCGAGGCCTCGGAGATGTCGCCGATCGTGGTGCCGTCGACGAAGACGTAGCCCACGTCGACCTTGCCCACGATCCTGGCGACCCCGTCGACGAGGTCGACCACGACGCCGTCCTCGGCCAGCACGACGTTCTGCACGCCGGTGGCGCGCGCCAGGTCGGCGTTGGCGCGCATGTGGCGGATCTCGCCGTGGACCGGCATCACGTTGCGCGGCTTGACGATGTTGTAGCAGTAGAGCAGCTCCCCGGCGCTGGCGTGGCCCGAGACGTGCACGAGCGCGTTGCCCTTGTGCACGACGTTGGCGCCCAGGCGCGAGAGACCGTTGATCACGCGGTAGACGGCGTTCTCGTTGCCCGGAATCAGCGAGCTGGCGAGGACGACGGTGTCGCCCTCCTCGAGGTGCACGAAGTTGTGGCTGCGCTGGGCGATGCGGCTCAGCGCCGACATCGGCTCGCCCTGCGAGCCGGTGGAGATCAGCACCTGGCGCTCGGGCGGCAGGTCGGCGAGCTCCTTCGCCTCGACCATCACCCCCGGCGGCACCGTGAGGTAGCCGAGCTCCTGGGCGATCGCCATGTTGCGCACCATCGAGCGACCGACGTAGCCGACCTTGCGTCCGTGCGCGACGGCCGCGTCGAGCACCTGCTGGACGCGGTGCACGTGAGAGGCGAAGCAGGCCACGATGATCCGCTGGGTGCTCTTGGCGAAGACCCGCTCCAGCACGGGCGAGATGTCGCGCTCCGACGTGGTGAAGCCGGGCACCTCGGCGTTGGTGGAGTCGGTGAGGAACAGGTCGACGCCCTCGTCGCCCAGCCGGGCGAACTCGTTGAGGTCCGTGATGCGCCCGTCGAGCGGCAGCTGGTCCATCTTGAAGTCACCGGTGTGCAGCACGACGCCGGCGCCGGTGCGGATCACGACGGCGAGCGCGTCGGGGATCGAGTGGTTGACCGCGACGAACTCGAGCACGAACGGCCCGAAGGTGATCGTCTGGCCCTCGGCGACCTCGTACTGGGCGGTCTCCTTGAGGCGGTGCTCGCGCAGCTTGGAGCCGAGCAGCGCCAGGGTGAGCTTGGACCCGACCAGCGGGATGTCGCCGCGCTCGCGCAGGAGGTACGGCGTCGCACCGATGTGGTCCTCGTGGCCGTGGGTGAGCACCAGCGCCTCGACGGCGTCGAGGCGGTCCCGGATGGGATCGAAGTCGGGCAGGATCAGGTCGACGCCGGGGTGGTGGTCCTCGGGGAACAGCACGCCGCAGTCGACGATCAGCAGCCTGCCGTCGTACTCGAAGACGGTCATGTTGCGGCCCACCTCGCCGAGGCCGCCGAGCGGGATGACCCGGAGGCCACCTGCGGGCAGCGGGGCGGGCGCGGTCAGGTCGGGGTGCGGATGACTCAAGGAATTCCTCGGTTCGGTGTCGGGGTACGTCGTTCAGATCAGGCCGGCAGCAGCCAGGCCGGTGCGCAGCGCGGCGACCTCGTCGTCGTCCAGCGCGACGAGGGGGCCGCGGACGCGGCGGTTGTCGATCACCCCGAGCAGCTCGAGGGCTGCCTTCGCGGTGGTCGCTCCGTAGTTGGGGACGCCCATCACGGCGTCGAAGGCCGGGAGCAGGCCCGTGTGGATGCGCAGTGCCTCGGCGTGGTCGCCGCGCACCCAGGCGTCGATCATCGACGCCAGCTGGGGGCCGGCCGCGTGCGCGACGACGGAGACCAGGCCGACCCCGCCGTAGGCGAGGTAGCCCAGCGTGGCGACGTCGTCGCCGGAGTAGACGGAGTAGCCCATCTCGACGAGCTGCGCGGTGCGCGGCAGCAGTCCCGAGGCCTCCTTGACCGAGACCACGTGGTCGTAGCCGCGCATCGCCTCGTAGGTCGGGAGCTCGATCAGGGTCGCGGTGCGGCCGGGCACGTCGTAGAGCATCACCGGCAGGTCGGTCGCCTCGATGACGGAGCTGAAGTGGTGGCGCAGGCCGACCTGGCCGGGCTTGTTGTAGTAGGGGCTCACCAGCAGCACGCCGTCGACGCCGACCTTGGCAGCCTGCCGGGCCAGCTCGACGGAGTGCGCGGTCGCGTTGGTGCCGACGCCCGCGATGACCGTGGCGCGGTCGCCGACCGCGTCGTGGACCGCCCGCAGGATCTCGGCGTCCTCGGCGACGGAGGTGGTGGGGCTCTCCCCCGTGGTGCCGCTGACGACGACGCCGTCGTTGCCGTTGTCGACGAGGTGCACGGCGATCCTCGCCGTCGCGTCGAGGTCGACGCTGCCGTCCTCGTGGAACGCGGTCGCCATCGCCGTGAGCAGGCGGCCGAACGGGGCGTTGGTACTCATGACCTGAAGGTTATCGCTCCTGCTCCGCCCCGTTGTCGGCGCCGAGCCGCATACTCTCAGCCATGGCGTACGACGAGGCGCTGGCGCAGCGCATCAGGGACCTGCTCGACGGCGAGCCGGGGGTGACCTCGAGAAGGATGTTCGGCGGGCTCGGGTTCATGGTCGACGGCCACATGGCGGTGGCCGCCGCGAGCCAGGGGTCCCTGATGGTCCGGGCCGACCCCGCCGACGCCGAGCAGTGGTTCGACGGCGAGAGCGTCAATCCGATGGAGATGCGCGGGCGGCCCATGACAGGGTGGCTGCTCGTCGCCGCCGACGCGCTCGCCGACGACCAGGCGCTGGAGGTGTGGGTCGACCGCGGCGTGGCCCACGTCCGGACCCTCCCACCCAAGGAGACGTAGTGCCGGAGCTCGACCTCCCCGACTGGCTCGACGACGACCAGCGGGGACGGTTGGTCGCGCTCGCCGAGCGCAACGACGCCGCCCACGGTGCCGACCTGCTCGGCCTGGTCCTCAGCGGGTCCGCCGGGCGCGGGCTCGCCACCGAGCGGTCCGACCTCGACGTCGTCGTGGTGCTCGCCGACGAGGCCGCGGCGACCCGGTCCACGGTGCACACCCCCGAGGTCGACGAGGCCATCGACTCCTGGACCGAGCTGGTCACGGTGCCGCCCTTCGGGTCGGAGGGCTGGTGGTTCCGCTGGACCTACGCCTGGGCGCCCGTGCTGCTCGACCGCACCGGCGGCGAGCTCGCTGCGGCCGTGCACCGCCAGGCCACGCTGTCGGCCGAGGAGGCCGACGAGGTGCTGATCGAGCACGACCGGCTCGACGGTTGGGTCAACTTCGCCTACCGCGCCCTCAAGAGCGACCGCGACGGCCGCCCGCTGGAGACCCGGCTCGACGCCGCCGAGTCGGTGTCCTGGCTGCTCGATGTGGTGTTCGCGCTCGCCGGGCGCGTGCGCCCCTACAACAAGTACCTCGCCTGGGAGCTGCGCACGCACCCGATCGACGGCTGGCCGGCCGACGAGCTCCTCGCCCTCGTCGAGCGGATGCTCGACGGGGACGTGGCTGCGATCTGGGAGGTCTTCCCCCGCGTCCGCGCGGCGTGTGCGGCCCACGACGAGGCACGCGGGCACACCCGCACCCGCGACATGATCGCCGGCTGGGGCGACGAGCTCGACCTCTTCGCCTGAGGCACCCTCGGCGTCGCTCAGCGGCTGCGGAGCACCGGGAGGACGTGGTGCTCGAGCATCGGGGCGAGGTCGTCCGGGTGGTCGTGCAGGGGCGTCCAGCGCAGCTCGTCGATCTCACCGGCCGCGACCGGCTCGGCGTCGGACTCGATCCAGAACACCGTCGAGTGCAGCGTGTGGCCGGGCTCGTTGGCGGCCTCGGACTCGAACTCCCCGATCAGGGTGGCCTCGCGGACGTCGATCCCCACCTCCTCGACGGTCTCGCGCAGGGCGGCGTCACGGGCCGACTCCCCGGGCTCGAGCTTGCCGCCGACGAGCATGAAGCGCTCGGTGCCCCGCTTGCGGACCGTCAGCACGCAGCCGTCGCGGACGAGGGCGACGGCCGCCACCACGATGTGGCGGTCTGCGTGCTCCTCGGTGCCCGGCTGCATGGCCCGAGACTGCCACGCCGACCCGCAACGCACGCAGCCACCCTGACCGGGGCTTACCCGGCGGGTGGCTGCGTGGTGCTGCTCGCTGGTCCGTCAGCCGCCTCTCGGCGAAGGGCCGCTCGTAGCGGCAGGAGTTGAGGCCCGGGGGCATGATGCGGGACCAGCTGTCCGTCCCAACGAGGCCGGTGCCCGGATCATTCCCGGCTCCGACGGTGCTCGCGCGACTACCGCCCCAGCGCGTGGCGTACGGCGTCGAGCGCGGCCTCGTCGGACAGCCCGAGCGCGCGGACGGAGTCGACGTACGCGGCCGCGGCCTCCCGTGCGGAGCGGCGCACCCCGCTGCCCGTGACGAAGGTGCCGGCGCGGCCCCGCGTCTCGACGACGCCAAGGGCCTCGAGCTCCTTGTAGGCGCGGGCGACGGTGTTGACGGCCAGGTCGAGCGACGCGGCGAGCGTGCGCACGGGTGGCAGCCGGAACCCCGGCGCGAGGCCACCCGCGTCGACCTGGGAGCGGATAGCCTCGCGCACCTGCTCGAAGACGGGTGTGCCCGAGGACGGGTCCACGGTGAGCGTCAGCGACGCGTCGGGGCTCACGCGGCCGGGTCCATCCGTTCGAGGAACACGCGGTCGTAGCCCTCGAAGCTCTCGCGAGCGGTCTCCACCCACTCCCCGGCCGCGAACTGCGGGTAGTGCACGTCTCCCTCGGGCTCGAGGTCGACCTCCGTGAGCACCTGGTGGGTGGCGCGGGGCAGCAGGGCCGCGTAGACCTCTCCCCCGCCGGCGACCATCAGGTCGCCCTGCTGCTGCCCGGCGAGGTCGAGCGCCTGCTCGACGGTGTGGGCCACCAGCACACCCTCGTGGGCCCAGTCGGCGTGGCGGGTGAGCACGATCGTGGTGCGGCCCGGGAGCGGGCGGCCGATCGACTCGAAGGTGGTGCGTCCCATCAGGAGCGTGTGGCCCCAGGTCAGCTCCTTGAACTGCGCCTGCTCGCCCGGGATCCGCCACGGGATGTCGGGGCCGTTGCCGATGACGCGGTTGCGGGCGTGGGCGGCGACGAGCACCACCCGCTGGTCGGGTCGGGTCACGGGACCGACCCTAGACCGCGATCGGGGCCTTGATGACGGGGTGCGGGTCGTAGCCCTCGACCGTGATGTCCTCGAGGTCGAAGCCGTCGATCTCGGTGATGCCGGGGTCGAGGACCAGCCTCGGCAGCGCGCGCGGCTCGCGGGTGAGCTGCAGCCTCGCCTGATCGACGTGGTTGAGGTAGAGGTGCGCGTCGCCCATCGTGTGCACGAAGTCGCCGACCTCGAGCCCGGTGACGTGGGCGACCATGTGGGTGAGCAGGGCGTACGACGCGATGTTGAACGGCACGCCGAGGAAGGTGTCGGCCGAGCGCTGGTAGAGCTGGCACGACAGCCTGCCGTCGGCGACGTAGAACTGGAAGAGCGTGTGGCACGGCGGCAGTGCCATGTCGTCGACGTCGGCGACGTTCCACGCCGAGACGATGTGCCGCCGGGAGTCGGGGTTGGTGCGGATGCCCTCGACGAGGCGGCTGATCTGGTCGACGTGCCGGCCGTCGGGCGTGGGCCACGAGCGCCACTGGTAGCCGTAGACGGGACCGAGGTCGCCGTTGTCGTCGGCCCACTCGTCCCAGATCGTGATGCCGCGGTCCTGGAGCCACTTCACGTTGGTGTCGCCGCGCAGGAACCACAGCAGCTCACCGAAGACCGAGCGGGTGTGCACCTTCTTGGTCGTCACCAGCGGGAAGCCCTCGGAGAGGTCGAAGCGCATCTGGTGGCCGAAGACGCTCAGGGTGCCGGTGCCGGTCCGGTCGGTCTTCTCGACCCCCTCGTCGAGGATCCGCTGCAGCAGGTCGAGGTAGGCGCGCACGGGACGACTCTACGCCGCCCTACGACCTAGGGACGCGCGCCTCGACGAGCACACACTCGACGTCGAAGACGAGCTCGTCGCCGACGCGCCAAGGCGCACCCACCCGGTCGTACGACGACCGCAGCCGCTGCCGGACCTCCTCGGTCTGCGCGCGCCAGACCACGCCGAAGTTCCCGATCGACGTGAGCCCGGCCCACAGGGCATCCGCGCCGACGCGCCACTGCCAGGACTCCGTCCCGGCGTGGGTGACGGCGAGCCCGGCCTCGACCAGGATCCCGCCCAGCCCGCGGGCCGACCGGTCGAAGTCACGCTCGACGGGCAGCCGCGGCGACGGCGGTCGTACGGCGCCGGCCCCGTCGAGGAGCTCGTTCCACATCACGGCCTGCGGAGGCGGCGTACTGCCCCAGATGGTCGCGAGGACCACGCCGCCCGGCGCGCCCACGCGGGCCAGCTCGCGGGCGCCGGCACGGGGGTCCTCGACGTGGTTCAGCACGAAGCTCGCGGTCACCGCGTCGAAGCCGTCGTCGGCGAACGGCAGGTCGGGCAGGCCGGCCACGGTGACGTCGACGCCGAGGCGTGCGGTCGCCATCTCGGCCATCTCCGGGTCCGGCTCGACCGCGACCGCCTCGACGCCGGGCGGCGCCGCCTCGACCAGCGCGCCGGTGCCGCACCCGACGTCGAGCACCCGGCCGCGCCCCGGCAGTCGGGCCGCCAGCACGGGGATCGCCCCCGCGCACAGCCCCGCGAAGCTCCGCGCATACGCCTGCGCCACACCCGTCCACAACGCCTCAGCCACGAGGCGCGACCCTACCGATGCCGCGTCCGGGCTGTGTGCGCCGTTCGCACACCACGGAGCACGTGCTCGGCATACGGTGGTCCCCCTCTCGGACGCAAGCCGTGCGTCCGAGCCGTGCGAGGAGGGCCTCGAGTGGGTGTCCCGGGTGTCGACGTGCCCGAAGTGAAGGACGTCGTCGACGTGATCGTCAACGATCGGAGCAAACCCCTGGTCAGCTTCGTCGAGGGGACGACCGACCAGGAGATCGTGCTCACCGTGGCGCGGGGACGTGACGACGTGCGGGTGTCCCTGCCGGTGGGCGAGCGGTTCCAGATCCTTTGGCGCGGCCGCGACGAGCTGCGCTCGCTCCCCGTCGAGCTGGTCGCGATCGATCGCGGCGAACCCCCTCGGTGGCGGGTCTGCCCGGTCGGACCCGCGACGACGGGCCAGCGCCGGCAAGCCGTGCGCGCACGGATGGGCCGCACCGTCCAGGTGAGCGTCGAGGACGTCCGCCTGGCCGGCACCACCCTCGACGTGAGCGAGGGCGGCATGAGGGTGGTGTTCGGCCACGACGTCGTGGCGCCGCCCAAGCCCGGGGTGATCGCGGACGTGCAGCTGCAGCTCTCCCGCGGCCAGGTCGCCTGTGCCGCCGAGGTGCTCCAGCACTTCCACCGCGAGGGCGCCCCACCCGCCGTGAGCTTCCGGTTCATCGACCTGCCGAGCAGGGCCGAGGACCTCATCCGCGGCGAGGTGTTCGAGGAGATGCGCGTGCAGCAGCAGCGCGCCCGCGGGCTCATCTGAGGCGCCCGACCCACGGAGGGATCAGCGAGATCAGCGCAGCCGGATCGACCCGTCGGCCTCGACGATGGTGCGGGGCTCGCCGCAGACGAGGTCGGCCGTGCAGACCACGATCGCGCGGCGGCCCGACTCCGACTGCCGCACCTCGTCCTGCTGGCCGGCCCGGCGCGAGGAGTCGAGCAGGTGCGCCCAGCCACCTCCGGGGACCGGCGCGCTCTGCACCAGGACGTCGTACGCCCCGAGGGGGAGGTACGGCGGCGCGTCGGGGGCCTCGTCCAGCGTCGGCGGCGCGCGGTGGATGTCGTGCACGTCGCCGTCGGCATCGATGCGCACGACCTCCCCGGACCGCAGGACCGCCGCGGCGCCTGATCCCCAGGCCACGAACGCCTCGACGTCCGGCAGCTCGACGACGACCTCCTCGAGGTGGAGGTACCCCTGGGCGTACCAGGCCACGGGGAGGGGGTTGTCCTCCTGCCGGACTTCGCCCGGCGGCGGGCGACCGGCCCACCAGGCCCAGCCGGCCACGAGCACGGCGACCCCGACCAGCCAGGCCGCGCCGCGTCGCGCGCCGCGGCGACGCCGTACGGCACGCGCCTGCTCGGCCCGCTCCAGCCACGGCTCGGGCGCGTCGGTCGGGTCCGCGGGACGTACGCCGTGGGGCGCGGTCCCGCCGGGGCGGGTCGGCAGCCCGGTGCGGGCACGCAGCTCGGCCCACAGGGTGACGTCGACGTCCTCGTCGCGGACCCGGCGCGACCACGAGCGACGGCTCGCCAGCAGGACCTGTGCGACGGCGAGGCGGGCCGCGTCGGGCGCGACGCCCTCGTCCTCCAGGCCACCGACGAGGTCGGGCCAGCGCGCCGCGAGGTAGAGCGAGAAGTCCGATCCGTCGGTCATGGCCACCTCCCTGCGTGCTCCCGATGTGCTTCGGAGCCGGGCCGCCGACGGATCGGGTCAGGCGCTGAGCGACATCGGGCCGTAGACCTGGCGGTCGTGCTCGAAGAGCGTCACCGCGGCGACGCCGTGCTCGGCCAGGTCGGCCCAGATCTCCCCGACCCACGACTCGGCGTCGCCCTGGTTGCCGAAGCGCTGGTCGGAGTAGGCGGCCACCTCGACCACCTCACCGGAGGCGTCCTCGAGGCGCCACCACCACGGTCGCTCGGAGGAGGACGGCGGGCGGAACGTCGGGGGCTGTCCGGGCAGCACTCAGGACTCCTTCACCGACGGGTCCACGAACGGCGGCTTCACCAGCTGGAAGATCTCGCGTCGACCGCGGATGTCGACGCCGACCTGGGCGTCCTCGGCGACCATGACCGGGATCAGCGCCAGGCCGATGCCCTTCTTCAGGGTCGGCGAGAAGGTGCCGGAGGTGATGTCGGCGAGCGGGACGTCCTGGGTGAGCGTCACGCCCATCCCGGGCCGCGGGATGCCGCGCCCGACGGCCACAAGCCCACGGAGCCGGCGCTTCGGGCCCTCCTCCTTCACCTTCACGACCGCGTCGCGGCCCCAGAAGGTGTCCTTCTTCCAGCCGACCGCCCACGACAGGCCCGCCTCGACCGGGTTCGTGTCGAGGCTGATGTCCTGGCCGTGCAGCGGGTAGCCCATCTCGGTCCGCAGGGTGTCGCGCGCGCCCAGCCCGCAGGCGGTGATGCCGTGCTCCTCGCCGGCGGCCATCAACGCGTCCCACAGCCGACCGGCCGCGGAGTTCGCGACGACCAGCTCGTAACCACGCTCACCGGTGTAGCCGGTGCGGCAGACCACGACGCCGACCGCCTCTCCGGACTCGGTGCCGAAGTCGGCCTCCACGAACGACATGTACTCGTGCCCCGTCGGCAGGCCGACCTTGTCCAGCACCTCGTCGGAGCGGGTGCCCTGCACGGCGAGCACGGCGTAGTCGTCGTGGTGGTCGACGACCTTCACGCCCTCGGGCGCCTCGGCCTGGAGCCGGCGCACCACCTCGGCGGTGTTGGCGGCGTTGGGGATGAGCAGGACGTGCTCGTCGTCGTGCCAGTAGGCGATCAGGTCGTCGACGATGCCGCCGGACTCGTCGAGGCAGAGCGTGTACTGGGCCTTGCCGGGCCCGATCTTCGCGAGGTCGTTGGACAGCGTCGCGTTGACGAGGTCGACGGCGCCGGGACCCGACACCATGGCCTTGCCGAGGTGGCTCACGTCGAAGATCCCGACCGACTCGCGCACGGCGGTGTGCTCCTTGACCACGCCCGTGGCGTACTCGAGCGGCATCGACCAGCCGCCGAACTCGGCGAACCTCGCGCCCAGCGCCTCGTGACGGTCGTGGAGCGGCGACTGCTTGAGCGTTCCTGCCATGTCGCGAAACCTACCGCAGCCGTCCTGCGCGGGAGCCTCCCCTAACATGCGGCGGGTGACCTCGTACGCACTCCGTGCCGCCAGCCCCGCCAAGACCCGCGCCGACGCCGTCGTGGTGGGAGTGGTCGCGGGCGACAAGGGCCCCCGGCTCTGCGACGCCGCGGAGGAGGTGGCGAAGGCCTACGGCCGCCGGCTCCGGCCGTTCCTCTCGACGATGGGCGTGACCGGCAAGCCGGGCGAGGCCGTCAAGGCGCCGACGCGCGACGAGGTCAACGCGCCGCTGCTGGTCTTCGTCGGCCTCGGCGACGACCCGGCCGACCCGATCGCCGTACGTCGTGCCGCCGGCGTCGCGGCCCGCAGCGTGTCCAACGCCGCGTCGGTCGCGCTCGCCCTCCCCGCCGACACCCCCGAGCTGGTCTCGGCAGTGGTGGAGGGCCACCGCCTCGGCGGCTACGCCTTCACCGCCTACAAGTCCCAGACGTCCGAGCCCGACGCGCCCAACGACGTCGTGGTCCTCACCTCCATCGCCCGGCGTGCCGAGGCGGTCGCGGCCCTCGAGAGCGCCCAGGTCCTGGCCGACGCCGTGACCCTGTGCCGCGACTGGGTCAACACGCCGCCGCGCGACTGCACCCCGCCGCTGCTCGCCGACCTGGTCACCGCTGCCCACAAGGAGGCCACCAAGGGGCGTGGCGCGCCGAAGGTGACGCTCGAGGTCTTCGACCACGAGCAGCTCGCCGAGATGCGCTGCGGCGGCATCCTCAGTGTCGGCAGCTCGTCGGCCGCGCCGTCGCGGCTGGCCAAGCTGACCTGGGCACCCAAGGACGCGGTCGCCCACCTGGCCCTGGTCGGCAAGGGCGTCACCTTCGACTCCGGCGGCCTCACCATCAAGCCGAGCTCGAGCATGATGAACATGAAGGGCGACATGGCCGGCGCGGCCAGTGTCGTCGCCGCGACGCTGGCCATCGCCCGGCTCGGCCTGCCCGTCAAGGTCACCGCGTTCGCGCCGATGGCGGAGAACATGGTGTCCGGCACCGCGACGCGACCCGGCGACGTCATCACGATGCGCAACGGCACCACTGTCGAGATCGCCAACACCGACGCCGAGGGACGGATGCTGCTGGGCGACGCCCTCGCCCTCGCGGTCGAGGAGGAGCCCGACGTCGTCGTCGACATCGCCACCCTCACCGGCCACATGCAGCTCGCGCTCGGCGACAAGGTCGGCGCCGTGATGGGCACCGACGACGAGGTCGCCACCGTGCTGGCGGCCGGCGCCACCGCCGGCGAGCAGCACTGGCCGATGCCGATCCCCGAGGAGATGAAGGAGCGGATCACCAGCTCCAAGGTCGCCGACCTGCTCCAGCACGACTGGGTGCGGTGGGGCGGCGGCCTCTACGCCTCGGCGTTCCTGCGCGAGTTCACCGGCGGGCTGCCGTGGGCGCACCTCGACATCGCTGGCAAGGAGATCAACACGGGCGGCCCCTACGGCCACGTCCCCTCGGGCGCGACCGGCTTCGGGGTCACCACGCTCGTCGAGCTGGCGCGGACGCTGTCCGAGGCCTAGCAGGGCGGCAGTGGGGCTAGTAGCCCCGTGCCTTGCGCTCCGCCTTCTGGCGGGCGTTGTAGTCGCGCATCCGCTGCGGCACGCCGACCACCGCGGCGTCGTACGACGGCACGCGGTTCTTGTTCGCGAAGTCGTGCGCCCACCTCACGCTGGGCACGCGGCGCCGCGTCCACTCACCGTCGTGCGCGACGAGCAGGAGCGTGACGTCGCTGACCGCGGTCCGCGGCTCCACGAAGCCCTCCACGCCCTGACGGGTCGCGACGAACTTCTCGAGGTGCCGCACGTCGTCGCCGTCGGAGGCCCGCACGGTCGTGGAGCCGGTGCGCGCAGCATCACGCGCCGGACGTCGGGTGCGCCCCTTGCGCCGGAATCGGTCGAACATGCCCATGTGACCATTCTGCCGGGGCGGGCCCCACGGCACCGGGAGTCACGCCGATCCGACTCGGGATCCGGTCGATTCGGCTCGGGACGGCCGGGTGTGGACAGGCGCACGAAGAGTGCAAGGATGGGCGGCGCCGGAGATCAGCCGAGCATCGGTTGGGCGGACGACGTGTGGAGGGATATCTGTGGCGGACGGTGAGTTCGACGTACTCGTCCTCGGGGCTGGTTCGGGCGGTTACGCCTGTGCCCTGCGAGCGGCCCAGCTGGGCCTGAGCGTCGGACTGGTCGAGAAGGGCAACCTGGGCGGCACCTGCCTCCACGTCGGCTGCATCCCGACCAAGGCGCTGCTCCACGCCGCCGAGGTCGCCGACTCCGCCCGCGAGGCCGGCCAGTTCGGCGTCACCGCCACCCTCGACGGCATCGACATGGCCGGCGTCAACGCCTACAAGGACAAGGTCGTCGACCGGCTCTTCAAGGGCCTGACCGGCCTGATCAAGTCCCGCGGCATCACCGTCATCCAGGGCAGCGGCACGCTGACCGGCCCCCGCGAGGTGACCGTCGACGGCACGGCCTACACCGGCAAGGCCGTCGTGCTCGCCTCCGGCTCCTACAGCAAGAGCCTGCCCGGCCTGGAGGTCGACGGCGAGAAGGTGCTGACCTCGGAGCACGCCCTGCGCCTGGATCGCGTCCCCGCCTCGGCCATCGTGCTCGGTGGCGGCGTCATCGGCTGCGAGTTCGCCAGCGTGTGGAAGTCCTTCGGCGCCGACGTCACCATCATCGAGGCCCTCCCGCGGCTGGTCGCCGCGGAGGACGAGGCCTCCTCCAAGGCGCTCGAGCGTGCCTTCCGCAAGCGCAAGATCTCCTTCCTCACCGGCACGCCCTTCGAGAGCGTCAAGACCACCGACACCGGCGTGGCCGTGACTGTCCAGGGTGGCGACGTGATCGAGGCCGAGGTGCTCCTCGTCGCCGTGGGCCGAGGGCCGTCGACCGACGGCCTGGGCTACGCCGAGCAGGGCATCGCGATGGACCGCGGCTTCGTGCTCGCCGACGAGCGCTGCCGCACCAACGTCGAGGGCGTGTACGCCGTCGGCGACATCGTGCCCGGCCTCCAGCTGGCCCACCGCGGCTTCCAGCAGGGCATCTTCGTGGCCGAGGAGATCGCCGGGCTCGACCCGCGCCCGGTCGACGAGTCCGGCATCCCACGGGTGACCTACTCGCACCCCGAGATCGCCTCGGTCGGCCTCGACGAGGCCACCGCGCGCGAGCGGCACGGCGACGCGGTCACCACGGTGACGTACGACCTCGGCGGCAACGGCAAGAGCCAGATCCTGCAGACGCAGGGCTTCGTCAAGCTCGTCGGCCTGACCGACGGCCCGGTCCTCGGCGTCCACATGGTGGGCGACCGGGTCGGTGAGCTCATCGGCGAGGCCCAGCTGATCTACAACTGGGAGGCGCACGCCGACGACGTCGCTCCCCTGGTGCACGCGCACCCGACCCAGAACGAGGCGCTCGGCGAGGCCCACCTGGCCCTGGCCGGCAAGCCGCTCCACGCACACTCCTGACCATCACGCCCCCATCACGCCCACCCACACGCGAGCGAAGGAACCACATGGCCTCCGAAGTCACCCTCCCCGCACTCGGCGAGTCCGTCACCGAGGGCACCGTCACCCGCTGGCTCAAGCAGGTCGGTGACACGGTTGCCGTCGACGAGCCGCTGCTGGAGGTCTCGACCGACAAGGTCGACACCGAGATCCCCTCCCCGGTCGCCGGCACCCTGCTGGAGATCAAGGCCAACGAGGACGACACCGTCGAGGTCGGCGCGGTCCTGGCCGTCGTCGGCGAGGAGGGCGAGTCCGCCGGCGACGCGTCCGGCTCCGCCGAGCCCGAGGCGCAGCCCGCCGACGAGCAGGAGTCGGAGAAGAAGGCCGAGCAGGAGGAGCAGCACGCCGAGGAGACCGGCGACCTGCCGGCCGGCGACGCCACGCCCGAGTCCGAGAAGGACGACGCCCCGGCCGAGTCCGAGCCCGCCGCCGAGCAGGCCGCGAGCTCCTCACAGGACTCCTCCGGCGGCTCCTCCAGTGGTGGCTCCTCCGGTGGGGGTGGCGGCACCTCGGTGACGCTCCCCGCGCTCGGCGAGTCGGTCACCGAGGGCACTGTCACGCGCTGGCTCAAGCAGGTCGGCGACGAGGTCGCGGTCGACGAGCCCCTGCTCGAGGTCTCGACCGACAAGGTCGACACCGAGATCCCCTCCCCTGTCGCGGGCACCCTGCTCGAGATCAAGGCCGAGGAGGACGAGACCGTCGAGGTCGGCGCCGAGCTCGCCGTCATCGGCTCCGGCGACGCCGCTCCCGCCCAGCAGGACGCCCCCGCCGAGGAGAAGGCCCCTGAGCCGGAGCCTGAGCCGGAGCCCGAGCCGGAGCCCGAGCCGGAGCCCGAGCCGGAGCCCGAGCCCCAGCAGGCCGAGCCCCAGCAGGCCGAGCAGCAGCAGGCCGAGCCCGAGGCCAAGGGCGAGGCGCCCAACGCCCCCGCCCCACAGGGCGAGCCCGAGCCGCAGCGCACCGACGCTGCCGCGCAGGCACCCGCCCCGTCGGCACCCGCCGCGAGCGAGGGTGGCCGCGACCAGACGGCGTACGTCACCCCACTGGTGCGCAAGATGGCCGACCAGCACGGTGTGGACCTCGGCTCCGTGCAGGGCACGGGCGTCGGCGGCCGCATCCGCAAGCAGGACGTCCTCGACGCCGCTGCCGCGGCCCAGCAGGCAGCGGCTCCGGCCGCCGCACCCGCCGCCGCTCCGGCTGCTGCGGGCGCTCCCCCGGCAGCGGCTGCTCCGGCCTCCGCGTCCCCGTCGCCGCTGCGTGGCACCACGGAGCCGCTCTCGCGCCTGCGCAAGGTCATCGCCAGCCGCATGGTCGAGTCGCTGCAGCAGTCCGCCCAGCTGACCCAGGTCATGGAGGTCGACGTCACCGCGATCGCCCGCCTGCGCGAGGCGTCCAAGGCCGACTTCCTGGCGCGGGAGGGCGTCAAGCTCACCTACCTCCCGTTCTTCGCCAAGGCGGCGATCGACGCCCTCAAGCTGCACCCCAAGCTCAACGCGGCGATCGACGCCGAGAAGGGCGAGGTGACCTACTTCGACCGCGAGAACATCGCATTCGCCGTGGACACCGAGAAGGGCCTGCTGACGCCGGTCGTCAAGGAGGCGGGCGACCTCTCCATCGCCGGTCTGGCCAAGAAGATCGCCGACGTGGCCGAGCGCACCCGCACCAACAAGATCACCCCGGACGAGCTGTCCGGCGGCACCTTCACGATCACCAACCTGGGCAGCTTCGGGGCCCTGTTCGACACCCCGATCATCAACAGCCCGCAGGTGGCGATCCTCGGTCCCGGCGCCGTGGTCAAGCGGCCCGTCGTGATCGACGACCCCAACCTCGGCGAGACGATCGCGGTGCGCCACATGGTGCACCTGTCGCTGACGTACGACCACCGCCTGGTCGACGGCGCCGACGCCGGCCGTTTCCTGCAAGAGGTCAAGAAGCGCCTCGAGGCCGGCCAGTTCGAGGTCTGAGCCCAGTCGTCCCCACGAGCGCAGCGACTGGGGACGACGTCGGGCGAAGAGGTTGAGGGATCGGCGCCGCGCGAGCCTGCGAGCGCGGCGCACCGATCGTCTCGAAACCCACCTCGTCCGGAGCACCATCCGTCATACGACCCCGCACCTATGGGTGCGGGGTCGTATGACGTCTCGGTACCCACCGACGGTGCCCGGCACCACACGAAAACCGGAGGCGGAGCGTCGGACCCGACGTCTAGCGTGGGACCACCGTGACTGCCACAGACCTCACCGCGAACACCTCCGCGGCACACATCGATCCGTCACCCGCTCCGCTTCCCGGACGGGTGCCGGTCGACTGGCACCGCGTCCGTCGTCCGCTGACGATGTTCTGCCTCGCCCTGGCGCTCGTGGGGGCGGTCGCCTCGTCCCTCGGCACCGTCGTCGCCGGCCGCCTGGCCGACTCCCCCACGTCGGCCCTGCTGACCGCGCTCGCGCTGTGCGTCGTCGGTGGAGCCGTCGTCGACACCGCGGCGCGCACCATCTGGGGGGTGGTCGTCGACCGCGCCGAGGGCCAGCTGCGCGCCGACCTGATCGACGCCGCGATGGCGCAGCCGCTCTCCGAGCTGTCGGAGCAGGCCGTCGGCGAGGTCCTCGACCGCATCGACGACGACACGTGGGAGGTCGGCCAGCTGATGCGCTGGGGCGTGTGGATGGCGATCCGCACCGTCCTGTCCACCGGACCGCTGTGGCTCGTCGCCGGCCTGACGTGGTGGCCGGCCGCCGTCCTGTTCCCCCTCTGCGGGGTCGCGGTGTGGCTCTTCATCCGTCACCTGCTCCCCCAGATCGCCGAGCGCAAGGTGCTGGAGGAGGCCGCCTGGACCGACCACGCGGCCTCGACCGAGGAGGGCATCGCCGCCCGCGACGACATCCGCACGTCCCTCGGCCAGCCCCACGTGCTCCGCCGCAACGCCGAGCTGGCCGCCGAGATCCACCGCCGCCTGCGCCGGGTGCTGGCCATCGAGGTCAGCGTCACCCGACGCAGCGGCAGCCTGCTGCACGCCGTGCTGGCCGCCACCGGGCTCATCGGCATCGCGCTGGTCCTCCACGGCGACCTGTCCACCGCGCGGCTCGTGACCCTGTTCCTCGTCACCACGATGTTCGTCGGCCAGGTCGACATGCTGGCGCGCCACCTGCCCGATCTGCAGGAGGGCATGGGCGCGGTCCTGCGCCTGCGGGGCATGCTCGCCGTCCCCGCCGAGCCCGTCGGCGGTGCGTCGCTGCCGCACGGTCCGCTCGACGTGGAGTTCCGCCACCTCGCCTTCTCCTACGGCACCGGCACCTTCGCCCTCCGCGACGTCGACCTGACCGTCGCCGCCGGCCACACCTGCGCGCTGGTCGGACGCACCGGCTCGGGCAAGTCGACGCTCGCGTCACTGCTCTCCCGTGCGGTCGAGCCGCCCCGCGGCACGGTCTTCCTCGGCGGCACCGACGTCCGCGACCTCGACCTGCAGCAGCTGCGTGCCGCGGTCGGCGTGGTCACCCAGCGCACCGAGGTCCTCGCCGGAAGCCTGGCCGACAACATCACGCTCTTCGGTGACGCGCCCCGCAGCCAGGTCGAGGCGGCCGTCGAGGAGCTCGGCCTGACCGACTGGGTCGCCGGGCTGCCCGAGGGTCTCGACACCCTGCTGGGTCCCGGCGGCACCAGCCTCTCGGCCGGCGAGGAGCAGCTGGTGGCGTTCGCTCGGCTGCTGGTGCGCGACGTCAGCGTCGTCGTGCTCGACGAGGCCACCGCCCGGATGGACCCCGTCACGGAGGCGCGCGTGGTGCGGGCCGCCGACCGGCTGATCCGCGGCCGCACCGGCATCCTCGTCGCCCACCGTCTCTCGACCACCGAGCGCGCCGAGCAGGTGGCCGTGCTCGAGTCCGGCCGGGTGGTGCAGCAGGGCACCCGGGCGCACCTCGCCACGGCGGACGGACCGTTCCGCCGCCTGCTCGAGGCCACCGCGCACGAGGTCACCGTCGAGGAGCACCACGCCGACGCCGCGATCGGCACCGTGCGCCGCAGCACGACTGCTCCTCCTGCACCGCACGTCGAGCCGCCGCTCGGCCTGATGCGGCAGGTGTGGCACTGCATCCGGCTCAAGCCCGAGTGGGGCCTCCTCGGCGCCGCGCTGTTCCTCCTCGCCTCCATCACCGGCGCCTACGGCGCGGTCACCGGGTTCGTGTGGGGCCACGTCGTCACGGGTCTCCAGCGGGGTGAGACCCCGGGACTGATGGCGCTCGCCCTGGTCGCGTCGCTGATGATCGGCCCGCTGCTGCTCTCGCAGGCGTTCTGGACCTACCCGCACTGGTGGGTCGAGGTCCGGATGCGCGTGCGGGCGGCGGTGCTCGCCGGCCAGACCGAGCAGCGCCGTCTCGTCCGTACGCCCCCGGGCGAGGTGGTGGCCCGCGCGATGGACGCCGATCGCATCGCGCGCTACACCGACCGCTGGGTCGACTTCGTCAACGGTCTCCTCGTCGCCGCGCTGACCGCCATGATCGCCGGCACCTGGCTGGCCGGCGCCGTGCTGCTCGCGGTGATGGTCGCCTCCGCGCTGGCCTCCTCCCTCGGTCGCCACGTCGCCGGTCGCTCGGCGGCTGCGTCGTCGTCGGCCCGTGCTCGGTTCGGGCAGTCGCTGGTCTCCACGCTCGAGTCCATCCGCACCGTCAAGCTCGCCGCAGCCACGCCCCACCTCCACCGGCACCTCCGCGAGGTCGACGGCGGGCGCGTCGACGCCGCGGTGCGTGAGCACCGGGTGCAGTCCCTGCTCGACGGCGTCCCCGTCGTGATGGTCCAGTGCGGCGTGGTGGCGGCCTGGGCCGGTCTGTTCACGGGCCGTTGGGAGCTCGCCACCGCGCTGCTCGTGGCCAACGCAGTCAGCGGCTTCGACTGGTTCGGCCGGGTCGCCGGAGCCGTCGTCACCGAGGCGCCGGGCACGCGCGCGTGGATGCACGCGACCAGCGCCCTGGCCGGCGGTGGCGACCTGATGGAGCTGCCCGGCGGCATGGACCTGGTGGCCGGCACCGCGTCCGCGCCGACCCGCCCCGAGCCCGACCCGCTGCGCACGCTCGCCCTGCGTGACGTCGCCGCCGTGCACGACGACGGCACCCTCGGCGTCCAGGACGTCGACCTCGACGTCCGCGCGGGCGAGCTGGTCCTCCTGCTCGGCCAGGTCGGGTCGGGGAAGTCGAGCCTGCTCGGCGCCCTCGCCGGGCTGGTCAGCACGACCGGCGAGATCCGCTGGAACGACCGCGTCATCGACGACGCGCAGTCCGACCTGCGTCCCGCCCGGGTGGCCCACGTCGCCCAGGTGCCGCGCGTGCTGTCGGGCAGCTTCACCGGCAACGTCGGGCTCGACCACCCCACGCGACCGGTCATGCCCTCGCTCGAGGCCGCGCGCATGGGTCGCGACGTCAGCGAGGCCGGCGGTCCCGACTCGCTCGTGGGTCACCGCGGCGTACGCCTCTCGGGGGGCCAGGTGCAGCGGCTCGCCCTGGCGAGGGCCCTCGCGACCGAGGCCGACGTGCTGCTCGCCGACGACGTGTCGTCCGCGCTCGACGCGGCCACGGAGATCGAGCTGTGGGAGGCCCTGCGCTCGCGGGGTGCCACCGTGATCGGCGCGACGAGCAAGGCCGCCGCGCTCGCCCAGGCCGACCGGGTCGTCGTGCTCGACGCGGGTCGGGTGGTCGACCAGGGACCGTGGCACGAGCTGTCGTCGCGGTGGGGCCACCTGGCCGGCTGACGCGGTCCCCACCCCTTCGGCGGCGTGCTGCTTGGTGCGCATGGTTGGGTGGTCGCATGCGTGTCGTGATCGCCGGAGCGTCGGGTTTCCTCGGCACCCACCTGACCGAGCACCTGCGGGTGCACGGCCACGAGGTCACCGCCCTCGTGCGCCGCGACCCGGCCTCGGCACACGAGTCGCAGTGGGACCCGCGCACCGGGGAGATCGACGCCGAGGTGGTCGGCCGTGCCGACGCCGTGGTCAACCTCGCCGGCGCGAGCATCGCCGGCAACCCACACTCCGGCAGGTGGGCCAAGGAGGTGCGGGAGAGCCGTGTCTCGACGACCGGCCTGCTCGCCCGCACCATCGCCGCCGCGGAGCGGCCACCGGCCTTCATCGCCGGCAACGGCATCGGCTGGTACGGCGACCACGGCAGGGTCCCGGTCACCGAGGACTCCGACAGCCTGGGCGACGCGTTCCTCACCGGGGTCACCCGCGAGTGGGCCGCCGCGACCGAGCCGGCGCGAGAGGCCGGCGCCCGCGTGTGCATCCTGCGCACCGCCCCGGTGATGGACCGCACCTCGCCGCCGCTCAAGCAGCTGAGGCTGCTGTTCAAGGCCGGCCTGGGCGCGCGGCTGGGCTCGGGCGAGCAGTACTTCCCGATGATCTCGCTGCGCGACTGGATCGGCGCGGTGAGCTACCTGCTGGAGTCGCGCGACGTCAGCGGGGCGTTCAACCTGTGCTGCCCGACGACGCCCACCAACGCCGAGTTCACCCGTGCGCTGGCCAAGGCCGTGGGTCGCAAGGCGTTCTTCGCCGCACCGGCGCCGGTGCTCAAGGTGGCCGCGGGCGACCTCGCCCCCGAGCTGCTCGCCTCGGTCAACGCGCGCCCGGCGGCTCTCGAGCGTGCGGGCTACGACTTCGAGGACGAGGACGTCCGCGAGGTGCTGGCCTCCGCGCTGGCCTGACCGCGCGTCTCACCCCGTCCGGTCGAGCGCCTCGGCCACCAGCCACCTCTCCCCCGTCCGGACGAGCACCACGCGGCGCGACGAGGCGCGGTCGGCAGGCAGCGCGACCGGCATCGGCCCGCCGACCGCGGCACCTCCCGAGACCCGGTCGGTCACGTCGAGGACGAGCCGTCGCGACGAGCGCCGCACCACGTCGAGCGCGAGCACCTGCGTCGTCAGGCCCTCCACCCGCAGCCCACGGGCGAGGTAGTGGCGGAGCAACCGCACGTCGGCGTCGCCGGTGCGGGAACCGGCGGCGTAGAGGCTGCGCAGCCTCCGGGGGTCGCCGGACGCCCAGGCCTCAGCCCGGCGTCCGTCCCACTGGGCGAGCACGGTGGCCGGCCCCGGGGCCGCACCCGCCCCACCTGCCGGCGTACGCGGGGCCGCCGACGCGCCCTGCGACACCTCGGGCGCGGTGCCCGGGCGGGCCACCCCGACGACGAGTGTCGCCACCACGCACGCGGCGGCGACGGCGGCCAGGACGGGGAGCAGGCGTCGGGGATCCACCCCGCCACCATCGCCGATCTCGCGGGACCGCGTCGTCGTCCATCCACAGGCTCGGGGCGATCGGCGTGGGCGTAGGGTCGGTGGCATGCCGCTGGAGCACGAGCTGGAGTTCGAGGTCGCCGGTCTCGGCGACGCCGCCGTCGACTACCTCGCCGCCTGGGAGCTCCAGCGCCGTGTGCACGAGACCGTCGTCGACGGCACCCGTTCCGACACGGTCCTGCTGCTGGAGCACCCGCCGGTCTTCACCGCCGGCAAGCGCACCGACCCGCACGAGCGCCCACTCGACCCGGGCGGCGCCGACGTCATCGACGTCGACCGCGGCGGCAAGATCACCTTCCACGGCCCCGGTCAGCTGGTGGGCTACCCGATCGTGAGGCTGCCCGACCACGTGAAGGTCGTCGACTACGTACGCCGGGTCGAGGAAGCCCTGATCGCCGTGTGTGCCGACCTCGGCGTCACCACCGCGCGGGTGCCGGGTCGCAGCGGCGTGTGGCTGCGCGCCGACGAGCACGGCCCCGAGCGCAAGATCGCCGCCATCGGCATCCGGGTCAGCCGAGGGGTGACCATGCACGGCTTCGCCCTCAACTGTGACGTCGACCTCGGGTGGTACGACCGCTTCGTCCCGTGCGGCATCGCCGACGCCGGCGTCACCTCGCTCAGCGAAGAGCTGGGCCGCGACGTCACCATCGCCCACGTGCTGCCGGACGTGCGCCGCCACCTGGCGACGTACCTCGCCTGGGAGCCCTACGAGGCGACGCCCGACTACGACGCGCGCCCCGAGCCCGGTCGCGCGCCGCGTATCGAGCTGGTGCGCCCCGGCGCCTGACGGCTCGTCGGGACGTCAGTCCCGCTGGTCCTCGCCGAACCGCTCGTGCGAGTGGTGCTCCTCGGCGAGGCGCCGCAGCGTGGTGAGCACGGTGGCGAAGACCACCTGTCCCACGATCATCTCCTCGAGCAGCCCGACCCGGTCCTTGCTGTCATCGAGGTTGCCGATCTCGTGCCGGGCGAGCTGGTCGGCCATCGCGAGGTAGGGCGCGATCTCGGCGGGGTCGCGCGGGTGGGTGTCGAAGCTGCCCACCATCTCCAGGGTCGCTGCGAGGTTGTCGCGGTCGACGGAGTCCTCCCGCACCCGGTCCCACCCCGCCTGCGCGATGATCGCGTCGGCCATCGCCCTCGTCTCGGCGCGTCCCGGTCCGGGTGCCGGCGGCGTGGGCGCGAGGGCGTCGGCCGCGACGGCGAACAGGTCGTGCACGGTCCCCTGCGTCTCCGTCGCGGCCACCAGCCGCTTGAGCCCCTCGACCGGCACGTCGCCGACGTCGCGCAGGATGCGCAGCAGGCCGAGGCGCCGCACGTGCCGGTCGTCGTACTCGGTGAGGCGCGGGGTGCGCTTGTCGCCCTCGGGCAGCAGCCCCTCGCGCAGGTAGTACTTGATCGTCGGCACCGGCACCCCGGTCCGCTCCGAGAGCTCGGAGATCCGCACGGCTCACCCCTTGACCCGATTGATGGATAGTGTCACTGTCGTAGACGACAGTATAACTATCCAAGGAGTCGTCATGGCCGAGCCTGCCGCCCGGCGTGTCCCCCGCGCCTATGCCTCCGCCCGCGGCCGCGCCCCGAAGGGCGTGCGCGACGGGCAGTACGTCGCCGACCCGCCGAGCGGCGACGTCGTCGTCTTCATCATCGGGATGCGCATCAACCGCCTGCGCAAGGTCCGCAGCTGGTGGCCCTCGTTCGTCGGCATGCCCCGGATGCTCCGCGAGCTCGCGAAGGCCGACCGCGGACTGCTCGGCGTCCACACCTTCTGGGCCGGACGGGTCTTCCTCACCGTCCAGTACTGGCGCAGCGCGGAGGAGCTCGGTGCCTACGCCCGCGACGCCTCGATGTCGCACGCGCCCGCATGGGGCGCCTTCAACAAGCGCGCGGCCGCGACCGGCGACGTCGGCATCTTCCACGAGACGTACGTCGTGCCGAGCGCCCGGATCGAGACCGTCTACGGCAACATGCCCGCCTTCGGTCTGGCGCAGGCGGTCGGTTCGGTGGAGCGCGGACGAGGCCACCTCACGGCCGCCCACCAGCGGCTCGACAGCACGCAGCCGGACTACGTCGAGACGCCCGCCTGAGCGGGACGGAGCCCGGTCGGGGCTGATTGGGGGCCCTCGGCGCAGGGTCGTAGAGTGGCGGGGTGACGACCGCTCCCGCCCCTGAAGGACGCAAGCTTCTCCGACTCGAGGTCCGCAACGCCGAGACCCCGATCGAACGCAAGCCGGAGTGGATCAAGACCCGCGCGAAGATGGGTCCCGAGTACACCTCCCTGCAGAACCTGGTGAAGTCCGAGGGGCTCCACACGGTCTGCCAGGAGGCGGGTTGCCCCAACATCTTCGAGTGCTGGGAGGACCGCGAGGCCACCTTCCTCATCGGTGGCGACCAGTGCACCCGACGCTGCGACTTCTGCCAGATCGACACCGGCAAGCCCCAGCCCCTCGACCGCGACGAGCCGCGCCGCGTGGCCGAGTCGGTGCAGAAGATGCAGCTGCGCTACGCCACCATCACCGGCGTCGCCCGCGACGACCTCCCCGACGGGGGCGCCTGGCTCTACGCCGAGACGGTCCGGGCGATCCACGAGCTGAACCCCGGCACCGGCGTGGAGAACCTGATCCCCGACTTCAACGGCAAGCCCGACCTCCTCCAGGAGGTCTTCGAGAGCCGTCCCGAGGTGCTCGCGCACAACGTCGAGACCGTGCCGCGGATCTTCAAGCGGATCCGTCCCGCCTTCCGCTACGACCGCTCGCTCGACGTCATCACGCAGGCGCGCGACTTCGGCCTGGTCACCAAGTCGAACCTGATCCTCGGCATGGGCGAGACCCGCGAGGAGGTCAGCCAGGCGCTGCGCGACCTGCACGAGGCCGGCTGCGAGCTGATCACCATCACGCAGTACCTCCGCCCCTCCCCCCGCCACCACCCCGTCGAGCGCTGGGTCAAGCCCGAGGAGTTCGTCGAGCTCAAGGACGAGGCCGACGAGATCGGCTTCGCCGGAGCGCTCTCCGGTCCGCTGGTCCGCTCGTCCTACCGCGCCGGACGGCTGTACGGTCAGGCCATGGACGCGCGCGCTGCCGCCGCGGTCTGACCCCGCACCACCCTTCTTCTCTCCACCCACCGGATCCACTGGACAAGGCCACCTCATGTCGACCCCCGCCTCCACGCCGACGTCGCGCCGCGCGCAGATCATGCAGACCTACCAGATGGCCAAGCGGTCCGACCCGCACCTGGGCCTGATCATCCTGGGCGTCTTCGTGCTCGGCGCCGCTGTCGGTTTCGGGCTCATGTGGCTGCTGCCGGGCTCGGGCGTGCTGTCGCTGATCATCTCGATCGTCGGCGCGCTGCTGATCGGCATGCTGTGCGCGCTGCTGGTCTTCGGCCGCCGCGCCCAGCGGGCGGCGTACCAGCAGATGGAGGGCCAGCCGGCCGCCGCCGCGGGTGCGCTGCAGATGCTGCGCCGCGGCTGGAAGGTCGACCCGGTCGTCGGATTCACCAAGCAGCAGGACGTCGTGCACCGCGTCGTGGGTCCGCCCGGCATCGTCCTGGTCGGTGAGGGCTCGAGCCCCAGCCGCGTGAAGCAGCTGCTCGTCACCGAGCGCAAGAAGCACGAGCGGGTCGCCTTCGGCGTGCCGATCCACGAGATCGTCGCCGGCCGCGGCGAGGGCGAGGTGCCGCTCCCCAAGCTCGTGCGCCACGTCCAGAAGCTCGGCCGCTCGGTCAAGCCGGCCGAGATGACCGACGTCCTCCAGCGCCTCAAGGCCCTCGACGCCCAGCGCGGCAAGCTCCCCCTGCCCAAGGGGCCGGTCCCGACCTCGATGAAGGGCATGCGCTCGCAGCAGCGGGGCCGTTGACCTAGATCGTCACCGCCCGCGTGCCCGCGGCGAGGTCGTGCAGCCCGCGACCGTCGAAAGTCAGTAGCGGCGGGACGAGGAGTGCGACGAGGACGCTCCGCAGCACGGCTCGCAGCAGCGAGACCGGGGTCGACGGGTCGTCGTGGCGCACCACCCGCACGCGGGCCACCAGCTTGCCGAAGGAGCCGCCGGCAAGGGCGGTGAAGAGCGCCGACTCGAGGACGAAGAGCCCCAGCGTGCCCAGCCCGTTGGGGTTGCCCGCGAGGATGCCGACGGCGACGAGGCCCTCGACCACCGCCAGGCAGGTCACCCAGTCGACGGCCAGCGCCAGGATGCGACGCCCCCAGGTAGCGGGCGTGAGGTCGGGGGGCGCGTACGTCGGGTCGGGCTGCGGCACGCGCCCAGCGTAGGCGGCCAGGACGAGCGCCTTCCGACGGGCATCTCGTCCTCGCCGCCTCCCCCGCAGGCGGTGAGGACCACGGCCGCCGGTTTCCAGTGCCCCACAGCGTCAGCGTCCGTGCCCGAGTCATCACTGACGGTAGAGCGCCCTGGGGTTTCGCGCGAGTAACCCAAGGGGTGGAATTCGTACCCCTGGGGCGGCTCCGGACCCGCCACTCCCCGGACGACCTGTAACACGCCCGAAACAATCGGGATACGGTCAGGAAACTGCTCCCCTCTAGCGTGAGGGGCACGGTGCAACGAGGCTCCGCTCCCGAACGCTGCAACTCGACGCGCGCTGGTCGCCGTCAAGGAGGAACCGAATGTTCAACAACTCCGATGAGCTCCTCAAGTTCATCAAGGACGAGGGCATCGAGATGATCGACGTCCGCTTCTGCGACCTGCCGGGCGTGATGCAGCACTTCACGGTTCCGGCGTCCTCGTTCGACCAGAGTGTCTTCGACGACGGCCTCGGCTTCGACGGCTCCTCCATCCGCGGCTTCCAGGCCATCAACGAGTCCGACATGTCGCTGTTCCCGGACCCGACCACGGCGTACGTCGACCCGTTCCGCCGCTCCAAGACCCTCAACGTCAACTTCTTCATCCACGACCCGATCACCGGCGAGGCCTACAGCCGCGACCCGCGCAACATCGCGCGCAAGGCGCTGGCGTACCTCGACTCCACCGGTATCGCGGACACCGCGTACTTCGCCCCCGAGGCCGAGTTCTACATCTTCGACAACGTCCGCTACAGCACGGGCGTCAACGAGGGCTACTACCACATCGACTCCGTCGAGGGCTGGTGGAACTCCGGCAAGGACGACGGGCAGAACAAGGGCTACAAGACCCGCCTCAAGGGCGGCTACTTCCCCGTCGAGCCCTACGACCACTACAGCGACCTGCGCGCGGACATGGTCAAGAACCTCGAGGCGTGCGGCCTGCTCGTCGAGCGCGCCCACCACGAGGTCGGCACCGCCGGCCAGGCCGAGATCAACTACCGCTTCGACACGCTGCTCCGCGCGGCCGACGACGTGATGAAGTTCAAGTACCTCATCAAGAACACCGCGTGGGAGCAGGGCAAGTCCGTCACCTTCATGCCGAAGCCGATCTTCGGCGACAACGGCTCGGGCATGCACGTGCACCAGTCGCTGTGGAAGGACGGCGAGCCGCTGTTCTTCGACGAGACCGGCTACGCCGGCCTGTCCGACATGGCCCGCTGGTACATCGGCGGCATCCTGGCGCACGCCCCGTCGCTGCTGGCCTTCACCAACCCGACGGTGAACTCCTACCACCGCCTGGTGCCGGGCTACGAGGCCCCGATCTCGCTGGTCTACTCCTCGCGCAACCGCTCCGCCTCGGTCCGCATCCCGATCACGGGCGCGAACCCCAAGGCCAAGCGCGTCGAGACCCGCTTCCCCGACCCGTCGGCGAACCCCTACCTCGCCTTCTCGGCGCTGATGCTCGCCGGCCTCGACGGCGTCCAGAACAAGACCGAGCCGGCCGCGCCGATCGACAAGGACATCTACGAGCTGCCGCCGGACGAGATGGCCGAGATCGACCAGGTGCCGACCAGCCTCGGCGCCGTGCTCGACGCGCTCGAGGACGACCACGAGTACCTCACGGCCGGCGGTGTCTTCACCGACGACCTGATCGAGACGTGGATCCACTTCAAGCGAACGCAGGAGATCGCTCCGGTCCAGCTGCGGCCGCACCCCCACGAGTTCGAGCTCTACTACGACATCTGATATGTGAGCCACTCCTGTCAATGGGCAGGGTCAGGCGCCGTCAGTCCGTGTGGGCTGGCGGCGCCTGCTTGTTTCCCGGGGTGGTGGCCGTCGCAGCGTGTCTTATCGACGCGCGGTCATGCTGATATGCGCGGGTTGGTTACCGCAGGGCGGTCTGTTCGGCTGGAGCTTCTCGTGTGTCTGAGGTCGAGCGTCGACGACGTGTCGTCGGCTCACAGATGTTCCGCGGATGGCTCCTCGCGCTGCTCGCCGGCCGGTGGCCCGAGGCCCAAGTCAGTGACGGCTGGCTACTCCAGGACCGCGAGTGACCAGCACCAGCCGGCGAGCTCGCGCGCGATGGCGGTGGTGGCGACGGTGTGCTTCTTGTGCCGCGCGGAGTAGTTCAGCCAACGCTCGTGAAGGCGACGGTTTCCGGCGTGGGCGCGGACCCGGACGTGCTCGGGTGCGAGGTCCCAGCGAGCCTGCAATGTGGGGCCGACCTTGTAGAAGGGTTTGTGGTGCCAAGCTGACTCGATCAGGAGCCGCCGCACGTGGCTGTTTCCGGTCTTGGTGATCGCACCGAGTCGCCGGCTGCCGCCGGTGGAGTGCTCGGAGGGGACCAGCCCGAGGTAGGCACCGATGCTGGCTCCGGTGAACCGGTGCCAGTCGCCGATCTCGACCGCGAGTGCGAATGCGGTCAGGGTCGAAATGCCCCGCAGGCACGCTAGACGCCGCGTGAGGTCGGTGAACTCCGAGTCTGCGGCCATCGTTGCTATCGCGGCGTCGAGCCGGTCGCGTCGCGCGGTCGCGAACTCGACGGCCTCGAGATCGGCGTCGAACGCGGCACGGGTGCCTGCGTAGTCGAAGCGCTGCTCGCGGAGCCAGGCCAGGTGCTTGCCGGTCCACGCGGCACCGCCGCAGTAGAGATCGCCGTGGCGCAGCAACAGCTTGGTGACCCGGTGCCGTGCCCGCATCAGATCACCACGGACGTCTTCGCGGGCGCGGACCAGGTCCCGGGCCGCTTCCTGGCCGACGCTGGGAACGCGAACCGGCGTGAGGTCCTCGTTGCGCAACAGCCTGGCCAGCAGCAGCGCGTCGCGGGCATCGGTCTTCACTCGATCACCGGAGGGCCGCACCATCTTCGAGGGTGCCGCGACGACGCAACGGATCCCGGCGGCGTTGATCGCGCGGGAGAGCCCGAAACCGGTAGGGCCTGCCTCATAAGCCACCGCAACCGGCCCAGGCAGGCGACGGAGCCAGTCGATGACCACGTCGTTGGTCGGGACCAGTCGCTCCTTGAAGAACTCACCGGTCGTGGTGTCGATCGCCGTTGCCACAACAGATCGGGCGTGCACATCAAGTCCTGCACTCGTACGCTCGGAAAACACCGGGGCCTCCTACGCATGTGGATAGGCCGAGCAGGCGGCCCCTGCTCGGTAACCCACGAATCTGCGCAGTTGAGGCCCCGGCCCGCAACCAGCCCTTCGGGCCGGTCAGTCATACCGTCTGATTCGGGCATTCGGAGCGGTCTCGATAGTCGCGCAGCGACCGAAGAAGACAGCTCTTGATCTGCGAAAACGCCGTCGAGCGACCAACTGGTCGTTCGGCGGCGTTTCGCGTGGATTCTCGGCGCCCCTGGGCACCGCCGCGTGGAGGACTCATCGAAGCTACTAGGACGGTTCTGGGCCCCTGCGCTCTACGCGGGCTTGTGCGGTGCCTGTGACGCACCATGTACCTCACAGCTACCGCACTAGGAAGGACGCCGCCCCGTACACCCTCGGACGTACATCCGCCGCTCATGAGCCTTCACGTCCGGATCAGGCCGGTTCTCCTGAGTCACCTCAGGCCGGTCGCGGCCACCATCCCGATTCGTCATGGCAGGGCTCCTTCCTTCGCGGCGCGGGCTGCCGTCTGGCCGGTCGGTCACAGGGTGACGAGGAGGGCGCGGCAGGCCTCCTCGCACCGGCGGCACGCCTCGGCGCAGATCCGGCAGTGCTCGTGCATCTCGGCGTGCTGGGCGCACTCGTCGCCACACGCCTTGCACGCGGTCGCGCAGGCCTCGAGGAACGCTCGGGTGAGGTTGGCGTCGTAGCCGGTGTGACGGGACAGCGCACTGCCGGTGGCATGGCAGATGTCCGCGCAGTCCAGGTTGGTGCGGATGCACTTCGTCAGCTCGGCGACCATGTCCTCACTGAGGCAGGCGTCGGCGCAGGCGGTGCACACCTGCGCGCACTCGAAGCAGGCGGCGATGCACTCCGCGAGCTTCTCCTTGTCGATCCCGCCCAGGTCCTTGGGGTAGCTCTCCAGCATCTGCGTGTGTGCCACAGCTCAGTCCTCCATCCGGACGCCGGGCGCCTCGGAAAGCGCCTCGAGGCGACGTCACTGGGAACCCCGTACCCAGGCATCCGCGAAACGTGCGTTCACGCACAGAAGTCGGTGCGTCAGGTGGGCGGGTAGCCCTGGCTGGCCAGCAGACGAGCCAGGTGGGCTGTGTTCGCCGCAGCCGTCTGCGTCGTCGACACTGTCTTCTCCGGCTTGGGGTCGAGGTCCTGGTAGTCGGTGGCCTTCATGGCCTCACCGACCCAGTACGTCGACCCGTTGGCGGCGATGCTGAAGCCGGTGTCGTTGAGTGCCTGCAGCAGCTCGGCGGTGACGTGGTGGGCGCCGTCCTCGTTGCCGACGACGGCGACAGCGGCAACCTTGTCGTAGGTCGACATCCGGCCCTCGTCGTCGGTCTCACCGAGCTCGGCGTCGAGGCGTTCGAGGACCATCTTGGCCACCGACGACGGCTGACCGAGCCAGATCGGCGTCGCGATCACGAGGATGTCGGCGCCGAGCATCTTCTCCCGGATGCGCGGCCAGGCGTCGCCGTCGCCTTCATCGGTGGTGACGCCGAACCTGACGTCGTGGTCGACGACCCGGAGAAGCTCACCCGTCACGTCGCGGTCGCGCAGAGCGTCGAGAAATTCCTGCCCGATCAGCGTCGCGCTGGACTCGGCGGGAGACTTCTTCAGGGTGCAGGACAGCACGAGGGCCGTGAGAGACATCGCTGCCTCAGTTCTTCTTGGCGGTGGCCTTGCCGCCCTTGCTGCCGGCCTTCTTCTTCTGGGCGGTCGTGCCGCCCTGGCTGCTGTCGGTGTTCTTCTTCCCGCCGCCGCTGGCCTTGCCGCCCTTCTTGGAGGCATCGGGGGTGTTGGCGATCTTGGCGGCGCGCTGCTTGGACATCCCCTTGTCCTTGAGCGCCTCGTACTGCTTCTCGTTCTTCACGTTGGCGGACTTGCTCGGCATGGCTGCGCTCCTTCAGTCGGCGGGCGACGCCCGAGTGGTACCCCTCCCCCCTGTCGCCATGCCGGTCTGCAGGGGCGTCGTCGGCGCTACCTCGTCGATCGAGCGTCCCCGGTCGACGCACCCACCGGCCGAGGCTGCCATCCCTGCTGTCCGAGCTGACCCTCGCCCACCCGCTGCAACGCCCAACCGCCGAGCGTGAGTGCCGCACCGAACACCAGGAAGCCGATGTCCCAGGACAGCGGGCCGCCGAGGTCATCTCGCACATGGTGCACGCCGAGCAGCTGATGGTCGACCAGGCCTTCGACGACGTTGAACAGGCCCCAGCCCATGACCACGCCACCAAGATGGAACGTCCAGCTCGGCGGCAGCCGGCCCTGCCGCCACTGCGCAAGTGTCACGACGGAGGCACCCACCACGACCAACCACGTAGCCACGTGGAAGAACCCGTCCGCCAGTGTGTTGACCTCCAGCCCCGCCACGGTCGTGACCGGGTAGTCGGCGACATCGCTGACCATGTGGTGCCACTGCACGATCTGGTGCAGGACGATGCCGTCGACGAAGCCGCCCAGACCGATGCCGTACATCAGGCCGGCGGCCTTCGACGGCGGGTCCCCGATCCGCGAGTGTCGACCTGCTCCGGGTGTCGTCATACCGGTTCGGTACCCCGTTCACCCGTCCGTATCTCTGCGGCACCGGCTGCAGGGCGCCGCGGCAGGACCGGCCCTACGGGCCGCCGAGCGACGCTGACGCTCACTCTCCCCGGGTCTCGCGGCCTCGTCAGGCGAGGGAGAGGAACAACTTCTCCATCTTCTTCACGTCGAGGCTGTCAGCATCGCCGTCGTTCTCGACCAAGCACTGCTGGAGGCCGCTGGCGACGATGGCGAAGCCCGCCCGGTCGAGCGCCTTGGACACGGCGGCGAGCTGGGTCACGACGTCCTCGCAGTCGCGGCCTTCCTCGAGCAGGCGCAGGACGCCGGCGAGCTGGCCCTGGGCGCGCTTGATGCGGTTGATGACCGGCTTCATCGAGGTGGGGTCGAGCTCCATCAGTCCTCCTGGGTCAGTGCCGCGAGCGCGGCGGTGAGCCGCTCCTTGGCGTCGGCTGCGACGGCGTGCAGCGCGTCGTTGTCGGCCAGCCCGATCATCGCGTCGGGGTCGAACGCCTCGACGAGAGTGGTCGCCTCGTCGAGCGCGCGGACGACCACGTTGCACGGCAGGACCGCAGCGATGGACGGGTCGATGCGGAGCACCTCGTGGGCCAGCGCGGGCCGGCATGCCCCGAGGATGACCTGCGGTGCGACGTCGACGTCGAGCTTGGCCTTCAACGTGGCCTTGAGGTCGATCTCGGTGAGGATGCCGAACCCCTGCTGCCCGAGCGCCGCTCGCACGGCCTCGACGGCGTCGTCGTACGGCTTGGCCAGCGTGGCGCTGAGCGTGAAGGTCGCCATCAGGCGCTCTGCTTCTGCCCGGCCAGCGCGGCGTCGACGTCGAGGTCGCGCACGGCCGTGATGACCTGCTCGAGCGCGGCGGCCGGCAGGGCCCCGGGCTGGGAGAACACCAGGGTGCCGCCCTTGAAGGCCATGAGGGTCGGGATGGACGTGATGCTGGCGGCGGCAGCGAGGGCCTGCTCGGCCTCGGTGTCGACCTTGCCGAACACGATGTCGGGGTGCTCGGCCGCCGCCTTCTCGTACACGGGCGCGAACATGCGGCACGGGCCGCACCAGGACGCCCAGAAGTCGACGAAGACGATGTCGTTCTCAGTGACGGTGCTCTCGAAGTTCTCCGCACCCAGGGTGATGGTGGCCATCGGGCTCGCTCCTTTGCTGTGTCTCGGGTGGTTGCGTCCAGCTCAACCGACGATACCCCCTCGGGTATTCCATGACTCACGCCACACCGCTTCCCCTCCGATTGAGGAATACCCCGGGGGGTGTGTACGGTTGGCATCATTGTCGATACCCCGCCGGGTATTCGCCCCACATGTGGAAGGACGTGAAGGCTCCGATGAGCAACCGCACGCCTGAGATCGACATCGAGCAGCTTGCCGCCACCCTGAGCGATGAAGCAGCGCTCATCGACGTGCGTGAGGCAAGCGAGTACGTCGCCGGCCACGTCCCGGGCGCCGTCCTGATGCCGATGGGCCGGTTGACCGCTCGCCTGGGCGAGCTGGACAAGACCCGCCCCGTCTACGTCGTGTGCGCCTCGGGGAACCGCAGCGCCGCGATGACCGACCTACTCGTCGCGTGTGGGTACGAGGCGTACTCAGTGGCCGGCGGAACGACCGCGTGGGCACGCTCCGAACGCCCGCTCGAGACCGGGTCCCCCGCCAACCGCTGACCGGCCCCTGATCGCCACCCCACGCAGTCCCGCAGACCCAGTCCGCAAGGAGACGAACATGAGCCAGCACCCCGACGTGACCATCCTCCCGATCGAGACCCCCACCCTGGGCGACCGCAGCTACCTCGTCCACGACGGCGAGGTCGCCTTCGTGGTCGACCCCCAGCGCGACATCGACCGCGTCCTCGACCTCCTCGGCGAGCACGACGTGCGCCTGACCCACGTCTTCGAGACCCACATCCACAACGACTACGTCACCGGTGGCCTCGCGCTCGCGCAGCGCACCGGTGCCCAGTACCTCGTCAATGGCGAGGACGACGTGTCCTTCGTCCGCACCCCCGTGGCGGACGGACAGGTCGTCGAGGTGGGTGGACGTATGCGCGTCACTGCGCTGGCGACCCCCGGCCACACGTTCACCCACCTCTCCTACGCACTGACCGACGCAGCCACCGGAGAGCAGCTCGCGGTGTTCTCGGGCGGCTCGCTGCTCTACGGCGCCACCGGACGACCCGACCTCCTCGGCGCCGAGCACACCCACGACCTGGTCCGGCACCAGCACGCCTCCGCGCACAAGCTGGCCGAGCTCCTGCCCGACGAGGCAGAGGTGTTCCCCACCCACGGTTTCGGCTCGTTCTGCTCCGCCACCCAGTCCGACGCCACGTCGTCGACGATCGGTCAGGAGAAGAAGACCAACCCGGTCCTCACCCAGGACGAGCAGACCTACGTCGACGAGCTGCTCGCCGGGCTCGGCGCCTGGCCGACGTACTACGCCCACATGGCGCCCGCCAACGCCTCAGGGCCGTCCGAGCCCGACCTGTCCCTTCCTTCGGTCGCTGACGCCGCCGAGCTGCGCCGCCGCATCGAGGCCGGCGAGTGGGTCGTCGACCTCCGCACGCGCACCGCGTTCGCCGCGGGCCACGCGCCGGGCACGCTCAACTTCGGGCTCGACGGCGGCTTCGCCACCTACCTCGGCTGGCTCATCACCTGGGGCACCCCCGTGACGCTCCTCGGTGAGAGTGCCGAGGACGTCGCCCAGGCACAGCGCGAGCTCGTCCGTATCGGCATCGACCGCCCTGCTGCGCACGCCACCGGCGGCCCCGAGCAGTGGAGCGACCGCGAGCTGTCCTCGTTCCCCACCGCCACGTTCGCCGACCTCGCCCAGGTGCGCCACCACCGCGAGATCGTCATCCTCGACGTGCGCCGTGCGGACGAGCACGACAAGGCCCGCATCGCCGGCGCCGTCAACGTCCCCATCCACGAGCTCCCCCAGCGCCTGGCCGACGTCCCGGCCGGCGAGGTGTGGGTCCACTGCGCGGGCGGCTACCGCGCGTCGGTCGCCGCATCGTTCCTCTCCGCCGCCGGCATCAAGCTCGTCGCCGTCGACGACAGCTTCGACAACGCCGAGAAGGTCGGACTGCACCTCGTGGGACCCGAGGCGTGACCCTCGCCCTCCTCGCGGCCGTCGTCGCCGGCGCGCTCATCGGGCTCAGCCTCGGAGCGCTCGGCGGCGGCGGCTCCATCCTCGCCGTACCGGTGCTCCTCGCGCTCGGCCAGACCGCGACGCAAGCCACGACCGGGTCGCTGGTGGTCGTGGGCGTCACCTCGCTCGCGGGTGCCGTGACGGCCCACCGCGCCGGCAACGTGCTCCTCGCGCGCGGTGTCGCGTTCGGGGTCGTCGCCATCGGGGGCGCGGTCGTCGGCGCCCACGCGTCCGCGGCTGTCCCCGAGCCCGTGCTGCTGGCCGCGTTCGCGGGTCTGATGCTGGTCGTCGCCGGCCTGATGACCGTCCGGCAGCTCCGCAGCCGACGCGGCACCTCCTCCGGTGCTCACGCCGAGCGGCCCCGCCTCGACGACCCGATCATCACGTTCAGCCCCACCTTCATGTGCCAGTGCCCCCGCGCGCTCAAGGTGCTCGTCACCGCGACCGCGGTCGGGCTGCTGACGGGCTTCCTCGGAGTGGGCGGCGGATTCCTCGTCGTCCCGGCCCTGGTCCTCGCCCTCGCGCTCCCGATGGGCTACGCCGCCGGCACCTCGCTGGTCGTCATCACCATCACCAGCGCAGCCGCGCTCGCCACCCGCGCCGGCAACGGCATCGCCCCCGACTGGTGGCTCGTCGCCGCCCTCACCCTGACCGCCGTCATCGGCTCCATCGCGGGGGCCCGCTTCGCCGCGCGCACCGACACCGCCAAGCTCTCCGCCGCCTTCACCGGCCTGGTCCTCCTCGTCGCCGCCTACACCGCCGCGACCGCCGTACCCGCCCTCCTCTGACCCCACCTCACCCCCGACACAGGAACGAGTTCTGCTCATGACGTCGACGGCCACCCGCCGCCACGCCCAACCCGCACCCGACGACACCGACCCGTACGGCATCGGCTACCGACCCGGTCCCCTCGGTCGGCTCGGCCTGTGGGTCACCCACCACCGCAAGGCCACCGCCCTGGTGTGGCTGTTGCTCGTGATCGGCCTCGGCGCGTTCGCGCCCAAGGTCGAGGCCAACCTCTCCGGCGCCGGCTGGCAGGCCGACGGCTCGGAGTCCGTGGCCGTACGCGAGCTCGCCACCGACAGCTTCGGCGGCAACGCCAGCTCCGCCATCCAGGTCGTCATCCACTCCTCCGACGGCCCCGTCACCGAGGGCGCCGGCGCGGACGTCATCGACGAAGCCACCGCCATCCTGGAGGACGAGGCCCGTGTCGCCGACGTCATCGCACCCCAGCCCGGCGCCACCCTGAGCCAGGACGGCGAGACGGCCGTGATCCTCGCGGGCGCCGGCGCGGACCCCAACGAGATGGTCCGTGTCGCCGACGACCTCAAGGCCGAGCTCGAGGCCCTCTCCGGTGACGGCATCGAGGTCAACCCGACCGGCGCCTCCCTGCTCTGGTCGGACTTCAACGAGGCCAACCTCGACGCCATGCTCAAGTCCGAGATGATGTCCTGGCCGGTCACCCTGGCCATCCTCGTCCTCGCGTTCGGGGCACTCGTTGCCGCCGGGCTGCCGCTCATCCTCACCCTCGCCGGCCTCGTCGCCTCCGCGGGCTCACTGGTACTCATCAACGAGCTCATCCCGGTCTCCATCTGGGCGATGAACTTCGCCATGATGTTCGCCCTCGCGCTCGGCATCGACTACGCCCTGTTCCTCGTCGTCCGCTTCCGGGCCGCCCGCATGGGCCACCACGAGACCCCACGCCAGGCCATCGCCGAGACCATGGACACCGCCGGCAAGGCCGTCCTGCTGTCCGGCGCCACCGTGCTGGTGTCGCTGTCGGCCGTGATGCTCGTGCCCTCACCCGCGTTCCGGTCCATGGCCGGCGGCATCATGCTCGCCGTCGTCTTCGTCCTGCTGGCCACCCTCACCCTGCTGCCGCTCGTGCTGTTCAAGCTCGACTACAAGATCAACAAGGGCAGCCTGAAGTGGGTCCACAGCGGCGAGCACCGCTCCCCCAAGTTCGCCGCCTGGGGCGAGCGACTGTGGAAGCGCCCCATCGCGTTCGGCCTGGCCTCCCTCGTCGTCCTCCTCGCCCTCGCCGCACCCGTCCTGGGCCTCAAGACCGCCATGCCCTCCATCCAGGTCCTGCCCGACGACGCCAGTGCCCGCGTCGGCTACAACCAGGTCAAGGACGCCTTCGGCGACGGCGCCCCCGGCACCCTCCAGGTCATCACCGAGTCCACCGACGCCAAGGCCACCGCCGAGGTCCTCGCCGCCGACCCCGGCATCGCCGGCGCCATGCCCGCCCAACCCGTGTCTGACGATGCCGGCGCGGACACGGACCTGGTGCTGATCCAGGCCGTGCCGACCGTCGACCCCTCCGACCCCGAGCTCGCCGACACCGTCGACCGGCTCCGCGCCGACCTGCCCGACACCGCACTCGTCGGCGGAGCAGCCGTGGAGAACCTCGACCTCAAGACCCAGCTCGACGACTCCACCCCCCTCGTCATCGGCGTCGTCCTGGCACTCGGGTTCCTGCTGCTCCTCATCGCCCTGCAAGCCCCGCTCATCTCGCTGCTCGGCACCCTGGCCAGCCTGCTGTCCACCGCCGCCGCCTTCGGCGTCGCCCGCCTGGTCTTCCAGGACGGCATCGGCTCCGACCTCCTCGGCTTCGAGTCCCAGGGCTTCCTCGACGCCTGGGCGCCGGTGTTCTTCTTCGCGATGATCTTCGCCATCGCCATGGACTACACCGTCTTCCTCCTCGCCTCCGCCAAGGAGCACTACGAGAAGTCCGGCGACCCCAAGGAGGCCATGGTCGGCTGCCTGGCCCACTCCGGACGCGTCATCTTCGCCGCCGGCGCCGTCATGGTCGCGGTGTTCTTCACCTTCGCCCTCTCCGGCCCCCTGCCCCCCAAGGAGATGGGCATCGTCCTGGGCGTCGCGGTCCTCCTCGACGCGTTCCTCGTCCGCCTCGTGCTGCTGCCCGTGATGCTCCGCCTCACCGGCAACGCCGCCTGGTGGACCCCCCGCTGGCTCACCCGAGTCCTGCCCGACATCACCTTCTCCCACGGCTGACCCACCTACCCGCCCCCCACACGACCCCCTACAAGGAGACACACCATGTGCCGACCAACGACTTGCAAGACCTGCGGCAAGACCACCTGGGCCGGCTGCGGCCAACACATCGGACAGGTGAAGGCCATGGTCCCCAGCAACCAGTGGTGCAACGGCCAGCACACCCCGGCCGAGAAGGCCGCCGCCAAGGCCGACAAGACCGGCAACGGTGGCTTCCTGTCGCGGCTCTTCGGCCGCTGATCCCCGACCGGGTGGGGGATGATCCCCCGGCATCCCCCACCCACCCCCCACCGACCCGAACGGACCCGTACCTCTCGTGAACCTCGACCGCGCCGTGTTCGCCCTCGCCGGCACCATGACACTCATCAGCGCCCTGCTCGCCGCCCTCGTCTCCCCTTGGTGGCTCCTGCTCACCGCCTTCGTCGGCCTCAACCTGGCGCAGTCCGCTGTCACCGGCTGCCCCGCCGCAACGATCCTCCGGCGCCTCGGCATCACCTCCGGCTGCGCCTTCCAGTAGGCCCTGGCCTCATGTCTCGGCGCCACCGCAGCCGGCACTGACCGGTCAGGAGCCGAGCAGCTCCTTCATGGTCTCGATCTCGGCCGTCTGGGTCGTGATGACCTGGCCGGCCAGGTCGACAGCGTCCTTGAACCGGCCGTCGGACTGCTCGGTCTGCGCCATCTCGACCGCACCTTCGTGGTGCTCGATCATCATCTCCAACCACATGTCCTGGAACTCGGCGTCGGAGGAGTTCTCCAGCTCGTCGATGTCGTCGGCGCTCATCATTCCGGGCATGTCGTCGTGACCCATGTCGTCCATGTTGTCGGACATGTCGTCCATGTCGTGGCCGCCGTTGACGTGGTCGCGCATCGTGGCCGGCACGTCCTCCCCCCACGCGGTGAGCCAGTCCGCCATCGTCTCGATCTCAGGCCCCTGGGCCTCACGGATGTCCTCGGCGAGAGCCTGGACCTCCGGGTCGAGGTCCCGGTCCAGGGTCAGGTCGACCATCGAGAGTGCCTGGGCGTGATGGGTGATCATGTCGCTGGCGAAGGCGACGTCGGCGCTGTTGTGCTCGGTCGTGCTGACCTCGGCCTTGGTGGCCGCATCCGAGCCGTCGTCGCCGCAGGCCGTGAGGCCGACGCCGAGGGCGAGGGTCAACGCGAGGGCGCCGAGGGCGCGCGTACGGGTCTTGGTGATGCTGTGCATGAGGTTCTCCTGGAGATCAGGTCGTCAGGTGGGTGTTGCGGGCAGGCAGAGGCGACACCCGACGGAGACGCCGAGCCGGACGTACCGTCGAGGCTCAGCGGGGCCGGGTGGTCGCAGGGCCTGTCAGCACCTGATGACGGAGAACTGCCACTCGGGGGGCGGGCCGGTGCCACGCACCCACTGCAACGCCCGCTCGCGTACGGCGGCGGGCTGGAACGCGGCCGGTAGCAGCGGCCGGACGATGCCAGCAGCGAGGACCACGAGCAGCGTGAGCGCCGCGGTGGCCAGCATGACGGCGCACAGCATCACCATGCTCGCCATGTCGTGACGGGAGTCCGAACCAGGGCCGGCACTGGTGCCGGCGGCACCCGCCGAGGCGTGCGGGGCACCCTCGGGGTGCGCGTGACCCTCGTGCGATGTCCCCGCCGCCATCGCTGCATCGTGGCCGGACGCTGCGCCAGCCATGCTCATCGAGCTCGAAGGCACAGCTGCATCGGCTGCGCCAGCGGGCGCAGGGGCACTGTGGCTGGCTAGGGCGTGCATGCCGAGGATGCCGACGACCAGGGTGGCCACGAGCGCGACCAGCACGGTGCGCCCGCTGCGCCGCCCAGGAGCCGGCACCCGCACGGGCGTGCGGGTGCTGGCGGTGGACGGTACTGGCCTCATCGCTATCGATGGTACGGAGCCGCTGGCCTCAGCCCAGCCTCTGGGTGCGCAGCCGCAGCGCGTTGATGATGACGCTGACCGACGACAGGGCCATCGCGGCGGCTGCGATGACCGGGGACAGCAGCCACCCCGCCACCGGGTACAGCACACCGGCAGCGATCGGGATGCCCGCGGTGTTGTACCCGAAGGCGAGAACGAGGCCGCGGCGAACGTTCCCCATCACGGCGCGGGAGAGCTGGCGTGCGTGGGCGATGCCGTTCAGGTCACCTCGCAGCAGTGTCACGCCCGCGGACTCCATCGCGACATCGGTGCCGGTGCCCATCGCCAGGCCGACGTCGGCGGCGGCGAGCGCGGGGGCGTCGTTGACGCCGTCACCGGCGAACGCGACCACGCGGCCCTCGGCGCGCAGCCTGTTGACGACGTCAGCCTTGTGGTCGGGCAGCACCTCGGCCTCGACCCGGTCGATGCCCAGGTCGGCGGCAACAGCGGCTGCGGTCACCTGGTTGTCGCCGGTGAGCATGATGACCTCGATGCCCTCCTTGCGCAGCGCAGCCAGCGCCGCGGGCGTGGTCTCCTTGACCTGGTCGGCGACACCGATGACACCGGCCGGCGTGCCGTCGACTGCGACGAGCACGGCGGTGGCCCCGGTGCGGCGCAGCTGGTCGGCCCTGTCGGCCAGCGTCTCGGGGTCGACGTCCTGGGACGTGAGGAAGCCGGCGGTGCCGATGAGGACCTTGCGTCCCTCGACGGTGCCCAAGACACCCTTTCCAGCGGGTGCGTCGAAGTCGGCCACCGCAGGCAGCCTGCCGCCGTGGCGGGCCCGGGCCTCGTCGACGATGGCGCGAGCGAGCGGGTGCTCGGAGGCGTTCTCGACCGCGGCCGCGAGCCGCAGGAGCTCCGTCTGGGTGTGCCCGGTGTATCCGTCGGCCAGCTCGACGGCGGTCACGGCGGGCTTGCCCTCGGTCAGGGTGCCGGTCTTGTCGACCACGACGGTGTCGACCTTCTCCATCCGCTCGAGCGCCTCGGCGTTCTTGATGAGGACACCCATCTGCGCACCGCGCCCCACCCCGACCATGATGGACATGGGCGTGGCCAGGCCGAGGGCACACGGGCAGGCGATGATGAGGACGCTGACCGCGACCACGAGGGCGTGGGCGAGCTTCGGGTCGGGGCCCACGAGCGCCCAGACGGCGAACGCCAGCACGGCGATGCCGATGACGGCGGGCACGAACACGGCCGAGACGCGGTCGACGGTGCGCTGGATGGGTGCGCGGGAGCGCTGGGCCTCGGCGACCATCTGCACGATGCGCGACAGCATCGTGTCGCGGCCCACTGCGTTGGCGCGGACGAGGAGCGCACCGGTCTGGTTGAGGGTGCCGCCGATGGCGTCGTCACCCACCGCCTTGGTGACCGGCATGGACTCGCCGGTGACGAGGGACTCGTCGACGGCGGACCTGCCGTCCTCGACGAGACCGTCGACGGGGACCTTCTCGCCGGGGCGGACACGGAGCAGGTCACCCAGCTGCACCTGGTCGAGGGGGACCTCCTCGTCATTGCCGTCGTCCCGGACGCGGCGGGCCGTCTTCGGTGAGAGGTCGAGGAGCGCCTTGATGGCACCCGAGGTCGCCTCGCGGGCTCGGAGCTCGAGGACCTGGCCCAGCAGGACGAGGGTCGTGATGACGGCAGCGGCCTCGAAGTACACGTCCACCGCGCCGTCCATGCGGAACGCTTCCGGGAAGACGCCCGGCGCCACCGTCGCGACCACGCTGAACAGCCACGCGACGCCGGTGCCCATCGCGATGAGCGTGAACATGTTCAGCTTCATCGTCCGCACCGAGGCCCAGCCGCGGGTGAAGAACGGCCAGCCGGCCCACAGCACGACCGGTGTGGCGAGCACGAGCTGGGTCCAGGCCGAGGTCGTCGCGGAGATGGTGTCGTGCAGCCACGGGATGAGGTCGCGCCCCATGCCGAGGATGACGACCGGGATGGACAGGGCCACGCCGAACCAGAACCGGCGGGTCATGTCGCGCAGCTCCGGCGACGGACCGGAGTCGACGGTGACCATCACCGGCTCGAGTGCCATCCCGCAGATCGGGCACGCCCCGGGGCCGGACCGGCGGATCTCGGGGTGCATCGGGCACGTGTACTCCACGACCTCGCCCTCGCCCGGTGCGGGCGGCTCTCCTTCCGCGTGGCTGCCATGCGCATGGTGGTCGGCGTGGTCGTGGCCGGCCTGGTCGTGCTGCGCGGCGGCGTACTGCTCGGGGTCGGCGACGAACGTGTCCTTGCAGGCGGCCGAGCAGAAGAAGAACTGCTCGCCGTCGTGGTGGGCCGTGTGCTCGGCGGTGGTCGGGTCGACGCCCATCCCGCACACCGGGTCGAGGACCTGGTGGGTCGTGGTCGCGTCCGGGTGGCTGGGGCTCGTCATATCCTCACCATACCCCCGGGGGGTATAAAGTCAAGGCCCTCCAGGCCTCCATCTCCCGCTACTGACGGGTGCTCGCGCGAACCTCGCCGTCTCGCCCTTGGGGGTGGGCCCGGCGACAGGGCACCCATCCGTGACCGCTCGGGAGCCGAAAGCCAGTGGAGTGCCGAGCTCGTCGGCCTCACGTCACGAAGGAGAACCCCATGCAGCAGCGCAAGCTCTACGCCGGTCTCGGCGGCCTGCTCCTCGCCGCCACCGCCGGCATCGCCGGCATGCAGGCCAGCAACGCGTCCGAGTCGGCCCCGGCCGCGTCCGCGCGCACCGTGCAGCTCGACGCCGACCTGCAGACCCTGAACGACTCCGGCGCCTCCGGCCACGTCCACGCCGAGCTCAAGGGCCGCAAGGCCCACGTCCAGATCAAGGCCCGCGGCCTCGCGAAGAACCTGCCGCACGCCCAGCACCTGCACTTCGGTGCCGACGCACGCAACGAGTGCCCCAGCGTCTTCGACGACGCGAACAACGACCACCGTCTCAACGTCGCCGAGGGCGTGCCCGCCTACGGCCCCATCCTGAAGTCGCTCACCACCTCCGGTGACACCAGCCCGAAGAGCGGCCTGGCCGTCGACCGGTTCCCGACGACCCCGAAGGGCGTCGAGAAGTACGAGCGCACCATCAACTTCGCTCCCGGCGCGGTGCTGCGTGCCATCAAGTCCGGCAAGGGCGTCGTCGTCATCCACGGCGTCGACCACAACGGCAACGGTGAGTACGACTTCGCCGGCGCCGGCGCCAGCGAGCTGGACCCGACCCTGCCCGCAGAGGCCACCGACCCGGCCCTGTGCGGCGTGCTTCGCTGAGACCCGTCCGTCTCGACCGGCAGAAGGCCCCGGTTCCGCCCCCGCGGAGCCGGGGTCCCTCTCATTCGGGGTGTTTGCGAGCGCCCCACTCCCCCGGGCCGTTCCGGTGCGTCAGCGCCTTGTAGACCTCGAACCAGGCGACACCGAGCAACGCAGCTCCAGGGACCAGCACCCAGTCACGTGGTGTCGTGGGGCCGAGGTCGAACGCGTTGCGCACCTGTGGCACCGCCAGCATCAGCGTCAACACGCCGATCCCGCCGAGCAGGATCCACTTCACGGTGGGGTTGCGACGCTCCCGGAAGGTCCTCCACACGGGCAGCCGCCACGAGCGGTTCACCAGGATGAGCAGCAGGTTGCCCATCACCAGGGTGGCGAAGGTGACCGAGCGGGTCACCGCGTCGGGGCGGTCCGCCAACACGCTCCAGAGGTAGATGCCCAGGACCGCGGCGAGCACCGAGAGCCCCTGCAGAGCCGCGAGCACGACGATTCGACGGCCGATCACGGGCTCGCCCAGACGACGAGGTGGTTGCTCCATGATCGCCGGATCCACCTCCTCGGCCTCGAACACGACCGAGCATGCTGGGTCGATGATCAGCTCGATCACGGCGATCTGGATCGGCAGCATCACCAGCGGCCAGTCGGTCGAGAACAGTGGCACGAGGGACATCCCGGTGATCGGGACGTGCACGGCGATGATGTAGGCGATCGCCTTGCGCAGGTTGTCGAAGATGCCGCGCCCCTGCCGCACACCGCCTGCGATCGAGGTGAAGTCATCGTCGGTGATGACCAGGCCCGCGGTCTCCCGAGCCACGTCGGTGCCGCGCTTGCCCATCGCGATGCCGATGTCGGCGGCACGGAGGGCCGGTGCGTCGTTGACCCCGTCGCCGGTCATCCCGACGACCTCTCCGTTGGCCTTGAGCGCGCGGACCAGTCGCAGCTTCTGCTCGGGCACCATGCGCGCGTAGACGCTGACCCCACCCACCCACCCTGCCGGCCAGCTCCGCATCGTCCAGCCCCGCCAGCTCGCTGCCCGTGATCACTCCGGCCTCGTGGTCGAGCCCGATCTCGCGCGCGATGGCCAGCGCCGTGCCGGGGTAGTCGCCGGTGATCATCACGGTGCGGACCCCCGCGCGCGCACACTCTGCGACCGCCTCGGCGACACCGGGGCGCACGGGGTCCTGGAGAGCAGCCAGGCCGAGGTACTCGAAGGTGAAGCCGTGCTGCTCGCCGGGGAGCCCGTCGGCCGGATCGGTGCTGGCCCGGGCGACGGCCAGGACGCGCCGCCCCGCGGCGGTTGCCTGCTCCACCTGGGCCGTGAGGACGGACCGCTGGTCGTCGTCGAAGTGGCACAGGTCGGCGACGGCCTCGGGTGCTCCCTTGGTGCCGACGACGTAGCGGTCGTGCTCGGGTGAGGTCCACACGTGGGACAGGGCGAGCAGCTCCTCCGACAGGGGGTACTCGCGGACGAGCTCCCAACCGTCGTGGTCGCGCACGGTCCCGGCGAGGTACGTCGCGGCCAGGTCCCGGAACGCCTTGTCCATCGGGTCGAACGGGTCGACCGGCGAGGCCAGCGCCGCTGCCTCCACCAGGTCGTGGAACCGCTCGGGGAGCGGGTCGCCGGTGAGGGCGAACGTCTCATCACCGCTCATGAGCTCGCGGACCGTCATGCTGTTGAGGGTGAGCGTGCCGGTCTTGTCGACACAGATGACAGTGGCCGAGCCCAGTGTCTCCACCACCGGCGGACGCCTGGTGAGCACATGTCGGCGCGACATCCGCCACGCGCCCAGGGCCAGGAAGACCGTGAACACGACCGGGAACTCCTCGGGAAGCAGCGACATCGCCGCCGCGATGCCCGCGAGCACGCCCTCGAGCCAGTGCCCGCGGGTCAGCCCGTAGACCACCACGACGGCGACCGCAGCCCCGATCCCGATCACCGCGAAGAAGCGGACGAGGCGGTCGATCTCGCGTTGCAGCGGCGTGCGCTGAGGCTCGATCGAGCTCAGCGCCGTACCGATCCGGCCGAGCTCGCTGTGACTCCCCGTGCCCCGGACGACGCCGATGCCGTGCCCCCTGACCACCAGCGTGCCGGAGAACACCCACGGGGTCGCGTCCCCGCCCGGCGGCCCCATCGGGCCCGATGCCTGTCCCTCCGCCGCCGCGGACTTGCGCACCGGCACCGACTCCCCCGTCAACGCGGACTCGTCGACGGAGATGTTCACCGCGTCGAGCAGCACGGCGTCGGCCGGAACCCGGTCTCCCTCCGAGAGCAACACGGTGTCACCGCGGACGACCTCACGCCCGGCGATGCGCACCTGCATCCCGTCGCGCAGCACGAGGGCACGGGGCGAGGACAAGTCACGCAGTGCCGCCAGGGCGTTCTCGGTCTTGCGCTCCTGGAAGATCGAGATCGCGATGACCACGACGGCACTGCCCATCAGCATCACGCCGTCGATGGGCTCGGCGAGAGCGAAGTTGACCAGCCCCGCGATCAGCAGCAGGAGCAGCATCGGCTGGCGAACGACCTCCCACGTCTGCGCAAGGAGGGTGCCCTTCTCGGCAGTGGCCAGCTCGTTGGGACCGTCCTCCATCAAGCGGCGGGCAACCTCGTCGGCCGACAGGCCGGGGAGGCGCTGCGCTGTGCTCACCCGCCCAGCGTCTCGCTGAGCGACCAGTCGCAGTAGGGACGTTGGTCCTCTCCACGGGTGGCGGGCCGACCGATGTCCGGGCGTCCGTGCGGATCCCGGGAGAACGGGGTCGAAAGTCCCTGTGCCGACCCATCGCGGGCGCGTAGATTCATCCTCACGAGCCCCCAACAGGGATCGTGACGACTCGGAGGAGATCGTCCACACGGAGGGAGACCTCCGCGGCGACAGGGTGACGCTGACGCCGGGACGGGACCGACGTGCCGCCGATCGGCAACGTCACCGCTACCGGTCACCAGAAGGGCCCTTGTGACTCATACTTACGAGGGCCCTTCGCCTGTCCGCCGACAGCGGGCCGGCAGAGACGAAGGTCCGTCCTCCGTCGATCCGTCGGACCCTGCCGTGCAGCCCGGGCGGGAGGCACGATGGATCGGGTGGAGCCCATGACACCTGCTGTGCGCCCGTCGGCCGATGAGCTGTTGCACGCGCTCGGACATGCCGTGATAGCAACGGACGTCCAAGGGACCGTCCTGTTCTGGAACGGCGCGGCCGAGCAGCTCTACGGCTGGCCCGCCACCGCGGCCGTGGGGCGTGACATCACCGAGGTGACGGTGCCCACGGTGTCCCGTCAGGTGGCGGCGGAGATCATGGCGGCCCTGCGGGATGGCCGGCCCTGGTCCGGCGGGTTCCCGGTGCAGCGCCGTGGGGGCGAGGTGCTGCACGCGCTGGTCACCGACAGCGGCGTGTACCGCGACGGCGAGCTGATCGGCATCGTCGGCGCCTCGCTGAACCTCGCCGACGCCGTCCGGCACTTGATGGAGCGCTCGAGTGACGCCGCCGTCCTGATCGACGGGCAGCACGTCGTGACCTATGCCAGCCCGGCGGTCGCGAATCTCTTCGGCTGGCCGGTCGACGGTGTCGTGGGCACGCCTCTGACGGACCGCATCCATCCCGAGGACCACCGCGACTTCGAGGAGCTGCTGTCCGCCGGCCCGCAGCCCGTCGAGCGGGTCGGCGAGCTCCGGGTCCGCACCCACGAGACATGGTCCTGGGTGGAGGTGGCGGTGACCGACCTGTACGCCGAACCGGGGTCGCTCAGCGTCGTCTGCAACATCCGGCGCAGCGAGCGGCTGGCTCGCATCGAGGAGCGTGAGCGCCTTCTCGAGGCAGTCCACTCGGAGGTGCTCCAGGACCTGTTCGCGGCCGAGCTCGACCTGGACCGCGCCCTGACCCGCGCGGCACCCGCGGTCGCGCCACGGATCGATGCCGCCCGCGACGCCGTGGCACGGGCCATGGCGATCCTTCGTGACGTCGTCAAGCCGTAGCGCCCGCAGGGCGTGGCAGCCGCCGACTGCTACTCCGTCCGGACGAGCGCGGATCGCCAGGCGTCGCCGACAGATGATGCGAGGGCGTCGATGTCGGGAGTGCTGGTCGCGTCGGCGGTGATCCCGAACGCCAGGCGGTCGCAGTAGCTGAGCACTGCGAAACCGAGTCGCACCCGGTCCGCGATCGGCACGACGGGGAGGAGCTGACGGACCGGGCGGCCGAGGCAGGTGAGCGGGGTCCGGGGTCCGGGCACGTTGGTCGTCACCGTCGAGACCTGCTGCTGGGGCAGCCGAAGACCCCACCGCAGGCCGCGGTCCAGGACGGGGAACGGGAGCAGGCCGGCCAACGCCTGCAGCACGACGCCTGCCTCGGGCTCGTGCGCCCGGCGCAGGCTGGTCACGCGCTCGTGCACGGCCAGCACGCGCGCGACCGGGTCGTCGAGCTCGACCGGCAGCATCGACAGCATGAGCGTCACCTCGTTGCCGGGACGGCCGGCGGTGCCGGGTGCTCGCGACGACACCGGCAGCAGGGTGCGGAGGGCGTGTGCGTCCGGCTGCCGTCCGCGCTCGAGCAGCAGCTCGCGCAGGCCGCCGCTGATCGCCGAGAGCACCAGGTCGTTCACCGTGACGCCGAGCTCGTGTCGTACGCCCTCGGTCTCGGCGATGCCCACCTCGGTCCACGCGTAGCGCCGGGCCCCGTCGAGCGGACCGAGCAGGCCCTCGCGAGTGACGGGCAGCAGTGCGGTGCCGAGGGCGAGGGCGCCGCGGGCCGCGGCCACCAGGTTCCGCCCGGGCACCCCGGGCGCGGTCCCGGGCGGGGTCGGCGGCGGCTCGTCCGCCGGGCCCTCCGAGTCGAACACCACGCGGTAGAGACCTGTGCCGGACACGCCGTCGGCAAGGGTGTGGTGCACGCGGGAGAGCAGTCCCCAGCTCCCATCGGCGAGCCCCGTGCACACGGTGACGTCCCAGAGCGGGCGCTCGCGATCCATCCGCTCCGCCATCGCCCCGGACATCAGCGCTGCGACCTCCGCCCGGCCGCCCGGGGCCGGGACCCGTCGCACCGTGACGTGCTGGCCGAGGTCGAGGTCGGCGACGTCCTGCCACGACGGAGCCCGCAGCCCGAAGCGACCGGGCACGACCCGCTGCTGGTAGCGCGGTGCCGCCGACAGGCGTGAGGCGACGAGCGCCCGGACCTCGTCGACGTGGGGCGCCGGTCCGTCGAGCACCGCCAGGGAGCCGATGACGAGGCAGGCGGCCGGGTCGACGTCCTCGGCAGCGAGGAACGCGTACGACAGCGGGCTCAGGCGTTCCATCGTGACCTCCTTGTGCCCCCAGTCTGGTGCTCGCGCGGGCGTCGGTCCGCGGCCAACCGTCCCTGATCGGGTGGGACCTACGACCCTCACGCTCCCGAGCGGGCGCCGGGGACGATGAGGACATGAGCGGTGGACGGCACGTGGTGCGGCCCGTCGACGACGTCTGGCTCGCGATGGACCAACCGGACAACCTCATGGTGGTCGAGGGGCTGATGGTCGTCGACGGCGAGCTCGACCGCGACACCTACGTCCGGCTCCTGCAAGAGCGCGTGCTGGACCGGTTCCCCCGCTTCCGCCAGCGCGCCAGGCACGCCTGGCTGCCGTGGCCGGGCCAGTGGTGGGAGGACGACCCCGACTTCGACCTCGACCGGCACGTCCAGGAGGTCCGGCTACCGGCACCGGGTGACGACGCGGCCCTGGAGGACCACGTGGCGTCCCGCCTCTCCCGCGCCCTCGACCGGCAGCACCCGCCGTGGGAGGTGCACCTCATCCAGGGGTACGCCGGCGGCACGGTGATCTACACCCGGCTCCACCACGCGCTGGCGGACGGCACCGCCCTCTTCCGGGTCGTCCTCGCCCTCGCGGACGAGGAGCCGGACGAGGAGCCGGAGGAGGAGCCGGAGGAGGAGCCGGACGGCGCGCTCGACGGCGACGGGCCCGGCCTCCTGCACGTCGCGCGGTCCGCGATCCGCGCCCTCCCCGGCACCGGCCGGCTGCTGAGGACACCGATGGTCGCCGAGCACCTGCTCCTCGCGCGCCGGCCGGCGTCGCCGCTCTCGCTGCCGCCGCACCACAGCAAGCGCGCCGTGTGGACCCCCTCGATCGAGGTGGCCGACCTGGCCGGGCTGCGCCACGCGACCGGGGCGACGGTCACCGACATCGTCATGGCTGCGCTGGCCGGTGCGCTGCGCCGGTGGCTGGTCGCCCACGGCACCGAGCCCATGGTCGACGACCTGCCGACGATGGTCCCGGTGGACCTGCGCGGTTCTGCGGCGCTGCGGGCCGACGACCTCGGCAACCAGTTCGCGCTGGTGCTGCTCGACCTGCCCGTCGGCATCGACAGCGCCCTCGGACGGCTGGACGAGACCGCGGCGCGGATGCGCGCCATCAAGGCCTCGCCCGAGGCATGGCTGACCTACGGCATGCTGGAGGGAATGGGCTTGATGCACCCGCGGCTGCGGGTCCTCGCCACCGACTTCTTCGCGCGCAAGGCCACCGGTGTCACCACGAGCGTCCGTGGCCCGGACCAGCCGCTGCACCTGGCCGGCATGCCCGTCACGCGGCTGTGGGCGTGGGCTCCGATGTCGGCCGACCAGAGCCTGTCGACCTCCATCGTCGGGTACGCCGGCAAGGTCCACGTCGGCTTCAAGGTCGATGCCGCCACGGTGCCGGACCCGCAGGCGCTGGTCGCCGGGCTCCAGGCAGAGCTCGCGGAGCTCACCGCGCTCGCGCCCCCGGGCTGAGCGGAGCCCGACCCGTCCGGGGGCCGGGGTCTCACCGATCCTTCGACGGCCGCACGTCGCCGGCGCGTGCGACGGTGCCGGGCGAGGACCATCGTCCCCCCGCCGCGGGCCCTTCGACCGGACCGCGCACCCGGTCGGTGCGCCACGCTCGAGGTATGAGCACATCATCGTCCTCCAGCGACCTCACGGGTTCCGTCGTGGTCGGCATCGACGGGTCCCAGCACGCCGCGCGCGCGCTCCGCTGGGCAGCGGACCAGGCCGTCCTGGAAGGCCGTCGTCTCGCACTCGTCGCCGTGGGCGAGGCGGCGGCACGGTCCGTGGCCGACGCCGTCGTCGTCACACAGGCGCTGCACCGCGACCTCCCCGTCCTCCCGGTGGTCGAGTCCGGCGACCCGAGGGAGGTCCTGCTGGAGGCCTCGGACCGAGCACACCTGCTGGTCCTGGGATCGCGAGGGCGCGGCGCCGTGGCGAGCCTGCTCCTGGGGTCGGTGAGCTCCGCGGTGAGCGCGCACGCGAGCTGCCCCGTCGTCGTCTGCCGGCCGGAGGCCGAGGGCGACCAGCGGCTCGGCATCGTCGTCGGGGCCGACGGCACGCGGGAGTCGCTGCCGGTCCTCGAGTTCGCCTACCGACAAGCCTCCCTGCGCCACCTTCCCCTGACCGTGCTCCACTCCTTCTGGGACGCCGCCGTCGCCGTCGCGCAGTACGAGGAGACGCGCGGCCGAGCCGCCGTCCAGCCCGACCTCGAGCACCTGCGCGCCTCCCTGTCGGCATCGGCCGCGGGTCTCGCCGAGACCTACCCGGATGTGTTCGCCACCTTCACGCTGAGGCACGGGTTCGCCGACGAGGCGCTCAGCCCTCGTCACGGTGGATGGGACATGGTCGTGGTGGGTCGCCACCCGATGACCTCGATGGACCGGCTGCTGACCGGGTCCGTCGCGACCGCCGTGCTCGAGCGCGCCCGCGCGACTGTGGCAGTGGTGCCGGAGGCGTCCCCCGCTGAGCACAGCGACTGACGTCCGGCGACGCAGCGCACCGGAGCACTCAGCGCCGTCAGGCTCGCGCGGGCGAGCTCGGCGACCAGCGCGGTGATGCTGTCGTCGTGGGCCTCGCGCCGAGGACCGTCAGGAGCGACTGCCAGAGAGCCGCGTGTCGGCTGGCCCGGGCGAGCGCAGGGTGCCCGGCACGCGGATCCCGACGAGCAGCGCTGCCACCACGGCCCCCGCCCAGCCCAGCGTCAGGTCGCCCACCGTGTCGGCGTACGCCGTGCCGATCTCACTGGACCTGGTGACGAACGCGAGGGGCCCCCGTGGCCACGAAGTGCAGGAGGTCGTCGAACCACACGACACGGTCGAAGAGGTCGAACCGGTTGCCGAGGATGTCGGAGAACGCCGGCAGGGTCACCAGCAGGTCCGCCACCCAGGGGTAGGGCCGTCCGGACCGTAGCCACAGGTGCCCCACAGGGACCACGAAGGCGAGCATCGGGTAGGTCACGGCGCGGGTGGTCGGCGACTTGCCCTCGAGGTTGCCCCAGCTGGGGTCGACCGCCACCCGCGCCATCGCCAGGACGAGGACGACCTTGGCCAGGACGTCGAACGCCACGACCCACGGCAGGAGTCCGGGACCGTCGCGTCCGTGCTGCTCGAGGTAGGTCACCGACTCCCTCCTCCCACGGTCGCACCGCTGCCCACCTCGATCCTGCTGCTCCAGCTGCCGGTCGCCTAGGGACGAAGGTCAGTGCCTCCAGGGGTCGTGGGACCGGGACACGGTGCCCCTCGGCATCCCCGCGTCGTACGACGCCTCACGTCTGGTGCCGGCGCACCGAGGGCGCCCGGTCCGGGACCGCCGACACGACCCAGTCGTCGAAGTGGAGCGGGTCGCGACGTTCCAGCTCGTCCAGCATCATCCGTCGCTGCTCCACGAGGGCCAGGCGGCGCTCGAGCGGCGTGGTGCTGCGCTGCACCTCGATCGTCGTCCACTGCCACCGGCGGAGCAGCTGTCGCCTCCCGAGCGCCTCGAGCGGTCCCTTGCTCGAGCGCATCATCGCCCGCAGCATCAGCACCCGGGCCCAGCCGAGGACGAACGGGCACGTGAGCACGAGGACCAGGGCGAGGAGGGCGCCTCCCCGTGGCCAGGCGCTCGTCAGACCACCGCAGACGGCTGCCCCTGCCCAGGTCCACAGGGTCGCGCGCACGGTCCAGCGCCACTGGTCGGGGCGGTCCTCGCAGAAGGTGTGGGCGAGGAGTCCCCCGCCGCTGGCCAGCAGGAGCGACACCGCCAGCACGCCGAACCAGGTCCCGGCAGCGAGCACCGACGCGGCCGCCCAGCCGGTGGCGAGCGCCGCCCCCAGTCCCCACGCGAAGCGGTACACGGACACGTCGAGCTCCTTCCGGCGTCGCCCGTCCCGCGCGTGCGTGCGGTGTGCGGCGCACTCCCACGGTGGCGCTCGGGCGACCGGACTCCCAGAGGCCACGGACCGGGACGAGCGGGGCGGAGGCACCACGCCGCGCGGGACCTTGTGCCCTGTGGGTGCGACGCGCAGGGGCCGCTGGACCGCGGACCTGGAGTCGCGTGTGCCCGCGTGATGCGCTCACGGGCGGCGTTCTGACCACCGGGGGTCGTGGACGCCGTGCAGCCGCGCAGCCAGCACGGCCGCCTGGGTCCTGCTCTCGACGCGGAGCTTGCCCAGCACGATCGACACGTAGTTCTTCACGGTCTTCTCCGCCAGTGCCAGCTCCTCGGCGATCTGGCGGTTCGTCAGCCCCTCGGCGACCAGCTCCAGGATCTGCTGCTCCTTCGGAGTCAGGTGCTTGAGGAGTGGGTCCTGCTGGGGGCCCTCGCGCACCCGCGCCAGCACCCGCGCCGTCACCGCGGGATCGAGCATCGACTGGCCGGCGGCCACGCGTCGGACGGCCGCGACCAGGTCCGTGCCGCTCACCTGCTTGAGCACGTAGCCGGCAGCACCCGCCATGATCGCCGAGAACAACGCGTCGTCATCGTCGTACGACGTCAGGATCAGGCCGGCGACCTCCGGCTGCACGGACCGGATCTGCCGGCACACCTCGATCCCCGACCCGTCGGGGAGTCGCGCGTCGAGGACGGCCACCTGGGGACGGAGCACACGCATCCGGTCCACCGCCTCCGCCGCGAGGCCGGACTCCCCCACGACCTCGATGTCACCCTCGCTCTCCAGCAGGGTGCGAACCCCCCGCCGCACGAGCTCGTGGTCGTCCAGCAGGAACACGGTGATCGGCCCGTCCTGAGTGGCACCGGGCCCTTCCGGGTGCCTCACACTTCGACGGTACGCCCTTCCGGAGCCGGCGCGCCGTGGTCTTCCCGCCCTTCCCGCAGGGTCCTAGGGCCTCATCTGCGCGCTGGTCGTCGGGCCCCCGGACGGGCCTATCGCCTCTGGCGGCGGCCGGGCGCCACGCCCACGATGGTCATGTGAGGCCGCTCGACACGAGGAGGAGCACCATGACCACCACGCCACGAGGCGAGGACGGCGCGTTGCATGCGACCGTCGGCGACCGCCTCGTCGTACAGAGCCTGCACGGGCCGGCACGCGACGGCGAGATCCTGGAGGTCAGGCACCCGGACGGGACCCCGCCCTACACGGTGCGCTGGTCCGACACCGGGCACGAGACGCTCGTCTTCCCGGGTGCGGACGCCTTCGTGCAGCACTTCACCGGCGCGGTCGAGGGGCAGCACGACCCGTCGCACGACTGAGCCTCCCGGAGCCGGTCAGTCCGCGCGACGCGGCCGCGGCACCTGCGGCGGGTCGCCTCGCTGGTCGCGCAGGCGCCACGTAACCCCTGGTTGCTCAGCTGCTCGGCCGTCGCGCCGCTCGAGCCGGCGCGGCATGCCTACTCCTCGCCCCTCGCGGGAATCAGCGCGCTCGAGATCGGTACCTGCGCAGGGTCGGTGGCCACCGCCTGAGGCATGGGCGACGCGGCGGCCTCACGCTTGCGGACGTGGTGCTCGCCGGCCCGCGGGCGCGAGCTGATCGGAATCATCGGGTCTCCTGACGGCTGACAGGTGCGTTCATGTCCACGATCGACGCTGCGGCCGCGTCGTCCCAGAGGCAGACGTCCCGAGGGCCCCGGGTCCTCGCTCCCGGTCGAGAAGCCCGGGTGTCCCCGCTCCACACCCCCCGGTGTGTGCTCGTCCGGCACGGCGTACGGCGGGACTCCCCCGTCGCGGGGACACCCGGGCTGCCCTGTGGGTGCGGGTCCATCGCAACCCACCGGGAACAGGTGATCAACCGGCGAAGGTCCCGGGTTGTCCGGGACCGCGGTCCCGGCCCGCGCCGGGTCACCACCCCGCCCCCCGGCCGCGACCCAACCGGTGGGCCGATCCATCTTCTCGCCGACATTCCGTCGGGTGCTGGCCGCTCGGGCGACCCTGGCCCGCGGTGCTCGGCCTGCTGCGCTACCGGTGCTGGACGCTCTGGGCGCCGATTCTGGCCCACGGCTTCGACGACACCATCGGCTTCATCTGGTTCTACCCCTTCGGGCCCCTTTACGGGATGTGGTGAGCGTGCCCGGGTCGGGACCGGGGCACACACGGGCGCCGTCACCGGGGCCGAGACGTCAGGCTCGAGGGTCACAGTCCGGCACCGGCCCGGGAGGACCAGCATGAGCGCCTTCGCGAACGAAGCCGAGCGACCACCTTTCTTCGGCAGCCCCTCACGGCGCCGCACTGCGTCCGGCGTGTCACGACGGGTCCTCCTCGGGGGCATGGGCAGTGCCGCGGTCGGACTGGGCGTGGCTGGCGGGCTGGCCGCTACGAGGCCACGGGGTATGCCGTCGTTCGCCGGAGGAACCGCATGGCTGGGCTCGTTACCGCTCACCCCGGCCGAGCTGGGCGGCCACGTCGTGCTGGTGCAGTTCTGGACGTTCACCTGCATCAACTGGATCCGCACCGCGCCCTCCCTACTGGCACGGATCTCGGGCACGGTGCGCGAACGGCTCATCGAGGTCGACTTCGCCCGCGCCGGCGTCGAGGCCTACGCGTTCACCTTCGGCTAGAGGCGTACGCCATCGCTCCCGCGAACGGGTCGACCCGGGACCGGACCGGGGAGCTCCCCGGCGCGAGCGTGCCGGTCGACGCGGCAGGGTCGGCGAGGCGTCACCGCCCCGGTGCCGTCGCCCGACACGTCGAGACAAGGACATCCCCATGACTGCGACACCCCTCCCGTTCCCGGAGACCGACGCCCCCGGCTCGGTCTCCCGGGCCCCCGGGCTCCCCGCGGGATTCAGCACGACCTTCTCCAGCCAGACCGTCACCGCCAACGGCATCCGTCAGCACGTCGTCATCGGCGGCGAGGGCCCGCCCCTCCTGCTGGTGCACGGCTGGCCGGAGAACTGGTACGCGTGGCGCCACGTGATGCCGGACCTGGCGCAGCGCCACACGGTGATCGCGGTGGACCAGCGCGGCATGGGCCTGACCGACAAGCCCGACGACGGGTACGACGCCGGCACGCTCGCCCGTGACCTGGCTGCCCTGATGGACGAGCTCGGCCACGACCGGTTCGCCCTGGTCGGCCACGACACCGGCATGGTCATCAGCTACGCCCTGGCCGCGGACTTCCCCCAGCGCGTCGACCGCGTCGCGCTCGCCGAGGTGCCGGGGCCGCCCACCCCGGACCACTCCCCGCCTCTGTTCGTGCCGCGCGCGCTCAACGACCGGATCTGGCACATCGCGTTCAACCGCGCCGGCGCCGTGGCGGAGGAGCTCGTCGCCGGACGCGAGGCGCTCTTCTTCGGCTACGAGTTCGCCACCCAGGGTGGTCAGGTGCCTGACGACGCCATCGCCTACTACGTCGAGGTGCTCTCCCGGCCGGGCGTCCTGTCGGGCAGCTTCGGCTTCTACCGGTCGTGGGACGAGACGATGGCACAGAACGGCGAGCGGGCGACGCGCATGCTGACCATGCCCGTGCTGGCCATCGGCGGAGAGACCAGCTGGGGCGGCGCGGTGGGTGGCGCCATGAGCGCTCTCGCCGGGCACGTCGAGACACTGGTCGTCCCCGGAACCGGTCATTGGGTCGCCGAGGCGGCGCCGGAGGCCGTCATCGAGGCGCTGACGACGTTCCTCGCCCCGTCGGTCGTCACGCACGACGAGCTCGTGCCGTCCTGACCCGGCAGGCCGTGCCGGTGTGTCAGGACGCCGGCAGGGCCGCCAGTCCCGCTCGGGGGTGGGCGGCGGCGAGCTCCCTGCGCGAGCTCACGCGAAGCTTGGCGAAGACCTTGCCGAGGTGCCACTCGACCGTGCGAGCGCTGAGGAAGAGGCGTGCGGCGATCTCCGGGTTCGTCAGGCCCTCGTTGGCCAGCTGCGCGATCTGGGCCTCCTGGGGGGTGAGACGCTCGGGCACCTCGACGGTGCGCTTGCGGACCTTCTCGCCCGTCGACAGCAGCTCACGCTCGGCGCGCTCGGCGAACGCCTCCAAGCCCATCGCGGCGAGCTCGTCGTGCGCGGCGCGGAGGTGCTCCCGCGCATCGACCCGCCGTCCCTGCCGCCGGAGCCACTCGCCGTAGAGCAGGTGGGCACGTGCCAGGTCCGGGCGCAGCCGTGTCCGGCCGAGCCGGTCGATCGCCTCGAGGAACGACGACTCGGCGGCCTCGCCGTCCTGCAGGAGCGCACGAGCCCTGGCGTGGATGCCGAGCGCCCAGTCGGTGGTGCACCCCTCGATGTGCACCTCCAGCCGCGCCAGGGCGTCCGCGGCGAGTGGTGCGCGATCCGCCCGCGAGGCCGCCTCGACCAGCTCGACGAGGGCCCACGAGGCGATGAACAGCTCCGGCGTCTGCTCGCTCGCCTCCTCGGCCGAGTCCGCCGCCTCCTCGTAACGGCCGAGGCCGTTGGCGAGCACAGCGCCCGCCCACCGCGCGTACTGGACCGCTGTCCCCTGTCCCTTCACGGTCGCACGGCTGACGACGTCGGCGATCAGCTGCGAGGCGCCCGGCTCGACTCCTCGCATCCCCTCCATCACCAGTGCGGCGTGCGGCGCGATGCGGGTGTTGGTCGCCTCCTTGATCGTCTCCACCTCCGCGATCAACATGGCGGCCAGCGCGAAGTCACCAGCGACCGCTGCCGTCTGGCCGCAGGCGTTGTCGACGACCGCGAGGGCCTCGAGCGCGCCGGTGCCGCGGGCTCGCCGCACGGCCGCCGAGGCGATCTCCAGTGCCCGGTCGTGGTCCCAGACCAGGTTCGCCGCGCGGGAGGCGAGCCACCCCCACCGGAGCACGTCGTCGTCGCGGACGTCGGGGCCGACGAACGCCGCCACCGCCCGCTGCAGTGCCGGCACCGCAGCCGGACGCCCGTCGGTGAACACCTGCGCCAGGCCCGCCAGCAGCAGATCACGGGCAAGGGGCGCGCCGGGCGGCGCGGGCGCTCCGGCGACGGCGCGGGAGACGTCGAGCAGGGTTCCGCCCGCGACCGCCAGCCGACCGGCGAAGAGAGCGGCGGCCCACGCGTCCAGGTAGGTGTCGCGCGACAGGCGGACGTCCAGGGTCTCGAGCTGGCGCGCAGCACGGAGCAGCAGCAACGGCGCCTCGCCGCCGCGGTCCTGCGCGAACGCCACCTCGGCCTGCAGTCGGTCGACGCGCGCGCGACCCAGGTCGTCCAGGGGCCCGGCCTCGGCCACCGTCAGCATCCCCAGCGCTGCGTCGAAGGCGCCGGCACGCAGGCTCACCTGTGCCGCGGCCAGAGCCCGTTCCGTCCGGCGGGCCGGACCTTGCGTCAGGGCGACCGAGCGCTGCAGGAACGCCGCGGCCGCGGCGAGCCCGCCGCGGGCCTGGGCCCGATCCGCGGACCGCTCCAGCTCCGCCGCCACGTCCTCGTCCGGAGCGAGCACGGCCTGCGCCCGGTGCCACGCCCGTCGGTCGGGGTCGACCCCCGGATCGGTGGCGGCCGCCAGTGCGCGATGCGCCGTACGCCGCTCCGCGGGCGACGCCGCCCGGTAGACCGCCGAGCGCAGCAGCGGGTGACGGAAGCCGACCCGTGCGTCGATCTCCAGCAGGTCCTCGGCCTCGGCGGGGGCCGCCGCTTCCGCCGGGATGCCCAGCTCGAAGGCGGCTCGCCAGAACAGGCTCGGGTCGCCGACCGGGTCGGCCGCCGCGACGACCAGCAGGTGCTGCGTCTCCTTCGGCAGGAGCTCGATCCGTCGGCGGTAGCTCGCCTCGATGCGGTTGGGCAACGTCGGCCTGCCGACGACGGAGTAGCCGCCTGCGGGGGCGCCGGAGGAGTGTGCGCGCGGGAGCTCCAGGAGCGCGAGCGGGTTGCCGCGGGCCTCGGCGAGGATCCGGTCGCGTACCGACTTGTCCATCGGCCCCAACGTCGCCGCGCTGATGAGTCCGACCGCGTGCTCCTCCGCCAGGCCCTCGAGGCGCAGCTCGGGGAGGCCCTCGAACTCGCTGGGTGCGCCGCCGTCACGCTCGGCCAGGACGATCACCACCGGCTCCACGCGCAGCCGGCGCGCGACGAAGGAGAGGACCTGGGCCGAGGACCGGTCCAGCCACTGGGCATCGTCGACGAGGCAGATCACCGGTCGGTCCGCAGCGTGCTCGGACAGCTGCCCGAGCAGGGCCAGGCCCACGAAGAAGCGGTCGGGCGGCTGCCCGGGGCTGAGACCGAACGCGGTCTCCAGGGCCTCCCGCTGCGGCGTCGGCAGCCGCTCCAGGCCACCGAGGAGCGGCTGCGACAGCTGGTGCACCGCGGCGAAGGGCAGCTCCATCTCCGACTCGATCCCGACCACCCGGACGACCTGGCAGTCCGTGCTGCCCGAGGCGACGTAGTCGAGCAGTGCGGTCTTCCCAATGCCGGCCTCTCCGCGCAGGACCACCGCTCGACCCTCGCCCGCCCGGGCAGCACGCAGGTGGGCGTCGAGCGCCTCGCACTCATCGGTGCGGCCGCGCAGGTCGCCCACGTCTCGCTGCAGTGACATCTGCCGCCCCTTGCCGGCATCCGCCAACGCGAGGCCGTGAGCCGAGCATAGACCCGTCGCGTCAGGACCTTCCTGACGTACGTCAGCCGTGCCTGCGCTCGGCGCCGTACGGAGCCAGGAACTCGGTGAGCACTGCCAGGAGCTCCGTGGGCGCCTGCTCGGCCACCCAGTGACCACCGGGGAGGACGGCCGTCGTCACGTCAATGGCGGTGTGCTTCATCTCGTGGCCCACCCGGTCGCCCCAGCTGTCCACGCCACCGATTCCCAGGACCGGGATCGTCAGCTTGGTGTTCTGGCGCACCGCGCGGTTCTGGGTCAGGGTCGCGTCCCAGTCCCGGTAGAGGCCGAAGCTCGTGCGAAGGGCGTCCCGGCTGCGCGTGTACAGGTCGATGTAGTAGTCGATCGCCGAGTCCGGCAAGGTCGTCGTGCCGCCCTGGATGGAGTATTCGTAGCGGTAGTAGGCGTCGGCGTTGCTGCTGACCATGTCGAGGATGAGGTCGTCGTCCACCCTGTTGAACGGGATGTGCCACAGCTTGTTGTTGACCTCCTCCGGCACGAACATGGGCGGCGCCGGCGGCTGGGTCGGGTCGCCGACTCCCGGCGGGCCGGGGATCTCGGCGAACGCGAGCCGCTCGACGCGGTCCGGATGGTCCGCGGCCAGGGCGTACGACACCACGGCGCCTGTGTCGTGGCCGACGACCGCGAACGTCTCGTGTCCCAGCCGCGTCATCAGTGCTGCCAGGTCGTCTGCGAGGGTGCCGGCGTCGTAGCCCTCATCGGTGCCCTCCGTGCGGCCGATGCCGCGCTGGTCGACGGCGATGACTGTGTGGTGCTCGGCCAGCTCCGGCATCACCTGGCGCCAGGCGTACCAGTTCTCCGGCCAGCCGTGCACGAGGAGGAGTGGTGGACCGTCGCCGCCGATGACCGCGTGCTGCAGGATGCCGTTGGCCCGCACGAAGCGGCTCCGGAACGTCCGGGTGAAGCCCCTCGGGAGGTTCGGCGCCGTCGAGACCAGGCCGATCCCGCTGCCCCCCGATCGCGATCCGTGGGCCTGGGCGGCGGCCGCGCTCTGCGGCGCGGAGCCCGTGCTGCTCAGCAGGGCGACAGCAGTGGCGCCGGCCGCGCAGGCACCGATGAGCGCGACGAGTCGTGACGTCCGGCGCCGGCCCGTCGGGGGTTGCGTGCCGCGGTCGCGCGAGCGCGACCCGAGTGATTGCGTGTTCATGCCGATCTCCTCTGGTACCGCCCGATCGGACGACCGGGACCCCCACGACCCTCGTCGCGGCACGAGCACATCGCGCCCGGGAGCCACCGGGTCGACCACCGGGGAGCGGGGGCGGAGTCCCGGGCAACCGGCCGATAGGCTCGCGCTCGTGACCGCCACGCTCGTCGCGAAGGACCTGTTCGGTGGGCACGGTCACCGCGTGCTGTTCGAAGGACTGGACCTCACCGTCGCGCCCGGCGACGTGATCGGGGTCGTCGGTGCCAACGGGGCTGGCAAGTCCACGCTGCTCTCGCTGCTCGGCGGTGCCGCGCAGCCGATGGCCGGGTCGGTGAGCTGTGCGCCGCCGGACGCGTTCGTCGGGCTCCTCCCGCAGGAGCACGATCGGGTGCCGGGCGAGACCGTGGCGCAGTACGTCGCGCGGCGTACGGGCGCGACCGAGGCGACCGAGGTGATGGAGTCGACCGCCTCCGCCCTCGGCTCGGACGTGCCGGGGGCCGACGACGCCTATGCGGTGGCCCTCGACCGGTGGCTGGCGAGCGGCGCGGCCGACCTCGACGACCGGATCGGCCCCGTCCTCGCCGACCTCGGCCTCGACGTCGGCCCCGACGCGCTCATGACGTCGCTGTCCGGCGGGCAGGCCGCCCGCGTGGCCCTGGCCGCGCTGCTGCTCAGCCGCTTCGACGTGGTGCTCCTCGACGAGCCGACCAACGACCTCGACCTCGACGGCCTGGAGCGGCTCGAGGCGTTCGTCCAGGGCCTGCGCGGTGGTGTCGTGCTCGTCTCGCACGACCGGGAGTTCCTGGCTCGCTGCGTTACCCGGATCGTCGAGCTCGACCTCACCCAGGGCCAGGTCAACGTCTACGACGGCGGCTACGACGCGTTCCTCGAGGAGCGCGCCACCGCCCGGCGCCATGCCCGCGAGGCCTACGAGCAGTACGCCGACACCCGCGCCGACCTCGTGCAGCGCGCGCGGACCCAGCGCGAGTGGAGCTCGCAGGGCGTGCGCAACGCGATGCGCAAGAGCCCGGACAACGACAAGATCCGGCGCAAGGCGGCCACCGAGTCCTCGGAGAAGCAGGCGCAGAAGGTGCGCCAGATGGAGTCGCGCATCGCGCGCCTGGACGAGGTCGAGGAGCCGCGCAAGGAGTGGGTCCTGCAGTTCGACATCGCCGCCGCACCCCGGTCGAGCGGCGTGGTCGCCACCCTCAACGGCGCCACCCGCCGGCTGGGCGACTTCGAGCTCGGGCCCGTCTCCGCGCAGGTCGACGCGGGCGACCGGATCGGGATCACCGGTCCCAACGGGGCCGGGAAGACCACCCTCCTCCGGCTGCTGCTGGGCCAGGACGCCCCCGACACCGGAACCGCGTCGCTCGGCGCCTCCGTCGCGGTGGGCACCATCGACCAGGCCCGGACCGGCCTCGACGACGACCTGGCACTGGGCGACGCGTTCGAAGCCGTCGTGCCCGAGCTGACGCAGGCCGAGGTGCGCACCCTCCTCGCCAAGTTCGGCCTCAAGGCCGACCAGGTCACCAGCCGGGTCGGTCGGCTCTCCCCCGGCGAGCGCACCCGGGCGGCCATGGCACTCCTGCAGGCGCGCGGGGTGAACCTGCTGGTCCTCGACGAGCCCACCAACCACCTCGACCTGCCGGCCATCCAGCAGCTCGAGCAGGCCCTGGCGTCGTACGACGGCGCGCTCCTGCTGGTCTCGCACGACCGCCGGCTGCTGGAGAACGTCCGGCTCGACCAGCGGTGGGAGGTCGACGGCGGCACGGTCCTGGTGCGGCACGTCTGACCCCTCGGCCACGGCCGACGAATGTCTCCGCCGCACCGCGGGTACGACGGCGCATGGAGTTCATCCCGGAGACTCTCGAGGCGCTCGACGAGCTCGACGCGTACGACGACGACGCCGACCTGCACACCCAGCTGACGAGGGTCGCCGACCGCGCCCGTGACGTGGCACCCGGCGTGGTCGGCGTCAGCGTCGCGTCGCGCGATCACGACGTCACCTTCACCTTGGTGGCGACGAACGACGAGATCGCGACCCTCGACGCCGTGCAGTACCTCACCAGCGGCCCGTGCGTCGACGCCATCGACCTGGGGCGGGGTGTGGCCACGTCGCCGGAGGGCCTGATGAACGAGGCCACGTGGCGCGAGTTCGCCGTCGCCAGTGCGGCGTCCGGCGTGCGCAGCACCTTGACGTTCCCCGTCCTGCGGACCGGCACGGTCGTGGCGACCATCAACCTCTACGGTCACGCCGCGGACACCTTCGTGGACAAGCACCACGACCTCGCGGACGTCTTCGGCGGCTGGGCGCCCGGCGCGGTGGCCAACGCCGACCTGTCGTTCTCGACGCGGGTCGCCGCCGAGCGGGCTCCCCTCCACCTGAAGGAGACCGCGGTGGTCGACACCGCCACGGGGATCCTCGCCGCCCGGCGCGGCACCACCGTCGCCCAGGCCCGCGCGCACCTCGACGACGCCGCCCGGCACGCGATGGTCCCTGTGGCGCGCCTCGCCCAGGTCGTGGTGGACCTCCATCACCAGTGGTGACGGCCTGGCCGCGTCAGAGCACAGCGCCCCGAGGCGCGACTTCCACAGCGGCGACACCCCGGGCGTACACCACCACCAGGCGGTCGCCGTGCCGGCACCGGAGCACGCCGGAGTCGGTCGCCAGCGTGGACACGACGTGGTCGATCAGCTCCTCGTCGCTCACCTCGCCCGGCTCCTCGTAGGTGACGTCGGTGCTGTCACCGCTCACGAGCCGGACGCGCAGCACCAGGTCAGCCATGGTCAGGACCCGTCCGACGTCGCCATGCCGTCCGCCTCTCGACCGGCTCCCGCCTCCGGGTGGAGGGTGCGTCGCCGATCACTCGACTCGACCCTACGCCCGGACGTCCCCGTCGTCGTGCCGGACCACGAGCATCGCCAGGTCGTCCACCAGCTCGTCGCCGTGGAACGCGCGCACCGCGTCGAGCACCACACCCGCCATGTCGTCGGCGGACAGGTCGCTGTGCTCGCGCATCAGGTCGGCGACGCGGTCGGAGCCGAACTGGTCCCTCCCCCGGCGCGCCTCGAGCAGCCCGTCGGTGAAGACGCACAGCACCTCGCCGGGCGCGAGCTCGACGTCGCTGTCGTGCAGCTCGGGGTCGTCGAACAGCGCGAGCGCAGTGCCGAGCATGCCGACCTCCTCGACCTTCCCGGTGGTGCGCAGGACCAGCGGCCAGTGGTGGCCGGCGAGGGAGAGGGTGATGCGCACCGGCGTGCCGGGGGCGTCTCCCGCGGCCGGCGGCCGCAGTCGACCGTGGACGAGGGTGCAGTGGCGCTCGGACTCCGTCTGGGCCTGGAGCACGGCGTTGACCTCGCGCAGCGTGGTGGCGGGTGACGACCGCGGGCCCGCGAGGGCGCGCACCGTGTAGCGGGTCGCCGCGCTGACGGCCGCAGCCTCCGCGCCCTTGCCGCTCACGTCACCGAGCACGAAGGCCCACGTCTGGTCGTCCAGCGCGAAGACGTCGAGGAAGTCGCCTCCGATCTCGCCGCCGTCACCTGCCGGGACGTACCGGCTGGCGAGCTCGCACCGCGGGATCTCGGGCAGCCGCGTCGGCACCATGCTGGCCTGCAACGTGGCGGCGACGCGCGACCGGTCCTCGAGCGCCTGCTGGAGGTGCTCCTGGTCGCGGACCCGGTCGGTCATTTCGCGCAGCACCACGAGCTCTCCGGCCGTCCGGCCGGCGACGTCGTGCAGCGGCTGCTGGCTGACGTCGAAGGTGCGGAGGTCGTCGCCGCCCCGGTCGCCCAGCACGAGTCCGTCCGGCCCGACCTCCGCGAGTCCGGAGAGGTCCACGAGGTCGCGCAGCCGTCGTCCGACGAGCTCGAAGCGGCTCCGGTCGGCCAGGGCCACCGCCGAGGGGTTCACGTCGACGATCCGCCCGAACGCGTCGAGGACGAAGACCGCGTCGGCCATGCTCTCCACCACCGCGCTCCGGGCCAACGGGGCCAGGTCGACCAGGCGCTCCTCGAACAGGCCCCACACCAGCAACCCGCCGGTGATGGTGAACGCGAAGGGCGTCAGGTCGATCCGGGCGAACCAGCCGACCTCGAGGTTGTGCAGGATGTTGGCCGCCCACGGCAGCAAGGCGGACGCCAGCAGCACCAGGGCCATCCGGCGATAGGTCCGCGCGAGGCTCACCATGCTGGCCAGGAAGAGCACCGTCGCGCCGACGAGCAGCAGGTTGTTGTAGCCGAAGATCACCCAGAACGCCGGCCCCGACTCGACGATCGGCAGGTCGTCCCCCGGTGTCGTCGCGGGGTACGAGCGCACCAGGTCGTGCGTGGCCGGCAGGGCCAGCACCACCAGGGCCGCGATGGCCGGGACCGTCAGCAGCGCGACCAGGCGGCGGGTGACCAGGCGGCCCCGTCCGGTGTACTGCAGCACGAACACCAGCCAGGCAGGGGCGAGCGTGACGATGCCGGCGTACTTGAGGTCGCCCCAGAAGCCCTTGGCCGCGACCTCGTCCACGGACAGCTCCACGGAGTACGCCGTGCCCCACCAGGCCACGGCGACGAGCAGCACCGCCAGGCTCCAGCCCATGCGCGTGCCCCGGCGCCAAGCGACGTAGGCCGCCAGGGCCGCCAGCACCAGTCCGGCGCCGGCCATGAGGGTCGCGAGCAGGGTCAGCACCCGGGGTCCCTCCGAGATCCATCGTGCTCCCACGCACGGTCGCGTGGCCGCACCTCCCACGCTAGCCGCCGCCTCCCACCGCGTCCGAAGATCCGCCGGATCGAGCCTCCAAGGGGTGGGCTCGCCACCCCCGTTGTGACCTGGCTCACTGCTAGCATCGCCGCGGCGCTCGAGGTCAGGGGAAACGGGGTGGGGCGGTGCTGGACCTGCCTGCTCCCCCGCGGCACTCCCCCGAGTTCGGCCACGACGCCCTCGTGGTGTGCGACAACCTGGTGCGCATCTACCAGTCGGAGTCCGTCGAGGTGCAGGCGCTGCAGGGCCTCGACCTGCTCGTGCACGAGGGGGAGATGGTCGCGCTCGTCGGCGCCTCCGGGTCCGGCAAGTCGACCCTGCTCAACGTGCTGGCCGGCGTGGACTCGCCGACCGCCGGCCGCGCCCGGGTCGCCGGCCACGACCTCGTGGACATGACGCGACGCGAGCGGGTGCACTACCGACGGCACGTCGTGGGGTTCGTCCGCCAGCAGACCGCCCGCAACCTCGTGCCCTACCTGACGTCCCAGCAGGTGGTCGACCTGCCGCTGACGATCGCCGGGCGTCCCCGTCGCGAGCGCCACGACCGGACGACCGAGCTGCTCGAGCTCCTCGGGGTGACCCACTGCGCCGACCGTCGTCCTGCGGAGATGTCCGGCGGCGAGCAGCAGCGCGTGTCCATCGCCGTCGCGCTCGCCAACGACCCGCGGGTGCTGCTGGCCGACGAACCCACTGGTGAGCTCGACAGCGAGACGGCGGCCGAGGTGTTCGTCGCGCTGCGCACCGTCAACCGGGAGCTCGGCGCCACCGTCGTCGTCGTCACCCACGACGCCGCGGTCAGTGGACAGGTGGCCCGCACCGTCGCCATCCGGGACGGCCGCACGAGCAGCGAGGTGCTCCGCAGCCACGACACCGCGGACCGGCCCGGGCGGTCCGAGGAGTTCGCGGTCATGGACCGTGCCGGTCGGGTGCAGCTGCCGCGGGAGTACCGCGAGGCGCTCGACCTCACCCACCGCGTCCGCCTCGCGCTCGCCGACGACCACGTCCAGGTCCGCTCCGACCGCAGCGACGACGCATGAGCAACCCCACCGGGTCCATGGTCGCCGCACGCGGGCTCACCCGGACCTACGGCACCGCCAGCGCCCCGCTGCACGCCCTGGACGACGTCTCGCTCGACGTCGCGCCGGGCGAGATGCTCGCCGTCGCCGGCCGCTCGGGGTCGGGGAAGACCACGCTCCTCAACCTGCTCGGCGGTCTCGACCGCCCGGACGCCGGGACGGTCCACGTCGACGGCGCCGAGGTCACCGCACTCGACGACGACGGGCTGAGCACCCTGCGTCGCGACACCGTCTCCTACGTCTTCCAGACCTTCGGCCTGATCCCCGCCCTCACCGCCGCCGAGAACGTCGGCGTGCCCCTGCGACTGCGGCGTACGCCGGTGGCGGAGCGCGAGCAGCGCGTCGCCCTGCTGCTCGACCTCGTCGGCCTGGGCGACCACGCGCTGCAGCGACCGGCCGAGCTGTCCGGCGGCCAGCAGCAACGCGTCGCCATCGCGCGCGCCCTCGCCGGATCCCCGCGGGTGCTCCTCGCCGACGAGCCCACCGGGCAGCTCGACACCGAGACCGGGGTGGGGGTCATGGCGCTGCTGCGCGCCGTCGTCGAGTCGGAGGGCGTCACCGCGGTGGTCGCGACGCACGACGCGGTGCTGATGTCGCTCGCCGACCGGGTCCTCGCGATCTCGGACGGCCGGGTCGACGGCTGAGGCGGAGGCCCGTGTTCTCCTTGGTGCTGCGGCGAGCGCACGTGCAACGACGGCTGCTGGCAGCCGTCGTCGTCCTGGTCGCGACCGCGTGCACGCTGGTGGGCACCTGCACCCTCCTGCTCGACGTCACGCAGGCCCGCGCGCTCCGCGAGGCCGTGCAGCGCGCGGACCCCGACGACCTCGCCGTCACCGCCTTCCTCGTCGACCTCAGCAGCAGGGACGCACCGGCGGCACGGGACGAGGCCGCGCGCGTGGTCGGCGACGTCCTCGGTCCGATGCGACCCGTGCAGGAGACCACGCTCACCTCACGCCTGCGTGACCTCGAGGCGGACGGCGCGCGCACCGACAGCCAGGCCTACCTGGTCGCGACCGACGCGCTCGCGACCCGGGCCGACCTGACGACCGGTCGGTGGCCGGCGCCGACCGGCGGCCGTGCCGAGGTCGTGGTGCCGGAGGCGACCGCACGGCTGCTCCGCCTCGACCTCGGGGACGAGGTCGCGCTGGGCGAGGAGCGCGGCCTCGGCGGCGTCGACGCCCCCGTGCCGCTCGTGGTGGTCGGCACCTTCCGGCCACGTGCCGTCCTGGAGTGGGAGCGCGACCCGCTCGGCGGCGCCGGGTTCTCCCCGTCCTACAGCGACGGGCTCGAGGCGGCCCCGACCTACGGCCCGTTCGTCGTCGACGAGCAGGCGTTCCTCGGCACCGGGTCGTCGGTCAACGCCCTCCGCGTCACCGCATACCCCGCTCTCGACGTCGCCGGCGACTCCTCGCTGCAGCGGGCCGCGCGACTCCTCGACGACGCACCGGGGCTGCTGGCGGCGCGCGTCGGCGACCGGGCCCGCCTCACCCGCCTGGCGTCCGACCTCCCTCGCTCGCTCGCACACCTCCACGCCCAGCGGGCGAGCACGGCGTCCACCGTCCTGGTCGTCCTGCTCCTCGGCACGGCGCTCTCCCTCGCGGCGGCGCTCCTCACGGGACGGCTGGTCGGCTCCGTCCGGGAGGACGAGCGCGACCTGCTCGTGGCGATGGGACTGGGGCGCCGACACCAGCTCGGCACGGCGGCCGCGGAGGCGGCGCTGCTCGCGCTCGTCGCCGGCGGGATCGCGGTGCCGGTCGCGTCCCTGCTCCACTCGCGCCTGACCCACCGGGGCGACCTCACCGCGGCCGGGCTGCAGCAAGGCCCGGCGATCACCTGGCCGCTGGTGCTGGCCGTGCTCGTCACCGCCCTCCTGCTCACCGGGACGCTCGCGACGGCCACGCTGCGTCCCCGCCCCGTCGCCGACCCGTCGCCCCGTGCCGGCCTGGCCGGCCGTGGCCTCGACGTGCTCCTGCTCGGCGCCGCAGCGCTCGCCTGGTGGCAGCTGCGCGGCCAACCGTCCACGTCGAGCCGCACCGGCGACGTCGTCCTCACGGCGGCACCCGTGCTCTGCCTCGCGGTGCTGACCGTGCTCGGCGTACGCCTCGTGGCCGCGTTGCTGGGCAGGGCGGCCGCGCTCGTCGGTCGTGCGCGGGGCCTCGTGCTGCCGCTGGCCACCCAGCAGGCCACCCGGCGCGCGCACGCGTCGACGGCGATGGTCCTGGTCGCCGCCGCGGTCGCGGCGGCGGTGTTCGCGCTGGCGCTGCGGACCACGTGGGACACCTCCCAGGACGACCAGGCCGCGCTCCGGGTCGGGACCGACCTCGCCCTGAGGCTGCGCGCCCCGGCCGAGCTGCTCGAGGCACAGAAGATCGGCACTGCGCTCGCCGGACAGGATCCGGCACCGGCGCTCTCGCCGGTGATCCACCGCCCCCTGGCGCTCGGCCGCTACGTCGGTCGGCAGGGCTCGCGTCCCGTCCTGGTCGCTGTCGACTCCCGGCAGGCCGGTGCGCTCCTCCGCGGTCGTCTCGACACGGGAACGACCTGGGCCGGCATCGGCCGGGTGCTGGCACCGGCCGACCCGGCCGTCGGCGTCCCCCTCCCCGACGACGGCGCCGGGGTCGCGCTGCGGGGACGCGGACCGGCCGGAGCGTCCCTGACGGCGAGGGTGACGGCCGTCCTCCAGGACCGGACCGGTTTGCGCGCGTCGGTGTCGGCAGGCGACGTGGCGCTGGACGGCGCTCCACATTCGCTGGAGTGGTCGACGGCCGTCGGAGAGGGACTCGAGCTCGTCGCCGTACGCATCGAGCTCGACGGCTCGACGGGCGCCGGGCCGGGGGTGGCGACGGCCACCACGTCCACGGTGACCGCGACCCTGACCGTCCCCGCGACGGACGAGGCGGTCGACCCGGCCGGCTCCGGTCCGCCGTGGCAGGTGCGCCCGCTGCAGGCGCAGAGCCCCGTCGGCGCGGCCACCGCCGGGCTGCATGCCGTCGGCGGCGCCGCAGAGCTGCGGACGTCGCTCGAGGTCGACCTGGACTACTTCAGCTACACGGGCGCCGACGTGCTGGCCACCGTCCTTCCCGTGCCGACCGTCGTGCCGGTGGCCGTCTCCCAGGACCTCGTCGACGCCGTCGGGGCGCAGCCCGGGGACGAGCTCGCCGCGATCGTCGGCGACACCGCCCTGCCCCTGTCGGTGGCGGCCGTGGTGCCCGACGTCCCCTCGGCACCCGGCGAGGTCGCCGTCCTGGCCGACGCCGACACCCTCTCGCGCGCGCTCATCGGCGCCGGACGGCTCGACCCCGTGGTGGACGGGTGGTGGGTGGCCCACCCCTCGGCCGGGACCGTCGAGGCCGTCGAGGCGGCCGAGCTGGGCACCGTCACCACCCGGGACGGCGTGGCCGCCGACCTCGCTCGCGGTCCGTTGCGGGTGGCGGTCCCCGCCGCGCTCGTCGTGCTGCTGGCCCTGGCCATCGCGCTCTTCCTCGCCGCCGTCGTGCTCGTGGTCGGCGCCGACCGGCCCCGGGCGTCGGCGGCCGTGGTCCGCCTCCGGGCGTTGGGCGCGTCCCGGCGCGACGCCGTACGGCTGCAGCTCGCGGAGCACCTGCTGCTCCTGCTGCCGCTGACGCTGGTCGGGTCGCTCGTCGGCGCGGCCTCGACCCTGCTGCTCGGACCGCACCTGGTCCGCTCCGACGTGGGCGCGGCGCCCGTCCCGTCTCCGGTCGTGGTGTGGCCGTGGCTGGCGGAGCTGGCCGTGGTCGGCGGGCTCGTGCTCGGCATCGTCGTCACGTGGGTCCTCACCCTTCTCCTCGTCCGCCAGTCCGGACCGTCGCGGCTCCGGGACGGTGCGCTGTGATGCGGGCACCGCGGCTGCACGTGCCCACGGTCATCGGCCGGCTGCGCACCGACCGCGGCCTGCTGCTCCTGGTCTGCGCCGTCGTCGCCCTCACCGTCGCCCTGACGGGTGCGGTGTCGCCGGTCACCGAGCGGTCGGCCGACCGGGCCATGGCCGCCGCCGTCCGGGATGCCGGGACGCGCGGCAGCGTCACAGCCACCCTGCCCGAGTGGTACGACGACCCGTCCGGCAGCACGCGCGATCCCGGCACCGCCACGCAGGTCCGCCAGGACGCCGATCTCGTGCGCGGCACCATGCCGTCCGAGCTCTCGGGGGTCCTGCAGCCCGGCGTCACGACCGTCTCCACCACTCCCCTGCACCTCCTCGACGCCGGCCCGGGCCGCTACCTCCAGCTCGCCTTCGTCGACGCCGCGGACGGCGCGCCCGCCGTGTCGTACGTCGAGGGTGGAGCGCCGCAGGCCGCGCGCGGCGGTGCTCAGCAACCGTCCGTGCAGGTCGCCGTGTCCGAGTCGGCGGCGCAGGCCCTCGACCTGCACGTGGGCGACCGTGTCCCGGCCCGCGACGAGCACGGCCGGTCCGTCGTCGTCGCGATCAGCGGCACGTTCGTCCCTGACGACGCCGGCGACGAGTCCTGGCAGGTGGCTCCCCAGCTGCTCGAGCCGACCACGAGCACGTCCGGGGACGAGCCCCGCACGGCCGCGGCGGCGCTCGTGTCCGACGAGGCGCTTGCCGACCTCCGGTTCGCCCTCCCCGGCGACGCCCTCAGGCGGCGCGTCGTGTTCGCCCCCGAGGCGGCCGCCGTGACCTGGCGGCGATCGGCTGCGCTCGAGCGGACGGTGGCGACCCTGCAGTCAGGCGCGGGGGCGGGTCTCGGCGAGGTGTCGTGGGACAGCCTGCTGGGCAGCGTGCTGCAGGACGGGCGCACGCAGGTCGGCGCCGCACGCGGGCAGGCGCAGGTCCTCCTCGTCGGCCTGCTCGCCTGCGCGCTGCTCGTCCTCGTGCTGGCCGGTCAGCTCCTGGTGCGTCGACGCACCGGGTCGCTGACCGGGGCCCGGGAGCGAGGCGCCTCCCTGCCCGGCATCGCCACCGAGCTCGTCGCCGAGTCCGTGCTGGTGACCGTGCTGGGCGCCGCGACCGGGCTCGTCGTGGTGCGGCTGGTCGCAGGCTCGGTGGGCTGGTCCTGGTCGGTGCCGGTGCTCCTGGTGGCAGCGGTGGCGCCGGCCGTGCTGGGCGTCGCCGTCGCCGAGGGGCCCACCGCGCGGGTGCCGGCCAACCGCTCCGCCCGACGGGTGCGGGCCCGGGTCGCGCAGCTGCGTCGGATCGGCCTGGAGGTCGTGGTGCTGGTGGCGGCTGTGCTGTCCTTCGTGGCGCTGCAGCAGCGCGGCGTGGTCGGCGACGGCGAGGGCGAGGGAGACCTGACGGCCGCGGGTGCCGTGACGTGGATCGCCGTGGCCGTGGCCGTGGCGCTGGCCCGCCTGGCACCACCGGTGTGGCGGTGGACGATGCGCAGGACACGTCGTGCGGCCGGTGGCGTCCCCCTCTTCGTCGCGGCACGCCTCGTCCGGTCCGGCGCCCGGGTGCTGCCCGTGGTGGTCGTCGTGGTCGCCGTCTCGGGGACCACCTTCGCCGCAGCGCTCGCGGCCACCCTGCGGGACGGCCAGGCTGCCGGTGCGCTCTCCGTGGTCGGCGGTGACGCACGGCTCGACGCCCGCTCCGACGCAGCCCTCGCGGACGTGGCGCGGGAGGTGGCCGGCGCCACCGGCGTGCGTGCCACCGCTGCCGCCCGGGTCGAGGACGGCGTCAGCGTCTCGGCACACGGCGGCTCGGCGTTCGTCCGGCTGGCTGTGGTCGACGCGGCCGCCTACGAGCTGCTCCTCGAGGCCAGCGCGCTCCCGGACGCGCCCCAGCTGGCGCGTCTGCGCTCCGGGGGCGAGGACCGGGTGCCGGCGTTGCTCCTCGGCGGCCCCGACGGCCTGCGCGACGAGCCGAGCCTGCGGTGGGAGGACACCAGCATCCCGCTGGACGTCGTCGGCACCGCTCCCGACGTCGAGGACGCCACCGACCCCGTCGTCGTCGTGGACGTCGACGCGCTCGCCACCTTCGGCGTGGCGGTGACACCCGACTCGGTCCGGGCCGTCGGCCCCGGCGCTCCCGAGGCGCTCGACGCGGTCGCGCGCAGGACGCCCGGCAGCACCGTGGTGACGTACGCCGACGAGCTGCAGCGCCGCCGCGACGCCGCCCTGCCGTCGACGGTCGGCAGCCTCGCCGCCGCGTCCTGCGTGCTGCTGCTGGTCCTGGGCCTGCTCGGCGTGGCGCTGGCGGCGGCGACTGACGCGCCGGCACGAGCGACGTCGACCGGCCGGCTGCGGGCGCTCGGCACCTCCGACCGCGACCTGCGCCGCACCCTCCTCGGGGAGCTGGTCACCCCGGTGCTGGTCGCCGCCGTGGTGGGTCTCGCGACCGGGGTCGGGTGCGCCGGGGTCGCCCTCGGCGACCTCTCGCTGGAGAGCCTCACGGCGGCGCCGGAGCCTCCGGCGCCTGTCGTGCCCTGGTGGAGCGTGCTGTCCGTGGTGGCGCTCGTGGGCTGCGCCGTGGCGCTGGCCCTCGCGGACTGGCGTCGGGTCCGGCGGACGCCGCTCGCGGAGCTGTTGCGGACCCGACCGGGCTAGGGAGCCCGCGCGCTCAGGGCCGGAAGGGCTTGTCCTCGCTCCGCGGGTCGAGCCCGGGATAGCCCGCCTTCGGCACCAGCCCGTCGGGGTTCGACTCCTCCCCACCGGCGCTCTGCTCCGGAGGCGCGTCGCCCGGGGGGTCCGTCGGGTCCACGGGCGAGGTGTCGCGGAGGCCGTCCGCGCCGACCTGCCCCGGGCCGGTGTGCCCGACGCGCTCGCTGCTCGAGCCCATCCCGCCTGCCGCACCCGCGGGTCCGGAGGCGTTCGGCGTCGACTCGCGCTCCTCGTGGGCGGGTCCGGTCGTCTCGTCGCTCATGACGATCCGTACCCCGCGTCGGGGGCAGCATGTGCCCTGCTGTGGACCACTGGTCCAGTGATCCGGACCCGGGCTGAGCGTGGGCCTGCGTCCGCCCGGCGTCCTTCCTTGACGTGGGCGGAGGTCGGATCACAATGGCGATGAGGCTGTCTTTACCTTTCTGCGGTGCTCGGGACCGACCGATCAGCTCGTTCTCGATGGATGCCCACCCGGGACTGGCGGTCCGTTGAGGGAGGCGATCATGGCTGCAGCCGATGACGACCAGACGGGCGGGTCGCAGCGACCGCCCCGCAAGCGTCCCCCGACCCACGGCAACCCCGACGCCGACCCCGTCCTCGTCCACCGTCGCTACGTCGAGCAACGGCTCTGGAGCGGCAACACCGAGCGGGACGACACCGAGGGCCAAGACGACCAGCGCGAGGACGACGAGGCCGACGGGACGGACCCCTCGGTGCGGTCGGCCGAGGACGAGGGACCCGACCAGGGCCTGGAGGACCTGGAGGACCTGGCGCGGGAGCGCTACGCCCGGGCGCTCGACCAGTGGCACCAGCTCCCCGGAGCGGTGTCCCGCCCGCCCACCGAGGTGACCGCGGCCGACGCAGCCGACCCGGGCGGCGACGACGACAGCGACGACGCCAGCGACGACACCGACGAATCGAGCCAGTGATGGCACTCACCGGCACCGTGTGGGCCCCGGTCGGACCCAGCCCGATGGCGCAGGGCGGGCGCCAGGACAACGGCCTGACCAGCGCGATCGCCATCAGCCCCAACGACCCTGACGTCGTCTACCAGGGCACCGCCGGCGGAGGGGTCTGGCGCACCCTGGACGGCGGTGACACCTGGACCCCGATCTTCGACCGCCAGCTCTCGCTCGGCATCGGCGAGCCCGCGGCGATCGCGATCGACCCCACGGACAGCAGCACGATCTACGTCGGCACCAGCAGCCGCGTCACGCCTCAGGCACGCGCCGGGCTCTACAAGTCGACCGACGGCGGCGCCAGCTGCATCCGGCTCGGCTCGGGCTACCCGGCCGGCAACAACGGCAACGCCAGCCAGTTCTTCGTCCGCGACATCAACGCGATCATCGTCGACCCGGCGACGCCGCAGACGGTCTACCTCGCGTCGCAGAACGGCGTCCTCCGCTCCACCGACGGCGGGCAGAACTGGACCGCCGGCACGGGTATCGCCGGTGACGCCCGGTCGCTGGTGCTCGACACCACGTCCCCCGCCGCCGCCCGGATCCTGTACGCCGGCGTCACCGGGGCCGGCGTGCTCAGGTCGGTCGACGGCGGTCGCAGCTGGACCTCGATCCTCGGCGCGGCCACGCCCGCCGTCGTCACGGCCGTCGGCACGACGGCCGGCGCCGCGTTCTCGAAGGCCATCGTGGACCTCGCCCCACCGACCTCCCCGCCGAACGCGGCCGGCATCCAGGTGCTCTACGTCGCACTGTCGGGCACCGGCGGCGCACCCGATCCCGTCGGGCTGTTCCTCAGCACCGACCAGGGCGCCACCTGGACCCAGCGCACCGCCACCGGCATGCCGGCCGGCACCCAGGGCGGCTACAGCTTCCACATGGCGGTCGACCCCGGCTCCCCCGGCGACGGCGCCAACGACACGGTGTACGTCGGGTGCGTCGGCCAGGGGCGGTCCACCGACTCGGGCAGCACCTTCACCGGCCTGACCGGCCTGCACGCCGACACGCACGCCTGGGCCTTCGCGCGGCAGCCGAGCCCGACGCCGAGCGTGGCCTGGTGCGGCAACGACGGGGGCCTGTTCCGCTCGACCGACGGCGGCGCCACCTGGGTGGCCCGCAACGGCGGCGGCCTGCAGACCGCGCTGTTCTACAACCTCGCCGTGAAGCCCGACACGGCCGGCAGCGTCCTTCTCGGCGCGCTCCAGGACAACGGCATCCAGACCACGGCGGGCGCCTCGAGCCCGGGCTGGAACAGCCCGCAGGGCGGCGACGGGTGGGACATCGCCTTCGACGGCGGCACCGTCGGGCGGGCCTACGGCACCAGCGGGTTCTGGTCACCGGCACCGTGCACCCGCGTCTTCAGGTCCGACGACGACGGCGCCAGCTGGCCCACGGAGGTCACGCCGTGGGGCACGACCAGCGACGCCGGCTGCTACCTCGCCCCGATCGCGTGCGACCCCAGCGCCGCCGGCAGGGTCTACGTCAGCGGCAGCCAGAACCTGTGGCAGAGCCAGGACGGCGGGGGCACCTGGCGGATCATCGGGACTGTCCCTGGCAACCCTGTGGTGGCACCCTCCAACGGCAACAACGTCGCCGTCGCGCTCGGCTCCCGCGTCCTCGTCACGACCAACGCCCTCGCGGGCACCGTGGGCGCCCCCAACGGCGTCGTGTTCACCGACATCACCCGCAACCTGCCCAACCGCAACGTGCAGCGCGTGGCCTTCGACCCCCACGACGCCACGGTGGTCTACGCCGTCCTCGGCGGCTTCAACGGCGGGTTCGGTCAACGGGGGCACGTCTTCCGCACCACGGTGGGCGGCACCGCCTGGCAGGACATCTCCCCCGCTCTCGACGTGCCCTTCGGCGGCCTGGCCCTCGACGGCGCGGACACCCCCACCGCGCTCTACGTCGGCACCGACCTCGGCGTGCTCCGCTCGGTCGACGACGGCAGCACCTGGACCGTCCTCGACGACATCCACTTCCCCCGCGCCGCCGTCACCGACCTGGCGATCTCGCAGGGCGGCGTGCTCCGCGCGGCGACGTACGGTCGTGGCGTCTTCGAGTTCCGCAGGCCCAAGGGCCCCTCGCTCGCGGTGAACCTGCAGGACGGGCTCGACTTCGGCACCGTGTGCGGAGGGCCGGAGCACCTCACGCTCCAGCTCTTCAACGTGGGCCGCCAGGACCTCGTGGTCACCAGCGTCCAGCGGCTGATGGGGTCCACCGGCGTGAGCGTGCTGGCCTCGCCCGGTACGCCGTTGATCCTGGCCGCGGGCGAGGAGGTCGACTTCACCGTCGCGTTCACGCCCACGACGCCCGGCACGCCGGAGACGGCGACCATCCGGATCATCACCTCCGACCCGCAGGCGCCGATCGTCGACATCTCGGCGACCGGGTCCGGTGGTGTGCCGGCCCTCGACGTCGTCGTGGCCGACAGCGGCGACTTCGGCGACGTGTGCCTCGGCGCGTTCGTCGACCGCGGGCTGACGCTCAACAACCGCGGGACCTGCACCCTGTCCGTCAGGAGGATCACGTCCTCGGACCCGGCCTTCGTGGCGCCGGGAGTCTCCACCTACCCGGTGGCGGTGGCGGCAGGCACCTCGGTCGAGCTCCCGGTGCGGTTCCAACCGGGCGCGCGAGGTCCCGCATCGGCCACCCTCACCATCCTGAGCAACGACCCCGCGAGCCCGAAGACCGTCCCCGTCACGGGCAACACCCCGTCGCCGCGCCTGGTGATGTCGATGGCCGACCACGGCGACTTCGGCGACGTCTGCGTCTGCTCCTTCCGCGACCAGAGCCTCACGATCAGCAACAGCGGTGGCTGCGCCCTGACCATCACCGGCATCTCCTCGTCCTCACCGGAGTTCGAGCCGCCCGACGTGCAGGTCTACCCGCTCGTGGTGGACGCCGGCGACACCGTCGAGGTCCAGGTGCGGTTCCGGCCGACGAGCTTCGGCGACAAGGCCGCGACGATCACCATCACCAGCGACGACCCGGCCTCGCCGCACACGCTGGACGTGTCCGGCACGGCCCCGAGCGGGCGGTTGTCCGTCAACGGCACGGGACACTTCGGTGCGGTCGACTTCGGTCGCCGGGCCGAGCGGACCATCTCGATCTGCAACGTCGGGAAGTGCGACCTCAAGGTGCTGTCGGCGTCCTTCGTCCCCGACCCGCGCAAGGCGGGCTGCCGCGACTGCGACGGCTGCGGATGCGGTGGCGGCTGCGGATGCGGTGGCGGCGGCGGGTGCGGCGGCGGGTGCGGTGGATGTGGCGGCGGCGGGCACCCGGTCGAGCACGGGCAGCACGACCACCACCAGCACGACCGTCCCGGCACCCAGCACGGCTACGCCCACGACCAGTGCTGCGGCACCTTCCGCATCGACAGCAACCCGTTCCCCGCCTCGGTACGGCCCGGGTCGTGCCTGCCGATCCACCTGCGGTTCACCGCGACGTGTGCGGGACCGCAGTGCTGCGAGCTGAAGATCGTGACCGACGACCCGGAGAACCCGGAGAAGATCGTCTTCGTGACCGGCTCACTGCACCGCACGCTGCGCTCGGCGCTCAAGTGCTGGGCCGCCGACGAGCTGCAGACCCTGCTCCAGGCAGGGCAGGACTGCTGACCGAGGACGACGAGGAGGAACCATGGGACGCGTGCTGGTGAGGTTCTGGGTGGAGGCCGCCCTCAGCGGCGCCTGCCTGCTGCTGATGGTCGTGACGCTGATCTCGCGGGAGTGGATCGAGATCGTGTTCGGGGTCGACCCCGACAACGGCAGCGGCGCCCTCGAGTGGGCCCTCGTCGCGGCCCTCGGGCTCGCGGCGGCGGTGTCAGGCCTGCTCGCCCGCGCCGACTGGCGGCGCGTGCGACCCGCCTGACCGCACCGGGCGGATCAGTCGTCCTCCCAGTAGGGGCCCGGGAGGTAGTGGTCGGGCTCGACCGTCGTCACCGGACGGCGCACGGTCCGCCACACCTTGTGCATGGTGCCGTCCTCGCCCCTCACCCAGCGCGCGACCCGGAAGTTGGCGTAGGTCGTGGTGTAGGCGTTGCGCGAGTTGCGGGCGTTGCTCCACTGGTAGTTGAAGTTCTTGAGGTACTTGTTCGCGACCCGCTTGCCGCGGACCGTGAGCCAGACCTCGTCGTTGGCCGTGCTGAGGCTCGACCAGTTGACCGACCCGGTCAGGACCATGCTCGTGTCCGGGACGCCGTTGTAGGTGCCCTGGATGATGAGGTACTTCTGGTGGGTGTAGTAGTCGAGGATCAGGTCGTCGATGCCGTCGTTGTTGAGGTCGAAGTTGTCCTCGGTGTCGTAGTCCAGCCCGGTCGAGCGCAGCGGGATCCTCCCGCGACGCGTCGGCGCGCCGAGGATGCCCTTGGTGTGGAAGCCGATGAGGCCGTAGCTGACCCGGAAGTCGCAGCCCTCGGCGTACTTCCTGCGGATCGCGGCGGCGAGGTAGTCACCCCGGGAGCCGCGCATCGTGTGCATGGACAACGCCAGCCGGGTCCGGGTGACCCCGCCACTGCCGTCGGGGGTCAGGCACTGGACCTTCCCGAGCATGTCGAGGACCAGGTCGTTCTTGGGCCCGGAGTTCTTCGGGAAGACCCACGCCGTGTTCTTGTCCACCGTGTCGTCGCAGTAGGTGCTGACGGGCGTGCCGCAGAAGAACCGCGGCGGCTGGCGGGTGGAGTAGTCCTTCTTCATGTCGTTGAAGAGCGACACGAACTGGCGGAACAGCACGTGGTTGCCGTCGGAGAAGTGGAGGTCGTTCCACTGGTGGCGGTCGGCGTTGAGCGTCATGTTGGCCGAGCCGACGGCGATGACGTCCTCGGACCTGCCGGCCTGGGAGAACAGGTAGAACTTCGAGTGCAGGTTGTTGAACTCGTTCTCGGTGCCCCGGCAGCTCGCCCGGCACTTGTAGATGAAGCTGTCCTTGCGCCGGTTCTTGCCGATCTCGGCGCGGATCACCTTCATCGCGCCGTTCTCCCAGTGGTCGTTGAGGAGCATCTGCACCTTGACACCGCGGCGGTGGGCGGCGACGAGGGCGTGCGCCACGGGCATGCGGTCCAGGGAGTAGATCGCGATCCGGATGGTCGAGCCCTTGGGCGTGTGGCGGATGGTGTCGATCACCCGCCGCTCGATGTTGAACCAGCCCTTCTTGAGGTGCGGGTCGTTGAAGTAGGGCCCTTGGGGGGCGTCCCACCTGCTCGGCTTCGGCTTCCCGGGCTTGGCCGACGCGACTGAGCGGGCAGCGACGGCACCCCCGGAGTCGGCCTGGCGGACGCCGGCCGCCCCCTCGTCGGACCCAGCCGCCAGCGCCGATCCCGGAGCCGTGGCTCCCATCGACGCGACCAGCACCAGACACAGGCTCCCTGCGAGCCTCGACAGCTTCGACACCAGCACAACCCCCACATCACGCGAACTTCGCGGGCTCAGCATAGGCACCGGCCGGCCGCGTCCCGACCGACGCGCCCACGTGTCGGCGGCCCGTGGTCCAATGACCCCGACTGGGCCGTTCCGCTTGACTCGTTCGAACAGGTGTTCGATCATGGGGACATGTCCTCCAGCCGCTCGATCACCGCGCTCGACCCTGCGCGCTCGGTCGTCGAGCAGCTGCGTGAGCGGGTGGCCGCCATGGAGCACAAGCCGGCCGGGCAGCCGGTGCCCACCCTGCCCGGGCTGGCCGAGCTGGTGCCCCTCCACGGCGGCGGGACCTACTCCGTCGACTCGGCCGCGCTGGGCCTGGCACTCGCCGCCGGCGCCTCCCGGGCGGGCGAGTGGGTCGGCTTCGCGGGGTGGTCCGACTTCGGGGCGGAGGCGGCGGCCGAGCTGGGCATCGAGCTGTCCCGCACCGTCCTCGTGCCCGACCCGGGTGAGCACTGGCTCGAGGTGACCGCAGCGCTCGTCGACGTGCTGCGGGTCGTGGTCCTGCGCCCACCTGCGTCGGTGAGCGAGCGTGCGGCCGGCGTCATCGACTCCCGGCTGCGCACTCGCTCGGCCGTGCTGGTCGTGCACGGTGACTGGCCCCGGGCCGAGGCCCGCCTCAGCATCGAGGAGTCCCGCTGGACGGGCCCCGCGTCGGGCACCGGGCAGCTGGCCGAGCGCCGCGCCCGCGTCGTCGTACGCCGTGGGGTGCGGCCGCCGCAGCGCGCCGACCTCGCGTGGCCGGGTGCCCACCGGGTGGAGGTCACCACCGATCGGGAGGTGCGCGAGATCCGGCGATCGGCCGACGGCAGAGCGGGATGAGGCCCCCGTGCGCGTGATGGTGGTGTGGTGCCCCGACTGGTCAGTGGTCGCCGCGCTCGACGAGGCGGAGCGGTCGCGCCGCTCCCCCGCCGCCGTCCTGGCCGCCAACGTCGTCGAGGTGTGCAACGGTCCGGCGCGCGCGGAGGGCGTACGCCGTGGGCAGCGCCGCCGCGACGCCCAGTCCCGGTGCCCCGAGCTGGTGCTGCTGCCGGCCAACCCCGACCGCGACGCGCGTTCCTTCGAGCCCGTCCTCGGCGTCATCGAGGACCTGCGACCCGGGGTGGCCGCGCTGCGACCCGGCCTGCTCGCCGTCCGCGCGCCGGGCAGCTGGTACGGCACCGAGACCGACGCCGCCGCTACCGCCTGCCAGGCGCTGGTCGAGGCCGACGTGTGGGACGTCCGCGTGGGCATCGCCGACGACCTCTTCACCGCGGAGCAGGCGGCGCGGACCGCCGAGGTGCAGTCGTGGGTGATCGTGCCCGAGGGCGGGTCGGCGGCGTTCCTGCGCGGGCTGCCCGTGCAGGTCCTGCAGGACGACGGCGCGCGCGGACGCGAGCTGGTCAGCCTGCTGCAGCGGCTCGGGCTGCGCACCCTCGGGGACCTGGCCGACCTGCCGGGTGAGGCGGTCGAGCACCGGCTCGGCGCCCACGGGGCCGCGGTGAGGCGCCGCGCCCGCGGGGAGGACCGGAAGCTCTTCGCCGCCCGCACGCCCCCGCCCGAGCTCGACGCCGCGGTGCCCTTCGAACCGCCGCTCGACTCGGTCGAGGCGATCACCTTCAGCGTGCGCACCACTGCGGAGCGGTTCGTCTCCCAGCTGGCCCACCACCAGCTCGTCGCGACGGGGGTGCGCATCGAGGCCGAGTCCGACGGCGTCGTCTGCTCCGCGCGCACCTGGCTGCACCCGCGCCACTTCAGCGCCCGCGACCTCGTCGACCGCGTGCACTGGCAGCTCCAGTCCGCCACGGTCGGTGGGTCGTTGCGAGCCCGCAAGCACGCAGGCGAGGTGCGTGCCCCGATCGAGCGGATCCGCTTCGTGCCCGAGGTGGTCGAGCCAGCAGCGGCCCACGGCGAGGCGCTGTGGGGCAACGCCTCCGACGACCTCGTCGAGCGGGGCGTCGCCCGGGTCCAGGGCATGGTCGGCTTCGACGCCGTACGCCGTCCGGTGCTGCAGGGCGGTCGCAGCCCCGCCTCCCGGCAGTCGCTGGTGCCGTGGGGCGAGCGCGCGGTCGACCTGCGTCCGCTCGACCGCCCCTGGCCGGGTCGGGTGCCGGGGCCCGCGCCGGTGCGGGTGTTCGCGACGCCACCGGCCGCCGAGGTCGTGGACGACGCCGGGCGCGAGGTGCGCGTCACCGACCGGGGCGTCGTGACCGGCGAGCCGCGGCGCTTCCGGGTGGGTGGCGGGGTCCTCCCCTGGCAGCCCGTGACCGCCTGGGCCGGCCCCTGGCCCACCGACGAGGCCTGGTGGTCCGGTGGGTCCGGCCCCTCCGCCCGCTTCCAGGTCGTCGGCGCCGACGGCCGGGCCTGGCTGCTCCTCCACGCACCCGACGGCTGGTCGCTGGAGGCCGGATATGACTGAGGTGCCGCGGTCCTCGTGCGAACCGAACCACCGCGCTCGGCGCCCGCGATCGTCTGGACGGACGAGCACGGGTGTGGAGCGAGGAACGAGCGGAGCGCCCGCGCGCAGGGAGGAAGACGATCGCTTCGAGGGCGCCGAGCACGCGCCGGAGCGAGGAACGAGCGGAGGTGCCATCTAGATGGGCTGGAACAACCCCGCGATGCACTGGAAGGAGCTGGAGCGGCGGCTCAGCGGCCTGCCGGGCGCCGACGACGCCCCGGTCTCGCGGCCCAAGCGCGGCGCCACCACGCCGCGGGCGATCGAGCGCCCGGCGAGCGTCACCCCCTACGCCGAGCTGCACTGCCACAGCCACTTCAGCTTCCTCGACGGCGCCAGCTCGCCGGCGGAGCTGGTGGAGGAGGCCGTGCGGCTTGGCCTGCACGCCCTCGCGGTCACCGACCACGACGGCTTCTACGGCGCCCCGATGCTGGCCGAGGCCGCGGCCGCCTACGACCTGCCGACCGTCTTCGGCGCGGAGCTCTCCCTCGGGCTGAGCGGCCCGCAGAACGGCGTACCCGACCCGGAGGGCAGCCACCTGCTGGTGCTGGCGCGCGGCGTCGAGGGCTACCACCGGCTCGCCGCCGCGATGACCGACGCGCACCTGCGCGGCGACGAGAAGGGCCGCCCGGTCTACGACCTCGACGAGCTCGGTGAGCGGGGTCGTGGGCACTGGGTCGTGCTGACGGGGTGCCGCAAGGGCACGGTCCAGCAGGCGCTGGCGCACGGCGGTGAGCCCGCGGCGGCCGAGGCCCTCGACCGGCTGACCTCGCTCTTCGGCCTGGAGGACGTCCTCGTGGAGGTCTCGCCGCGACCGGGGGCCGATGCGACCAACGCGTCCCTCGCGCGGCTGGCCGGGGTGCACGGCCTCGACCTCGTCGCCGCGGGCAACGCGCACCACGCCACCCCGGAGCGGCACCGGCTCGCCTCGGCGATGGCGGCGGTGCGCGCGCGACGCAGCCTGGCCGAGCTCGACGGCTGGCTCGACCTCTCCGGCTCGGGCCACCTGCGCAGCGGTGCCGAGACGGCGGCCGCGTTGGCGGCGTACCCCCAGGCGGTGGCCCGCACCGTCTCCCTCGCCGACGAGCTCGCGTTCGACCTCAAGAAGGCCTCGCCGGCGCTGCCCAAGCGGCAGATCCCCGAGGGCCACACGGCCGACTCGTGGCTGCGGGTGCTGGCCGAGCGCGGCTTCGCGGAGAGGTACGCCGGCGTCCCGCACGAGGAGGCGGCGCGCGACCGCCTCGAGCACGAGCTGCGCGTGATCTCGAAGAAGGACTTCGCCGGCTACTTCGTCATCGTGCACGACATCGTCGCCTTCGCCCGCGAGCAGAAGATCCTCTGCCAGGGTCGCGGCTCCGCGGCGAGCTCGGCGGTCTGCTACGCCCTCGGCATCACCGCGGTCGACGCCGTCTTCTACCGGCTGCCCTTCGAGCGCTTCATCTCCGCGCACCGCGACGAGGAGCCCGACATCGACGTCGACTTCGACTCCGACCGGCGCGAGGAGGTGATCCAGTGGGTCTACGACACCTACGGCCGCCGCAACGCCGCCCAGGTGGCCAACGTGATCGGCTACCGGCCGCGGATGGCCGTGCGCGACGCGGCCAAGGCGCTGGGCTTCTCCCCCGGCCAGCAGGACGCCTGGTCCAAGCAGATCGACGGCTGGAAGTCCGTGGTGGCGGGCGACCAGGGCGACCCCGACGCCCACGACGTGCCCCCGGAGGTGGTCGCCCTCGCCGAGGAGCTGTTGGGTGCGCCCCGCCACCTCGGCATCCACTCCGGCGGCATGGTGCTGACGGAGCGGCCGATCGGCGAGGTCTGCCCGATCGAGCGGGGCCGGATGGACAAGCGCACGGTGCTGCAGTGGGACAAGGACGCCTGCGAGTCGATGGGCCTGGTGAAGTTCGACCTGCTCGGCCTCGGCATGCTCGGCGCGCTCGACCACATGATGCGGCTCGTCGCCGAGCACCTCGGCGAGCAGTGGGACCTCGCCTCGATGCCCAAGGAGGAGCCGGCCGTCTACGACATGCTGTGCCGCGCCGACTCGATCGGGGTGTTCCAGGTCGAGAGCCGCGCCCAGATCGGCACGCTGCCGCGCCTGCGCCCGCGCGAGTTCTACGACCTGGCCATCGAGATCGCGCTGATCCGGCCCGGGCCGATCCAGGGCGGTGCCGTCCACCCCTACGTCCGCCGCGCCACCGGGCAGGAGCCGGTGACCTACGACCACCCCGAGCTGGTGCCGGTGCTCGAGCGCACCAAGGGGGTGCCGCTGTTCCAGGAGCAGCTGATGGCGATGGCGGTCACCCTCGGCGACTGCAGCCGTGACGACGCCGACCTGCTGCGCCGGGCGATGGGGTCCAAGCGTGGCGTGGAGCGCATCGAGTCGGTCAAGCAGAAGCTCTACGAAGGCATGGCGCGCCGCGGCATCGTGGGCGAGCTCGCCGACTCGATCTACGTCAAGATCCTGTCGTTCGCCAACTTCGGCTTCGCCGAGTCGCACGCCCTGTCCTTCGCCCTGCTGGTCTACGCCTCGTCGTGGTTCAAGCTGCACTACCCGGCGGCGTTCCTCGCCGGCCTGCTGCGCAACCAGCCGATGGGCTTCTACTCCCCCCAGTCGCTGGTCGGTGACGCACGCCGCCACGGTGTCGACGTACGCCGTCCCGACGTGGTGCGCTCCGGCGCGCAGGCCGACCTCGAGCCCTTCGAGACGCCTCGTCCCTCGGCTCCTCAGGAACCACCGGTCACCATCGGCCCGGTCCGGGCCAGCGGTCCCGACGCGTGCTGCCGACCGCGGTTCGAGCGGGTCGAGTGGGTGCCCGGCACGCCGGACCCGGTGCCGGCGCACCGCCGCGACGCCGCGCTCGCCGTACGCCTCGGGCTCGACTCGGTGCGAGGCATCGGGCTCGACGTGGCGCGCCGGATCGTCGCGGCCCGCGAGGAGGCGCCGTTCACCGGCGTCACCGACCTGTCCCGGCGCGCCGACCTGACCTCGGCCCAGCTGGAGGCACTGGCCACCGCAGGGGCGTTCGACGCGTGGGGGCTCGAGCGCCGCGAGGCGCTGTGGGCGGCGGGGTTCGCCGAGGACGCCGCGCACCTGCCCGGCACGACCCCGGCACCCGCGGCGCCGACGCTGCCGGGCATGAGCGAGCCCGAGATCACCCTGGCCGACCTGTGGGCCACGGGCATCTCCCCCGAGCGCCACCCGGTGGAGCACCTGCGCGACGAGCTGCGCCGCGCGGGCGTGCGCTCCGTGGCCGACCTCGCCACCACCGAGACCGGGCGCCGCGTCCACGTCGGCGGGCTGGTGACCCACCGCCAACGCCCCGGCACGGCGATGGGAGTGACCTTCCTCAACCTCGAGGACGAGACCGGCATGCTCAACGTAGTCTGCTCCATCGGCGTGATGAAGGCGCACCGGCAGGCCGCCCGCAACCGCGTCGCGGTCGTCATCCGCGGCCGCCTCGAGCGCAACGAGGGCGTCACCAACCTGATCGCCGACCGGGTCGAGCCGATCGACGTGGTCGTGCCGGGCGCCGGAGCCGTGCTCCAGGCCCGGGCGTCCTCGCGCGACTTCCGCTGACCGGCCCGGCGCCGGTCACCCGGTGGACTCCGCCGGACGGGGCGCCTCGGCCGCGGGCAGCAGGCTGTGGGCGGTCTCGTCCTCCTGGGCGTTGTGCAGCCGCAGCACGGCGTACAGGCCGTAGAGCAGGCGGCGCACCTCGATCATGTCCTCGGGCCGGGCCCCCTCGTCCGGGACGTCGTCGAGCAGGCGTCCGAGGCGCGCGACCTGGTGCTCGATCTCGGCGTGGGTCCTCGTGAGGGCGTACGTCGCCGGCTCGCCGAGCGCCCGCGCGACCAGCGGCACCAGCTGGGCCTGGTCGGCACGCTCGTGGGTCAGCAGCTCGGAGCGGAGCCGGTCCAGGAGCCGGCGCACCGGCGCGACCTCCGGGGACCGGGTGCTGATCCGGTCGGCGACGGCCCGGATCTCCTCCACCACGACCAGCGAGGCCTCGTGCTGGGCGTGCAGCCGCTGACCCATCACGACGTCCGCGTGGGGCAGGGCCACCGTGTGGGTCCGACCGGGCAGCACCGCCCTGAGTGCAAGCCCGATCGCCAGCACGTCGATGCCTTCCTGGAGCACCGCACCCGCAGCCGGCGGCAGGAAGCCCAGCGCCGCGGCAGCCATCCCGACGAACGACAGGACCATCCCCGTACCGACGGCCTGCCGGGCGATGCGACGCGAGCGCTGCGCGATGAGGATGGCGTCGGCCAGCGCGTCGACGCGGTCGACGGTCAGCACCACGTCGGCCGCCTCCGAGGACGCAGTGGCGCCCCGCGCGGCGAGCGCGACGCCGACGTCCGCAGCGGCCAGCGCGGGGGCGTCGTTGACGCCGTCGCCGACCATCATCACGACGCCGTCCTCGCGTTCGGCCTCGATGACCGCGAGCTTCTCACCCGGGTCGCACTCGGCGCGGACGGCATCGGTCCCGACGATCCTGCCCACCGTCTCGGCGGTGTCCGCGCGGTCGCCGGTGACCAGGACGACGCGCTGGATGCCGGCGTCCCGCAGCCCGTGCACCATGCGCGGCGCGTCGGGCCGGATGACGTCCTCCAGGAGGAACGCACCGGCCGGGACACCGTCGACGGCGGCGAACACCGTCATCGAGCCGTCGAGGCTGGCGCGCCGGCGTGCTCGCTGGGCCCAGGCCGGCGCGGCGTCGGGGACGATCCACGAGCGCTTCCCCAGCGCGACCCGCCGGCCACCGACCAGCCCGCTGAGCCCGTAGCCGTGCTCCTCGACGACCTCGCTCGGCATCTCGAGCGCGAGACCGCGCGCGGTGGCGGCGGAGACGATCGAGGTGGCGAGGACGTGCGGCGACACCTGGTCGAGCGAGGCAGCGAGCCGCAGCAGCTCGTCGGCGGCCAGGTCGTCGCTCGCCGTGACCGTGCCGACGAGCTCGGGCCGCCCGCGGGTCAGGGTGCCGGTCTTGTCGAACATGATGATGCGCGCGGCCGCGAGACGCTCCAGCGCACCGCCTCCCTTGATGACCACGCCCACCCGCGTGGCCCGGGCGAGGCCGGAGATGTAGGCGATCGGCGCCGCCAGCAGCAGGGGGCAGGGAGTGGCGACGACGAGCACGGCCACGGCGCGCACGGGGTCGCCGCTCAGCGCCCACGCCGCACCGGCCAGCAGGAGGGTCACCGGCACGAAGACGACCGCGAGGCGGTCGGCGAGCCGGACGAAGGGGGCGGACGCGGCCTGGGCCTGCTCGACCAGCCGGACCAGGCCGGCGTACGTCGACTCGGCGGCGGACGCGGTGGCCAGCAGGTCGAAGGGTGCGCCGGCGTTGACGGCGCCGCTCCGCACGGTCCCGCCGGGCGGCTGCTCCACAGGCAGCGGCTCACCCGTCAGCGCGGACTCGTCCAGGGTGGCCCGGGTGAGCAGCCGCCCGTCGACCGGGACGACCTCCCCGGTCCGCACCAGCAGGGTGTCGCCGACGACCACCGCGTCGACCGGGACCTCGACCATGCCGTCCGCGTCGCGGCGCCTGGCCGTGCGCGGGGAACGCTCCAGGAGGAGGCGCAGCTCGCGCCGGGCGCGCGCGTCCGCACGGGCGTCGAGCAGCTGCCCGGTCGCGAGCATCACGGTGATGACGGCCCCGGCGAAGAACTCGTCGACCGCCAGTGCCCCGGCCAGGGCGAGCAGGGCGATCACGTCGACCGTCGGCCGGTGCCGCCGGAACGCGTCGGCGGTCGAGGCGACCGAGGCGACGAGCCCACCGGCGGCGCCGATGAGCCAGAGGACGTCTGCGGCGTCGGCCCGGTCGAGGATCCACAGGCCGCCGCCGACGGCGAGGAGCAGGGTCGAACCTGCGAAGAGCAGGACCGCACGACGTGCCCCGACGGCCTCCATGCCTCCATGTCACCCGATGCGGGGCGCCGTGGACAGGGCCGTCCTGCAGTGACGACGCGGGCCGATGGGCCCCTGCGCGCTACCCCGCTCGGGGTACGTCCGTGCAGGGCACGGGACCTGACCCAGCGCGCGCGCAGACTTCCGTCATGGCGCACGTGGGGCACGTCGAGGGCTGGGCGGTCGCCGAGCGCCGCCCGCCCTCCCTCCGGTCGGCGTCGCTCGTCCTCGCGCTGGCGGTCTCGTGCGTGGCGACGTACGTCGTGTCGTTGCTCCTGCCCTACTACGCCAACGGACTGCAGGGGTCGTCGATGGAGGAGCTCTGGGCGGAGGAGCTGACGCAGCAGTGGCCCTACGGGACCGCGCTCGGCACCTCGATCGGCATCGTGGGCATCTTCGCGATCACGGTCGGTCCGTTCCTGGCCGCCGGGATCCTGTGGTGGGCCGCCCGCGTCCTGTGGGTCTACCGCGGCGCGCTGTCCCCGCGGGTCCGCGCGGTGGTCGTCACGACGCTCCTCGTGGCGGCGTCCGTGCTGGCGTGGTTGCCGACCCCGCTGGCCGGTCGGTTGTTCAACTGGTTCATGGACTGAGGGACGCCTCGGGTCCCGCTTCCGCCCGCGGTCCGTCATCCGAACCCGACCGGATGGCTTCGGGTTCGCATGACGGATCCGTCAGCCGCCGACCCCCAGAATTTTCGAAATGGAAAACGTTATCGATAACGATTGACACACCCTCCGCGGACGGACCAAGGTTCCTGATGATGTGATCCACGTCATACCGGGATGTGGGCGGAGAGGAACGGTCGAGATGCGGAAGCAACTACGCGGCGCAGCGCTGGCCCTCACGGTCGCGGGGCTCTCGCTCACTGCCGCGGCATGTGGTGGGGACGACACCGAGGCGGGCGGGGACGGCAAGACGATCACCTGGTGGCACAACTCCAACAACGAGCCCGGCAAGGGGTTCTACGAGCAGGTCGCCGCCGACTTCGAGGACGACAACCCCGGCGTCGAGGTCGAGGTGACGGCGATGGCTCACGAAGACATGGTCGACAAGCTGACCGCCGCGTTCCAGAGCGGTGACATGCCCGACGTCTACATGGAGCGCGGTGGCGGCGAGCTCGCCGCCCACGTCGACGCGGGCCTGACGCGCGACCTCACCGACGACGCCGCCGACGTGATCGAGTCGATCGGCGGGTCGGTGGCCGGCTGGCAGGTCGACGACCGCACCTACGGCCTTCCGTTCTCCCTCGGCGTCGTGGGGGTCTGGTACAACACCGACGACTTCAAGGAGGCGGGCGTCACCCCGCCGACCACGATGCAGGAGTGGGAGGACGTCAACGACGCCCTCAAGGAGGCCGGCATCACACCCCTCTCCATCGGCGCCGGCGACAAGTGGCCGGCCGCCCACTACTGGTACTACGCGGCTGTCCGCTCGTGCTCGGAGGACGTGCTGACCCAGGCGACCGCCGACCTCGACTTCTCCGACGAGTGCTTCGTCCAGGCGGGCGAGGCCGTGCAGCAGTTCGTCGAGACCGAGCCGTTCAACAAGGGCTTCCTGGCCACCCCGGCGCAGGAGGGCGCGACCTCGGCCTCCGGCCTGCTGGCGACCGGCAAGGTGGCGAGCGAGCTCCAGGGGCACTGGGAGCCCGGGGTGATGCAGGGCCTGACCGACGACGGCGAGGGCCTCGGCGACAAGACCGGCTGGTTCCCGTTCCCCGCCGTGGAGGGCGGCGCGGGCGACCCCACCGCGGCACTGGGTGGCGGCGACGCCTGGGCGGTCTCGGCGAAGGCGCCCGACTCCGCGGTCGACCTCGTCACCTACCTGCTGAGCGAGGACGTCCAGCGCGGCTTCGCCGAGAACGACATGGGCCTGCCCACCGTCCCGGCCGCCACGGACGCGGTCACCAACCCGGTCCTCGGCGACCTCATCCAGGTCCGCGACGACGCGCCCTACGTCCAGCTCTACTTCGACACCGCCTTCGGTGAGTCGATCGGCGGCGCCATGAACGACGAGATCGCGCTGCTCTTCGCGGGCAAGGCCACGCCGCAGGACGTCGTCGACGCCATGCAGCAGGCCGCCGACGAGCAGGGCTGACGCACCTGTCGTGAGCCTCTCCTCCGTCGCAGCCACCGCAGCCGGGACCACCGGCCCGGACGACACCGTTGCCGCCCCACCGGGGCCACGGCGCCCACCGCGCCGTGGTCCCGGGCCGGGCGCCGGCTCGTGGCGCACCCGCCTCGAGATCGCGGTCTTCGTCGCCCCTGCCCTGCTGCTGATGGGTCTGTTCATCGCCTGGCCCGTCGTGTCAGCGGTCCGGATGTCGTTCTACCGGTGGCGCGGCTTCGGGCCGATGGACGACTTCGTCGGCCTGCGCAACTACGAGCGGGTGCTGACCGACGACGTCTTCACCCAGGCGGTCGGGCACAACTTCGTCATCGTGGTGCTCAGCATCCTGATCCAGCTCCCCCTCGGCCTGGCCGTGGCGCTGCTGCTCAACCGGCGGATGCGCGGCCGCGGTGTCGTGCGGACCCTCATCTTCGTGCCCTACGTCGTCGCCGAGGTGATCGCGGGCGTCATCTGGTTCCAGCTGCTCCTGCCCGAGACCGGGGTCGCCGACGGCCTGATCGGCGCGGTCGGCCTGACCCCACCCGACCAGGGCTTCCTGGGGACACCGAGCCTGGCGCTGTGGGCGGTCTTCGGGGTGCTCACCTGGAAGTACCTCGGGCTGGCGATCCTCCTCTTCCTCGCTGGGCTCCAGTCGGTGCCCGACGAGATCTACGAGGCGGCCGCGCTCGACGGCGCGTCGTGGTGGCAGACCCAGGTGCGCGTCGTCGTACCCCTGCTGGGACCGACGATCCGCACCTGGTGCTTCCTGTCGATGATCGGCTCGATCCAGCAGTTCGACATCGTCTGGGTGCTCACCGGCGGCGGGCCGGCCAACGCCACCACCACCATGGCCACCTACCTGCTCACGCAAGGCACGCAGCGCGGCAACTACGGCATCGCCGGGGCCGCGTCGGTCGTCCTGTTCGTCATCGGCGTGGCCATGGCCGCGCTCTACCAGCGCTTCGTGCTCCGCCGCGACACGAGGCCGGAGGGGTGAGGCCGGCATGAGCACCACGACCGCTTCCCGCGACCGCGCGCGGCGCGCCACGAACCCCGCGGTGTACGTCATCGCGCTCGCCGTGGTGGCGCTGAGCGTCGGCCCCGTCGTCTACGGCGCCCTGGGCGGCTTCCGCTCCAACGAGCAGATCGCGCGCAACCCGGCCGGCCTGCCCGACCCGTGGCGGCTCGGCAACTACACCTCGGTGTTCAGCAACCCGCAGTTCTGGGACTACGCCGTGAACTCGATGGTCATCGCGGCCCTGACCACGGCCATCGCGGTCGGCGCCGGCGTGATGGCGGCGTACCCCCTCGCCCGCTACCGCTTCCGGTTCCGCGAGCCCCTCTTCATGGTGTTCGTGCTCGGCCTGCTGTTCCCGCTCGCCACGGCGATCATCCCGCTGTCGATCTTCATCAGCCGCGACCTGCAGATGTCCAACAGCTGGTGGGGCGTCGCACTCCCCCAGGCCGCCTTCGCGCTGCCGGTCACCGTGGTGATTCTGCGCCCGTTCCTCATGGCGCTCCCCCAGGAGATCGAGGACGCCGCGCTCATCGACGGCGCCTCGCGCATCGGGGTGTTCTGGCGCATCGCGCTTCCGCTGAGCGCTCCCGCGCTCGTCACCGTCGGCGTCCTGGCCTTCGTGACGTCGTGGAACTCCTACCTGTTGCCGCTCCTGCTGCTCCAGGACGAGATGCGTACGCTGCCGCTCGGCGTGGCGGACTACTCCACCGAGCACTCGGCCGACACTGCCGGGGTGCTGGCGTTCACGTCCGTGGCGATGATCCCGGCCCTGGTGCTCTTCCTGGCCCTGCAGGGGCGCATCGTCAACGGTCTGCAAGGGGCGGTGAAGGGATGACGAAGCCATGACGAAGACGGTCGGCACGACGAGCCAGGACACTGTCGCGGCCCGGGCGCCGGGGCGGGTGACCATGCAGCAGGTCGCCCACGAGGCCGGGGTGTCGGTCTCCACGGTCTCCAAGGTCATCAACGGCCGCTACGGCATCTCCGACATCACCTCCGCGCACGTCAACGACGTCATCACCCGGCTCGGCTACGAGACGAGCCTGGTCGCGCGCAGCCTGCGCAACCAGCGCACCAACGTCATCGGCGTGCTGGTCGCCGACTTCGAGCCCTTCAGCACCGAGGTGCTCAAGGGCGCCGCCGACGCGATCCGCGACACCGACTTCGAGCTCGTCGCCTACTCCGCCGGCGGCCGCATCGGCGAGCACGTCGGCTGGGAGCGGCGCTACCTCTCGCGCCTCATGGGCACGCTCGTCGACGGCGCGGTGCTGGTGACGCCGACCGTGACGGACGTCGAGACCCACGGCGCCGTCGTCGCCATCGACCCGCACACCGGCAGCACGACGATGCCGACCGTCACGGCGCACAACCTGCAGGGAGCCCGTGCGGGCGTCCAGCACCTCCTCGACCTCGGGCACACCCGCATCGGCATGGTCACCGGTCGCGCCGACCTCGTCTCGGCCCAGCTGCGCGAGCGCGGGTTCCGCGCGGCCCTCCAGGCGGCCGGCCTACCGGTCGACGAGAGCCTCGTGGTCCCCGGCGAGTTCGAGGCGGACGTGGCGCGCGCCTCGGCACGGCAGCTGCTCGACCGCCCGGACCGGCCGACAGCCGTCTTCGCGGCCAGCGACCTGATGGCCCTCGCGGTCGCCGAGGTCGCCGCCGAGCTCGGGCTGGCGGTGCCGACGGACCTCTCGCTCGTCGGCTTCGACAACATCCCCGAGTCGGCCATGTCCGAGCCGCCGCTCACCACCGTCCAGCAACCCATCCGCGAGATGGGCCGGCACGCCGTCGCGATCCTCATCGAGCTCATCGAGGGACGTCAGCCGGAGGACCTCCACCACACGCTCGGCACCGACCTGGTGCTGCGCCGTTCGACCACGTCTCCCGGGAGTCCCACACCATGACCGACCACCCCATCGAGCACCAGAGCACGCCCGTGTGGCAGGACCCGACCGCCCGCGTCGACGACCGCGTGGACGACCTGGTCGCGCGGATGACGCTGACCGAGAAGGTCGGCCAGCTCGCCAGCATCTGGCTGGTGCCCGACGACGCGGGCGACATGGCGCCGATGCAGGGTGCCGCGACATCCGTGCCGACGTGGGAGGCGGCGATCGCCGACGGCCTGGGCCACCTCACCCGCCCCTTCGGCAGCGCACCCGTCGACGCCGAGACCGGGCTCCGCCGCATCGCCGACCAGCAGGCGCAGGTGCGGGACGCCAACCGCTTCGGCATCCCGGCCCAGGTCCACGAGGAGTGCCTGACCGGGCTCAACGCCTGGGGCGCCACCATCTACCCCACGCCGGTGAGCTGGGCGGCCACCTTCGACCCCGACCTGGTCGAGCGGATGGGCCGCCAGATCGGCGACCTGATGGCCCGGCTCGGCATCCACCAGGGGCTGGCGCCGGTGCTCGACGTGACCCGTGACCTGCGGTGGGGCCGGGTCGAGGAGACGCTCGGCGAGGACCCGTACGTCGTCGGCACCATGGCCGCCGCCTACGTCCGCGGCCTCCAGGCCAGCGGGGTCGCGGCGACCCTGAAGCACTTCCTCGGCTACTCCGCCTCCCGGGCGGGCCGCAACCTGGCCCCGGTCTCGATGGGGACCCGCGAGCTCGCCGACGTGATGCTGCCGCCGTTCGAGATGGCGCTGCGTGCCGGTGCCCGCTCGGTGATGAACGCCTACACCGACATCGACGGGATCCCGTCGGCCGCCGACCGGGCGCTCCTCACCACGCTGCTGCGCGACACCCTCGGCTTCGAGGGCACGGTCGTCGCCGACTACTTCTCCGTCGCCTTCCTGCACCACCTGCACCGCATGGCGGCGGACCTCGGCGAGGCGGCCCGCCTCTCTATCGAGGCCGGCATCGACGTCGAGCTGCCGTCGGAGGACGCCTACGGCGCCCCGCTGCTCGAGGAGGTCACCAGCGGACGGCTGGACGAGAAGGTCGTGGACCGCGCGCTGCGCCGGGTGCTGGAGCACAAGTGCGAGCTCGGCCTGCTCGACCCGGACTGGGCGCCCGTCGAGCCGGTGGCGGTCGACCTGGACCCGCCCGAGGCCCGCTCGCTCGCCCGGGACCTGGCTCGCCGCGCGGTGGTCCTGCTCGACAACGACGGCACCCTCCCGCTGTCGCCGGGGCTGCGGGTCGCGCTGGTCGGTCCCAACGCCGACACCGCGGACGCGATGCTCGGCTGCTACACGTTCCCGATGCACGTGCTGGCGCACCACCCCGGGCACGACCCGGGCCTGGAGATCCCGACCCTGCGCGAGGTGCTCTCCGAGGACCCGGACCACGCCCTGGACGTCGTGCACGAGCGCGGCTGCGCGGTCGGTGTCCCGGGCGGGACCGAGGACGAGCCCGACGACCCCGAGGCAGCGCTGGAGGCGGCCGTCGCCGCCGCGGCGGGCGCCGACGTGTGCGTCGCCGTCCTCGGCGACCGCGCCGGCCTCTTCGGCCGCGGCACCTCCGGCGAGGGCTGCGACGTGGCCGACCTGCGCCTGCCCGGCCGCCAGGAGGAGCTGCTCGAGCGTCTCCTCGCCACGGGCACGCCCGTCGTCGCGGTGCTGCTGGTGGGCCGCCCCTACGACCTGAGCCGCCAGGCCGACCGCCTCGCCGCGGTCCTCTGCGGGTTCTTCCTCGGCGAGGAGGGCGCGGGTGCGGTGGCCGACGTGCTCCGCGGACGGTGCGAGCCGTCGGGGCGGCTGCCGGTGAGCTTCCCGGGCTCGGGCGGCGCGCAGCCCGCCACCTACCTCGGCGCCCCGCTGGCCCAGCGCACCGACGTCACCACCGTCGACCCGACCGCGCTCTACCCCTTCGGCCACGGGCTCGGCTACGCGCAGGCGACCTGGGACCGCGTCGAGCTCCGCTCCGGCGACGCCTGGGCGACCGACGGCGTGGCCGAGGTGGAGGTCGAGCTGGTCAACGAGTCCGACAGGGAGGTCAGCGAGGTGGTCCAGGTCTACCTCCACGACCGTGCCGCGTCGGTGGTGCGGCCCGAGCAGCGGCTCGTGGCCGCCGTCCGCGTCGACCTCCCGGTGGGCGCGCGGCGCGTGGCCCGCATCGGCCTGCACGCCGACCTCACGGCGTTCACCGGGCGCGACCTGGCCCGGATCGTCGAGCCGGGCCGGGTCGAGCTGCGGGTCGGGCGCTCGAGTGCCGACCACGTCGCCGTGCTCGAGCTGGACCTGGTCGGGGCCGAGCGCCCGGTGGGGGCCGACCGGGTGCTCGAGCCGGAGACCAGCGTGTCGGAGGCCTGAGGACGGCCCCGCGTCAGCCGAGCGGCACCACCATCACCGGCGACCTCGCCTCGCGCAGCACCGTGCGCGCGATCGACCCGAGGTGGTGCGGCTCCCAGGGTCGCGGACCGTGCCGCCCCACGACCACGAGCGCGGCGGCCTGCGAGTCGTCGACCAGCACGTCGCTCGGCCACTGGTGCCGGACCTCGAGCTCGACGCGTACGTCGGGGTGGTGCTGCGCCAGGTCGGCGACGGCCTCGCGGAGGAGGGTCTTCTCCTCCTCGCGCCACTCCGCGGTGACGCGGCGGGTGATGATGTCGTCGTAGACGGCGTCGAGCCGCCAGGCGTGGACCACGCGCAGCGAGGCGTGGGTGGCCGCGGCCCAGCCAAACGCCGCCTCCAGGACGTCACGCGGTCCACCCTCCTCGTGGACGCCGACGACGACCTCGTTGGGCGCGGCGCCGGGTGTCCAGTCCGGGGGCACGGACACGACCGGGCAGGCCGCGTGCGCGGCCAGGCCGTTGACCGTCGAGCCCGTGAAGAGCCGGCCGAGCCCGTGCGGGTGCCGGTGCTGCACCACCACGAGACGGGCGTCGTGGCTCAGCTCGGCCAGCACCCGCGCGGGCGGTCCCTCCCGCCAGATCGCCCGGAACTCGACCGCACCCGCGGTGAGCTCCTTGAACTCGCGGCTGACCTCCTGGACCACCCAGGGGCCGACGTCGGCGGTGGCGTCGAGGGTGAGCAGGACGCTCGGCGGCGGTGCCGGGTAGGGCGGGTGGACGGCGTGCACGAGCACGACCTCCGCGCCGTCCCTGCGCGCGCACTCGGCCACGTAGCGCAGGGCGGCCCGCTCCCGCTCGGGACCGGTGACGCCCACGACGATCCGGGGCTTGCCCGCGGACGGGTGGTCGGTGGCCGGGGTGTGGCTGGTCATGGTGTCCTCCTTGATGGTCCCCCGTGGTGGTCCCCCGTGGTGGTGCCCGGTGGTGGTGTCCGGGGTGGTCTCTCCTGGGGCGGGCCCGGGGCTCAGGAGCCGGCCCGCTTGAGCGCGGCCCCGGACGTCTCGAGGTCGAGGTCGAGCACCATCGGCACGTGGACCGCGGGCACGACCCGGATCGGGCAGCGGGCGTAGAGCAGGACGGCGCGAGCCGTCGAGCCCAGGTGCGTCGCGGCCGGCACGCCGTGGGTCCGGCGCACGACGACGACCTCGTCGGCCTCCTCGGACGCCACGACCAGCGCGTGTGCCGCCTGGTCGTGCACGGCCCGCACCTCGACGTCGACCTCGGGGTGGCTCGCGCGCCAGGGCGCGACGACCTCCTCGAGCTCACGCTCGGCACGCGCGGCCCAGTCCTTCAGGGTGCCGATGTCGCCGGACAGCAGGTCGTCGTAGGCGATCGGGAGCCGCCAGGCGTGGAGCACGAGCAGCCGGCTGTGGCGCTGGCGGGCGACCTCGAAGGCCTCCGCCAGCAGGGCGTCCGCGTGGTCGGGGTGCTTCACCCCCACCAGGACGACGCCCGTGGACTGCTCGGGCGACCACGTGTCCGGGACCGAGACGACGGGAACGGCCGCGCGCGCGGACACGCCGGTGGAGACGTTGCCGGTCAGCAGGCGCATCGAGACCGGCCGGCGGTCGCTGCCCACCACGATCATGCGGGCCTCGCGCCCCAGCTCGGTCAGCGTCGCCACGACGGGACCGCGCCGCACGTGCGGGCGGACCGGGACGCCGTCGTCCGGCTCGCCGACCTGTCCGACCTGTTCGAGCGAGGCGTCGAGCGCCGCTGCCCCTGCGTCCATCAGCTCGTCCGGCGGCACGGGGTAGAAGCCGTTCATCGGTGCCACGTCCGGGACCACGTGGACCACGTCGACGGCGCCGCCGCTGCGGACCGCCTCGGCCTTGGCGTAGCGGATCGCGTGGGCGCTCGCTGACGAGCCGTCCACGCCGACGAGCACGTCCTGCGTACGGTGCGCGCGCTGTGTGCTGCTGGACATCTGCCGACCTCCTGCTGGTTCCTCTTCCCATCTCCGGGCCCCACCTCCGGTGCCCATCTCCAGCCTCGACCGGTCCGGCGCGCACCGTCAGGGCCGGAGGGACCCGGGTCCCGGGACCAAGTGCCCGACCGCCCGGCTCAGTCGAGCAGGACCCGCTCGCCGTACGACGGGACGACCGCCGTCCACCCCAGGTCGCCCTCGATGCGGGCGGCGAGCGCCTCGGCCGAGCGCGGCTCGCCGTGCACGACGTACACGGTCCGGGGCGGGCGCGGCGCACGGCTCAACCACTGCAGCGTCTCGTCGGCGTCGGAGTGCACCGAGAAGTCCGGCACGTCGACGATCTCGGCGCGCACGGGGACGTAGCGGCCGTGGATCTTCACCTGCCGCGCCCCCTCGGCGAGCTGACGACCGCGGGTGCCCTCGGCCTGGTAGCCGGTGAGGACCACGCAGTTGCGTCGGTCGGGCAGCTGGTGGGCCAGGTGGTGCACGACCCGACCACCGGTGGCCATGCCCGAGGCCGAGATGATGATGCACGGTTGGTCCGGCCTGTTGAGCCGCTCGGAGCCGGCGGCGTCGTGCACGGTGTGCACGTTGCGGACGTCGAGGTCGGACATCAGGTGGCGGGCGTCGTCGCGGAACTGGGAGCCGCCGCGGGCTGCCGCACCGCGGTAGACGTCGAGGCTCGCGAGCGCCATCGGGCTGTCGACGTGGATCGGGACGTCAGGGACCAGTCCCTGGTCCATGAGCCGACGGATCTCCAGCAGCACCAGCTCCGTGCGGTCGACCGCGAAGGCAGGGACGAGCACGGTGCCGCCGCGCTCCACCGTGCGGGTGATCGCGTCGGCGAGCACCTGCGGGTCGGGGGCCGGGTGCGTCCGGTCGCCGTAGGTCGACTCCACCACCACCGTGTCGGCGGGTGGCGGGTCGACGGGGGGCCGGAGCAGCGGATGGTGGCCGCGCCCGAGGTCGCCGCTGAAGACGACGTGGTGGGCGCCCATCGCCACCTCGACGGTGGCCGAGCCGAGGATGTGCCCGGCGGAGCGCAGGGTGGCGACCGCGCCGCCGGCCAGCCCCAGGGGCGCCTCGTAGTCGACCGGCTCGAAGAGCGCGAGCGCGCGCTCGACGTCCCTGCTGTCGTAGAGCGGGAGGGCCGGGTCGTGCTTGGAGAAGCCGGCCGCGTTGGCGTACCTCGCGTCCTCCTCCTGCAGGTGGGCGCTGTCCCTCAGCACGATCGCGGCCAGCTCGGCCGTCTCGCGGGTGCAGGTGACCGGTCCCCGGTAGCCGTCCTTGACCAACCGCGGCAGGTAGCCGACGTGGTCGAGGTGGGCGTGCGTGAGGATCACGTGGTCGAGTCCGGCCGGGTCCCCCGGGAAGGGGTCCCAGTTGCGCCGCCGGTGCACGGCGAGTCCCTGGTAGAGGCCGGCGTCGACGAGGACCCGGCTGTCCGGCCCCTCGAGCAGGAAGCGGCTCCCGGTCACCGTGCCGACCGCTCCGAGGAACGTCATCGCAGGGTGCGGGGCGTGGCGTCTGCGTCCTGATGCACCTCCGGGGATCATGCGGCACCTCCAGCTCGACTCACCCCAGCGTGGACCAGCATCAGGGTCGCCGGGCAGGGCCGACCAGCCGTACCTGCTGGGGTCGCAGGTCCCGCCCGGCCGCCGTCAGCCCTGCGGCAGGTCGGGGCCCGTCTCCCAGACGCGGACCCAGTCGACGTACATGTGCTGGGGCAGCCGCTTCTCCTTGATCCGGGGCACCTCGTAGTCGGCCGCGATCAGGCTCAGGATCGGGAACTGCCGCTCCGCCGAGACGCCGCGGGTCATCCGCCCGGTCTCCCGGCCGTCGATGCGGAAGACCAGCAGGCGCGGGGTCCACTCGACGGAGAACACGTGGTAGTTCTTCGACCAGCCGTCGCGCCGGCTCCGCAGGAAGGACGCGGAGTCGGTGACCCAGCCACCGGTGGACACGCGGCGCCGACCGTCGTAACGGTGCATGAAGGTCGCCAGGCCGCCCTGCGGGTGGTGGTCGCCGAAGTACTCGACGACGTCGATCTCGCTGCCGAGGGCGCCGGGGTACATCCCGCCGGTCGGCTGCAGCCAGAAGGCGCCGTGCTGGCCGCGGAGCCGCTGGAACTTCACCCGCGCGGCAGCGACGCCGTACCTGAAGGAGAACTCGCCCTGCGTGCCGATGTGGCCGCTGAGGCGGTAGGCGTAGCGACCGGACGTCGCGTCACGACCCTTGATCCGGCACCGCGTCGTCGCGTCGGGGTCCTTCACGACGCTGAGCCGCACCGCTCCCCCGCCGACGCTGACTGCGCGCGGGTCGCCCTTGGAGCAGGACCGGCGGTTGCCCATCCCGTGCTCGCGGCCGCGCGTGCTCCACTGCCGGCCGAGCTCGGTGCCGCCGAACTCGTCGGTCCACGTCGCCTCGAGCCACCGGGCGGTGCTCACAGACGTACTGGTGCGCGACTTCAGGCCACCGAACGACATCGCCCTGACCCGGTACGACAGCGGCTTGCCGTCGACTGCGGCCGGCGCGGCGAACTGGGCGCGCCCCCGCGCGTCCTGTCGCCGGGTGGCGACGACCTCCCACGCCTCGCCGGACCGGATCTGGAGCTGGACCCGGCGACCGACCCGCACCGGTCGCACCGTTGCGATGACCGCCGCGGACGCGTGGTCGGGGTCGGCGACCTGCCCGCCGAACTGCACGACCTGCGGCAGGGCCTCGAGGCGGATCTTCTGTCCTCCGACGCTCCGCACCGAGACGCTCGGCGGCACCTCCTCCGCCTCGTCGCCGGCCGCGCCGGGAGCGGACCAGGTGAGCAGTGCGGTGGGGACGAGGAGGGCGAGGCTGCCCAGGAGGAGGCGGGCACGGGGTCGGGGGTGGAGTCGGGCGTGCATGGCGGACCTTCGGTTCGGCGGGTCGTGCTGACGCCGGTGGGACGCAACCGGGGCCCTCCTGGTTGTCCGAAACCGACGAGTCTCCGGTCAGTGGCCGGCGAGCTCCTCCAGCCGCGCGAGCGTCCGCGCGAGCACCGGGTTGGCGTCACCCTCGCGCGTGGCCACGACCAGGTCCACGCCCGGCGTGCCGACGAGCGGCACGTAGACCACGCCGGGCACGTTGAGGTCTGCCGTCGGCTCCGGGACGATCGCGACCCCGAGCCCCGCAGCGACGAAGGTGACGAGGGTCGAGGTCTCCGCGACCTGGTGCACGACCTGCAGCTCGAGGTCGGCGTCGGTGAACAGGTCGTGGACCAGCGTGTGCATGGCCGATCGTCCGTTGCCTGCATGGATGACCAGGCCCTCTCCCGCCAGCTCCGCGACCCGCAGCCGCTTGCGGTCGGCGAAGCGGTGCTCCTGCGGGAGTGCCACGATCAGTCGCTCGTGGCGTACGGCGCCCACCGCGAGGCCCGACATGTCGGGGAGCCGGCGCAGCAGGGCGAGGTCGAGCGACCCGTCGCGGAGGGCGGCCACCTGGTCGGGTGAGAGCATCTCCCCCCGGAACCCGAGGTCGACGTCGGGCAGCTCCGCGCGCATCCGCTTGGCCAGGGCCGGCAGGAGCGAGTACGTCGCCGACCCCACGCACCCCACCATCAGCCGCCCGGTCCGGCCGGCCGCGATCCGGGCCGCGACGGCGCCGGCCTCGTCGACGGCGGCCAGGATCTCGCGCGCGTGGTCGAGGTAGGCGGCGCCCGCCGGCGTCAGGTCGACCCGGCGGGTGGTGCGCGTCAGCAGGGTGACGCCGAGCTCGGCCTCGAGCTGGCGGATCTGCTGGGAGAGCGGGGGCTGCGCCATGTGGAGCCGTTCGGCGGCCCGGCCGAAGTGGCGCTGCTCGGCGACGGCGACGAAGTAGCGGAGGTGGCGCAGTTCCATCCACTCATACTCGCAGGGTTCCAGTCCGGTGCGACGGAGCGTTGCTACGTATCGCTGGACGAAGCAGTCCTCGCCCTCAGCCGCCAAAGGGGACTACCCAGCCCCGCTGAATGATCCCGTCCTCCAGTGATCCTGTCCTCCAGTGATCCCCGGCTGACCGGGGATCGCTGAACTTGTCGGCCCGTGCACGGCCTGACAAGTTCAGCGAAAGCCTGACAACCCCCAGCGCTACTGGCTCACCCAGGGCCCGAAGGTGCGGCGCTCCGGCGCCCAGTCGACGGAACCGCCGATCTCGTCCTCGAACTTCACGGCGACGCGGACCCGCCTCGGCTCCCCCAGGCAGGTGCGCGGGACCCGCAACCACACCGGCCGGTCGTCGAACATGTCCGCGTGGGCCCGCATGCCCGGGCATCGCACGAAGCGTGACGGGCGCTGGCCGAACGACTCGACGACGGCGAGCTGGCCGCCGAAGTCCGAGTTCGCTCGGAACCTGACGGCGTACGTCGGCCGGGGTCCGCGCCCGGTGTCGATCCAGAACGCGTAGACCTGTCCCGCCCCGAGCGGGACGGCCGACCGGACGCTGACCTTCACGGCGTTCTCGTGGGCGACGCGGATCCGGGTGATGTCCACCGACGTCGCGTCCCCGACCGGGTCGTCGAACGCCCCCGTGTCCGCGTGTACCGCGCCGGGCAGTCCCAGCGCCGCGACGACCGCGCCGGCAACGAGTGCTCGAGCACCTGCTCTGTGTGCGTCCATGACGCTCCCTCCCCCGGGGACCGCCATCGTCGCGCTGCTTCGCCACCCACCGCAAGGGTCGAAGGTAGGTTCGCCGCCATGTCGGACGACCGGACCACCACCCGCGTGTACGTCGACATGGTCGGCGACCTCTTCCACGCCGGCCACGTGGCCCTGCTGCGGGAGGCGCGGCGCCACGGCGACCGCCTGGTCGTCGGCGTGCTGTCCGACGAGGTCGCGGCGTCGTACAAGCGACGGCCGATCATGACGCTCGCCGAGCGGGTGGCCGTGATCGAGTCCTGCCGCTGGGTGGACGAGGTCGTCCCGGACGCCCCGTTCAAGGTGACCGAGGAGTTCCTCGTCGAGCACCGGATCACCACCGTCGTGCACGGCGACGACCTGACGGTCGAGGGCGCCGAGACGATCTACGGCCCCGCGGTGGCACGCGGGCGCTACGTCGCCGTCCCCCGCACGGACGGCATCTCCACCACCCAGATCATCCGCCGGGTGCGCGAGGCCGCGGACGACTGACCAGGGCGACCCGGGCCGTGCCACGATCGGTCCGTGACCTCCCAGCCGGTGCTCCACCTGACGGTCGGCCTGCCGGGTGCGGGCAAGACCACGCTCGCGCGCCGGATCGCCGAGCGGGAGCGGATCGTGCGGCTGACGCCGGACGACTGGATGGCTCCCCTCTTCGGCGACAACGACGCGGGCGGGCGGCGGGACATCCTCGAGGGGCGGATGATCTGGGTCGCCCACGAGGTGCTCCGCAGCGGAGCGGGCGTGGTGCTGGACTTCGGGTGCTGGTCGCCCGAGGAGAGGTACGCCATCCGCATGGTCGCCGAGTCGGCCGGTGGTCGGTTCGCCCTGCAGCACGTCAGCCTCGACGAGGCCGAGCGCCGCTTGCGGGCGGCAGTCCGGTGGGAGACGGCGCCGGAGACCACGTTCCCGATGACGGACGACGACCACGACCGATGGCTGGCCTCGTACCATCCGCCGTCGCGCGACGAACTGGTCAACGGCCCCGTGCCCGACCCGCCCGTGGGGTTCGACACCTGGTTCGAGTGGGCGAGCGAGCGCTGGCCGACGCTGCCGCGGCTCGACCTCGAACGATAAGCGTTTAGGACGCTGCACGTCTCAGTCGTGGCCAAACCGATACTTCACTGTATCGAACGTCACGATTAGGTTCGGTCCATGCCCGACATCGTCATCTGTGAACCCGTGCGCACCCCGGTGGGCCGTTACGGCGGCGCGTTCGCCTCGCTGTCCGCCGTCGACCTGGCGTCGACCACGCTCACCGAGCTGGTCCGCCGGACCGGCCTGCAGGAGGGCGACGTCGACGACGTGGTCCTCGGCAACTGCTACCCGAGCGGCGAGAACCCGGCCATCGGCCGCATCGCCGCCCTCGACGCCGGCCTGGGCACCGGCGTGCCCGGACTCCAGCTGGACCGCCGCTGCGGCTCCGGCCTGCAGGCCGTGCTCTACGCCGCCGCACAGATCGCCAGCGGCGCCGGCACGGTGATCGTCGCCGGTGGCGCCGAGTCGATGTCCAACGTCGAGCACTACGCCCTCGGCCTGCGCACCGGCGTCAAGGGTGGGTCGGTCGAGCTGATGGACCGCCTGGTCCGGGCCCGCGAGACCGCCGGCGGCAAGGACCACCCGGTCCCCGGCGGCATGCTCGAGACGGCCGAGAACCTCCGCAAGGAGTACGACATCTCCCGTGAGGAGCAGGACGAGCTCTCCGTCCGCTCCCAGCAGCGGGCAGGTGCCGCCCACGAGGCCGGCCGGTTCGCCGACGAGCTCGTCCCCGTCACCGTCCCGGGCCGTCGCGGCCAGCCCGACGTGGTCGTCGACCGCGACGAGCACCCCCGCCCCGAGACCACCCTCGAGCAGCTCGCTGCCCTGCGGCCGGTGCGCGGGAAGGTCGACCCCGCCTCCACCGTCACCGCCGGCAACGCCAGCGGCCAGAACGACGGCGCCGCGATGTGCGTGGTCACCACCCGCGAGGAGGCCGAGCGCCGTGGCCTGCGGCCGCTGCTCGCGCTCAGGGCGTGGGCCGTGGCGGGCGTCGATCCCGAGGTGATGGGCATCGGCCCCGTCCCGGCGACCGCCGCTGCCCTCGACCGCGCCGGGCTCACCCTCGACGAGATCGACCTGATCGAGCTCAACGAGGCCTTCGCGGCCCAGGTGCTCGCGTGCCTGCGTGAGTGGAAGGTCGACCCCACCGACGAGCGGCTCAACCCCAACGGCTCCGGCATCTCGCTGGGCCACCCGGTCGGCGCCACCGGCGCGCGCATCCTCGCCACGATGGCCCACGAGATGCAGCGCCGTGAGTCGCGCTACGGCCTCGAGACGATGTGCATCGGCGGCGGCCAGGGCCTCGCCGCGATCTTCGAACGGGTCTCCTCATGAGCGCCGTCGAGGTCCACCACGTCGTCACCGGCCGCGAGGACGCGCCCGTCGTCGTCCTGTCCAACTCGATGGGCGCCGACCTCCGCATGTGGGACGGCGTGGTCGCCGCGCTCGAGGAGCACTTCCGCGTCGTCCGCTACGACACCCGCGGCCACGGGACGTCGCCCACGGCGCCCGGCCCGTACTCCATGGACGACCTGGCCGACGACGTCGTGGCCCTGCTCGACCGCCTCGGCGTGGAGAAGGCCCACCTCGTGGGCCTCTCCCTGGGCGGGATGACGGGCATCCGGCTCGCCGCCCGCGACCCCGAGCGGATCGACCGCCTCGTCCTGTTGTGCACGGGCGCGTTCCTCGAGGCCGGCCCGGGCTACACCGAGCGCGCCGCCCACGTGCGCGCCGAGGGCACCGGCTCGGTCGCCGAGGGCGTGGTGAGCCGCTGGTTCACACCTGCCTACCTGGAGCAGCACCCCGACGTCCGCGCGTACCACGAGGCGATGTGCGCGGCGACCTCCGCCGAGGGGTACGCCGGCTCGTGCGAGGCCATCGCCGCGATGGACCTGCGCCCCGACCTGCCGCAGGTCAAGGCCCCCACGCTCGCCATCGCAGGCGAGGACGACCCGGCGACGCCGCCGCGCTACCTGAGGGAGATCGCCGAGAACGTGCCCGACGGCCGGCTCGTCGTCGTCCCGGACGCGGCGCACCTCGCCGCCGCACAGCAGCCGCACGCCGTGGCCGCTGCCATCCTCGAGCACCTGGGAGTGTCGTCGTGAGCGCGGGCACGAAGATCGACAAGGTCGTCCCCAGCGCCGAGGACGCCGTCGCCGACATCGCGGCGGGGTCGAGCCTCGCCGTCGGCGGCTTCGGCCTGGTCGGCATCCCGTGGACGCTGATCGGCGCGCTGCTCGACCAGGGCGCCGACGACCTGACCGTCGTGTCCAACAACTGCGGCGTCGACGGGGCGGGCCTCGGCCTGCTCCTCGAGGCCCGCCGGATCAGCCGCGTCATTGCGTCGTACGTCGGTGAGAACAAGGAGTTCGGTCGGCAGTACCTCGCCGGCGAGCTCACCGTCGAGCTCACGCCGCAGGGCACGCTCGCCGAGCGGCTGCGCGCCGGTGGCGCCGGCATCGGCGCGTTCTTCACCCCGACCGGCGTCGGCACGATGGTCTCCGAGGGCGGTCTCCCCTGGCGCTACCACCCCGACGGCACCGTGGCGCTGGCCTCGGAGCCGAAGGAGGTACGCACCTTCCACGGCGTCGACATGGTGCTCGAGGAGTCGATCGTCACCGACGTCGCGCTGGTCCGCGCCGCCACGGTCGACCGCGCCGGCAACTGCGTCTTCCACGCCTCGGCCCGCAACTTCAACATCCCGGCCGCGATGGCCGGGCGCCTCACCGTCGTGGAGGCGGAGGAGGTCGTCGAGATCGGCGCGATCGACCCCGACGACGTCCACCTCCCCGGCGTCTTCGTGCAGCGCATCGTCGAGCTGACGCCCGCGCAGGCGCACGAGAAGGACATCGAGAAGCTCACCACCCGACCCCGTCCCCGACTGGATGAGGAGGTCCACGCATGAGCTGGACCCGTGACGAGATGGCCGCGCGCGCCGCGCTCGAGCTGCACCCCGGCGAGTACGTCAACCTCGGCATCGGCCTGCCGACCATGATCCCCGCCCACCTGCCGGCGGACTCGACGGTCACCCTGCATGCCGAGAACGGCATCCTCGGCGTCGGGCCCTACCCCTACGAGGACGAGGTCGACCCCGACCTGATCAACGCCGGCAAGCAGACCGTCACCGTCCTGCCCGGCGCGTCCTTCTTCGACTCCTCGCTGAGCTTCGCGATGATCCGCGGCAGCCACATCGACACCGCCGTGCTGGGCGGGATGCAGGTCTCGATGGCCGGTGACCTGGCCAACTGGATGGTGCCCGGCTCGATGGTCAAGGGCATGGGCGGCGCGATGGACCTCGTCAGCGGCGCCCGCCGGGTGATCGTGCTGATGGAGCACCTCTCCCGCAGCGGCAGCCACAAGCTCGTCGCCGCGTGCGACCTGCCGCTCACCGGCCGTCGCGTCGTCGACCGCGTGATCACCGACCTCGGCGTCCTCGACGTCGCGGGCGACGGCTTCGAGCTCGTCGAGCTCGCACCCGGCGTCACCGTCGAGGAGATCTCCCAGCGCACCGGCGCCCCGGTCCGGGTGCCGGTCGGGGTCTGACGTGACGTCCCACGAGGCCGCCAGCGAGGACCCGGCAGGGGACCTGGCCGCACGCGTGCGCCGCCTCGAGGACCTGCACGCCATCGGGCAGCTCCGTGCGCACTACTGCCAGGCCCTCGACGACGGCCGCTGGGACGACCTGGTCGACCTGTTCACCCCCGACGGCGCGTTCGTCGGCCTCTCGACCGCACGCGGCCACGACGAGCTGCGCACCTTCTTCGCCGACCTCCAGGACGGCCCGCTGTCGGCCTGGTGGCACTTCTCGTCCAACGAGACCATCGACCTCGTGGGCATACCTGCCCACGCAGCGACCGGAGCGACGTGGCTCGACCAGCCCTGCGTCGTCGACGGCCGCGCCCACGTCGCCGCCGGGCGCTACCAGGACCAGCTGGTCCGCGGTGACGACGGCCGGTGGCGCTTCGCCGAGCGCCGCGTGACGTTCTTCTACTGGGTGCCCGGCGACGAGGACTGGGCCCCCGGTCGCTACGGGTGGGCACCGGCCCGCGCCGCGGCCGATGCCCGCACCCTCGAACGGCTCCCCGCCGACACCGCACCGTCCGCCTGATCCCCAGCAACGACGAGTCCCGCCCCGGCACGACGACGTGCCGGCGCCACCCGAGTGCGCCCTCGCGCGCCTGCCACCCGATCCGGAGACCTCCATGACGCACACCCTCACGCCCCCCGCCTCGCCGCCGACACCCACGGGAGCAGCACCGGTCGCGGACCGTCGTACGCTCACGCGGGTCTGCACCGCCGTGCTCCTCGGCTCGGCCCTCGAGTGGTACGACTACTTCCTCTACGGCGCCGCCGCCGCCCTGGTCTTCGGCCAGGTGTTCTTCCCGAGTGCCTCCGACTCGACCTCGCTCCTGCTGTCGCTGGCGACCTTCGGCGTCGGCTTCGTCGCCCGGCCGATCGGCGCGATGGTCTTCGGCCACATCGGTGACAAGCACGGCCGCCGCCCCGCCCTCATCGCGACCCTCATGCTGATGGGACTCTCCACGACGGCGATGGCGCTGATCCCCTCGCACGCGATGATCGGCACGGCGGCACCCGTGCTCCTGGTCGTGCTGCGCCTGCTGCAGGGCATGGGCTCTGGCGCGGAGTACAGCGGCGCCTCGGTGTACGCCGTCGAGTACGCGCCGCCCGGACGCCGTGGCCTCTTCGGCTCGTTCTCCGCCGCGGGCGTCTACCTCGGCCTGGTGCTGTCGTCGGGCGCGCTGCTGCTCACCACCTCGATGACGAGCGACGCGCAGTTCGCCGCCTGGGGGTGGCGGCTGCCCTTCCTGGCGAGCATGCTGCTCATCGCCCTCGGCCTCTGGATCCGGCTGCGCCTCGAGGAGACGCCCGCGTTCGAGGAGGTGGCCGACGACGCGGCTCCCGCGAAGGCACCGCTCCTCACGCTCGTGCGGACCCAGTGGCGCAGCATGCTGCTGGTGATGGGCCTGGTCGCCGCGCCGCTCTCCTTCAGCCACCTCTACCAGGTCTTCGCACTCTCCTACATGGCCGACCACGGCTACGACCGCGTCACCGGCACGACCGGGCTCCTCGTCGCCGGCCTCGTCGTGATGGTCACGGCGCCGCTCGCGGGCATCGCCTCCGACCGCTTCGGCCGCCGTCCGGTGCTGATGGTCGGCGCGCTCTACGCGATCGCATTCGCGTTCCCGTTCTTCATGCTCGTCGACAGCGGCCGGCCGGTCCTAGCGATGCTCGCACTCGCGCTGGCCCAGGGCGGCAGCGTCGGCATCATGTTCGGCGTGCAGGGCGTGGTCCTGTCCGAGCTCTTCAGCACCGCCAGCCGCTACAGCGGTGCGGCCGTGAGCCGGGAGTTCGCCGCGATCGTCTTCGGTGGCTTCGCACCCCTCATCGCGGTGAGCCTCGCCGCCTCGGCGAACGGTGCCTCGTGGCCCGTCGGCATCTACGTCGTCGTGCTGGCCGGCATCACGTTCGTGTCCGCGCTCCTCGCGCCGGAGACCTCCCGCGGCAGCCTCTCGGACTCGCGCGAGGGCTGAGCGGGTCGTGGGCCCATTGTCCCCAATTGGGGTCTTGCCCCACTGGCGACACGGTGCGACCGTCCGAGGATGACCGGTCCGCGCCGCCACCACGCCCTGCTCGCCCTCGTCGCCTCGGCGCTCGCGCTGGCCACCGCACTGGTGCCCGGCGCGAGCGCCCAGGCGGGGCCACCGGGAGCGGGTCACGCAGGCGGTCATGGCGGCACGCCGGCCCGGAGCGCCACGGTCATGACGCGCAACCTCTACCTCGGCGCCGACCTCGGTCCCATCCTCACCGCCCTCGCCACGGGCAACGACGCGACCATCGTCGGTGCGGCCACCCGGACGTGGGGCGCGGTGCAGGCGACGCTGCCCTCCGAGCGCATGGGTGCGATCGCGGACGAGATCATCGCGGCGGACGCGGACGTGATCGGGCTGCAGGAGGTCACCACCTGGACGACCTACGCCTACGACCCGCAGACCCGGACGGTGAGCAGCCCGACGGTGGCCTACGACTTCCTCGACCTGCTGCTCGACGCCCTCGCCGCCCGCGGTGCGGACTACGACGAGGTGGCCGGGGCGACCGCGCACAACTTCTCCTCGCCGCCGATCCCGGTCCTGGCCAGCCCCACCGCCACCTTCCCCACGCGTGCGGTGCAGCTCGCGGACCGCGACGTCGTCATCGCCCGCAGCGACGTGACCGCCACCAACGCCCGCACCGGGACCTACCAGAACATCGTCAGCTTCCCCTTCGGGGACTCCACGCTGCCGGTGGCGCGCGGCTGGGGGTCGGCCGACGTCCGGGTCGGCAAGGCGACCTTCCGCTTCGTCAACTCCCACCTCGAGGCCTTCGGCATCCCGGGCGTCGACGCCGAGCAGGTGCGGGTCGCGCAGGCCGGTGAGCTGCTGGCCGCCCAGGCCGCGATCGCCACCCAGTCGGGGAACCTGCCGATCGTCTACGTCGGCGACTACAACTCGCGGGCGCCGTCAGGGGCGGCGTACTCCACGCTGCTGGCAGGCGTCGGCACGGACGCCTGGTCGCGCAGCCACCCCGGCGACCCCGGGTTCACGTGCTGCCTCGGCGCGACGCTGACCGACCCCACGAACCCGCTCACCGAGCGGATCGACCTCGTCCTGCTCGGCGAGGGCGTCAAGGCCCCACGCGCCGACATCGTCGGCGACGACCCCTCGGAGATGACCGCCTCCGGGCTCTGGCCCTCCGACCACGCCGGGGTCGTGGCGCGGGTGGTGGTCCCCGCCCGTCGCTGCCGGTGATCCCCGCCCTCAGTAGCCGCCGTGGCTGAGCCAGCCCCGCTCGGCGACGTACCACCCGGCAGAGGTCAGCACCACGGCGACGAGGAGCGTGAGGAGCAGCCCGCCGGCCACCGGCAGGAACCAGCCCGGGGCCCGGCGCGCGCGCACCGCCACGAGCTTCACCACCACGGCACCGAACACCGCGCACCCGAGCACGCCGTGGACGACGGCGCGCAGCGGCACCGCCTCGCCGATGTGCAGCGTGCCGACCTCGAGGCCCAGGGCCCAGAGGCAGCTGTAGCCCACGAACACCGCGAGCAGCAGAGCGAGCGTCCCGGACACGCGGTGCGCCGTGCCGAGCCAGGTCGGCGCCCGGCCACCGATCCACCCGTAGAGCCAGAGCGCGCTCAGCAGCTGGAGCAGGACCAGCACGCCGATGACCGTCGACAGCACGACCTTCATCTCGATGACCGTGCGGAAGCCCAGGTCGGTCGTCTGGTCGAGGGTCGGGTCGTGCACCCGCCCGAGGACACCGAGGAGCACCGCCACCACCGCACCGGCGGTGAAGGCCCCGAGCGGGACGGACAGGCTCCTCGGGCCAGGAGGTGCCGCGTGGTCGGCCATGGGATCAGGATGCGCCGCCGTGGCGCGAGGAGGTCCGCTCAGAGCCGGCCCATCCATATTTCACGGTGATCAATCAGCGCGAAACAAGTCCTTGTCCTCGATGAATACCCCGACCTACCGTGAACCGACGGCCCACGACGTGAGCGTCGTCACCCCGCCGCTCGGCGGGCAGGGGAAGGAGGAACGACATGGAGCTGCGCCACCTGCGCTACTTCGCCGCCGTGGCGGAGACCAAGCACTTCGGTCGTGCCGCCGACCGGCTGCACCTCGCCCAGCCCGCGCTGTCCCAGGCGATCCGCCAGCTCGAGGCCGAGCTGGGCACGCCCCTGTTCGTGCGCACCACCCGGCAGGTGAACCTCACGCCCGCCGGCGAGTTCCTGCGTGGGGAGACCACGCGCATCCTGGCTGCGATCGACGACAGCGTCCGCGGCGTACGACGGATCGCCGAGGGCCGGCAGGGACTGCTGCGAATCGCCTTCACCGGCACCGCCGCCCACACCCAGCTGCCGCGCATCGCGCGGGCCGTCAAGCGCGAGCTGCCCGGCCTCGCCCTCGAGATCCACGCCGACCTCCTCACCGCCGCCCAGGTCGCCGGACTGACCGACGGCAGCCTCGACCTCGGCGTGCTGCGCCCACCCACGACCGGCGACGCGCTCACCGTGCGCACCATCGCCCGCGAGCCGCTCGTGCTCGCCGTCGCTGCCGACCACCGCCTCGCCGACGAGCCGGTGGTCTCGATGGCCGACCTACGCACCGAAGACTTCATCGCGTTCACCGGCGCGAGCTCGGTGGTCAACGAGGCCGTCCTGCGCAGCTGCCGCGAGGCGGGCTTCACCCCGACCGTCAGCCATCAGGCGCCCGGCACCACGGTGATGCTGCCGCTCGTCGCGGCCGACCTCGGCGTGGCACTGGTCCCCGCCTCGGTCCGTGCCTCCCCGCTCGCCGGCGTGGTCTTCCGCGACGTGCCCGACGCCGCGTCGCTCGACCTCGCCCTCGCGTGGCGCACCGACGACCCCGACCCCGCACTGCTCGCGGTCCTCGAGGTGCTCGAGGCCGCCGGGCTGTTCTCCCCCACCCCCGAGCCCGACGAGGTCGTCCGATGAAGATCACGCAGGTGGAGGCGATCCCCTTCGTCATCCCCTACCGCAAGCCGCTGAGGTTCGCGAGCGGCGAGGTGCACGCCGCCGAGCACGTGCTCGTGCGCGTCACCACCGACGACGGAGTCACCGGCGTCGCCGAGGCACCGCCACGCCCCTTCACCTACGGCGAGACGCAGGCCGGGATCGTCGCCGTCATCGACTCCATCTTCGCCGGCCAGCTCGTCGGGCTCGACCTGATGGAGCGCGAGCAGATCCACGCCCGTCTCGCGCGCACCGTCGGCAACCCGACGGCCAAGTCCGCTCTGGACATGGCCATCTGGGACGCACTCGGGCAGTCGCTGGGCTACAGCGTGACCGAGCTCCTCGGCGGCTACACCGACCGGATGCGCGTCTCCCACATGCTCGGCTTCGACGAGCCGGCCGCGATGGTCGACGAGGCCGAGCGGATGCGCGACACCTACGGCATCACCACCTTCAAGGTGAAGGTCGGACGCCGCCCCGTCCACCTCGACACCGACGTCGTACGGGCGCTGCGCGTCGGCCTCGGTGACGACGTCGAGCTCTACGTCGACGGCAACCGCGGCTGGTCGGCCTCGGAGTCGGCGCGGGCGATGAAGGAGATGGCCGACCTCGGCCTCACCTTCGCCGAGGAGCTGTGCCCCGCCGACGACGTGGTGGGGCGCCGCTGGCTGGTGCAGCAGCTCGACGTGCCGTTCATCGCCGACGAGTCGGTCGTCACGCCGGCCGAGCTGACCCGCGAGATCCTCGGCGGCTCGGCCACAGCCGCCAGCATCAAGACCGCGCGCACCGGCTTCACCACCAGCCGCCGCGTCCACCACCTCGCCGAGGGCCTGGGCGTGGAGCTCGTGATGGGCAACCAGATCGACGGACAGCTCGGCTCGCTGTGCTCGGTCGCGTTCGGCTCCGCCTTCGAGCTGACCTCGCGCCGGGCCGGGGAGCTCTCCAACTTCCTCGACATGACCGACGACCTGCTGGCCGAGCCGCTCCAGATCCACGGCGGCGAGCTCGTGGTCCGCCCTGGGCCCGGCCTCGGCGCCGTGCTCGACCCCGACAAGCTCGCGCGCTACCGCCAGGACTGACGCGCCCGCACCACTCCGCTGTCCCGAGACACACATCCCGCACACCGCACACCCGTCCAAGGAGCACCATCATGAGCACCACCGTCAACGAGTCCCAGACCGAGGCCGAGAAGGCCTCGGCTGCCGCCTCCGGCGCCAGCGCCACCGAGCGCTTCCACGCCGACAAGTCGCCGTTCGACGCCGTCAAGGACGTCCCGGCCGAGCGCGTCGACACCCTCGCCCGCGAGGTCCTCGAGGCGATCTACAGCACCGTCCGCAAGCACAAGGTCACCTACGCGGAGTTCAACGCGCTGAAGGCGTGGCTGATCAACGTCGGCGAGGACGGCGAGTGGCCGCTCTTCCTCGACGTGTGGCTCGAGCACGTCGTGGAGGACGTCGCCACCGAGCACCGCGAGGGCAACAAGGGTTCCATCGAGGGCCCCTACTACGTCCCGGACGCTCCCGAGCAGGGCGCGAAGGGCACCATCCCGATGCGCGAGGACGAGGGCGGCACGCCCCTCGTCTGGAGCGGCCAGGTGACGTCGTGCGACGGTTCCGCCCTGGGCGGCGCCAAGGTCGAGCTGTGGCACGCCGACGACGACGGCTTCTACTCGCAGTTCGCCCCCGGCATCCCCGAGTGGAACCTGCGCGGCACCTTCACCACGGACGACGAGGGCCGCTTCGAGATCACGACCGTCCAGCCCGCGCCGTACCAGATCCCGACGGACGGCTCCTGCGGCAAGCTCATCTCGGCCGCCGGCTGGCACGCGTGGCGACCCGCCCACCTGCACGTCAAGGTCTCCGCACCCGGTCACGAGCTGCTGACCGCGCAGCTGTACTTCCCCGGCGACGAGCACAACGACGACGACATCGCCTCGGCAGTGAAGCCCGAGCTCATCCTCGACCCGCGGCAGCAGGCCGACGGCAGCGCCACGGTGACCTACGGCTTCGTCCTCGACCCCGCGAAGGGCTGAGGCGCCGATGCTCTACCACGTGCGCATGGACGTCCGGATCCCGCTCGACATGGATGCCGACGTCAAGGCCGACCTGGTCGCCCGCGAGAAGGCCTATGCCCAGGAGGTGCAGCGCTCCGGTCGGTGGCCGCACCTGTGGCGCATCGTCGGGGAGTACGCCAACGTCTCGATCTTCGACGTCGAGTCCAACGACGCGCTCCACGAGCTGCTCTCCGGGCTGCCCCTGTTCCCCTACATGGACATCCAGGTCACGCCACTGGCGAAGCACCCCTCGTCGATCGCCTGACCCGTCCCCCGACCCGGGTCGGTTCCCGGTCTGGACCGGACCGCACACATCAGCAGGGCCGCGCGCGTGTGGACGGCACATACCCAAGCAGGGGCCTTGACGCCACCCGGGCGCGGGTGGAGGTTCGATCCAACCCCGGGGAGCCGCGCCCGGGCGCCGCTCTGACCTCCAGGACCGGGCTCCCACGCCGTCTGGAGAGCGCCGTGAAGAGCACAGCCCGCCGTCCCGTCATCGTCGTCGCAGCCCTGGCCCTGGCGGCCCCGGCCGCCCTCACCGCCCTCGCCGTGGGCACCACGGAGGCCGCCTCGGCCCACAAGGGCGGCGGGCACCACCCGCCGCCGCACTCCACCTCGAAGGCGGTCTACTTCGCCTCCGACGGGCTCCGCCAGGACCTCGTCGAGAAGTACGCCGACCAGGGCGCGATGCCGACGATGCGCAGGTTCCTCAAGAACGGCGTCAAGGCGCGCGGCAACGGCATGCTCACCCAGGCGCCCCCGAACACCGGCGCCGGGTGGTACACCCTCGCCACGGGTGCGTGGCCGGGCGTGCACGGCTCGACGAACAACACGTTCCACAAGAACGGCGACCCGTTCGCCAACCGCACGACGGCGTTCGACGCAGGGGTGCTGCAGGCCGAGACGATCGCGCAGGCGGCGGAGCGCGACGGCCTCAAGGTCGCCCAGGTGGAGTGGGCCGGTGGGCGCAACGCCTCCATCCAGGGCCCGACCATCGACTTCCGCAGCTTCCTCTCCGGCCGCGGGGTCACGACGAACTTCATCGGCCAGAAGGGTGAGCCGATCTTCGACGACGCGCCCTTCATCGCCTCCTTCGGCCTCCAGTTCGACCACCCGAGCGGCTATGCCGGGCGCGACCCGTTCCCGGCCGCCGCCCCCAGCCCGGCCACGGGCTGGACGGGCGTGCCGACGTCGTACAGCCCCGCCCGGGAGATGCGGATGCGGGTGCTCGACGGCGCGGTCGACAAGTACGGCCTCAACGCCTACCTCTACGACAGCCGCGACGACGGCCGCACGAAGTACGACCGGGTGCTCCTCTCCCCGACCAAGAACGGCGCGGACGCCGTCGGCGACCTGCGCGAGGGCGAGTGGGCCGACGTCAAGGTGACGGTCACCGGCGGAGCGCTCGCCGGCAGGACCGCCGGCATGCTGGTGAAGGTCGAGACCCTGTCCCCCGACCTCTCCCGCGTGCGGCTGTTCCACACCTCGGTGACCCGCGCGATCGCGAGCTGGCCGACCTGGCCGGGCGAGCCGGGCTACACCGACTTCGACGAGTACCTCGCCGCCGAGTTCCCGACCTCCACTGCCGCGGACTTCGCGATCCTCGAGGCCGGCGTCACCAGCGAGGAGACCTACGTCCAGCAGGGCTTCTACTGGTCCACCGGTCACTGGCCGATGCTGGAGTACATCGCCGAGACCTACCAGCCCGACCTGCTGATGGTCGGCATGCCGACGACCGACGAGTTCCAGCACCAGTTCCTGGGCCTCATCACCAGGCGTCTGCCCGGCGGCGCCCCCAACCCGGCGTACGACGACGTGGACCTCGACGGCGTCAAGGACGGTCGGGTCAAGCAGCGGGCCGCGTTCATCCGGGAGGCCTACGCGGAGTCGGACCAGACGCTGCGCCTCGCGCGGTCGCTGGTCGGCAAGGACCCCACCACGTTCGTGGGCTCCGACCACGGCTTCGCGCCGCAGTTCCTGGCGATCGACGCCAGCAAGCCGCTGGTCGACATGGGACTGCTGTCGCAGCCCCAGACGTCGAACTGCCGCCCCGCCGCGGGCGAGACGATCGGCAAGGCCAAGGCCTGCTGGGCCGGCGGGACGCTGCAGGTCTACCTCAACCTCGCCGGGCGCGACCCGGCCGGCGGCGGCCTGCAGCAGGTGCCCGCAGCCGAGGAGGCGGCGACGGTCGCCGCCATCAAGGCGACCTACCTCGGCCTGACCGACCCCAACGACTGGACGCACGACGGCAACCCCGAGGGCTGGACCGTCATCGACCGGGCCTTCACCAAGGCCGAGGCACGACACATCCCCAACGGGCCGGGCAGCACCGCCGACATGGCTCACCCGACCCGCACCGGCGACCTCGTCGTCTTCTCCTACCCGCCCTACCAGTTCGACGCCGAGACGCCCGGCACCCTCGTGGCGCCGTCGCACTTCTTCGGACAGCACGGCTACGTCCCCGACGTCCAGGACCTGGCCGCGAACGTCAACATGCGTGCGACGTTCCTCGCCGGTGGCGCGGGCATCGGGCGCGGCCGGGTGTCGGCACGCTCCATCGACCTGGCCCCGACGCTGGCGTTCCTGCTCGGTGTCCCGGAGCCGCAGCACAGCCAGGGCGAGGTGCTGCTCGACGTCGCCGACGACGGCCACGCCTACACGCCGGTGCCGATCGTCGGGCTCAACGACTTCCACGGGCAGCTCGACCCGACCACGCGGGCCTACGACAACGGCATCAACGCCCGCGTCGGCGGCGCGTCGTTCCTCGCGACGATGTTCGACGAGGACCTCGACGCGCTCCCGGGCGAGGGGCTGATCCTGGCCGGCGGCGACAACGTCGGCGCCTCTCCCCCGAGCTCGGCGCTGCTCGAGGACATGCCCACGATCGACGTGGAGAACGCGTGGGGCCTCGACGCCACGTCGTACGGCAACCACGAGTTCGACTACGGCGTCGCCCGGCTGCTGCAGCAGCAGGCGCGGGCCGACTTCCCGTTCCTCGCCACCAACATCGTCGATGCGGTCACCGGCGAGGCGCCGGACTGGGTGACCCCTTCCACGGTGTTCCGCGTCAACGGCGTCAAGGTCGGCGTCATCGGTGCGGGCCTGTCCTCGACCCCGGAGCTGGTGGCGGCCGGTGCCACGGAGGGCCTGGAGTTCCTCGCAGAGGCGCCGCGGATCAAGGCCGAGTCCGAGCGGCTGCGCCGGCAGGGGGTCAAGGTGCAGGTCGTCGTCATCCACGAGGGCACGGCGCTGGGCAGCAACCCCGTCGGCACCACCCCGGGGGCCGCGTGGGAGGGACCGATCATCGGCATCGCCGACGCGCTGCAGGACACGACCGTGGACGCCATGATCGTCGGTCACACGCACCGGGTCTCGAACCTGATGCGCGGCGACATCCTCATCACCGAGGGCATCAACGCGGGTGCGTCGTACTCCGTGCTCCAGCTGATGGTGCGGGGCGGCGACGTCGCCTGGGCCGGCGGCGCCACCCGCGTCGCCAAGACCCTCGGCGTGACCGGTCGCGCGGACGTCCAGGCGATCGTCGACCAGGCCAACGCGGAGACCGCCGTGCTGCGCAACCAGGTGATCGGCACGCAGGCCAACGACGTCCTGCGCGACCCCACCCGCCTGCGCGAGTCGGAGATGGGCAACATGGTCGCCGACGCGATGCGTGGGAAGTACCCCGGCATCGACGCCGCCTACACCAACTCCGGCGGGCTGCGGCAGGACCTCGTGTGCTCGCCGCCCAGCGCGGGCGAGGCGGCGTGCGAGATCACGTGGGGCGAGATGTTCGCGGTGCTGCCCTTCGGCAACCGCACCACGATCCTCACCGTGACCGGCGCCCAGCTGCGTACGGCGTTCCTCAACGGCTTCTCGCCGGTGTGCAACCCGGCCATCGCGACCGGCCGGTTCCCGCAGGTCTCCGGCCTGCGCGCGACCTTCCACTGCGAGGGCACGACGCCCGTCGTCGACGGGATGTGGAAGACCCCCGACGGCATCGGCGGGACGCAGACGCCCATCGCCGACGGCGACTCCATCAGGCTGGTGACCAACGACTTCATGTTCACCGGCGGAGACGGCTACACCGTCTTCAGCCAGGCCACCGACGTCCAGCAGCCCGGTGACGACCTGATGCAGATCGCCGCCGACTACGTGACCGCCAACAGCCCGGTGGACCCGCGGGTCGAGGGGAGGCTCACCCAGAACTGACGGAGCGCCGCGCCCTCGCGACGCGCAGCGTAGGCTGGCACCGTCCGTCAACGCCGTCGCACCGTGCGCCGGCCCTGCGGGCAGGGCGGAAGTCCCATGTCGGAAGCCGTACCGCAGGACCATCCGCCCGACCACTGGGAGCTCACCGCCCTGCTCACCCAGGTCGGGCTCGCCCGCGGACGACTCGACGTCGCCAGGGGCAGCATCCGCCCGGCCGACCAGCTGGTGCTGCGTCGCGCGTTGCTGCTGGCGCTCGAGGACTACGCCACGGCCCTCGCCACGCGCGGGGCGCCGCTCCCCTACCGCCTCCGCGCCGAGATCGACCTCTACCGAGGCCTCGGCCCCCGGGGCTGATCCCCCGCCTCCCGCTGGTCGAGGAGGGACGAAGTCCCGTCAGCCGCAGGCGGTCGAGTAGCCGAGCGAGGAACGAGCGCCAGCGAGCCTCGAAACCACTTCCCGCCCTCGTTGGTCGAGGAGGGACGAAGTCCCGTCACGAGACCCCCCAGCCACCAGGTGGTCGAACAGCCGAACGACGAACGAGCGAGGCGTATCGAGACCCCGGCCGTCTCCTCGGTGGTTGAGGTGCGAGCCGCCAGCGAGCCTCGAAACCACGCTTGCCCCTGTTGGTCGAGGAGGGACGAAGTCCCGTCACGAGACCCCCCAGCCACCAGGTGGTCGAGCAGCCGAACGACGAACGAGCGAGGCGTATCGAGACCGCTCATGTGGCGGGCCGTCCAGCGTCCACAGCCGTTCCCCAGTGTCGGTGGCCTTCCGTAGAATCGAACACATGATCGAAGGCGCGAAGCACGGTGTCGAGAGGGTCGCGGACGACCTCTCGGCCTCCGACGTGCTCGCCTCGATCCGCGCACGGAAGGCCGACGAAGATCGCGCCGCCGCTGACCAGCTCGACCTCGCCGCCCGCTGGGCCGACCTGCACCCACCGGAGTCGATCCACCACGCCGCGACGTTCACCGTGCCGGGATGTGAGCACGAGGAACCCATTGCGGGCGAGGGTGCACCGCTGGTGGCGGAGTTCTGCGTCGCCGAGCTCGGTGCCGTCCTGGGCATGTCGACGACGTCGGCGAAGAAGCTCATCGGCCAGGCCTTGGAGCTGCGCCACCGTCTCCCGCGCCTGTGGGCCCAGGTCCAGGCGGGCGTCGTCCCGGCCTGGCGGGCACGCACCGTCGCCGAGACGACGATCCACAGCGTCCCCGCTTTGACGATGGAGGCCGCCGCGTACGTGGACGCGCAGGTCGCCGCGGTGGCCGGGCGGGTCGGTCCCGCCCAGCTGGACCGGCTGGTCGCGGAGGCCATCAAGCGCTACGAGCTCGCCGCACCGGACCCCACCGCCGACCCGGAGGACGGCCACCTCTACATCGACCCCCGCCACGCCACCTTGAACGACGAGGACGTCGACTTCGGCGGCACGATGCACTTCGACGCGGTGCTCGGCATCGCCGACGCCCTCGACCTGGGCCAGGCCGTGTCCCACGACGCCGAGCTGCAGAAGAGCCTCGGATCGACCGAGTCCCTCGACGTGCGCCGGTCCAAGGCGCTGGGCAACCTCGCCCGGGCCCAGACCGCCCTCGACCTCGCCGGCATCGGGGCGGACCCGACCAAGCTCCCGACCGCCCGACAGGTCGTGATCCACGCCCACTTCGACGCGAAGGCTGTGGGAACGACGACGGTGTTCGGGGCGACCGGTCGGATGGAGGAGGGTCAGCGGCTCGTCCTGCTGGAGCAGGTCCAGGGCTGGTGCGCCGACACGTCGACGAAGGTCACCATCAAGCCCGTCATCGACCTCAACACCGAGCTGAGTGCACCCGGCTACGAGATCCCGGCGTGGCTACGCGAGCAGATCGTCCTCCGAGACGGCACCTGCATCTACCCCTGGTGCAGCAGACCAGCCCGCCGGGCGGACATCGACCACATCATCGAGTACGACCACGACGCCGAAGCCGAAGGCCGCGACCAACCCGGCCCAACCACCACCGCCAACCTCGCCGCACTCTGCCGGTCCCACCACCGGTTGAAGACCCACTCTGCCTGGACCTACACGATGGTCGCGCCCGGAGTGTTCGAGTGGACCAGCCCCCACGGCCACCGCTACTTGCGTGATCGACACGGCACCAGCCCCATCGATCCGGACGAGCCGCCCGACCGACCATGACCCCGCCCCGCACCCCGCAAGCATCAGCCGGCGGGGTCACCGGCACGTCCGAATGCGAGGGCCACTCCCATCGCAGCGATTCAGTACGGTTCACGCGTGGGCGTCAACGACCTGAGCAAGGCAGAGTTCCGGCGGCTCTACGGTCCTTGGGACGCGCACTCGCCGCGCGATGTGGCTGACCTCTTCGACGGATACCCCGGCGTCTGGTGGGTCGCCGGCGGCTGGGCGCTCGAGGCCTTCACCGGGGTCGCTCGCGCACACGAGGACACTGATGCGAGCGTCCTGCGCACCGACCTGCCGTTGCTGCGGCGGCACCTCGCCGGCAAGCTCGACCTGTGGACCGCTACAGACGGTGCCCTCCGTCCGCTCCTTCCTGACGAGCACCCCGACGCTCCACCCGAAGTGATTCTTCCTCCGGGGTGTGGCCAGGTCTGGACCCGTCGCGAGGCGACGGCGCCGTGGGAGTTCGACATCCTGCTGGTCCCGGGCTCGCCCGAGGAGTGGGTCTACAAGCGCGATGTCGCTGTTCGCATGCCGATGAGCGAAGCGCTCTGGGCGCATGACGGAATCGTTTACCTGCAGCCTCACGTCCAGCTGCTCTACAAGGCGAAAGGCCTGCGCGCCAAGGACCAGCTCGACTTCGACAACACGCTGCCACATCTCGATGAACCCCGCCGAGCCTGGCTCAAGGCCTCACTCGAACGGACTCTCCCCGGCCATCCGTGGATTCGCGGCCTCTAGCCCTGCCGCGCCCCGATCAGCGAGGCAGCGGCGAGGCCTTGCGCAGGGCCCGCTTCGAGGTCTTCACGCCCGACTTGGCCGCTGAGGCGATGCCCTGGGCGAGGAGCGTCAGCCCGGCACCGACCAACCACACGTCCTTGGCGACGGCGGTGCCCTCCTGGCTCGGGCGGATGCCGTCGTCCAAGGTCATCGAGGGAGTCTTGAGGTACATACCGATCAGGCTGGAACCGAAACCGGTCAACGCAGCGCCGGCCACCGTGGCCGGGACCATGGGCGCCAAGAGGGCGCCGCCCACGCCGATCTCGCTGAAGGCGAGCAGTCGCGCGAACTTCGCGGGCTCCATGTCCTTGAAGAGAGTGGGGTACGTCGCTGCCGCGGCGCCGTGGAGGAACTGGGCCGTGCCTTCGTCGGCGCCGAGCTTGCTGATGCCCGAGTTGAGGATGAACGCGCCGGTCGCGACGCGGAGCGGGATCTGGGTGAGGGACACGATCTCTCCTAGGTGGGGTTGTCAGTCGGTACCCCAGCGGGCGCGCTCGTACGCGTCGCGACGCCTGCGGCCGCCCTCCTTCTGCCCCCGGGTAGCACCCGCCGAAGCGGCAGTCTGGCCCCCGCGCCGGTAGATTTCTGCGGTGCCCGACACCCGCCCTCGCCGTACGTTCGCCGTCATCAGCCACCCCGACGCGGGCAAGTCGACCCTCACCGAGGCCCTGGCGCTGCATGCGCGGGTGATCACCGAGGCCGGCGCCGTGCACGGCAAGGGCGACCGTCGCTCGACCGTGTCGGACTGGATGGCGATGGAGAAGGCGCGCGGCATCTCGATCACGTCGGCCGCGCTGCAGTTCGTCTACCGCGACCACGTGATCAACCTCGTCGACACCCCGGGCCACAGCGACTTCTCCGAGGACACCTACCGCGTGCTGTCCGCCGTGGACTCCGCGGTGATGCTGGTCGACGCCGGCAAGGGGCTCGAGCCGCAGACCCTCAAGCTGTTCAAGGTCTGCGCGCTGCGCGGCATCCCGGTGCTGACGGTGATCAACAAGTGGGACCGTCCCGGCCTGTCCGCGCTCGAGCTGATGGACCTCATCCAGGAGAAGATCAAGCTCCGGCCCACTCCCCTGACCTGGCCGGTGGGCGAGGCCGGCGACTTCCGCGGCGTGCTGGACCGGCGTACGGGCGAGTTCGTGAAGTACACCCGCACCGCCGGCGGTGCGACCCGGGCGCCCGAGCGACGGATGGGGCCCGACGAGGTCGAGGACGTCGACGCCCACCAGTGGCACGCCGCGGTCGAGGAGCACGAGCTGCTCACCCTCGACGAGGCCGACCACGACCAGGCGCGCTTCCTCGCCGGCGAGACCACCCCCGTGATGTTCGCCTCGGCCCTGCAGAACTTCGGCGTCGCCCAGCTGCTCGACCTGCTCCTCGACATCGCCCCGGACCCCAGCCCGACCCTGGGCGTCGACGGGAGCGTGCGTGACGTCGACGACGAGTTCAGCGCCTTCGTCTTCAAGGTGCAGTCCGGCATGAACAACGCCCACCGCGACCGCCTCGCCTATGCCCGCGTCGTGTCCGGCACCTTCGAGCGCGGCATGGTGGTCACCCACGCCTCCACCGGCCGCCCCTTCACCACGAAGTTCGCGCAGTCGGTGTTCGGCCGCGACACGACCGTCATCGAGACCGCCGAGCCCGGCGACGTGATCGGCTTCGTCAACGCCCAGGCGCTGCGGGTCGGCGACACCGTCTACGTGGGCGACGCCATCGTGTACCCACCCGTCCCGAGCTTCGCGCCCGAGCACTTCGTGACCGCGAGCGCGGGCGACATCGGTCGCTACAAGCAGTTCCGCCGCGGCATCGAGCAGCTCGACCAGGAGGGCGTGGTGCAGGTGCTGCGCTCCGACCTGCGCGGCGACCAGAACCCGGTCCTGGCTGCGGTCGGCCCGATGCAGTTCGAGGTCGTCGAGGACCGGATGACCAACGAGTTCAACTCCCCCATCCGCCTCTCCCGGCTCGACTATCAGGTCGCCCGGCGCACCGACGCGGCCGGCGCCGCCGCCCTGGCCGGCAAGCGCGGCGTCGAGGTCCTCCAGCGCAGCGACGGCACGCACCTCGCACTCTTCGTCGACCAGTGGCGCGCCCAGGTCACCGCCCGCGACAACCCGGACATCATGCTCGAGGCGCTGCCCGCCGGCGGTGCCTGAGCGCCGCGGCCCCGTGTGCCCACCCCACGTATCGTCGACGGGGTGACTGCGCACGTGACCTCGGACATCGAGCTCGGCAACCGGTTCGCCAGCGACCTGCCTGAGCTGGCCCTGCCGTGGCAGGGCGCCGACGTGCCGGACGCGAGCCTGCTCCTGCTCAACGAGGGCCTCGCGGCCGACCTCGGCCTCGACCCCGAGTGGCTGCGCAGCACCGACGGACTCGGTCTGCTGACGGGCACCCACGTCCCGGACGGAGCCACCCCCGTCGCGCAGGCCTACGCCGGCCACCAGTTCGGCGGCTACTCACCGCGGCTCGGCGACGGCCGCGCGCTCCTCCTCGGCGAGCTGACCGACCGCCACGGCCGGCTGCAGGACCTGCACCTCAAGGGATCCGGCCGTACGCCGTTCTCCCGCGGCGGCGACGGCTACGCCGCGGTCGGCCCGATGCTGCGTGAGTACGTCGTCAGCGAGGCGATGCACGCCCTCGGCATCCCCACCACCCGGTCGCTGGCCGTCGTCGCGACCGGCCGCGACGTGCGCCGCGAGACAGTGCTGCCCGGAGCGGTGCTGGCGCGGGTCGCGAGCAGCCACCTGCGGGTCGGCTCCTTCCAGTACGCCCGTGCCACGGACGACGTCGACCTGCTGCGCCGCCTCGCCGACCACGCGATCGCCCGGCACCACCCCGCGGCGGCGGAGGCCGACCAGCCCCACCTCGCGCTCCTCGACGCCGTCATAGCGACCCAGGCCTCGCTCGTGGCCCAGTGGATGCTGGTCGGGTTCGTCCACGGCGTGATGAACACCGACAACATGACCATCTCCGGCGAGACCATCGACTACGGCCCGTGCGCGTTCATCGACGCCTTCGACCCCGCGACGGTCTTCAGCTCGATCGACACCGGCGGCCGCTACGCCTTCGGCAACCAGCCGGTCGTCGCGGAGTGGAACCTCGCCCGCTTCGCCGAGGCGCTCCTCCCGCTCCTCGCCGACGACCAGGACGACGCAGTGGCCCTGGCCACCGCGTCGCTGACCAGGTTCCGCGACCTCTACTCCTCGGCCTGGCGCGACGGCATGCACGCCAAGCTCGGCCTGCCCGTCGGCCTGGCCGACGAGGTGGCCTCGGCGCTGGTCGCGGACCTGGTGACGCTGATGCGCGACACCCACGTCGACCACACGTCGTTCTTCCGCGGCCTCGGCGCCGCCGCCCGCGGCGACTCCGGACCCGCGCGCGGGCTCGTGCTCGACCTGGCGGCGTACGACGCCTGGGCGGAGCGCTGGCTGGCCCTGTCCCCCGACGCGGACGCGATGGACCGGGTCAACCCGGCCTACGTCCCGCGCAACCACCTCGTCGAGGAGGCGCTGGCCGCCGGCACCGACGGCGACCTCGGCCCCCTGCGCGAGCTCCTCGACGTCCTGTCCGCGCCCTACGACGTGCGCCCGGGACTCGAGCGCTTCGCCGAGCCGGCCCCGGACTCCTTCGGTCGCGGCTACCAGACCTTCTGCGGCACGTAGCCGACCTGCTTCGATGTCCGCGTGACCCGATCCGAGAGCGACCTCGACGTGGCCGTGCGTGCTGCGCGGGCGGGATCAGACGTGCTGCGACGGATGTACGGCTCCGACCTGACGCGGCAGGCCAAGACGGCGACGGACTTCGCGACCGCCGCCGACCTCGAGGCCGAGCACGCGATCCTCGACGTGATCCGGACCTCGCGGCCCGACGACGGCTTCGTCGGCGAGGAGCTCGGCGAGGTCGGCGCGAGTCCGTCAGGCCGGACCTGGTTGGTCGACCCGCTGTGCGGCACCCTCAACTTCGCCGCCTCCACCCCGCTCTTCTCGGTCAACGTCGCCCTGGTCGAGGGCCGCGCGACCACGGTTGCGGCCGTCGGCCACCCGCCCAGCGGCGAGGTCTACTGGGCCGACCCCCGGGACTTCGGCATCCTGGGGCGCGAGCACGGCGCGCCCGCGAACACGCTCGTGAACATCAACGCCGACGGCCCGCTGGACCGGCCGTTCGTCGGTGCACAGCTCGCGGCCGATCCCGAGTTCCGGGCCAGGTTCAGCCCACGCGTCGAGTCCACGACGCTGGCCCTCGCGTGGGTCGCTGGCGGCCGCAGGCTGGCCTACGTCAGCGACGGTCGTCTGGAGGGGAGCGTGCACTTCACCGCCGGGATCGCGCTGTGCGAAGCGGCACCGGGATGCGTCGTGACCGACTTCGACGGCGCACCGGTCCACACCGGCCCGGGGCTCGTCGCAGCCGCGGATGCCGGGACGCACGCGCACCTGCTCGGACTCGTCGCCCGGCACCGCTCGTAGGCCTCAGGCCTCGAAGACCCGCTCCCCGTCGATCCACGTCGACCGGACGCGGGCCGCGCCGATCTCGTCCGGCGTCGTGAAGGGGTCGCGGTCGAGCACGACGAGGTCCGCGACCGCCCCGACGGAGACGGTGCCAGCGTCGTCGCGGTGGTTCACCCACGCCGAGCCGCTGGTGTAGGCGGCGAAGGCCACCTCGATCGGGAGGGCCTGCTCGGGCAGGAAGGGGTCGGTGCCCGCCGACGCGGGTTCGCCGTAGGACGTGCGGTGCACCGCGGTGTGGATCGCGGCCAGCGGGTCGGGAGTGCTGACCGGCCAGTCGCTGCCGGCGACCAGGCGGGCACCGGCGGCGTGGAGGTCGGCGAAGGGGTACTGCCGCCCGGCCCGCTCGGCGCCGAGGAACGGGATCGTCAGCTCGGTCATCTGCTCGTCGAGGCACGCCCACAGGGCCTGGATGTTGGCCGCGACGCCCAGCCGGCCGAAGCGCGGCACGTCGTCGGGGTGCACCAGCTGCAGGTGCGCGACGTGGTGGCGACGGGCCGGGTCGGTGCCCTCGAGCGCGTCGAGCGCCTCGCGCACGCCGCGGTCCCCGAGCCCGTGGACGTGGACCTGGAAACCCTGCGCGTCGAGCTCGGCGACGTACGACGGCAACCGGGCCGGGTCGACGAAGGAGATGCCGCTGTTGTGGGTCGCGTGCCCGCACCGGTCGAGGTAGGGGTCGACGAGGGCGGCGGTCCCGTTCTCCGCGACGCCGTCCTGCATGATCTTGACCGCGCTCGCGGCGAACCGGCCCTGCGACCACTCGGCCCGCTTCGCGACCAGGTCGGCGACCTGCCCGATCCCGCGGTCGCGCTCCCACCACAGTGCACCGACGACGGTGGCGACGAGGTCACCGCTCGCCGCGGCCCGGGCGTACGTCGGTCCGGGGTCACGCATGCCCGAGTAGGCCCCGACGATCGCGTCCTGCCAGCTCGTGATGCCCAGCGACAGCAGGTGGCGCTGGCCCTCGAGGAAGCCGGCGTGCATGAGGGCGTCGTCGGCCGCGGGCAGCACCCCGGCGAGGAGGTCCATGGCGCCCTCGTGCAGCACACCGGTGGGCGAGCCGTCCGGGGCACGCTCGATGCGCCCGTGCGCGGGGTCGGGCGTCCCCGCGGTGATCCCCGCGAGCGCCAGGGCGCGGCTGTTGGCCCACATGCCGTGGTGGTCGCGGTTGGCCAGCGCGACGGGCCGGTCCGGGACCACCGCGTCGAGCTCGGCCGCGGTCGGCAGGCCGCCGGGGAACGCCGCCATCGCCCAGCCGCCGCCCTGGACCCACTCGAGCTGCGGGTGCGCGGCGACGTACTCACCGATGTGGGCGAGGTAGGCAGCCCGGTCGACGGCTGAGTCGCTCAGGTCGCAGGCCAGCCGCTCGAGCCCGCCTTGGATCGGGTGCACGTGCGCGTCGGTGAAGCCCGGCAGCAGCAGGCCGCCGGCGACGTCGACCACGGTCGCACCCGCGGGTGCGACGTCGTCGCCCAGCGCGACGACCCGGCCGCGGTCGACGACCACGTCGCCGACCGCACCGAGGTAGGCGTGCCCGTCGAAGACCGTCGCGTTGCGGAAGACCGTGCTCACGCCGGCCATCCTGCACCCCGCGACCCTCGCGCGGCAGCACGGCGGATACGTTCGTGAGCCATGTCGACTCTCTCGGGCACGGAGCACGAACGGGGCCTCGCCCGCCTCGCCCAGCGCAGCGCAGCATGGACCGAGAAGTGGTTCCCCGACGCGTACGTCTTCGCCCTCGCCGGCGTCGTGCTCGTCGCCGTGGCCGCCATGGTCAACGGCTCGAGCCCGGTGCTGGTGGCCGAGACGTTCGGCGGGGGCTTCTGGGACCTCGCACAGTTCACCCTGCAGATGGCGATGGTGGTGCTCACCGGCTACGTCGTCGCCACCTCACCGCCCGTCGCGAAGGTGATCGAGCGGATCGCCCTCTACCCGTCGAGCCCGCGCGGCGCGGTCGCCTTCGTGGCGCTGCTGTCGTGCCTGGTCTCGATGCTCAACTGGGGCCTCAGCCTGGTCTTCAGCGGCCTGCTCGCCCGGGCGATCGCGCGACGCTCGGACCTGCGCACCGACTACCGCGCGCTCGGCGCCGCAGCCTACCTCGGGCTCGGTGCCGTCTGGGCGCTCGGGCTCTCCTCCTCGGCCGCCCAGCTGCAGGCCACCCCGGCGTCGCTGCCGCCGGAGCTCCTCGAGATCACCGGCGTCCTCGACTTCGGCACCACGATCCTGACCTGGCAGTCGCTCGTGATGGCGGCCGTCCTGATCGCGCTGAGCGTGGCCGTCGCGTGGGCCTCCGCGCCGCAGGGCAGGGCGATCAGGACCGCGGAGGACATGGGCGTCGACCTCTCCGACGAGGTCGCGCCGCTCGCCGAGCGCAGCCGTCCGGGCGAGTGGCTGGAGTACTCGCGGATCCTGCCGGTCCTCGTCGGCCTGCTCACGCTCGGCTGGCTCGTCCAGCAGCTGGCGACGCTGCCGTTCCTGAGCGTGATCAGCAGCCTCAACGGCTACCTGATGGTCTTCCTCATCCTCGGCCTGGTGCTGCACGGCACGCCGCGCGGCTTCCTCAACGCGGTCACCAAGGCCGTGCCCACCACCGCCGGCGTGCTCGTGCAGTTCCCGCTGTACGCCGCCATGGCCGCGCTCCTCACCCGCGCCGAGGGCCGGGGTGGGGTGACCGTCTCCGAGCACCTCGCCGACCTGTTCACCAGCATCGGCGGTGGCGGTGCCTTCGCGGTGGTGATCGCGCTCTACACCGCGCTCCTCGGCCTGCTCGTCCCCTCGGGCGGCGGCAAGTGGCTCGTCGAGGCGCCGTACGTCATGCAGTCCGCTACCGACGTGGGCATGAACCTCGGCTGGACCGTCCAGATCTACAACGCCGCCGAGGCGCTGCCCAACCTGGTCAACCCGTTCTTCATGCTGCCGCTGCTCGCCGTGCTCGGCGTCCGTGCGCGCGACCTCGTCGGCTTCACCTTCCTGCAGTTCGTCTTCCACCTGCCGGTGGTGCTGCTGCTCCTGTGGCTGCTCGGCACGACCTTCGAGTTCGTGCCGCCGGTCATGCCCTGATCGACTCCCCCGACCGGGCCAGCGTGGCGGGGTGGCGGACGAGACGGACCGTTGCTTCGGGCACTCATGGGTACCGTCGATCCAGGACGTCGGTCCGCCCACCCTGCCGACCCAGGAGGTCGCGTGACAACCGAGCTGTCGCACGGCCCCGCCGGGGCGAGCGCACCGGTGCGCGGACTCGTCGTCAGCGCGCACGCCGGACCCGCACTGGCGGTCACGGTCCTCGCCGCCCTGCTCGCCGCCGCGCAGGGCCTCGAGGTGGGCCGCGGTGCCGTGCTCGTGGCTGCCGTCCTCGCCGGGCAGCTGTCGGTCGGCTGGAGCAACGACCTCGTCGACCTCGCCCGCGACCGCAGCACGGGGCGCACGGACAAGCCGTTGGCCGCCGGGACCGTCCCGGTCGCCCTGGTGCGGGCGTGCTGCGTCGCTGCGGTCGTGGCGTGCATCGTCCTCTCACTGGCATGCGGCCTGCTCGCGGGCCTGGTGCACCTCGGGTGCGTCGCGGCGGCGTGGGCCTACAACCTGGGGCTGAAGTCCACGGTCCTGTCCTGGCTGCCCTACGCGCTGGCCTTCGGCGGGCTGACCGCGTTCGTCACGCTGACCGACGGCGAGGCACCGCCGTGGTGGTGGCCCGTGGGAGCCGCCCTCCTGGGCGTGGGAGCCCACCTGCTCAACGTGCTGCCCGACCTCGAGGACGACGCGGCGACCGGGGTGCGCGGCCTGCCGCACGTCCTGGGTCCCCGGCGGATCGCTCCCCTGGCCGCCGGGGTCCTGGTGGCAGCGACACTGGTGGTCCTCGTCGGCGCCGCGCCTCCGCCTCCGGTCGCGGTCGCCGCCGGTGTGGTCGTGACAGTCCTCGCGGTGCTCGTGCTCGGCGGCAGCGGCCGGAGGCCGTTCGTGGCGGCCATCAGCATCGCGCTCGTCGACGCGGTGCTGCTGGTGGTGGCGCGATGACCGCCGAGCGCTGGGACCTCGTCGTCATCGGTGCCGGTCCGGCCGGCTCTGCGGCGGCGCTCGGCGCCCTGGCCGAGCAGCCCGGGCTGCGCGTGCTGCTGCTCGACCGCAGCGACTTCCCTCGCGACAAGTCGTGCGGCGACGGCATCGCACCGCACGTCCTCGACGCGCTGGCGGAGGTCGGTGCCGCCGACGTCGTCGACGACTGGACGCCCCTGCGCCATCTGTCGCTCTCCCACGGCGACGTCGAGGTCTCCGGCCCCATGCGGCGGGAGGTCCACGTCGTCCCCCGGCAGGTCTTCGACGCCCGGCTGGTCGAGCGGGCGGTGGCGGCCGGTACCGTGCTGCGGCGGCACCGCGCGTCATCGCTCGGTGCCGGCGCCGGCGGTCCGCTCGTGTCCGGCGAGCTCGCCGCAGGCGTCGTGGTCGGCGCCGACGGGGCGCACTCGCTCGTGCGCGAGTCGCTCCTCGGACGACGCCGGGAGCCCCGCGCCATCGCCATCCGCGGCTACGCCCCGACCACCCCGGAGATCGCCGGTCGGCAGGTGATCCGCTACGGCGACCGCCGCCAGCCGTCGTACGCCTGGGCCTTCGACCGCGGCGACGGCCTGGCCAACGTCGGCTACGGCGAGCTCCTGCCGGGCGAGCAGGGCACCGGGAGCCTGCCGAGCCGGCAGCTGCTCCTCGACCAGCTCGAGCAGCTCATCCCCGGCGCGGCGAGCACCGGCAGCAACTGGCGGGGCCACCACCTGCCCCTGAGCGGGTGGCGCTGGGACCAGCCCGACGGGCCGGCGTTGCTCGCAGGTGACGCCGCAGGACTGGTCAACCCGATGACCGGCGAGGGGATCTACTACGCCGTCGCCACCGGGATCGCCGCGGGCCGCACCGCGGCACGGTGCCTGGCCGACGGCACGCCGCACCGGGCCGGCGCCCTCCACCGCCACGGCGTACGACACCTGCTCGGCGCCCACCTCAGGCACACCTGGACCGCCTCCCACCTCGCCCGGTCCCCACGCATCGTGGACGCCGGCATCCGCGCCGCCGGCCGCGACCGGCACGTCTTCGACACGCTGGTCGAGATCGGGCTCGGCGACGGGCGCATCGACGCCCGCCTCGCGGCCGGCCTGGCCCACGCCCTGCTCCGACCCCACCGACCCACTCCCACCCCCACGCCGACGTCACGATGAGGAAGACGCCATGAGGATCCTCTCCGCTCGCGGGGCACTGCCCCCGCACTCCCACCCGCAGGCCGAGATCACCGAGGCCTTCGCCGAGTTCATCACCCAGGGCAGCCTCGACCGCGCGCTGCTGCGGCGCTTCCACGCCAACGCCGGGGTCGAGCGACGGCACACGGTCCTGCCCCTGGACCAGTACGCCGGGCTCACCGACTTCGGCCACTCCAACGACCTCTTCATCGAGCACGCCGTCGAGCTCGGCTCGCGGGCGCTCGTCGACGCCCTCAAGGCGGCCGACCTGACGCCGTCCGACCTCGACCTGGTCGTCACCGCCACGGTCACCGGGCTGGCGGTCCCGTCGCTGGACGCCCGCATCGCCGCCCAGGTCGGCCTCCGCGAGGACGTACGACGGATGCCGCTGGTCGGTCTCGGGTGCGTGGCCGGCGCGGCCGGGATCGCGCGGGTGCACGACTACCTGCTCGGCCACCCCGGGCACACCGCCGCGCTCGTGGCCGTCGAGCTCTGCTCGCTGACGGTGCAGCGCGACGACACCTCGGTGCCGAACCTCGTGGCGAGCGGCCTCTTCGGCGATGGCGCCTCAGCAGTGGTCGCGGTCGGCGACCGCGGGCGGCCGGGTCCGGTCGAGGTGCTGGACTCGCGCAGCCGGCTCTACCCCGACAGCGAGCGGACGATGGGCTTCGACGTCGCCGCCAGCGGCCTGCGGATCGTGCTGGACGCGGAGGTGCCGGCCCTGGTCGAGCGCTTCCTGCGCGACGACGTGGACCGCTTCCTCGCCGACCAGGGCCTCACCCGCGACGACATCGGCTGGTGGGTGTGCCACCCCGGTGGCCCCAAGGTGATCGAGGCGCTGGAGTCGGCGCTCGAGGTGCCCCGCGAGGCGGTGCAGCTGACCTGGGACTCGCTGGCCCGCGTGGGCAACCTGTCCTCGGTGTCGGTGCTGCACGTGCTCGAGGACACGCTCCGCGACCGGCCGCCGGCGCCGGGCAGCCACGGCGTGCTGCTGGCCATGGGCCCGGGCTTCTGCTCCGAGCTGGTGCTGCTGAGGGCCACCGCATGACGACCCTGCTCGCCTTCACCGTCCTGGTGGTCATCGTCGGCCTGGAGCGCCTCGCCGAGCTCGTGGTCTCGGTCCGCAACGCGGCGTGGAGCAAGGAGCGCGGCGGGATCGAGACCGGGCAGGGCCACTACCCGTTCATGGTCGTCCTGCACACCGGGCTGCTGGTGGGTGCGCTCGTCGAGGCCTGGGTCCGCCGGCCCGAGGTGCCGTCGGTGCTGGCCTGGTCGATGCTTGCGCTCGTGGTGCTGTCACAGGCGCTGCGCTGGTGGTGCATCGGCACGCTCGGACGGCGCTGGAACACCCGGGTCATCGTGGTGCCAGGGCTCGCGCCGGTGCGCTCCGGCCCCTACCGGCTGCTGTCCCACCCCAACTACGTCGCCGTCGTCGTCGAGGGGTTCGCGCTGCCGCTGGTGCACGCCGGCTGGATCACCGCCGCCGTCTTCACGGTGCTCAACGCCGGCCTGCTCGTCGTACGCATCCGGGCCGAGGACGCCGCGCTGGCCACGCTGCCCCCCACGACGCCCCCCACGACGCCCCCCTCGTCCGGCGAGGTCGCCCATGCGTGACCTCGTGGTGGCCGGTGGCGGCCCGGTCGGGATGGCCGCGGCCCTGCACGCGCGCCGGCTCGGCCTCGACGTCGTCGTCCGCGAGCCGCGCCCGGGCCCCATCGACAAGGCGTGCGGGGAGGGCCTGATGCCCGGCGCCGTCGCCGAGCTCGCCGCCCTCGGGGTCGATCCCTCGGGACGTGACCTCACCGGCATCCGCTACCTCGACGCCTCCACCGCCGGGCGCGGCGCCACCGCTCCGTTCCGGGCCGGGGCCGGCCGCGGGGTGCGGCGCACGGTGCTGCACAGCACCCTGTCCGACCGGCTCGCGGCCGCGGACGTGCCCGTGGAGCACCGGCCCGTGGAGGACGTGCGCCAGGCGGGTGACCACGTGCTCGTCGACGGTGAGCCCGCCCGGTTCCTGCTGGCGGCCGACGGCCTGCACTCCCCCGTACGCCGTCTCGTCGGGCTCGACGCCCCCGCGTCGGGACGTCCGCGCTTCGGCCTGCGCTGCCACGTCGAGCAGGAGCCGTGGACCTCCTTCGTCGAGGTGCACTGGTCGCCACGCGCCGAGGCCTACGTCACCCCGGTCGCCGACGACCTCGTGGGCGTCGCGGTGCTGGTCGAGCGCGGCACGCGCTTCGACGACGTGCTCGAGGACTTCCCGGTGCTGCGCGAGCGGCTGACCGGGCCGCGCACCCGGGTGATGGGCGCCGGGCCGCTGCGGCAGCAGGCCCGCGCCCGGGTGGCCGGGCGGGTGCTGCTCGCCGGCGACGCCGGCGGCTACGTCGACGCGCTGACCGGCGAGGGGATCGCGCTCGGCCTGGCGCAGGCGCGCGCCGCCGTCGGCTGCCTGGCCCGGCAGCGCCCCGAGGACTACGACCGGCTGGCCCGTCGCCTCGCCTTCCGCCACGAGCTGCTCACCCGCGCGCTGCTGAGCGGCACGGGCCACGCTCCGGTGCGCCGCCTGCTCGTCCCCGCCGCCCGCCGGGCGCCGTGGCTCTTCTCAGCAGCCGTCAACCAGCTCGCGCGCCCGATCGAGCTGCCGGCCTGACCGGTTCAGGCCCGCTCAGCGGATCACGGCCACCGGGCACTCGGCCCGGTGGAGCACGACCTGGCTCACCGAGCCCAGCAGCAGGCCGCTGAAGAAGCCGAGCCCGCGCGAGCCCACCACGACCAGCGACGCGCCCGCGGAGGCGTCGACCAGGGCCTGGCCGGGAGCGACCGGGACGACTGCCTGCTCCAGGTGTACGTCGGGGTGGTCCTCGCGGACGCCGGCGAGGCTCTCCGAGAGCAGCACCTCGCGCTCCTCGCTGTCGACGCTGCGGGGGTTGCTGTTCCACACGTCCGTGGAGGGGGCGTGGACGCGCCATGCATGGACCGCGACGACCGTCTCGCCGGTGTCCTCGGCGCGCCGGCACGCGTAGTCCAGGGCGGCCACGCTGGAGGGGGAGCCGTCGATGCCGACGACGATGCGCCGCGCCTCCGGGTCGCGGGCCTGTCGTACGACCACCACCGGGCAGGTCGCGTGCCGCGCGAGGTGCTGGCTGACCGAGCCGATCAGCGCCTCGCCGGTCCGGCCGTGGCCGTGACTGCCGACGACGAGCATCGAGGCCGACTCGCCGGCACGGAGCAGGACGTCGACGACGTGGCCCGTCGCCTGGTCGAGTGCGGCGGAGCCGACCCCGGCCTCGGAGAGCGTCTTGCCGGCCTGCTCGAGGAGCGCGGACGAGTCACCGACCGGGATGTCGACCACGCCGGCCATGCCCGCCCCGCCCGCCATCCCGCCCCAGATGGGCGGCACGACCGCGTTGACCGCGAGGACGCGCAGCGGCACGCCGGTGCGCAGGGACTCGGCCGCGGACCACTGCAGGGCGCCCTCGGCGTCGGCCGAGCCGTCGTAGGCCACCAGGATCGGGAGTGTCGTCGTCATGCCTCCACGCTGGCGCGGCAGGCGCCCGCAGGGCAGGGCCCGAGGTCCCCGGAACGGCGGGCGAAGGTCCCGTCAGGGGCGGCTCAGCGAGCGGTCAGCCGACCTTCATCTCGCCGAGCTCGTTCCAGCCGTCCTGGTCGACAGCGGTGGAGACGATCTCGGGCGTGCGGGCGAGGTACTGCGGCAGCTCGGCCTGGGCGGCCCTGAAGTGCTCGGACCCGACGTGGGCGCCCCCGGCGTCGCCGTCGCGGAACGCCTCGACGAGGACGTACTCGTTCGGGTCGTCGAGGCTGCGCGACCACTCGAACCACAGGCAGCCCTCCTCGGCGCGGGTGGCCTCGGTGAAGGCCCGCGAGATCTCGGGCCAGGACTCGGCGTGCTCCGGCAGCACGGGGAACTTGGCGGTGATGAAGATCAAGGGGACTCCTGGCAGGGCTCGGGGACGCCCCCGACACTACCCAGCCCTGGGGATGGTGCCTGCGGGGCTCCGCGCCCCTAGCGTCTGCTCGTGACGTCCGACCCCGCGCCCCGTCCGGTCCTGCTGGCGCACCTCGTCGACGACGACCGGCGCGAGCTCGCCGAGGCCGCTGCGCGGACCCGGGCGGCGGCCGGCGACGTAGCGGCCGCACTGCAGCTGGCGCGCGACCTCGGCCCGCACCTGCCCGCCCCCGGGGACGGTCGCACCGCCCGGCTGTGGTCCACGCTGGCGACCGTCGGCGCAGGCGACCTCACGGTCGCACGGGTGCTCGAGCCGCACCTCGACGCCCTCGCCATCCTCGCCCAGGCAGGCACGGCTGCCGGGCCGGGGACCTGGGGCGTCTTCGCGGCCGAGGGGCCGGGCGAGCCGCTCCGGGCCCACGGGCAGGAGGCGTCGTACGTCCTGAGCGGGCGCAAGCACTGGTGCTCGCTCGCCGCCGTGCTCGACCGGGCACTGGTGAGCGCGTGGGTCGGTGACGAGCGACAGCTGTTCGCGGTCGACCTGACCCACGAGGGCGCGCGTGCGGTGCAGGGCACCTGGGTGGCCCGGGGGCTCGCCGACGTCGACTCCGGCCCGGTGGACTTCACCGAGGCACCGGCCGAGCCCGTCGGCCGACCGGGCTGGTACCTCGAGCGTCCGGGCTTCGCGTGGGGCGCCATCGGGGTGGCCGCGGTCTGGTTCGGCGGCGCCGTCGGCGTGGCCCGCAGCCTGCAGGCGGCAGCGACACGGCGCGAGCCCGACCAGGTCGCCCTGATGCACCTCGGCGCGGTCGACGCCCGGCTGCACGCCGCGCGGTGCGTGCTCGAGCAGGCGGCGACCGCCGTCGACGACGGCGACCTGACCGGCGCGGCCGGCTGGCGGGCCGCGCTGCGCGTCCGCGAGGTCGTCGCGTCGGCGGCCGAGGACGTGCTCAGCCGCGCCGCCCACGGCCTGGGCCCAGGCCCGCTCGCCACCGACGAGGAGCACGCCCGCAGGGTGGCGGACCTCGAGCTCTACCTGCGCCAGTGGCACGCCGAGCGCGACCAGGCGGCGCTGGGCTCCGAGGTGCTGCGCGACCCGACCTCGGCAGCCGCCCGGTGACGGCCCCCTCCTTCCGCCACGACCGCGCCGGCACCCCGGCCGCCGCCTGGACGGAGCGGATCGCGGCTCTCCCGGTCCTGCAGCTGCCGGCGGCCCGCGTCCTGGTGGTCGTCGGCGCGCACCCCGACGACGAGACGCTGGGAGCGGGCGGGCTGCTCCGCGCCGCGGGCCTCGCGGGCTGGCGCACCGAGGTCGTCACCGCCACCGCCGGCGAGGGATCCCACCCGCACTCCCCCACCCACGGCCGCGACCGCCTGGCCGACGTACGCCGTCGCGAGCTCGAGCACGCGGTCGCGGTCCTCGACCCCCGGGCGACCACGACCTGCCTCGACCTCCCCGACGGGGACGTCGCCTCGCACGTGGAGGACGTGGTGGCGCGGCTGACCGAGCTGATCGGCACCGACGGCGCCGACGTGCTGCTGTGTGCCCCCTACCGCCACGACGGGCACCCCGACCACGAGGCGGTGTCCCGCGCCGCCGCGGTGGCCGGCGCGCGGACCGACGCGCAGCTCCTCGAGTACCCGGTCTGGCTCTGGCACTGGGGCCAGGACGACGACCTCCCGGCCGACCGCGCCTCGCGGCTCGTCCTGGACGCCGACGCGCGCGAGGCCAAGCGGCAGGCGGTCCACGCCCATGCGAGCCAGGTGGCGCCGCTCTCGGATCGGCCCGGCGACGAGGTCCTGCTCGACGTAGGCCTCCTCGCGCACTTCGACCGCGCCGCGGAGGTCTTCGTCGACCCCGAGCCGGTCGACGACGACGCCCTCGACCGGGTCCACCGCGAGCGGCCCGACCCCTGGCAGGTGGACTCGTTCTACGAGCGGCGCAAGCGGGCGGTCACCCTCGCCGCCCTGCCACGCGAGCACTACGGACGCGCCCTGGAGGTCGGCTGCTCGATCGGCGCGCTGGCCGTCGACCTCGCGGACCGGACCGAGCACCTGCTCGCGCTCGACAGCAGCCGGACGGCGCTCGACCTCGCACGACAGCGGCTGGACGGGGTGCCCGGCGTCGACGTACGCCACGCGCGCGTGCCCGACGAGTGGCCCGAGGGGCGCTTCGACCTGGTGTCGGTCTCCGAGGTGGGCTACTTCCTGAGCCCACAGGCGCTGCGCGAGCTCGTCCGACGCTGCATCGGCTCGCTCACCGACGACGGCCACCTGCTGCTGTGCCACTGGCGCCACCAGCCGGCCGGGTGGCCGCTGGCCGGTCCGGCGGTCCACGAGGAGTTCCTCGCGACGGGCGCCGAGGTCCTCGTCGAGCACCACGAGGCGGACTTCCTCCTGCACGTGCTCGGACGACCGGCGTGAGGCCGCCCGACGCGGTGGCGGTCGTCGTCCCGGCGCGCGACGAGGAGGAGCTGCTGCCCGGCTGCCTCGACGCGATAGCGGCCGCGGTCGACGAGCTCCGCCGGGAGCGCCCGGGCCTGCCGTGCCGCACCTTCGTGGTCCTCGACGCGTGCCGCGACGGATCTCCCGCCGTGGTGGCCAGCCGACGCGGCACCACCGCGGTCACCGTCGACGCCGGGTGCGTCGGCGTGGCGCGTGCCGCGGGGGTGCGAGCCGCGGCCGACTGGGCTGCGGGCGAGGGCAGCACCGCGCTCTGGGTGGCGGGCACGGACGCCGACAGCGTCGTGCCCAGGCACTGGCTCACCACCCAGGTCGACCTCGCCGACGGGGGCGTCGACCTCGTCGTCGGCACCGTCGAGCCAGTGGCTGCCGACCTGCCTCCCGAGCTCGTCGCGGCGTGGCGGGCCCGGCACACGCTCGCCGACGGGCACGAGCACGTCCACGGCGCGAACCTCGGCTTCTCCCTGGCCGCCTACGACGCGGTCGGCGGGTTCGCGCCGCTGCCCGTCCACGAGGACGTCGACCTCGTCCGGTCCATCCGTGCGTCGGGGCGGACCTGGGTCGCAGCCGGCTCGCTCCCGGTGACCACGTCCGGCCGACGGGTGGCGCGGGCGCCGGGCGGGTTCGCGCACTACCTCGACGGCCTCGGCGCCTGAGCCCCGCTCGCCCGCAGGACCTAGGCTGGCGCCGATCGCCATGACCCAGGACCCTCCCCGCTCCCGCCGGCTGCTGCTGGTCGTGGACGCACCCTCGCTGCTGCACCGCAACCACCACGCCCGCGCCCACACGGGCCTGCGCGACCGGTCGGGGCGCCCCATCTGGGCGCTGCACGGCATGCTGCGCCAGATCCTCGAGTCGATCGACACCATCGCGCCCGACGCCGTGCTCTTCGGGCTCGACGACCGCACCGGCTCGCTGCGGAGGGACGCCTACCCCGACTACAAGGCCGGCCGCGCCGAGAAGGACCCCGAGCTCGTCGACCAGCTCGACCGGGCCGGCGCCCTGCTCGACGCGCTCGGCCTGGCCACGCTGACCCCACCCGGGCTCGAGGCCGACGACGTCAACGCCTCCGGCGCGACGTGGGCCGCGGCCAACGGCTGGGACTGCGTGATCATCACCTCCGACCGGGACGCCTTCGCCCACATCAGCCGGCACACCCAGGTGCTGCGGCTCATCGACGGCGGCATCCACGGCTCCCCGATGCTCAACCCCGCGCGGCTCTTCAACATGTACGGCGTCCGCCCGGCCAACTACCTCGCCTTCGCCGCCCTGCGCGGCGACTCCAGCGACAACCTCCCCGGCGTGCAGGGCATCGGCGAGAAGACCGCCGCGATCCTGCTCGACGTGGCCGGGTCGATGGACGCCGCCTGGGCCGACGTCGACCACCTCGGCGGGCGCTCGCTGGCCGCGGCGCTCGACGACTGGGCGGCGGAGAACGGCGCGCGCCGCCTCGGCGAGACCGTCGTACGCCGCCTGGCGGCGCCCGGTGCCCGCGCCCGCTACGACTTCAACGTCGAGATGATGTCGGGCAAGGACGACCTCGACCTCGGCCTCACCCCGGACGTGCCGGGGTCGCGCGGGCTGCTGCCGCTGGACCTGGACCGGGTGACGAAGGTGGTCGGCTTCCTCGACAACGACTTCACCACCGACTTCGCGGTGCGCGTGCTCACCGCACGACCCGCTTCGTCAGGCTGAGCCTCCCTCGTCAGTGATCCCCGGTCAGCCGGGGATCACTGAACATGTCAGGCCTTGCACGGGCCGACAAGTTCAGCGAGAGCCTGACAAGTCGGCCTCACCGCCGCCTGATCCGGATCGGGCCCTTCGCGGTGGCCAGGTCGACCACCTCCCCGCCCTGGGTGATCTCCACCTCGCCGCGGTCCACCAGCCGCGCTGCCGCCGCCCGTGCAGGGTCCATCAGCTCACGCCACGAGTCCTCGTCGCCGACCGCCCGGGCCGCGTCCGAGGGGCAGATGGTCGCCGTGGGAGCACGGCTGGCGAGCAGCTCGAGGATGGCCGCCTCCAGCCGCGTGTCGATGTCGGGCACGGCTCCAGTGTGCCTCCGCCGCCCACGCCGGGTGACCGCCGAGTAGTTCACCCGATGTCCACCTGCACGCCCCTCTCCGGCTCACCGAGCACGGCCAGAGTGAGGCCGACACACGACCCGCACCCACTCGGCACGGAGACACCCCATGACGGACACCGCCCCTCGCCCGCTCCCCACCCTCCTGCCGATGGCGGGACTCACGCACGGCAACCGCAGCGCGGTCACCTGTCACCTCCGGTGCGGCGACGCCTGCTCGGTCGCGGCGCCCAACGTCACCGAGACGTCGTACTTCCGCGACGTCGCCTCGCAGGCGCTGCGCCGCCGTACGGTCGTCGGCGCAGGTCTCACCGCCGCCGCGCTCGGCGTGGTCGGTGCCTCCCCCGCCGCGGCCGGTCGCGGCGGGCACGGCCACGGTCACGGCGGCGGTCACCACGGCGGCTCGCTGCCCTTCGCCGCGATCGCGCCGGTCGCGACCACGGTCGACGACGTGACGGTCCCCGCGGGCTACGACTGGCAGGCGATCATCCGCTGGGGCGACCCGATCCTGCGCGGTGCGCCGGCCTTCGACCCGGCGCGCCAGACGCCCGAGGCCCAGGCGGGCCAGTTCGGCTACAACAACGACTACCTCGACATCATCGAGACCAACCGCTCGGGCACCCGGGCGCTGCTGGTGTGCAACCACGAGTACACCAACGAGGGCATCATGTTCCCGCCCGGCACCGACCCGGCCACGGTCGTGCGCACCGCGTGGGCGGCGCACGGCATGTCCGTCGTCGAGCTCGAGCGCCGCAGGCGGGGCGACACCTGGCGCTACGTCCCCGGCGCGCGCCTGAACCGCCGGATCACCCTCGACACCCCGTTCGTCCTCGACGGCCCCGCTGCCGGCTCGGACCTGCTGAAGACCGCCGAGGACCCGACCGGCACCCGCGTGCGCGGCACGATGAACAACTGCGCCGGCGGCACCACGCCGTGGGGCACGGTGCTGTCGGGCGAGGAGAACTTCAACCAGTACTTCAAGGCGGTCGGCACCGACCCGCGCGAGAAGCGCTACGGCCTCTCAGCCACGCAGGACGCCCGCAACTGGCGAGCCCTCGACCCCCGCTGGGACGCCACCCAGGCGGCGTACGCCAACGAGCCCAACCGGTTCGGCTGGATCGTCGAGGTCGACCCCTCCGACCCGCGCTCCACCCCGGTGAAGCACACGGCGATGGGCCGGTTCAAGCACGAGGGCGCCAACGTCATCGTCAACCGCGACGGCCACGTGGTCGCCTACATGGGCGACGACGAGCGCTTCGACTACCTCTACCGCTTCGTGTCCAAGGACCGCCTCCACGGCCGCGGCGGCAGCTGGCGTCGGCACGGCAACCGCTCGCCGCTGAGCGAGGGCGACCTGTCGGTCGCGCGGTTCACCGGCGACGGCCTCGAGGACGGCGTGAGCGACGGCACCGGCGAGTGGATCCCGCTGACCCAGGACGGTCGTTCGATGGTCCCGGGCTTCACCGTCGAGGAGGTGCTCGTCTTCACCCGCCTGGCCGCTGACGCGGTCATGCCCACCAAGATGGACCGCCCGGAGGACGTGGAGCCCAGCACCCACAACGGCAAGGTCTACGTCGCGTGCACCAACAACACCGACCGCGGCAAGGTCGACAAGGAAGGCCCCACCGAGCCCAACCCGCGCGCGGCCAACAAGGACGGCCACGTCGTCGAGCTCACCCCGACCGGCGGCGACCACACGGCTCCCACGTTCAGCTGGAACCTCTTCCTCATCTGCGGGGACGCCGCCTCCGCCGGCACCTACTTCGGCGGCTGGACCGGCCCGGTGTCCCCGATCTCCTGCCCGGACAACGTCGCCTTCGACAGCGTCGGCAACCTCTGGATCTCCACCGACGGGCAGCCGAGTGCGATCAAGCTCAACGACGGCCTCTTCAAGGTGCCCGTCGAGGGCCCCGAGCGCGGCCGCGTGCAGCAGTTCCTCGCCGTGCCCGCGGGCGCGGAGACCTGCGGCCCGGTGATCCACGACCGCGACGGCTCCGTCTTCGTGGCCGTCCAGCACCCCGGCGAGGACGGCACCTGGGACGCGCCCCAGTCGCGCTTCCCCGACTTCGTCGCCGCCGGCACCGCGCCCCGCCCCGGCCAGTTCGCCGGCCCGCGCCCGTCCGTCGTCCAGGTCACGCGCGCCTGACGCGCTCCCGCACCACCTGGACCCCGCCGCGCTCCACCTGCACCACCCGTCGTACCGGGTCCTCGTGCTCCACGCGACCCGGTGCGACGGCGCACGCCCCTGCCCGGACCTCGGACCCCAAGGACACGCCATGCCCCGCCCCCACCACCGTCGTACGACGCTCGCTGCCGCTCCCCTCGCCGGCCTCCTGGTCGGCTCCCTCCTCCTCGCCAGCCCCGCCGACGCCGCGCGCCCCGGCCAGCACGGCGGCCACGATCACGGCCACGGCCACAGCCACGGCCGGACCGTCGAGGTGCCCACCCTCGTCGGCCGCGCCACGATCGACGCCGACCACCTCGCCCCCGGCCCGCCGTCCGGCGCGCAGATGACCCCCGCCAACGGGCGCACGGGCCCGTTCCCCGGCCAGGTGATCCCCGGCTTCTCCGCGATGCTCGACAACGGCGACGGCACGTTCTGGGCGATGCCCGACAACGGCTTCGGCGCCAAGGGCAACTCCGCCGACTTCCTCCTGCGGATGTACCTCGTGCGCCCGGACTTCGAGGGGCTCGGCGGCGACGGCAGCGTCGACCTGCCGCGCTACATCTCCTTCGCCGACCCGGACGGCAAGGTGCCGTTCCCGATCGTGAACGAGGACTCCGAGGAGCGGCTGCTCACCGGCGCCGACTTCGACATCGAGTCGGTGGTCCGGCTGCGCGACGGCAGCTTCCTGGTCGGCGACGAGTTCGGCCCCTACCTCCTGCACTTCGACGACGACGGCGTCCTGCTCGACGCCCCCGTCGCGCTCCCGGGCGTCCAGTCGCCGCAGAACCCCGACCTCGGCGGCGCCCAGCCGACCCTGCCGGCCAGCAAGGGCTTCGAGGCGACGGCGTACGACGGCTCCCGCTACGCCTACCCGATCCTCGAGGGGGCGCTCGTCGCGGAGACCGACCAGCGCGTGCGCCGGATCCACCAGTTCGACACCCGCACCCTGCGCTACACCGGCCGGACGTGGGTCTACCGCACGGTCGAGGCGGCCAACCTGGTCGGTGACGCCTTCATGACCGGCAAGGGGCGGATGCTGCTGCTCGAGCGCGACAACTTCGGCGGCGCCCAGGCGGTGACCAAGCGCATCGTCGAGGTCGACCTCGGCCGCACCGAGCCGGGCGGCCACCTGGTCGCGGAGCCGGTGCTCGACCTGCTCGACCTGGCCAACCCCGGTGGCATCGGCGCCGGTGACGGATACGGCACCGGCGACCCCTTCGCCTTCCCGTTCGTCTCCGACGAGACCGTGGTGCAGCTGCGCGACGGCAGCTTCGTGTTCACCAACGACAACAACTTCCCCGGCGACGACGCGCGGGTCGACGGCCAGCCCGACGACATCGAGATCATCCGGGTCGAGATGCGCCGCGAGCGCGTCGCGACCGGCGGTCCCACGGTGTTCGCCCACCGCGGCGCGTCCGGCTACCGGCCCGAGCACACCATCGCCTCCTACGAGCTCGCTGCCCGCCAGTGCGCGGACTTCGTCGAGCCCGACCTGGTGATGACCCGCGACGGCGTCCTCGTGGCGAGGCACGAGCCGGAGATCGGCGGCACCACGGACGTCTCGGCCCACCCTGAGTTCGCCGCTCGCCGCACCACCAAGCAGGTCGACGGCCGCGCGGTCACCGGCTGGTTCGTCGAGGACTTCACCCTGGCCGAGCTCAAGACGCTGCGTGCGAAGGAGCGCCTGCCGCAGGTGCGCCCCGACAACACGGCCTACGACGGCCTCTACCAGGTGCCCACCTTCGACGAGGTCCTCTCCTTCGCCCGCCGCACCACCACGTGCGCCGGCGAGCCGCTCGGCGTGATCCCGGAGATCAAGCACAGCACCTTCCTCGCGGCCGCCGGCCTGCCCGCGGAGCAGGCGCTGCTCGACACCCTGGCCCGCAACGGCGTACGCCCCGGCGACACGCCCGTCGTCATCCAGAGCTTCGAGGTCGCCAACCTGCGGCGGCTGGCCAGGATGACCCGGTTCGACCTGGTCCAGCTCGTCGACTGCGCCGGGGCTCCCTACGACCAGGTCGTGGCCGGCACCGGAGTGACGTACGCCGACCTGGTGACCCGGAAGGGCATGCGCGGGGTCGCGACCTACGCGGACAGCGTGGGGATGTGCAAGGACGTGATGATCCCGCGCAACGCCGACGGCAGCCTGGGCACGCCGACCGAGGCGATCCGCAACGCCCACCGGGCCGGGCTGACGGTGACGGGGTGGACCTTCCGCCGCGAGAACGCCTTCCTGCCGCTCGAGTTCCGCTCCTCGGTCGACCCGACCGCCGTCGGCGACCTCGCCGGCGAGATCCGCGCGTTCCTGCGCGCCGGGATGGACGACTTCTTCACCGACAACCCCGACGTGGGGGCATCCGTGGCGGCGAGCGCCTGACCCTCGCCACTCGGGTCCCTACGATCGGGCCATGCCCCGCCCGCTCGCCACGACCACCGCGGTCGCCGTCGCCTCGACGGCGCTGTTGGTGCTGGCGGTCGGGCAGGGCTGGCTCGGACCCGATGTCGGCCGTGGCGCGAACTTCTGCGAGGCGCCACGCCCCGGCTGGATCCGTCAGCCCGCCAACACGCTGTCCAACGTCGGGTTCGTGGTCGCCGGGCTGCTGGTGGCCGCCCGCGCGGGACGGCTGCCGACCGACGGCGTGATGTCGCGGACGGTGGCAACGGTGCTCGCGTGCGTCGTGGTGCTGCTCGGCCCGGCCTCGGCAGCCATGCACGCCACGCAGACCACGTGGGGCGGCCACCTCGACATGCTCAGCATGTACCTCGTCGCAGGGTTCGCAGCGGCGTGGGCGTGGGTCCGCTGGACCAGCCGGGGCACCACGGCCTTCGCCACGACGTACGCCGGCTGCGTCCTGCTGTGCGAGCTCGCCGGGCTCTGGACCGACCCGGTGCCGGTGGTGCACTACTCCGGCAACCTGGCCTTCGGGGTGCTGCTCGTCGCGGCCGTCGTCCTGGAGACCCGCATCTGGCGTCGCGGCGAGACCGCCATCGTCTTCCGCTACGGCGTCGTGTCGCTGGTCGCGATGCTCGTCGCGTTCGGGATCTGGCTGCTGAGCAACGCCGGCTGGTGCGATCCCGCGTCGCTGCTCCAGGGGCATGCCGCCTGGCACCTGCTCTGCGCCCTGGCGGCGTACTGGCTGTTCCGGCTCTACGCCTCCGAACGGTCGGTGAACACCGCCGCTGGGAGGTTGACCAGGGCCGAGGTCGTGTAGGTAGATGGACCGGCTCCCGGGCACCTCCGGAGCGCCTCGGATCTCTCGGAAAGCGGTTCCTGCATGACCTCGCAGCCCACCCCCAACCGTCGTACCGTCCTCACCGGTGCCGCCGCCCTCGCCGCGGCGGGCTTCGTCGCCCGACCGGAGCCGGCGCTCGCCCACCCCGGGCGGCACCGCACGCGGTTGACCGTGCTCGGCACCACCGACCTGCACGGCAACGTCTACAACTGGGACTACTTCAAGAACCTCGAGTTCGACAACACGGCCCACGACGACATCGGCATCGCCAAGGCGGCCACCCTGATCAAGGCCGCACGCGCCCGCCTCGGGCACCAGCCCGTGCTGACCCTCGACGCCGGCGACACCATCCAGGGCACTCCCCTGGCCTACTACTACGCGCGCATCGACCCGATCACCGGTGGCTCGATCCACCCGATGGCCCGCGCGATGAACCTCGTCGGCTACGACGCGGCTGCACTCGGCAACCACGAGTTCAACTACGGCCTCGACACCCTGCGCACCTTCGAGTCCCAGCTGAACTTCCCGCTCCTCGGCGCCAACGCCGTGGACACCGCCACCAAGCGGCCGGTCTTCCCGCCCTACATCATCAAGCGCTACAAGGTGCGCGGCGGCCCCGACCTGAAGGTCGGCGTCCTCGGGCTGACCAACCCCGGCATCGCGATCTGGGACAAGGCCAACGTCGAGGGACGCCTGGAGTTCCCCGGCCTGGTCGAGCAGGCCGCGCGCTACGTGCCCGAGCTGAAGCGGCGCGGCTGCGACGTGGTCGTCATCAGCGCCCACAGCGGCGCCGACACCTCCTCGTCCTACGGCGACGCGCTCCCCTGGCCGGAGAACGCCGCCTCGCTCGTGGCCGAGCAGGTGCCCGACGTCGACGCGATCCTCGTCGGCCACGCCCACAAGGAGATCCCCGAGCGCTTCGTCACCAACGCGCGGACCGGCAAGCAGGTGCTGCTGTGCGAGCCGCTCTACTGGGGCATGCGGGTCGCGGTCCTCGACCTCGACCTCCAGCACCACCACGGCCGCTGGAAGGTCGTGGCCTCGCACGGGCAGACCCTCAACTCCAACACCGTGGCCGGCGACCCGAAGGTGCTCGCCGCGGTGCGCCAGCAGCACGAGACCGTGGTCGACTACGTCAACTCCCCCGTCGGCACCTCGGCCGCGGCACTGTCCGCGGCGCGTGCGGTCGTCGAGGACGTGCCGATCATCGACTTCGTGCAGTACGTCCAGGCCGACGCCGTGAAGGCCGGCCTGACCGGCGCCGACGCCACGCTGCCGGTGCTCTCGATCGCCGCCCCGTTCAACCGCCAGGCGTCGTTCCCGGCCGGCCAGGTGACCGTGCGTGACGTCGCCGGGCTCTACATCTACGACAACACCCTGCTCGGCGTGAAGGTCACTGGCGCCCAGGTGAAGGACTACCTGGAGTACTCCGCGCGCTACTTCAAGCAGGTCTCCGGTCCGGGTCCGTTCACCATGGAACAGGTCACCAACGCCGTCACGCCGACCGCCCCCAACGGCACACCCGACTACAACTTCGACTCCGTTGCCGGGCTCGACGCGCCGCTGACCTACGACATCGACGTCTCCCAGCCGGTGGGCTCGCGCATCCTCAACCTGTCGTACGACGGCCAGCCGGTCGCGGCCGGCCAGGAGTTCGCGATGGCGGTGAACAACTACCGGCAGTCCGGTGGCGGCGGCTTCCCGCACGTGAGCACCGCACCCGTGGTCTACAACCGCCAGAACGAGATCCGCCAGCTGCTCATCGACTGGGTGACGGCCAACGGGTCGATCGACCCGGCCGACTTCGCCTCCGTGGACTGGCGGCTCGTGTCGGGCGGCCAGCCGATCACCGTCACCTGAGGCAGCCGGACTACGCGCTGACCAGCACCCGGCGCGGCTCCTCGTCGCCGCGCCGGTGTGCTGCGGCTGCGCCCACCAGCAGGCCCAGGAGCGCGCCCGGGACCAGCCACCGCCAGCCGGACAGCGAGAACCAGGACGAGTCGTCGTCGGACGGGGTCGCGGGCTGGCCGGCGGGCACCTCCGCGGCGGCGTCCACGGCAGCGTCCTCGGCGGGCACCGAGACGATGGCCGGCCCCCCGCCCCGCTGGACCACCCGGTCGAGGAGGCCGACGAGCGGTTCCGCCGGGCCGAGCTCTCGCCACTGGCCCGCGGCGTCCGAGGTCACGGTGGTGGACACCCACGCCGTGTCGCCGTCCACGTGGATCCGGTCCCAGCGCCACGGCGTGACGTCGTGGATCATCCACGTGAGGTTGTAGTCGGCCCCGCTGTAGCCCGGGGGCTGCGCCTTCCCGGTGGTCACGCCGTCGGGCAGCAGCCGGACGAGCGCGTCGTACGCCTCGTCGGAGTAGTAGAGCCCCCCGGCCCCGGTCCCGACCTGCGTGACCAGGACGCTGGTGGGTCCTCCCGCGTGGGAGGTGCCGGGCAGCCCGACGGGGGCTGAGAGGGCGAGCACGACGATGGCCAGGGTCCTGCGCATGGCGCCTCCTGCGGAGAGAGTGGATGCACGGGATACACCGCCGCCTACGGCGAGGTTCCCGGATCCACCGACTCCGCGGCCGCGACGGCCTCGTCGAGGTCGAGGTCGCCCTCGAGCCGGAGCGTCAGGTCGCCGTGGAGCCACACCAGAGTGGGCGCGGCCAGGCGCGAGGGCAGCTGACGGACGTCACCGTCCGGGCCGAGAACGGTGACACGGTGCGGCGTCGGCAGCCAGAGCGCGTCGCGGCCCGCGACCATGACGTGCTCGGCCTCGGGTGCGGTCTTCCAGAAGAGCGGCTCGATCGTGCCCAGGAACTCGTCGAGCCGCACCGTCCCGTTGTCGGTCGTCCAGCTCAGCGAGACGACGGACGCGTCGTCGGAGACCTCGACGGCGTCGGGTGCTCCTAGCACCTCCGGCACGACCGGCTCGAACCCGGCGAGCCCCGCCGCCTCCGCGAGCGCTGTGCCGCCGGTCGCGGCGGGAACCGTGGGACTGCTCGTCACCGGGTCGCCGGAGGTCACCGCGACTCCGTGGAAGCCCAGCCACTCCCGGATCGTGGCTCCCACCGGTGAGGCCACGACGCCACCGGCGAGCACCCCGAGGAGGAGCCCGGCGACCCAGCGTCGCCACCGCCGGGCCGGGCGGGCGTCGTGGACCCGCTCCATCACGACGTCCTCGAGCCCGTCGGGCACGTCCACCCGCAGGTCGTGGGCCAGCTCGGCCAGGCGCTGCTCGATCGCGTCAGGCATGGTCCACCCGCTCCGTCGTCGTGCCGAGGTCCTCGCGGAGCCGGCGCAGTCCCCTGCTCAGCCGTGACTTGACGGTGCCGCGCGGCAGGCCGAGCACCACCGCCGTGGTCGCCTCGTCGAGGTCGAGGAGCCAGCGGCACACCACGACCCGGCGCATCGTCTCCGGCAACCGGTCGACCGCCGCGAGCAGGTGCTCCTTCGCCTCGCGGTCCGCGACCTCGACGGCCGGGTCGAGGAGCTCGGGCGGCAGCGACCGCGACGCGCGCTCCTCCCGCGCCGAGCGGCGTAAGGCGCCGCGGTGGGCGTTGCGGGTCTCGTTGGCCACGATCCTCAGCAGCCAGGGACGGAACAGGCGGTCCGTGCGGAAGCGGTCCAGCGTCCGGAATGCCTTCACCAGCGCCTCCTGCACCACGTCCTCGGCGTCGCCGCCTGCGCCGAGCAGCACCGCCGTCCGCATCGCCATCGGGGCGTGCCGGCGCACGAGGACGGCGTACGCGTCGGTGTCCCCGGCGCGCACCCTGCCGATGAGCTCGGCGTCCGTCGCATCGTCGTCGGCGCTGATCGTCACTCCCGTCCTGAGGGTCCCAGCACCGTGTCTACACCGCCGCGGCGGTGGTGGTTCCCATCCGCACCTCTCGGCGGCATGGTCGGGACCCGGGTCTACGTCCGCCGGGCGAAGGTGACCTTGTTGTCGGCGTGGACGGTCATGGCGTAGCGGGAGTCGTGGGCCAGCCGGTGGTGGCGAGGGCACAGGAGACGCCCGTTGGCAAGGTCGGTGCGGCCGCCGCGGGACCACGGGTCGTCGTGGTGGGCGTGGCAGCCCGACGCGGTGGTCTCGCAGCCGCGGGCGGTGCAGCCGCCGTCGCGCAGGCCGAGGGCGATGCGCTGGGCCTTGGTGAACAGCCGCCGGCTGCGGCCCAGGTCGAGGGGGATCGAGCTGCCGTCCAGGACGACCGGGATGATGCCGGCCTCGCACGCCAGCCGTCGCGCCTGCCCGGCGCTCATGCGGGTCCCGTCGTCCAGCAGCGCGGTCACGTGCTCGCCGAGAAGCTGGTCGAGGGTCATCGTGATGACGACGGTCGCGTTGACTCCGGCGGTGGTCGGGGTGGCCTCGACGGGGTAGCGCTCGACGTACTCGATGAACGCCTCCCCGAGGCGTCGGCGCAGTGGCTTCCAGGCGCCGGTCTCGTCGCGCAGGTCGGCCTCGGGGTGGCGAGCGGGGTTGGCCAGCGCGAGCAGGTGTCGCTTGAGCATCGCGCCGATGTGGGAGGGCAGGGTGAACCGTCCGTGGCAGCGACCGTTGCCGTCGTCGTTCATCTCGAGGTCGGCGGTGGCGTCGGCGCGGGCCTCCTCCTCCGCCAGCGTCTTGGCCTCGTGTGCCTCGCCGAGCTCGGGCGCGACCACGTCGAGGATCCGTTTGCCGAGCCGGCGCAGCGCCTTCGAGTCGTGCTCGACCGCGGCGGCGAGGAGGTGGTCGCGTGCCTGTGCCCTCACGCCGGGGTCGATGATCCGGGTGATGCCGTCGGCGGTGCGAACGCTGGCGGGGATCGCGTCGACCGCACCCACGATCACGCGCGCCTGCTCCACCCGCAGCTCGCCCGCGGCCAGCGCCCGGGCAGTGGGGGCGTGCAGGTCGTCCTCGAACGCGCGCGCCAGCCTGCTCAGCCTGGCCGCGTCGGCGTGCGTGTGGCGGCTGCGCCCGGCCCACCACTGGTGGACGTCACGGGCGCCGGTCGCGTCCCCGAGCCGCCGGCGGTCGGCTTCGGCCACCACCCGGCACAGCTCGTGGGTGAGGCGACTCGTCACACCGGTAAGCTGGTCGACCAACCGGACGACGTCGGCATCGGACAGACCTCCGAGCGACACCTCGCCCACCTCGGTGAGGGATGCGTGCACGCGCGACAGCACGTGGCTCACCACCGGTGACGCCTCCGGCTGGGTGCCCGGGGCCCGCCACGCACCCTCGTGGGGCCGCTCGGCTGGCACTGCACTCACTGGCTGACCCTCCCGCGCCTCGTGGGCGCACCGACAACTACGGACGGGGCCAGTGACAGTGAGGTGGGTTCAGCCGGATGATCGGCTATGCGTAGGGCCCGAGCTCGCTCGCTCGAATCTGTCTCCGACGATAGCCGTCGCCACCGACAGTGGCCCTGAGTCGGACGTGCGACCCCTTCGCGTGGCAGGCAAGGACCTTGATGTGAGCGTCCGGTGCGATGCTGGCCCGCCTTCCGGGCCAGATCCGGCGGCGTAGAGGCAATCGCGGCGGTGTGACGCCGGTCGAGTAGAGCGCCGATTGCGGTATGTGTGTGCGAGTCACCCGTGGGCTGGCTCGCGCCTCACATGATCAGGCGCCTGAGTTCGTGGTCGGCGATGTACCAGAGCGATGAGGGGGTGTAGTGGTCGAAGTAGCGAGCGGCTTGCAGGACGTTGCCCGGGAGATCCATGTGCACCCACCCCCGCGGGGTCGAGGTCCACAGTCGGATTCCGTGAACGGTTTGGAGCACGAGTCGGAGATCATCAGGGTCGTAATCGTACTGGCGCGACGCGACCAGCACCGTCGGAGCAATCGGATCGAGCTCCACGGGCGGCACCGGCCCAAGGTCTCCGTCTGTGGTCACCAGTTGTGGTCGCCCATCGAGGCTGCCAGCGAACCAGGCACCGTCCTCATCGCTGAGGTCGGAGATCTCGGTGAACCGGATATGAGTGTTGATCTGCTGCACGAACTCTTCGCCCAGCTTCCACATCGAGGGACGCGCAGGATCGGCACCGTTCGACGAGAACCGGCCCGCGACGTAGAGCATCACGTCCCCTTGATTCACCAGTGGGAGTTGGTCTGGTGAATTCAGCCGAAGGCCGGCGCCCGGCATCCAGTCCCCACTGTGAAAGCCCAGGAGCCGGAGCCAGCCCTTCTCATCCAGAACGACATACACCGGGTCCTCATCGCCACAGACCACCCAGATCCGCTCCGCGGCCTCCAAGCCACGGAGCGCATCCTCCGTGCAATCGATGTCCTGTGACTCCACATCGAGGGGACCGCTCTCGGGCGTGCTCGCCTCAAGCGGTGAGGGCGCTGGCCGTCGTGCGTCGCGACGAGGGAGCGTTCCCACCCAGCGACGCACGTCACCGCTCCCCGCCCCGGCAGAAGAGCCTCGAATGGCTCTCCTTCCTCAGAGAAGGAGACCATGAAAGGTGCCCCCTCTTTGGACCCGAAGGCCGTCACCTGACCGCCCCATACTTTCGCCAGTCCATCGAGGACCGCGCCCCCAAGATCCATTCGCTCCGATTCCACGTCGAGCAGAGTAGGCCGCGGGAGCGGTCGTCATATGGGGATCTTGCGCACTGCGCTGAACTCCGCGCTTCACGGCGGTCTGGGAACCGGTCGGCCGCACATCTGCAGGTTCGCGTCCCCGACATGCGGCGCAATGTCGCACTCGTGCTTGCAGTGGCCTCGCCGTCGGATCGACCTCTGTGGCGGCGGGGGTAGGTGACGAAACCATGACTACCGGGCGGGAACCTCGCCCTTCCAGAGTCGCGTGCAGACACCGCGACCAAGATGAGGAAAACTGCAGTGGTGAGGTTTCAAAAGGTGCTGAAGGGCGTGGCAGCTGCGCCGTACATCAACCCGGCACAGGTCCTCAATGATGGCCTGTTGTGCAACTGGTGGCACCGCGTCACCCTTCTTCCACGTAACGAGGTCGCCGGCAGGCTCACACAAGTCGAGCTCCTAGCCCATCTCAATCAGTACAACGTGGCAGTCCCTGGCGAGACTTATACCTACGGTCAAGACTCGCCTTTCATTTCAACTACTGCCGGGACGTATCAGGCGACTGACAAGCACTACACGCACTTTCCAGCGGAACTGACTGCATTGCGGTTCGCGACCAAGAATTTCACTGCAGTTGGCTATGTGTTTCGGGCCTGGCTGCCCGTTCTTGGTAGACCCTCGATCGCACTTGAGGCGTTCGGGGAGGAGGTTCGCGACCCCAACCAGTATCCGACGGCGTACGGGTACCACCGCCAAGGTGAGGTCGTGGCCAAGATTGCGATCCCGTCGTCGCAGATAGAAAGCTACGGGGAGTTCCACGGTCCGACCGTCGCGGCATCGCTTGCGGCGGGCCACCCTGCGGTCGCGACCGCTCATGTTCCAAACCCGCTATACGTTCGTCCAGAAGACTACGTGAACGTGACGGAGATCGTATGACGGCGCTCACGGAGAAGGTGGGTCTCGATTCCGACCTTGTAGGGACTCTCGCCCAGACCTACCAAGGAGCAGCCGAGGTGGTCAGCGGCGCGGAGGTAAGGGAAGGTGGCTCGAACCGCAAGTCCACCTCCCTCATTCGTTGGGGCGAAGTCGACGATGTAGAGCCGGCGAGTAGGCAATCGCGAGTCGAAGAGCAACAAGTCCTTCGTGCGTCTCTGCTGGTAGCGAGTGCTGCGTATTGGCTGCTGCTCGAGGACGCAGACGCAGCCCGACGTTGCTACGTCAAAGCTCTGGACAGCACGGCGCTCTCGTCGGACGACAGGGTCGTGTTGTCGCTCTGCGCTAGCCGGTCGACGCCGATCGTCGAGCCGGTGTCGGAGTACTCCGCTGCGCTCGGCCAACTTGCCCGCTTTGCCGGCTACGACGCGTTGGCGATCGAGGACCTGGGCCCGTCGCTACCTTCATTCAGCAGCCCAGTCCTCGGCGTGGATGCGCTAGACCTTTGGCGACTGTCGGCGGAGTTGGAAGGAACTTTGGACATCGATCCGGCCGACGAGAGTTCGAGGTCTCGCATCGCAGGCGTCGACGCCCAATTCCGTGCTGCCCTCGAGCGCGGGTCGCGTCCGATTGAGCTCGCTCGGCTGGACTGGCGTTGGAGCGAACAGGTCGGCCCACTTCTCCCCGTCGAGCCAGAACTGCTGAGCCTCGCCCTCATCTACGTGTCTTGGTCGGCCCGGTTCCAACTAGGGCGAGCTGAGATCGACGAAGGTGTGGCCGATGCTACGGTCCGGGCGGCCCAACTGCTGCTTGACAGCGAGTCAGGTCACGGTCGGCCCCGTTAGCACTCAAGCAGTCGGACTAGCGGCGGTTAGACGCACCCGCGCTGGCCGCTTGTGGCTTCACGAGGGATCCAACCAAGGGACCTCCGTACGGCATCGCCTCACGAGCCTGCGCCGATTGGCAACTCACGCGACGCAGGAGCGACGCGGCGACGCCGCACCAGAATTGGTGGATTGACGTCCACCCGTTGAATTATGGGCCGCGCAAAGGGAATCGCCACGGGCGTGCCAATGAAGTGCAGGAGACGGGGGGAAGATGAGCAAGGTGAAGGCAGTCTGGCAAGTGAGTCGGAGAGACATTCCGCTGTTCGTCGGAGTAGCGATCGGCATGGCTGCCAACGCGCTGCGATGGGTGCCGGAGCAGTGGCTCATTGACCTGCTGGCAGGTGTAGGCGGAGCAGCGGCCCTCCTCGCCGCTATGCACTGGGCCGCCACCTGGGTCGATGACAGCGCCGGAAAGCGCGCACTTGGTAAGCACGAGCAATTCGAGGAGCTCCGCGACGGGTGGGCCTCCCGAGCTAGTGATGCGATCAGGGCCTCACGAGTGGCGAGTGGCTTCCTTGTGGGCTACCTGACCACATCATTGCTCCTCCCGCTGACGTCAAGGCTTGACGTCCCCAAATTGCCGGAGCCGAACGCGATGGCGACGGCCACAGGCGCGTGTGTAGCAGTGGTGGTTCTCGTCGTCCTCGAGCTTCCGCAGCGGATCCGGCAGATTCGCGCTGCTTGAAAGTCCCTTCGCCATGGCTGGAAAGAGCCGAGCACCGTTGGACCGCTTCGTGGCGCAAGGACGCAGATCCCTGCACCTTGGGGACCTCACTTGGTGAGGTGGCAGCCCCGGACGCCGTTCCTAGGGCTCGGTCAATCGCACAGTTCGAGTGCCCGGTCGATCAGCGGGCCGATGTCCTTCTTGAGGCCCATGCCCAACTTCTCGTCCTCAGCCCATATCGGCTGGATGTCCACATTCGCATCGTTGGACTTAGCTAGACCGTTGAGCGCATACGTGGTTCCGTCCACCGTGATGGTTGCTTGACCCACCCCGTCCGAGCCCTCGCAGTGCAACTCTCCGCTCTCGATCGTCAGAGGCCATGCCTTGCCTAGGTCGCTGCGGCTTACCGTGGTGGAGTCGTCTTGGGGACCCCCGGACGAGTCCGACCCACACGCGCTCAAGGTCAGCGGCAGTATCAGCCCAGCAACACATGCCCGTCTCATACGGGCCAACGTAAGGCCTGCCCGGTCCAAGCGTGACGACTTTGAGATCGAAACACACGAGCCCGGCACGCGGCGCAATGACGCACCCGGCGTGGCCGCGCGCTGCCAGTAGGCGCTCGCAGCCTTATTGAGAACGTTCGAGGAGGTCGAGAGACACCGCAACGACCCGTTTGTCGGCTTCGAGTGAGGCGATCGTCTTGAGTGCGTTGGTCGCTAGGTCAACGGCCGGGTCTCCAGTAAGCCATGCCTCGAGCCATGGGTCACCCGCCGGGTGCCAGCCGTTCGTCACCGGTCGCTGCGGCAGTGATCGGGGAGTCAAGTCAGCCAGCGCGGAGTCCAACGTCGCGATCAGCCCAGTCACTGTCGAGAGGGTCCAAGGGGAAATTCGATTGAGGAATCGAACCGGAGCGAACTGAGCGACTCGGAAGTAGTGCTCGGAAGCAGTCAACCCAAGTTTTCCGTCGAGCCGAAGCCATTCCTCAAGGTCGACACGCTCAGCCACCGTGGCCGTTGCACGTTCGACATCTTCTTCGGCAAGGGACGCCACTCGCCATCCAAGTGGGCCAAGCCGACGTTGCAGCTGGTAGGCCGCCGCACGTAGGGGATCGGACGCGAACCCCGAAGTAATCTCGTCGAAGGATTCAGTCGCAACTCGGCGGCAGTACTCCTCGCACCCTTCCTCCTGAGTGAGCAACACCGCCGCGGCCATCCGGGCCACCCGCACGTTGAACCACGCCCGTTCACCGACAGCCTCATCGATGCGGTCGAATTCCGCGATCCGGGCGTGCGCTGGCTTCCGGCGTACCGAGTCAGCGAGTCTCTGCATATCGAGCGAGCTCAACCCCAGAGGGACGTTGAGTCGCTGGGCTTCACCCCCACTTCCGGCCGCGAGCAGCGCAGCCTCGGCCGCCTTGTCGGCAGCTGCGCGAGCTTCGGACCGGACCTGCTCTCGCCTTGCGACTACGACTGATCGAGCCGCCTCCACGATCTGCCGAACGTCGGTCAATGTTCGGTCCAGAGCTGCAAGGTCAAGCTGCGACTCGAGCGCGCCACGAAGATGCCTCAGCTGCCGCGAGCGGATCGACTCGGCTACTTGGCGAGCCCCAATGACCGCCTGGAGTTCTCCGAAGCGCGCTGAAAGGTCGGCTTGCAACATGTCGAGCACGGGCGTTTCCCACTGGACACGCGTGACGTCGAAGACTCCGATGCGGGTACCGTCACAGAGCGCCATTAGGGGGACGTCGACCTCGGGATGTGTTGCGTACGACCAAGCCTGGCCAAGGTGCGCTGTTGAGAAGAGATCGTCACTTGATGGCTTCTTGGCCTCAAGGATCCACAAACGGCGCTCGAACAATGTCGGCTCGAAATCGACACGAATCCGCGTGCTGCCGAGCATCCGGGTGGGCTCTCGAAGCTCATAGGAGTGTTCGCGGTTGACGGGATGACGTGTGCCGAGGCCGTATCCCAGCAGCCGGAGCAATGGCTCGATCCAGTCGCCCCTTACGTCCGCCTCGGATCGGCCGTCGAATGAGTACTGGGCGAGGCGTTCCATCTCACGGCGCTCCCACTCATCCACGCTCCGATAGTGCATCCTCGAGGGTCGATTGCCGAGTCACGCCACGCGTGGTCGACTCGACAGGAACGCTAAACTCGTGTGCATCAGCCCTCCACCCCTTGCCAGACGAGGGCCTAGGGTTGCGCGATACGCGGCGGAAGGACGCACATCGCTCCCCGCGCTTGTTTGCCGCACATGGATAGCCTGCCCCGACAGGCATTCATGACCTTCTGTCCCGAATGTCGTGACATCGAAGCTGTTCCGCCATCCGCTTAAATCGAGTGCTCACGAGTACCGAGTCAGTACCTGGGGGACAAAATGACGCAAGACACTGTCGCCGATCCATTCGCCTGGGCCGCGGAGGAGAGCAAACGGCTACGCTCACTCGCCCCTGAGGCGGGAGACAAGGTGGCGAAGTGGATGCTTCCTCACGCAGCACCAGGGATGGATTTCTTCTCGCGATTCGCTCCCGAGTCTGTATTCGAGGGGCAGTCCAGAGAGTTGTTCAGTGGCTACATGGGAGCCGGTGTAGCTCTAGCCAAGCTGGCTGACCTGCTCGATGAATGGGTGCAATACGCTCAGTCCGGCATTACAAACTTCAGCGTGAGCCCAGCGTCGGCAAGGGTTGAGGCGGCCACAGATCTGATGGAGCAGGTCGAGATGCTTCTTCGGGACCCCAGGGTCCACCCCGCTGCACCGGTAGTCCTAGCGGGTGCCGCGCTCGAAGAACTTCTGCGGTCGCTAGCTATCGACGCCGGCCTTCAGTCGCCGCCGAAGCCAAGTCTCAGCACTTGGGCGGACGCGCTCAGGGCCGCCGGGGTCCTCACACAGAGCGAGGTCAAAGACATCACGGCATGGGCCGGGCATCGCAATGAGGCCGCGCACGGCCAGTTCGTCGAACTCTCGAAGCAACGCGCTCAACTGATGGTGGACGGCATCAATCTCTTCATGCAGAGGCGAGTGCCGACTACGTAGCCCCGGCCATGCCGCCCGCGCGCCCCTGACAGCGAGCGTCTTCCCAAGGATCTCCGCACTGCCGCCATGCGAACGTGGGAGATCGCGAGTCCAGGCGTGGTGGACACGTGCACTTCAGCAGATCGAGCGGCCCAGATGGTTAGTCGGGTTTAGGCACGCGGTACGCGCGTTGCTATCGCGTTGACAGGCGGCGTAATGACGAAGTTGGGACGCTGCACTCCCTCCGGGGGCACGTCTTGAGCTAACCGCTCCTTGGCGGTCGACGTCTTCAATCCAGATTGAGGCTCTAGTCGAACGGGCTCCGCTTCCGCCGTCGCTGCTGATAGGTAGGTTGTCCATCTGGTCCAGCCTCAGACAGTCGATTGCCCAGCATCTCGACTGGGTTCTTACGCAGCTTGCCATCAAGGCCGCGTTGCCACCTGACGCGAGATGCATCTGTGAGAGTGAACTTGACAGGAAACGGACCCGGAATCAGCGAGGGGGCTTTTGCGGGCTGTCCCTTGAGCACTTCGACACGTTCCACCCGTGACTCCGGCGCCACTCCGTGAAAGCCGATCAGGTCGACGCATTGGGTAGGAGCAATCGAGCCGTCAGGCCATTCGGTCGTGGCTTCCCAAACGACATAGGCATAGACATCAGTAACAGCATGCTGAGACTTGTTGTGGCAGATCACCCGGCAGACAGGAGTCTTGCCTTCGATCCCAACGAACTCCGCGGTGACCGAAACCGCCTCAACCTGTCGCCTGGCGGTTTCACGTCGAGAGCGCCAGACCTCCCGGGCCGCCAGACCCATCGAGAGGGCGAGTCCTAACGACCCCGTAATGACGGCGAAAATGTCCATGTCGCCAAACTGTCACAGCGACCGGCAGCCGCGCTTCACTTCGTCGGCGCGCTGCGCGACCTCGGGGAGGCCGCGGCGGAACCAGCGTCGGCCGTCGTGCTTCACGCTAGTAAATGAGGTCCGGGCACGACGACGTGATCACGGGGATCGTGAAGCAAGAGGCACTCAGCCGCGCTTCCTGATCTCAGCAGGACCGGATGTTGCGTGGGTCCCCGACAGGGGGCGGAAGGACACACTGCGCCACGAACTCTCCGTGTCGATGGCTACCGGCTCGCCCGGCCCTATTCACCCCGCTTCCCGAAGCACGCGGTCACGACGCCGCAGGGGGCTCCAGTCGGTGCCGAGAGATGGTCGAATGCTGCCCGTAGGTCAGAACTAGCCAGATCGGAATCATCTCTTGGCATCTCTTCTTGACGACCAGCGCGCCGTCGCTCAACTAATAGTCCCGCTGATCAGCGTGACGGCCGCCGCGCTCATCGCCTTTCTGACGGCGTCCACGCGCAAGCGCCTTCCTGATGAGCGCGAACGACAGTGGCGAGAACTCGCCGAGCTAAAGAACATCGGCGAGAGCGACGCCGCGATCGTTCGGTCGATACATAGGTCTCATTTGTCGCAGAAGGTCGCCACACAAGCTGTGCCAAGATCGGAGGCAACGGAAGACCTCGTTGCAGATGTTTACGCCAGTGTTGTTGGCGTGACGGTGGCTGTGCTCGTCTTCGAGGCAAACACGCTGCTTGGGTGGGCAATCCTGACGGGCTATGGAGTCTGTCAATCAGTCTGCCTTGCATGGTCGCACTGGAATGTTAGGGACAATGCGAGGCGCCGCGAAGAGGTTGCGCAGGCCTTCTTGGCCGAGCAATCCCCATTGAGGGCGCCGGTTCCTCTCCGCCTGCGCCGGCGTTCCACGCGTGGCGCTCAACTCAGAGGCACCATTAGGTTCGTAACTCTGTCGGGTCTGCTTCTTGCGCTGGCCCAATGGGCGGCGGGTGCAGTGATCTGGCTTGTAGGTCAGTCGCCGGCCTCAGTCATGCTGTACGTGGTCCTCACTGCTTTAGCGATCGGCTCCTTGGCGGCGATCGGATGGGTGATGTCCGTCGCGCTCAGGGCGGAGGGGCGGACGATGGCGCTTCGGTCGTGGGTCGTCGACGACAATCTCTCGGAGGCCGGTGCGCTGTCGCGCGGATCAAGTAGTGCCACGCGGACCGCGAGACGACGATGGGTGCACCCCGCGCCACGAAGGTCACGTCGGTTCGACTCTTAGCCGTTTGGGTCGGCGAGGGAAGTCGAGTCCTGCCGGGCTACCCGAACGACAGGTGACGAGAACAAGCGGCGTAAAGACGCGGCTCTCGAACTTTGACGAAAAGTCGACCCAACATGCCGAAGCCAGCCGAGCAGGCGTCGTGTCAGGCGCTGCATATACGGTGCGCGCCATGATGATCCGCACTCTCCTCGCGTCCGCGCTCACCGTCATCAGCCTTGGAATCGGCGGCCCCGCAACCGTGAGCGTGCCGAGCGCCGCCGAGCAGACTGGCCGCGAGTACCAGTCGCAGGAATCGACTCCCCAAACTGAGCTACGCCGAGCCGTGTACACCTACTCTCGCGCGTTCCTTGGTGGCAACGCACGGAAGGCGTACGCGTTGCTCGCGCCCCGTTGCCGCAACGCCATCGCGTACAACGACTTCGCCGAGATCGTCGACGCCGCTCACGACGTTTACGGGAACCTCCCGATTCGCTCCTACACGGCAACGATCAGCGGTGACAGGGCACACGTCACCTACCGCTACGCGGTGGGTCGGCTCGACCAGGTTCGTGAGCCGTGGGTGCGCCGAGCAGCCGGTTGGCGCAACAACCAGTGCTGACTATGTAGCGGTGGAAGAACGCTTTCGTCGCGGCAGATCCGGGCATTGTTGAAGGCACCAGACGAGGACAAGGTGAGCGCATTGCCGAGGGACGTGGGTTGCTCTGCGGTGCTCATGGCAGCGGTCTGCGCCACTTCCGGATCTCTCCGTCGGGACTGTCGCGCCACTGGACGATGAGCTCGGGCGTGCCGGTCTGCATAGATCCGACGGCAAGGAACTCCACCGCCTCACCCATGTCGATGTCTTGGACGGGTGGGGCGGTAAGCCTGACCGCATTCTCAGAGGTGAGCGTGACGTCATACGCCTTGGCTCGACCTAGGTTTTTGAGCTGGTGTTGGCGACCCTTGATGCGGTCGACGGTCCAGTGCACGACGGGCTCGCTCGGACCTGTCGTGGGCGGGCCCGCCCAGGCGCCGCCACCCCGAGTTTCGCACCCGATGGGTGGGGGCCGGTAGCTGGGTTCGGTGCTCCACTGGCGCTGGTCATGTTTCTCAGCCCTGGACAGGGACTCGGCCCACTGGTCTCCCATTCGCTCGAGCGCGACGACTGTGCGATCAGCGGCGCTGGCGCTCTGCTCTGCGGCAATCGCACCTGCGTTCAGCTGCGCTAATGGCGCGTTTAGCCTCTCGTCCGGCCTTACCGGCTTGGACCCAACCGACGACCGCGATGATGAGGGTCACCAGGATCGCGGTCCATGCCGCCGCGTCGCCGGCATTCACTGGCTGCCCGGGATCTGCCCAGTGAGCGCCGCAGTTACGACGCTGATGCCTACCTCTCGCCCAGCGCCGCGCAGGCTCTCGAGGAGCCTGCGCGCTCGGGTGCGAGTGTCTTCGTCCTCGCGGGTGTTCTCGGCGATTGCTTCAAGGGCGCGGATCATGCGATCCAAGCCGGACTCAGCAGTGGGCCAGAGTTCTGTCTCGCGGAGAGCACGCTCGCTGAGCTTGATACCGAAGTACTCCCCGCCGCTGTCGTGGGTGAAATGGGCTCCGACGAGCCCGGTATTGCTGAGGATGTCGTACGAGTGCATGACGTCGCGCGGGCGGACGTCGATGCGGGCTGCGATGTCGTCGACGAGCGCGGTGCCATCGTCGCTCTCTGCGGCCTTGGCGAGCTCGCGAAGGACAGGTAGGTCGATGCGGTTCCAGCGGTCGAGCCGGAGGTCGTTGCCGGCCGTTTCTGGAGGGGGGTCCTGGCCTATATTGCTCGCGAGCGCCCGACCTTTGGGGGTCAGTGCCGCCAGTGGTCCAGGTGCGTGTCTCCTGCGCGTGCTTGCGCGGGAGTGGTCTTGACGAGTCCGCGGGCCTCGAGCATCTCCAGCAAATGACTTGTTCGGTCGAACTGCCAGCCGAGAGCCGTAGCGACGGTCTGAGACGTCGGGTCGGTCGCAGCTGCCTGTTGCCGTGCGAGCTCACTGAGGAACGCGTCCTGGTCGTTCATGGATGTTCTCTCCGTCTAGTGATCAAGGTGAACGTGACGGTAGCGGGAAGCACCCACAGTGAACGGGGGTCACTGGGCTTGGCGATTGGTGGCCGCGTGGGCAACTGATCGCCCATCGGCAGGTCCGGAAGTCCCCGACAAGCGGCGGGATGACGCACGTCGGCATCTGGCTGCAGCTCAGATGCATGGGCAAACTAGGAACACGCAAGAGTCCCTGTCGGTCACGGCGCGCGTGTCGATCAACTCAAGATCGACGTTCGCGCAGCTAGGTTGACCCTCATGCGGGTTTGCAGAGTTGAAGTCGACAGGTTCCTAGGATTCAAGCGTCTGAGTCTCGAACTTGATGGCGAATTGCAGTTGATCGCTGGCCCAAACAACGCAGGAAAATCGTCGATCATCCGTCTGCTTGAGGCGTACTTCTCGGACCCGTCGGGACTTGCCTTGGCAGAGTTGCTGCCACTCCATGCGTACTACACGTCGCTCGGTCCCAGGACGCTGTCAACGATCCAGGTTTGGTTCAATGAGTTGACGCCGGCTGAACTGGAGATCTTCGAGCCGATCGTTCGAGCGGACGGCCGGATGTGGATCACGATTCGTTGCAGCCGCAGCGGCTCGGTCAGCTACCGTGCTTCGCGAAACGTGAGTGCCGAGGAGTCGCAGCAGCTGTACGCGGAACTGCTGAGCAGATTCCACTTCGTGAACATCCCCTCAGTTCGAGTCGGTGGGGGTGGGGACCAAAACGAACCTGAATCGCTTGAGCGACTGCTCGACACCCTGGAGGCCATTCTCGTCCGTACGGGCAACTCAAGAAGCACAGCCCTGCAACAAGAGTTCTCAAAGAAGATCACGCCACTCGAGGACCTCGTACGAGAGGTTCTTGACGATTCAGCGTCTGCCATCATGGGCGACCTGCCCTTCCAGGAGAAGACTGTCAAGTTCCGTCTCCCGGACGCTCGACATGCACTTCGGGGGATGCTGGAGTCGGCGGTGATCGAGAGTCAGGGCGACGTTGATGTACCGGTCGCCAAGCGAGGAACTGGGTTCCAGTCTGCGCTGGTGCTCGGAATTCTGCGCTATGTGGCGAGCCGTGAGTCCCAAAGTGGCTCAAACTTGGTGTTCGCCATCGAAGAACCAGAAGCTTTTCTTCACCCGCAGACTCAACGCGCGATGGCAAAGATCATCGGCGACATATCGAATGACGCTCAGGTCATCATGACTACTCATAGCTCGGTCATGATCGACTCGTTCGCACTTAACCAGATCGCAAGACTTCCGCTCCAGTCCGGAGGAACGACTCACACATGGCTACGCCCTGAGCTAGGGCCCACAGATGCCGGTCGCCTGAGTCGCTACTGCTCGGCTGCGAACAGTGAGCTCGTGTTTGCGAGTGCGGTCATCTTCGTGGAGGGGGAAGGCGACTACGCCGTGGTGGAGAAGCTGCTGGGCCGCGCGTGCCAGTCGCCAGGTGGCCACTACGCGTTGGGGATCACGGTCATTGAGGCATCTGGTCTAGGTAAGATTAAATACCTCGTGCGACTCGCCGAACTATTCGGCGTTCGCTCTTACGTCTTGGCCGACCGCGACGGTCTGCATAAGCGCGATGGGCAGCGCGTTCTGCTGACCGTCTTGAACGAACGCGCCAAGTCTCCCGATGACGCTGTGGTCGAGCAACTGAGGACCGAGGCTGACAAACCCTGCACCTCCCTTCAGCAAGCGTTGAAGCAGCAGAAGATCTTGAATGGTCTCCTAGATCCTCACGACGCCTTTGTGCTGGCGTCGGACCTTGAGGGCCTACTCCTCGACTCGTTTGGCCTTCCAAGACTCGTCGAGGCCTTGGGGCCGGACGGCGAAGGCATCGTTGACGCCCAGTTCGCCCAGCGGTTGCTTACCGATGCCGACGGTTATGAGACCTGCGCGGCCTGGCTTGGGTCTAAAGGCTGGAATTCGGATCGTAAGAAGAGCGGCAAGATGCAACCACATCTAGCGCCGCACCTCCTCGATGTTTGGTTCTCCGACAACGCCAAGCCGCCGGCGGCGATGAAGCCCTTGGTGGACTGGCTCGACGGCATCGTGACCCGTGCGACCCTGACCCCCGTCTGAGCGGGAGGCCCGTGCTCTGCTGAGTGTGCAGTGGCGCAGCGTCATTCTGTGCGGGGTGCCCCTGCCCGAAGCACTCCCCCGCCCCCAGCGTCAGACGTAGTCCTTGGCCACGTAGCGCCCATCAGGCGTGATCGGGTCGTCGACGTTGATCGCCTCGACGGCCTCGGTGAGCTCCGCCTCCTCGAGCGGTGGGCGACGGTCGAGGTGGACGCCCGCGATCATGCAGCGCACCGACCCGCCGGCGAGCTCGATGGTCGGGATCTCGACCGCGACGATCTCGCACGACTCCTCGATCGCGGCCACCTGCTCGGGCCGCAGGGAGCGCTTGGCGCGCGCCGACATCGCCATGACGTAGCGGCGCCGGCCCTCCGGCGTACGCCCGCAGAGCTCGACGGCGTTGCCGGCGAACTCGCGGATCTGCTCCTCGGTCAGCTCGATGATGGTGCGGCCGGTGACGGCGAGGCGCTCGCGCACCTGCTCGCGCCGGTGCTCGTCGGGGATCATGTCGAGGGCGATCATCGCGACGTCGGTGCCGATGCAGGCGATGACGTTGGTGTGGTAGACCGGCACGCCGGCGGAGTCGACCGCGTCGAAGGCCATCGGCTCGTAGTTGAAGTCGGTGCAGAAGCGCTCGAGCACCGCGGCGTCGGCGCGGTGGCTGCGCGCGGTGTACGCCACCCGGGAGACGTGGTCGAGCACCATCGCTCCGGTGCCCTCGAGGAAGACGCCGTCGGGCTCGAGCCCGGAGTAGTCGACGATCGCCTGGACGCGGTACTCCGACTTGAGCATCTCCAGCACGTCGGCACGCCGCTCGTGGCGGCGGTTGGAGGCGTACATCGGGTAGACCGCTACGGTGCCGCCCGCGTGGGTGGACATCCAGTTGTTGGGGAAGACGCTGTCGGGGCGGGTGTGGTCGTCGTCGTCGAAGACGTGCACCCGCACGCCGACGTCGCGCAGGGCCGCGGCGAGCCCGTCCATCTCGGCGAGCGCCTTCTCCGAGGTGGTGTAGTCCGACTGGCCCTCCGGGGCGTCGGACTGGAACGCGTTGTCCGCTGCGGTCGCCGGGTTGGGGACGAAGCTGGTCGCGCGGATGAGGATCACTGCGGAAGGGGCCTGGGCACTCACGGGAGGAATGTAGGGGACGCCGGCGCGCGGCGCGGCATCAGCACCGGAGTGGTTCAGGCCACCACAGCAGCGATCTGCTCGGCCACCTCGGCCGGGTCGCGGTCGGCGGCCGCCTCGTAGCAGGTCAGCTCGGTGACCACCCACCCCGGGACCTCGCTCGCGCTCCACATCCCCGAGGGCACGATGCCGTGCTCCTCGACGTGCGCGACGAGCCGCGCGTTGACCTCGTCGGCTTCACCGGACGCGTAGGCCAGGAAGGTCGCGATGTGCGGCTCCTCCGGGAAGGTCCGGATGCCCCGGGCGCGCAGCTCCGTGGCCAGCGCGATGGCCCAGGACCGGTAGGCGTCGAAGCGGCCGAGGTGGTCGCGCAGGCCCTTGAGGCCGCCGACGGCGGCGGTCGTCATCGAGAAGATCGTGCCGCCCATCCGGGCCCGCCACGTGCGCAGCTCTCCGGCGAGGTCCTCCGGGCACACGACGAGCGCACCGCTGGTGCCGCCCAGGCCCTTGTAGAGCGAGACGTACATCGAGTCGACCAGCTCCCCGACCTCGGACAGACTGCGGCCCCAGTGGGGCACCGACTCCCAGATCCGAGCACCGTCGGCGTGGAACGGCACGCCACGCTCGCGGGCGGCGGCCGACAGCCCGACCAGGTCGTCCCACGACGGCAGCAGGCAGCCGGCGTCCCGCAGCGGCAGCTCGACCATGACCGCGCCGAGGCGGCCGCCGACCGCGGCCAGCGACTCGGCGGTGGGCGTCTCGCGGCCGGTGGTCAGCCACTCCAGCTCCAGGCCCATGACCCGTCGCGGGCCGTCCTGCTCGTGGTGCAGCAGGTGGGACACGTCCGGCAGGGCCACCCGAGGCGAGCCGGAGCGGTCGCACCAGCTGCGCAGGGCCGCCTGCTGCGCCATCACGCCGCTGGGGAACATCACCGCGGCGGGCTTGCCGAGCAGCTCGGCCACCTCGGACTCGAGCTGCGCGACCGCGCCGCGCTCGCCGTAGCGGTCCCACTCGATCCCGTGCTCCTCGGCGAAGGCCGCGAGGTCGCGGAACGTCTCCGCCGGGGTGCCCGGTGCGCGCCAGAAGACCGCCTCCGCCGTTGCCGACGCCGCGCGGAAGCGGGCAGGCAGGTCGGGGAGGTCGGTCACCTCAGGCCTGGCGCTTGAACCAGTACGTCGTCTCCGTGCCCGGGATGACCTGCACGAGCTCCCAGCCGTTGACGCCGAGCGTGGAGAGCAGGTCCTCCCACGACTCGGTGCCCTCGACGAGCGCCTCCGGGTCGGCGTTGTAGCCACCGACCTCGACGTTGCCGTCGTCGTCGACAGTGATCTCGAGGTGCGCCCAGGAAGCCATGCGGCGATCCTGCCATGCGAGTCAATGCGCCGCCTCGCATGGACTCCCGGGAGTCAGCGCCAGCAGCCCGCCCACGAGCCGCGGCGGGCCGACTGCGCGCGCTTCTCTGCCCGCTCGTAGGAGCTCGTACGCGTGAACGGGTCGTTGCGGTAGACGTACACCTGGGCGTGCCCCGACAGGACCTGGGCCCGCCCGACGTCCTTGCCACGGCGCTGCACGTAGCGCAGGAGGCGGTCGTAGCGGTCGCGGTCGGCCTGGGTGGGGTCGGAGACCAGCATCACCCGCGAGCCGACCGGGGTCAGGCGGGTCATCGCACGGCTGGCGTGGGACCCGCCGCACTCCCTCCTGCCGTGCACCTCGGGGGTGTCGATGCCGATGAGGCGGACGTACTCCTCCGTGCCGCCCGCGAGCCTGACCTTGAGCGTGTCCCCGTCGGTCACCCTCACCACGCGCGCCACGTCGCGTCGGGTCGGACCGCTGTTGCCGGAGCCGAGCGGATCGGTCGTGGGGGTGGCACTCGGGGTGGGCGCGACCGGGGTGGGCGTCGGGGTGGGCGTCGGGGTGGGGCTGCCGACGAGCGGGACGAGAGTCGTCGAGCACGGGCAGGGGTTGCCCTCGCAGGCGATGCCGTCACCGTCCGAGTCGAGCCGGTGCGGGTCTCCCGCACCGGCGGCGACGAAGAACGCCTGGGCCTCTCCCTGGGTGGCGAAGTCGCCACAGTCCATGTCCGCGGCCGAGGCGGGCGGCAGCACCAGGACCGAGGCGCCGAGGAGGACGAGGACGAGCAGGGCGAGGCGTCGCATGGCACCACCTCATCGCGACGCTCGCGACCGTCCGGTCGGATCGGACCGAAATGGCCCGAAGGGACTAGCCCCTCAGCCGCCACTCCTGCCTGACGTGGCAGTCGCCCGACTGCCACCAGGCGAGCTGGAGGCGGTCGAGGACCACGTCGACGGGCAGCACGTCGCCCAGCAGGTCGGCCGTCGAGCCCAGGTCCACCTGCGCGGAGGCCGCGTCCACCGTCAGGTGCGGCTGGACGTCGTCGCCGAACTCCCCGCCGTACGGCGGCCAGCCGGGGAAGGCGGCCACGAGCCGCCCGGTCAGGTCCCGCAGGGCGTGGTCGGGGTCGGGCACGAGGTGGATGATCCCGTTCGGGAACTGCGCGAGGGCCGACAGCCGGACCGCGATCGGTGGCGTCGCCGCCGCGACCTGTGCCACGGTCGCCAGCACGTCGGCGGACGGGTCCGGGTCGAAGGGTCCGAGCGCCGTGATGTGCGCGTGTCCGAAGCGCGCGTCGGTGGAGACGAAGCCGGCGTCGTAGTGCGCGGTGCGGGCGAGGACCCACGCCTCCAGCGGGGCGACCGGCAGCTGGAGGACGGAGTGGCCGGTCACGGGACAAGACTGGCAGGTGTCCGGCGCTCGACGGCCCCTAGGCTGGCGGCGCCATGGACCAGAACCGCATCGCCCCGCCCTCCGCCACCGTCGCCGTCCTCGCCCGCGAACGCCTCGCCGGGCTCGCCACGCCGGCCGGGGCACTCGGCCGGGTGGGCGAGATCGGTGCCTGGCTGGCAGCGGCGCAGGGCGAGGTGCCGCCGCGCCCGCTGGACGACGTACGCCTCGTGGTGCTCGCGGGCGACCACGGCGTCGCCGCGCACGGCGTCTCGGCGTACCCGCCCGCGGTGACCGAGGCGATGGTGCGCACGATCGTGTCCGGGCGGGCGGGCGTCTCCGCGCTGGCCGCGCAGCACGGGGTCAGCGTCCGCGTCGTCGACGTGGCCGTGGACGCCGACCTCGACGACCTCCCCGCCGAGGTCACCGCGCACAAGGTGCGCCGCGGGTCGGGCGCCATCCACCTGACCGACGCGCTGACCCGCGAGGAGACCGAGCGGTCCCTCGCGCTGGGTGCGGCGCTCGCCCAGGAGGAGATCGAGTCCGGCGCGCAGCTGCTGATGACGGGCGACCTGGGCATCGGCAACACCACGCCGGCCGCCGCCCTCGTCGCCGCGGTCCTCGGCCTGCCCGCCGACGAGGTGACCGGCCGCGGCACCGGCGTCGACGACGAGGGCTGGGCCCGCAAGCGCGACGTGGTCGCGCAGGCGCTCGCCCGGGCGGAGGGCCGTACCGACGACCCGATCGAGGTCCTCACCGCGCTCGGCAGCGCCGACCTGGCCGCCACGACCGGCTTCTTCGTGGCCGCCGCGACCCTCGGCACGCCGGTGCTGCTCGACGGGCTCATGTCGGTGGCCTGCGCGGTCGTCGCGGAGGCGATGGCGCCCGGCGCGAGCGCGTGGTGGGTCGCCGGCCACCGTTCGACCGAGCCGGCCCAGACCCTCGCGCTGAAGTCGCTGGGCCTCGAGCCGCTGCTCGACGTGGGCATGCGGCTGGGCGAGGGCTCCGGCGCGGTCACCGCCCTGCCGCTGCTGCGCTCGGGCATCGCCGTGCTGCGTGACGTGGCGCTGCTGTCCGAGGTCCTGCCTTCGTGAGACCGGCCTCGGTCCTGCGCGACGGCTGGCTGCTGGCGACGGGGACGCTCACGGCCGTCCGTGTGCCCCCACCGGGCCGCGTCGACCGGGCGGTCGCCGGCACCGCGATGGTCCTGGCGCCCGTCGCGGCACTCCCCCTCGGCGTCGCGGCCGGGCTCGTCGTGTGGCTGGCCGACCTCGTCGCCCTGCCTGCCCTCGCGACGGCGTACGTCGTCCTGCTCACGCTCGCGCTCGGCACCCGCGCGTTCCACTGGGACGGCCTGGCCGACACCGCCGACGGCCTCACCGCGTCGTACTCCGCCGAGCGCTCGCTCGAGGTGATGCGCACCGGCCCCGTCGGGCCGGCGGGCGTGGTGGCCGTCGTGCTGGTCAGCGGGCTCCAGGCGGCCGGCCTCGCCGCCGTCGTACGCCACGAGCACGCCTGGTGGGCCGTCGCCCTGCTGGTCTGCGCGTCGCGCTCGACGCTCGCGCTGGCGTGCGCGCGCGGGGTGCCCGCCGCCCGCACCGACGGGCTCGGGGCTACCCACATCGGCGCCGTACCGGCGATCGGCGCGCTGGCCTCGTTGCTGGTCGGTGCCGTGGCCATCGCCCTCGCCGGCCACGCCCTCGGCTCCGTCGGACCGGCGCTGGTGGGGCTGGTCCTCATGGTCGGGGCTGTGATCGCGCTGGTGTTCCGTTGCGTCCGTCGCCTCGGCGGCATCACCGGCGACGTGCTCGGCGCCGCGGTCGAGGTCTCCCTCGCCGTGCTCCTGCTGGCCGCCTCGACCGCCTAGTTCATGAACACCTAGTCGCCCGAGCCCGGCTCCGCCATCTGCCGGTGCATCGCGGCCTTGAGCTTGTCGGGCATCGCCTTGCCGGCGGCCTCCTGCACCTTGGTCTTCAGCCCGCCACCGACGACGCGGGCCTTGCCCGCCATCAGGGCGTCGAAGCCCTGCCGCGCGACCTGCGCGGGGTCGTCCTTCTTCGAGGTGCCGACCTTGGTGTCCTCAGCCATGTCGGCGCGCTCGAAGAAGTCCGTCTCGGTGGGCCCGGGCATCAGCGACGTGAGCGTCACGTTCGTGTCCTTGAGCTCGTTCTGGAGGGCCTCGGTGAAGGACTGGAGGAACGACTTCGACGCGTTGTAGACCGCCTGGAACGAGCCCGGCATGGTCGAGGCGATCGACGACGTCACCAGCACCCGGCCCTCGTCGCGGACGACCATGTCCCGCAGCACGAGCTTGGCCAGCCGCACGGTCGAGACGATGTTGAGGTCGATGATCGAGAGCTCGTCGGCGAGGTCGATGTCGACGAACGCGCCACCCTGGCCGTGACCCGCGTTGAGCGCGATGGCCGCGAGCGGCCGGCCGTCGGCCTGGATCGCGGCGTAGAGGTCCTCGACGCCCTCCTGGGTGCGGAGGTCGACCTGCACCGGCGTCACCTCGCTCTCGCTCTCGGCCCGCAGGACGGCTGCCGCGACGGCGATCTCGGCGTCCTCGGCCGCCACGATGACGTCGAAGTGGTGGTCGACGAACTGCCGGGCCAGCTCGAGGCCGATCCCACTCGAGGCGCCGGTGACGACGGCGAGGGGCCGGCCCTCGAGCGCGGCGTTGGGTGACGTGACGCGGGTGGGCTGAGGGGTCGACTGGGAGGTGGACGCAGGCTGCTCGGTCATGTCGACCCGTACCCATGCCCGCGCGTCCGATTCGCCCGGCCTCTGCGAGGATGCGGGCCATGCGGATCCTGGTCACCGGTGGCGTCCGGTCGGGCAAGTCGTCGCACGCCGAGGCACTGGTCGGCGACGGCCCTGCGACGTACGTCGCCGCCGGCCCGTCCCCCGACGTCGAGACCGATCCCGACTGGGCCGCACGCGTCGCCGCCCACCAGGCCCGCCGACCGGCCTCGTGGAAGACCCTGGAGACCCAGGACCTGGCCACGGCCATCCGGGAGGGGCTCGACCCGGTCCTCGTCGACTGCCTCGGCACCTGGCTCACCGCCGTCGTCGACGAGGCGGACGCCTGGGACGAGGACAACGACACGGTCCACGACCTGGTCGCTGCCCGCGTCGACGAGGTGGTCGAGACGCTCCGCGACAGCGCCCTCGACGTCGTCCTGGTGACCAACGAGGTCGGCCTGGGCGTCGTTCCCGAGCACCGGTCCGGACGGCTGTTCCGCGACCTGCTCGGCACGGTCAACCAGCGCGTCGCCGCTGCCTGCGACGAGGTCCACCTCGTCGTCGCCGGGCGTGTGCTGCGGCTCTGACGTCGGCGCGCGGGCAGCACTCCCCCGTGCGCGTCCCCGGTTCGCGGGAAAACGGTCGCGGATCGCGCCCCTGCAGCGGGCGGACGCGCAGGCTGTGACCCGTGCCTGCGGGCGACCGGGAGGAGGACCCACATGTCCATCGCCATCACGCATCCGGGCGCGCGGCTCCTTGCTCCCGCCCTGGACACGCTCGCGGACGTCGTGGCAGGCGACTGGGCGAGTGCCGCAGGGCTGTGCGCCGCCCGGCTCCGGGATCCCGCCGCCTGCGCAGCGGACCTCGCCGCGGCCGCGGCCCGCGCGGGAGTGTCGCGGCGCCGGCGCGCGCCGTACCGCTACCAGGTGCACCTACGGATGCTCCTCGTCGACGAGCACCCGGCCGTCCTGTCCGCCGCGCTCGACCTGCAGGTGAAGCTGTGGATGGGTCAGTGGGACGCCCTCGAGCAGGTCGCCCCACCCACCGGCCGACCGCACGAGGAGTGGCGGCCCCACGAGCTCCTCGAGATCCGGACCCGTCACCAGCAGGTCGACACCTGGCAGGGCCGGCCGTACGCCTGCCAGAGCCTGTTCCTCGCGCCGCCGACGGCCCGGCTGGCGCACCACGTCCTCGTCCAGCTCGACGGGGGCGCCCCGCTCGGCCGCTACGACCTGCCGGCCGGTCCGGCAGCAGTGCACGTGGGGTGATCAGCCTTCCGAGCGCCTGCGCGAGGATGGCGGGGTGAGGATCGAGGACGCGCTGCTGCGCGCGCAGGAGGCCGCCGCGCCCGAGGTCGGCCGAGGCCGACCAGCCGAGTACATCCCGGGCCTGGCGTCGGTGGATCCGCACCAGTTCGGCATGGCGATCGCCTCGTGCGACGGCGAGGTGCACGTCATCGGTGACGCCGACGTGCGCTTCTCGGTCCAGAGCATCAGCAAGGTGTTCACCCTCGCGCTGGTCATCGCCGCCGAGGGCGAGCGGATCTGGGACCGCGTCTCCCGTGAACCGTCGGGCAACCCGTTCAACTCCTTCCTCCAGCTCGACCAGGAGGCGGGGCGTCCGCGCAACCCGTTCATCAACGCGGGCGCCCTCGTGGTGACCGACCGGCTGCAGGCACTGACGGGTGACGCGAGCGGCGCACTGCGCGACCTGATGCGCCGCGAGGGCGGCCGGAGCGACGTCGACAGCGACCTCGACGTCGCCCGGTCGGAGCTCGAGGCCGGTCACCGCACGTTCGCCGTAGCCCACCTCCTGGCCAGCTATGGGAACCTCGAGGGCTCCGTCGAGGCGGTCATCGACCAGTACGTCCGGCAGTGCGCGCTGTCGATGACCTGCCGCGAGCTGGCACTCGCCGGCCTGTTCCTCGCCCGCGACGGAGTGCTCTCCGACGGGACCCAGCTGCTGAGTCCACGCGAGACGAAGCGGGTCAACGCGGTGATGCTCACCTGCGGCACGTACGACTCGGCGGGCGAGTTCGCCTACCGGGTGGGCCTCCCCGCCAAGAGCGGCGTGGGCGGCGGCATCCTGGCCGTCATCCCCGACCGGGGCGTCGCCTGCGTGTGGAGCCCGTCCCTCGGTCCGTCGGGGAGCTCCGCTGCCGGCCTCGCCGCGCTCGACGCGTTCACGACGTACTCGGACTGGACGGTGTTCTGAGGCGCTGGACGGCGAGGGGCAACGTCGCGATCGCGACAGCGCCCGCGACGAGCAGGGCGGTGGCGAAGGAGGTGAGCTCGGCGAGCACTCCGACGGCCACCGAGCCGAGCGCCGTACCGGCATCGAAGCCGACGTTCCACACCGCGCTGGCGAGGTTGTGGTGCCGACGTGACACGACCGCGAAGGAGATCAGCAGGGTGAGGTTCTGCAGCCCGCCGTAGCACAGGCCGAGGAGGAGCAGGCCGGCCAGGAACGACCCAGTGCGCGCGCCGCCAGCACCGGCCACGGACCACGACACGAGCGCCATCGCCACCCCCGTCAGCACGACCAGCGGTACGACGAAGCGCTGGGCGCCGTACCGGTCCGCGAGGACCCCGAGACGCCATCGGCTGAGTGCGGCCGAGACCCCCATCAGCAGCAGGCCGCCTGCAGCGACTCCGGCGTCGTCGACCATCTGGGGCGCGAACGTGATCACCGCTCCCCCGGCCAGGGTGACCGCCAGCAACAACAGCATGGGCCGCAGCAGCCGTAGGTAGGCGGTCCGCTTCGACTCTCCTGGTTCCAGCGGCCTGGTGTCGGGGTGAGGGTCCGACGCGGTGACGTGCAGCGCGGACGCGAGCCGGTGGGCCGCCGGGATGCCGGCCAACGGCAGCGCGCTCAGGGCGAAGGCCACCCCGTAGCCGAGGCTCTCCGCGATCCACGGTCCCGCGGGAAGGATGACCAGGTTCGGCACGGCGATGGCAAGGCCGTACGCCCCGATCGCCTCTCCGCGGCGCTCCGCACTGACGAGCGCAGCGACCGCGGCGCTCCCGCTGACGGTGAGGACACCGAACCCGACGCCGCGGACGGCTGAGAGCGCGAGGACCACCCCCAGCCCGTCACCGAGGGACAGCAGCGCGCCCGGGACGCCGAGGAGCACCAGTCCGACCGTCAGGACCGGCCCCCACCCGAAGCGCCGCAGGGCCCGCGGCACGAGCAGCTGGGTCAGCACGGTGAACAGCAGGAGCACGCCGTTCACCAGTCCGGCGCCGGCGGTGGTCGCGCCCCCTTCGACGGCCCACAGCGGAGCGACGGTGAGCAGCACCGCGAAGCCGGAAAACCCTGCGCACGTCATCCCCACCAGCGGCGCCATGCCCGGCTGACGCCAGATCGACCCCCGCCCGCTCACGGCCGGGAGCCTAGTGGCCGACGCTCTTGATGCAGTGCAGGACCTGGTCCGAATCTCGGGGCGTCGTGAGGCACGACGGCGCCATTTCCGGCGTCTCGCCCAGGTGCTCGAAAACAGTTGTCCGACATGCGGATCCACGCGTGAAATCGGGGGGGATTGTCGGTGGTGGTGCGTAGCGTTCGGGTCATGAACAGCGACCTCCTCGACCTCGACGCGGACGGGCTGCTGGCCGCCGCGACTGAGGCGGAGGTCGCATCGCGGGTCGCCGAGGTGCGCAAGCTGGAGCTGCTGTCGGCGTGGGCGGTGCTCCACTCGACCGACCCGACCGAAGGGCCGGACGGGCACGTCGCCCGGCGCGTTGGCAACGTGCTGCGCCAGGTGGGCGGTGAGGGCACCCCGGGCGTCCAGGACTTCTGCCTCGGCGAGATCGCCCTCGCTCGCGGTGCCGGCGTCACCGCCACCAGCAACATGCTCGCCGACGTCCTCGACCTCGAGCACCGCCTGCCGCTGACGTGGGCGGTGACCCGGCGGGGCGAGTGCGAGGTGTGGGTGGCCCGTGGCGTCGCCAAGCTCTCGCGCCACCTGCCGGCCGACAAGGTCGGCGTCGTCGACTCCGCCGTCTCCCGGCTGATCGCCACCGAGTCCGTCGGTCGGGTCCTCGAGGTCGCCGACGCCAAGGTGATCGAGGCCGACACCGCGCTCCACGAGGAGCGGTGCGAGGCGGAGCGCCGGCGACGCTACGTCGGCCTCGGCCGCACCGATGAATACGGCCTGCGCACCCTCATCGCCCGCCTCGAAGCGGGCGACGCCGCTGCTGTGGATGCCATCGTGCACCGGGTCGGCGAGATCATCGCGCCTCGCCACCCCGACGCCACCCCCGACGAGCTCCGCGCACTGGCGTTCGGGTGGCTGGCCCGGCCCGCTGAGCTCTTCGCGCTGCTGGTTGAGCACTCGACGCCCGCGGGCGATCCCGTGCCGGAGGTCCTCGTCGACGACCTCGAGCCCGAGGCGCCGACGCCGTCGCGCGCCTTCGCCTTCCCCGCCGACCTGCTCGACGCCCTGCGCGGGCTCGACCTGACCCCCCTCGCACCGAGGGTCGTGCTGCACGTCCACCTGCACGAGGCCGCCCTCCACAGCGGTGACGGCGTCGCGCGGGTCGAGGGACTCGGCCCCGTCACCATCGGCCGGCTCGCCGAGCTGCTGCGGGGCTCGCTTATCAAGATCCAGCCGGTCAAGGACCTCTCCGACCGGGTCCGCTACACCGCCTACGAGCACCCCGAGTCACTTCGCGACCAGGTCCACCTCGTCACCGGCGGGGATTACTGGCACTATGCCGGCTCCACCGGCCGCAAGGTCGACCTCGACCATCCCATCCCCTACGACCACGGCGACGAGACGCGAGATCCCCCGCCGAACCAGACCGGCTCCCACAACTCCGGTCCCCTCGGCCGGCGACACCACCGATGGAAGACCCACGCGGGCTACCGGTCACGACAATGTGGTGAGGGCCGCTACGTCTGGCTCACTCCCCACGGCCTGGGCTTCCTCGTCGACCAGACCGGCACCCATCGCATCCATCCGGAGAAGGCGCGGATGATCCTGGACGCGCCCCTCGGTGTGGACATCTACCCGGCGTAGCCGGGAGCTGGTGGACGGCGAACGCTGCGACGGACGTGCTCAATGCGGCAGATCCGGACGTTGGTAGTTAAGGCAAACCGCGAGCGGTGTCGCGTCGAGATGGACTACAGGACTTCGTCGAACGCGCTGCACTCCTCTTGGTCGGGACGCTGGCTCTGCATGAACTCATGCATCGCTACGACATCCGCGTGCTTCATTGGCGGGTCCTCCATGCCACGTTCCTCGATGCGCTTCCACAGCACATCCGCTGGGGGGTCGAGGAAGAGCAGTTGAGTGCGGGCGCCCACCGCTGCCGCTTCTGCCCTCAGACGTTCGCGCTCGTCTCGGCCCCACGTGCCCCACTCAATGATGGCGGTGCCTCCGGTGCGGAGCACGTCGAGTGCCATGGCCCACTGCAGGCCCTCCACGCGGGCTCGTAGATCGCCATCCCAGAGGTTGGCCCCCAGCGCGGTCATCCACTCGTCCGGGCAAAACCGGACCCCCAGCCTCTCGGCCTGCAGCCTCTTGGCCTCCGTCGTCTTGCCGCTGCCAGGAAGGCCCGACACGACGACCAGGCATCCTGGTCCGCTCACAGGCCTCAAGGTACGGGAGTGCCCGGACACGTCGTCCTCACTCGGCAGATACGCGCCCATCGCGGCTACTAGGACACTTCCCTCAGGATCGGTGTCTGGCCAAGACTTCGATCTAGGTGA